>Ga0207882_1000041_pt1 | contig 104149 bp, 102 predicted proteins | sample MalvirmetaMSP103_FD_184228 | JGI IMG/M metagenome (GOLD analysis project Ga0207882, IMG submission 184228) | Marine viral communities from the Deep Pacific Ocean - MSP-103 (SPAdes) | ecosystem: Environmental > Aquatic > Marine > Oceanic | place: Pacific Ocean | collected 2011-05-15 | reverse complement strand
GCGGCTCGATACGGGCCCACTGCGCTTCATCCAGTTCGTACCGCTTCACACCCATCACAGACCTCCGTCAAAGCGGAGACCTATGAATCACGCATTCAGGCTCACGTGAATCCCTGAATGTCGATTGGACCTAGCGGTTGGTCGTTTCGACCTCGATACCGTCCGGACCGGCGCGGACGGTGGTAGAGTCCCCGGCCTCGCGTTCGACCACGACCGGGGGCGGCGCTTCACGCTCTACGACGACCGGCACTTCCTGGACGACCGTGCGGGTTTCAGGCTCCGGGGCCGGTTCGGGCTCGGCGGGGGAGCAGGCGACGGCACCGGCCATCAGGGTCGCGGAAGCCATCAGGCTGAAGGTAAGGCGGGACATGGGCGTCTCCTGTCGTGAAAGGTCCACGACTAACGGCCCCGCTTGGTTCCGGTTCCGGTCAGGCGGTCAGGCCGTCCTCGACATCGCGCTTGCGTCGACGCATCTCGATCAGCCGCACACACCAGATCGAGACCTCGTAGAGCAGCACCAGCGGGATCCCCAGCATGATCTGGCTGAGCGGGTCGGGCGGCGTGACAAAGGCGGCGACCACGGCGATGGCGACGATGGCGTATTTGCGCCCCTTGGCGAGGGCGCTGGAGCTGACAATCCCGGCCATGCCCAGCAGGGTCATGACCACCGGAAGCTGGAAGCAGAGGCCAAAGGCCAGCAACAGGGCCATCACCAGGTTCAGATAGTCGGAAACGCGCGGCAGCAGCTCGGCCGATATACCGCCGCCGGTCACCTGCTGGCCCAGCGAGAACAGCATCACGAAGGGCAGCATGACGTAATAGACCATCGCCGCGCCGAGCAGGAACAGCATCGGGGCGGCGACCAGGAAGGGCAGAAAGGCGCCCTTCTCGTTGCGATAGAGGCCGGGTGCCACGAACCGGTAGACCTGAAAGGCCAGCACCGGGAATGTGACCACAACCGCGCCGAAGGCCGCCAGCTTCATCTTGGTGATCAGGAATTCGAGCGGCGCCGTGAAGATCAGATTCACGGTCTCGCCGTCACCCCGGGGCACGGGGACCAGCCCGGCCGTCCCGAGGATCAGGTCGAACGGTGACACACTGCCGCCGGGCCCGGCGGCCTCGCGGAACTGGGCCGCCACAGCGAAGGGCTGGACCAGAAAGACATAGATGGGGTCGGCGACGATGAAACAGCCGATGAAGCCGACGACGAACGCCACGACACAGACCACCAGCCGCCCGCGCAACTCGATCAGATGATCCATCAGGGGAGCGCGGGACGATTCGATCTCGTCTTCGTCGCGATCAGGACGGCTCACAGGTCCACCGCCTTCTTGCGGGTGACCTTGGCCCGGGTCGGGGTGGCCGCCTTCGTTGCGGGAGATTTGGCGGCCTTCGCCCGGGGCTTGCGGGCCGCCTTGGGCTTGGTGGCGGCCCCGGACGCTTTCGCTTCAGGCTTCGGAAGAGCTTCTGGCTTCGCCTCCGGAACCGGCGTCGGCACGGACGGCGGGACAGCCAGCGGTTCCTTCAGGCTCTTGTCGATGTCGCGGAAGGCTTCCTCGGCCTCGGCGCCCAGCGGCACGGCCTGGGCGTTTCGCAGGGCCTCGACCTCCTTGCGCAGTTCGTCCAACTCGGCCTGCCGGGCCATTTCGTCAAAGCTGGAGCGGAACTCGGAGGCCATGGCCCGGGCCCGAGCCAGAAACTGGCCCACCTTGCGCATCATCAAGGGCAGGTCCTTAGGGCCGACCACGATCAGGGCCAGCAAACCGATTACAAGGATTTCCAGCCCGCCGATGCCGGGACCCAGACCACCCATGGATCACACGCTTCCGTTCTGAAGGACGTTCAGTGCTTCAGATCTTCTTTTTCAGCATCGGTGCGGGGCAGAACGCTCTCACCGGTCGACTTGTCGTCCTCGCCCTTCAGGCCTTCGCGGAAGGCGCGGATGCCCTTGGCGGCATCGCCCATCAGGCCGGAAATCTTGCCGCGTCCCCCGAACAGCAGGAGGGCCAGAGCAGCGATAAGAAGAATTTGCCAGATGCCGGGCTGCATGATTCCACGTCTCAACACGAAGGGCGGCGGGATTGCCGATGATCTTTGATCACACCCCATATAGGCCTTGTAATGGCCATGCGCCAAGCGATCCTGTAGTGCGCGGCCATGGCAGCCGAACTTTCCTCCGACCTCTCCCCCAACCTTTCCCATGTCATCATCCACACTGACGGGGCCTGTCGGGGCAATCCCGGCCCGGGAGGCTGGGGCGCGATCCTGCAGACCGGGACGGGACAGAGCCGCGAGTTGAAGGGGGGCGAACCCCACACCACCAACAACCGCATGGAGATGACGGCTGCCATCATGGCGCTGGAGGCCCTGAAACGGCCCTGCCGCGTCGATCTGCACACCGACAGCCGCTATGTGATGGACGGCATCACCAAATGGATCAGCGCGTGGAAATCACGCGGCTGGAAGACCGCTGACAAGAAGCCGGTCAAGAACGAAGATCTGTGGCGCCGTCTGGACGAGGCCCGGGCGCGTCATCAGGTGAAGTGGCACTGGGTCAAGGGTCACGCAGGCCATGAGCTGAACGAGCGGGCGGATACCCTCGCCAATGAGGGCATCGACGGCCTTAAAGCCTAGGGCAGGCGCTCAGCAGCCGCCGACATACCGGCGGTTGAGCAGCGGCTTGCCGAGCCAGTAGGACAGTTCTGCGGGGCGGGTCACATCCCAGACCGCCAGATCGGCGGCCTTGCCGACCGCCAGCGTGCCGACCTGATCGGCGATGCCGAGGGCCTGGGCGGCGTGACGGGTCGCGCCGGCGAGTGCCTCCTCCGGAGTCAGGCGGAACTTCATACAGGCCAGCGCCATCGCGAGAGTCATCGAGGCCAGCGGTGAAGTGCCGGGGTTGCAGTCGGTGGCGACCGCCATGGCCACGCCCGCGTCGCGGAAGGCCTGCACCGGCGGCAGTTGCGTCTCGTCCAGCATGACGAAGGCGCCGGGCAGCAGGACGGCGACGACACCGGCCTTGGCCATGGCGGCCACGCCGTCATCCGAAATGTATTCGACGTGGTCGGCGGACAGGGCCTGATACCGCGCGGCCAGCGCGGCCCCTCCCCCGTCGCTGAGCTGGTCGGTGTGCAGCTTGACCGGCAGGCCCAGCTGTCGCGCCTTGTCGAACAGCCGCGCGACCTCCTCGGTCGTGAAGGCGATCGGCTCCAGATAGGCGTCGACCGCATCGACCAGCCCCTCGGCTTGGGCGGCGGGCAGGATCTGATCGACCATCAGATCGACATAGGCCGCACGCTGGTCGGCGAACTCGGGCGGGATGGCGTGCAGGCCGAGGAAGGTGGTCCGGACGCGGACCCCGCCGGCCCACTCCAGCCCCTTGGCCACGCGCAGCATGCGCAGCTCGGTTTCGGCATTCAACCCATAGCCGGACTTGATTTCGACGGTCGTGACGCCGCTGTCGGTCAGGGCGTTCAGTCGATCCAGCGCGCTATCCGTCAGTTCGGCATCAGTCGCAGCGCGTGTGGCGCGGACGGTCGAGGCGATGCCGCCCCCCTCTCGGGCGATCTGGGTGTAGGGCACGCCGGTCAGGCGGCGCTCATACTCGCCCGAGCGGTCGCCGCCGAATACCAGATGGGTGTGGCAGTCGATCAGGCCGGGCGTGACCCAGCGGCCGTCCAGCCGGTCGACCTCGGTGGCCTGATGCTCCGGCAGGTCCGCCCGCGTGCCGATCCAGACGATGCGTCCGTCCCGGATCAGGATGGCGCCGTCCTCGATCGCGCCATAGGGCTCGCCGCCGGGGGCCATGGTGGCGAGGCGGCAGTCGGTGATCAGCCGATCGACCTTCATCGGGTCTCGAACCCGGCCAGCAGTTCGCAGAACCAGCGGCCTGCGGTCAGCGATCCCAGATCGCCGACCTCAAGCGACGGATCGTATTCGGTCAGGTCGACCGCCCGGACCTTGGGACAGGCGCCGATGACCCGCGTGGCCTCGAAAAAGGCGTGGACGCCGATCCCGCCCGGGCGGGCGCCGGGGCTGGCCGGCCACTGGCTGCGGTCGATCACGTCGATGTCGACATCGACATAGATGCGGTCGGCCCGGGCGCTGAGGCGCTCCAGTTCCTCCGCCACGACCTCGGCAAAGCCCTTCCGGTGACAGTCGCCCGCCGTGCGAACAGAGATGCCGGCGGCTTTGGCCTTGTCTTGGGCCCGCTTCGTATTGGCAAAGGAGGCCAGCCCCACCTGGCTGATCAGCGATCCGTCCATGCCGTCGTCCAGCAGGGCCTGGACCGGATTGCCATTGGTCAGGCCCTGATCGGTGTCGCGCAGGTCGAAATGGGCATCGAGCGTCAGCAGACCCGTGCCCTTGAGGCCGAGGCCGTGCAGACCCGGGCGGGTGACGGCATTGTTGCCGCCGATGATGACGGTCAGACGCCGCCCGGACTGGGCCGCGACGGCATCGCGCAAGGGCTGGAAGGCGGCCTCGGGGGCCAGCGCCTTGAGCGCCACATCGCCGGCATCGTGGACTCGCGTCTCCAGCGAGCGGCCCGTCTCGACGTCATAGGTGGAAAAGCGCGGCAGGACGGCGCGGAAGGCGCGCGGGCCCAGGTCGCACCGGCCGGGTGTCAGCGAGCGTTCGCCCAGGGGCGCCCCGATCAGGGCCACCGCCGCGTCCGGATGATCGCCGATCATGTCCGCAACCGAGCGCCAGCCTAGGGCCTCTGAGTCTTCCATCGTCATGGAGGGGAACGTAGAGACGGGATCATGACGACTCAACCGATCTCGAACACCCGCATCATTCGCAGCCCGCGCGGTCCGGAAAAGACCGCCGCCACCTGGGCCGCCGAAGCCGCCAAACGCATGCTGATGAACAACCTCGACCCCGAGGTTGCCGAGCGTCCGCAGGATCTGGTCGTCTATGGCGGGATCGGCAAGGCGGCGCGCGACTGGACGGCCTTCGACAGGATCGTCGAGACCCTGGATGCCCTGGCCCCGGACGAGACCCTGCTGGTGCAGTCGGGCAAGCCGGTCGGGGTGTTCCGCACCCATGCCGATGCGCCGCGCGTGCTGATCGCCAACTCCAATCTCGTGCCGAAATGGGCGACCTGGGAGCATTTTGACGAACTCGATCGCAAGGGGCTGATGATGTACGGCCAGATGACGGCCGGGTCGTGGATCTACATCGGCACCCAGGGCATCGTTCAGGGGACCTATGAGACCTTCATGGAGGCTGGCCGGCAGCACTATGGCGGCGACTGGTCCGGCAAGTGGATCCTGACTGCCGGGCTGGGGGGCATGGGCGGCGCCCAGCCGCTGGCGGCGACCATGGCGGGGGCGTCGTGCCTCGCCGTCGAATGCCAGGCCAGCCGGATCGAGATGCGGCTGAAAACCCGCTACCTCGACGTCATGGCCGAGGATCTGGATGACGCCCTGGCGAAGATCGAGGCGGCGAAAGCATCGGGCAAGCCGGTCTCGGTCGGTCTGCTGGGCAATGCGGCCGATGTGCTGCCCGAACTGGTGCGGCGCGGGGTGCGCCCCGATCTGGTCACCGACCAGACCAGCGCCCACGATCTGGTCAACGGCTATCTGCCCAAGGGCTGGACGGTGGCCCAGTGGGAAGACCGCCGCCAGTCCGATCCGGAGGCGGTCAGGACCGCAGCCAAGGCCTCCATCGTCGACCATGTGAAGGCCATGCTGGACTTCCAGCGGATGGGGATTCCGACCACCGATTACGGCAACAACATCCGGCAGGTGGCGCTGGACGAAGGGGTCGAGGACGCCTTTGCCTTCCCCGGCTTTGTGCCCGCCTATATTCGTCCGCTGTTCTGCCGGGGCATCGGGCCGTTCCGTTGGGCGGCGCTGTCGGGCGATCCGGAAGACATCTTCAAGACCGACCGGGCGATGAAGCGGCTGTTCCCGGACAATGCCGGCCTGCACCGCTGGCTGGACATGGCGGGCGAGCGCATCGCGTTTCAGGGCCTGCCGGCGCGGATCTGCTGGATCGGGCTGGGCGACCGGCACCGGGCGGGCCTGATGTTCAACGATATGGTGGCCTCGGGCGAGCTGAAGGCCCCCGTCGTGATCGGGCGCGATCATCTGGACTCGGGCTCGGTCGCCAGTCCCAACCGCGAGACCGAGGCCATGCTGGACGGCTCGGATGCCGTGTCGGACTGGCCGTTGCTGAACGCCCTGCTGAACACGGCCTCGGGCGCCAGCTGGGTGTCGCTGCACCACGGCGGCGGGGTCGGCATGGGCTATTCCCAGCATTCGGGCGTCGTGATCGTCGCCGACGGCACGCCGGAAGCGGCGAAGCGTCTGGAGCGGGTGCTGTGGAACGACCCGGCCACGGGCGTCATGCGCCACGCGGATGCCGGCTACGACATCGCGAAAGACGCCGCCCGCGAGAACGGGCTGCATCTGCCAAGCCTGCGCTGACCTGACCCCGACGACCTTCGCCCCCTGAGGACCCCGCATGGAATTCGCCGCCGTCGCCCTGCCCGTCGCCCTCGGGATCATCATGTTCGGCCTCGGGCTGGACCTGACACCCGCCGACTTTGCCCGCGTGGCGAAACAGCCGAAGGCCGCCGCCGTGGCCCTCGCCTGTCAGTTGCTGTTGCTTCCGGCGATCTGCTTTGGGCTGGTGCTGCTGTTCCGGCTGCCGCCGATCCTCGCGGTCGGGATGATGCTGCTGGCGGCCTCGCCGGGAGGCACCACCGCCAACCTCTACAGCCACCTGTTCCGGGGCGATGTGGCGCTGAACATCTCGCTGACCGCGATCAACTCCGTCATCGCCGTCGTCACCCTGCCGATCCTCACCAACCTGGCCATTGCCTGGTTCCAGCCGGGTGACCTCAGCGTCGGACTGCAGTTCCGCAAGACGCTGGAGGTGTTCCTGATCGTCCTCGTTCCGGTGGCGCTGGGGATGACCGTGCGCAGGCTGAACCCCGGGTTCGCTTCGGCCATGGACAAGCCCGTCCGCATCGCCTCGGTGGCCATACTGGTGCTGGTCATTGCCGGATCGGTGGCGAGCAGTTTCGACCTGCTGGCTGCCAATTTCCTGCTGCTGGGCGGTATCTCGGCCGTCTTCTGCGTGCTCAGCCTGACGGTCGGCTATGTCGTGCCGCGCCTGATGAAGATCGAGAAGCCCCGGGCGGTGGCCAGCGCCTTTGAGGTCGGGATTCACAACGCGACCCTCGCCATCGTCATCGCCCAGGGCGTGCTGGAGCGGCCCGATATGTCCCTGCCGGCGGCCGTCTACGGTGTGCTGATGTTCCCGATCGCGGCCCTGTTCGGTCTGTGGGTGAGTCGACGCAATCCCGTGCGGGAGGCTAAGGGGAGCGCATGACCCTGACCCTCGGACACTCCCCCCTGACCCTGGCCCAGCTTCGTGCCGTGCTGGACGGCCCTGTGCATCTGTCGCTGACCGACACCGCATGGAACGCCGTCGACCGGGGGGCCGCCACCGTGGCCGCCATCGTGGCCGAGGGCCGCACGGTGTACGGCGTGAACACGGGGTTTGGTCTGCTGGCCAACACCTCGATCAAGCCGGAGGATCTGGAGACGCTGCAGCGCAATCTGGTGCTGAGCCATGCCTGTGGGGTGGGTCCCGATCTGGAAGACCGGGTCGTGCGGCTGATGATGGTGCTGAAGGTCGCCAGCCTGTCGCGCGGGGCCTCGGGCATCCGGCGCGAGACGCTGGAGATGCTGATCGCCCTGCTGGACGCCGAGGTTCTGCCCTGTGTGCCGTCCAAGGGATCGGTCGGAGCATCGGGCGATCTGGCCCCGCTGGCGCATATGAGCTGCCTGTTGCTGGGGGTCGGTGAGGCCCGGGTGAAGGGCGAGCGGATGGCCGCCACCGAAGCGCTGGCCACGGCGGGGCTTCAGCCCCTGACGCTGGGGCCCAAGGAGGGTCTGGCCCTGCTGAACGGGACCCAGTGTTCGACGGCCCTGGCCCTGACCGGTCTGTTCGCGACCGAAGACGCCTTTGCCGCCGCCCTGGTGGCGGGAGCGATGTCGGTCGATGCGCTGAAGGGGTCGGACGCGCCGTTCGATGCCCGCATCCACGCCCTGCGCGGCCAGCCGGGGCAGATTGCGGTAGCCGAGACCCTGCGCGATCTGATGGCGGGGTCGGCGATCCGCGACAGCCACCGGACGGATTGCTCCAAGGTGCAGGACCCCTATTCGCTGCGCTGTCAGCCGCAGGTGATGGGGGCGATCCTGGACCTGATGCGGTCGTCGGCGACGGTACTGGAATGCGAGGCCAATGCGGTGACCGACAATCCGCTGGTATTCGTCGAGGAGGGCGACGTCATCTCGGGCGGGAACTTCCACGCCGAGCCGGTGGCGTTTGCCGCCGACCAGCTGGCCATGGCCCTGTGCGAGATCGGCAATCTGTCCGAGCGGCGGACCTCCATTCTGGTGGACCCCAAGATGAGCGGCCTGCCCGCGTTTCTGGTGCGGGAGTCGGGGCTGAACTCGGGCTTCATGATCGCCCAGGTGACGGCGGCCGCGCTGGTGGCCGAGAACCGGATGGTCGCCCATCCGGCCAGCGTCGACACCGTCCCGACCAGCGCCAATCAGGAGGACCATGTGTCCATGGCGACGCATGGGGCGCGGCGGCTGCTCGATATGGCCCAGAACACGGCGACCGTGGTCGGGATCGAGCTACTGGCCGGAGCCCAGGGTCTGGACTTCCACCGTCCGCTCAAGTCGTCACCCGCGCTGGAGCGGGCCTGGGCGATCGTGCGCGAGGCGGCGCCCGAATATGCCTCCGACCACTATTTCGCGCCCGACATCGCGCGGGCGACCGACGGGGTGACCGCCGGCCGCTATCGCGATTTCGTGTCGGGTCTGCTGCCCTCGGCCTAGAGGCCGGACGCGCCGAGGCAGGCGGCGCGGGTGGGCACCGGCGGCAGCTGTTCCATGGCCTCGGGATCCTGAATGAGATCGGCCGCCAGTTGGGCGATCTCATTGTTCACATCATCCGAGGACTTGCCGAGGGCCGCACCGGATTGCTCGGCATTGGTCAGCAGGGTGTAGTTGTCCGAGAGGAGCTTCTGCAGCTCTGCATCACTCATTTCCTGCTGCATCAGCTCGATCATGCCGAGGGTGCCGAAGGCCGCGCAGGTCAGGTCGAAGTCATAGCGGTCGTCCGCCTCTCGCGGCCGGGTCAGATTCGGGACCTGGGCGGCTGACGTGGTGGTGCCGCGCTCCGTGACGATCAGGCGGTAGGCGCCGGTCGCGCCTGCCGCGTAGCTGTTGGCGAGGATGAAATAGTCGCCGCCCGAAGAGCTGAAGATCAGGCGCGAATTGGTGTTGTCCTCGCTGATGTCATCATTGGTCTGCTCCACCGGCGGCTGGCAGGCCCGACCTGGCCCCATGCCGATGAAGGTGTCAAAGTCGCTGGAGGTCAGATCGATGGCATAGGACTGCCCCGCACGGGTCGAGACGATGTAGCAGTCATAGCTGCTGCCATCGACCTCCATGACGGGATCGCTGGCGCTCAGCGTGCCTCTGACCGGCTCGCCGAGGCGGATCGCGGTCTGGGCCGAGGCCGTCGTCGAGACGGCCAGGGCCGCCATCAGGGCCGTCGCGGCCACAGCGCCCGTGCGGGCCAGAATTTTCAGGGACATGAAACGAACTCCGGTCGGGGCTACAGCCCCCGTTGAAAGAGGACAGCAGATCAGCGGAAGCGGGTCACCGGCGTGAAGCCATTGGCCCGGTCGCAGTCCGCGAGGGCGGTCAGATAGTCCGAGACCTGCTGGGGCAGATTATCGATGAAGCCGTTGAGCGTGCTGAGCACAAAGGCGCTGGACATGAAGTCGGCCGAGCCTTCCTGGGCAGGGGACAGACGAGACGAGACCCGACGATTGCGGTCGGCATAGTCGATCGAGCCGACATTGCCGTAGCGGGTCAGATACTGGCGCAGCTCCCCCATGGCGCGGTAGGCGCCGGCGCAGACATAGGCGTCCGTGCCCCATTCATTCTCGACTTCCGGCAGGGCATCCATCGATCCTTGCGCGGTCTCGGACTCGACCACCCCGGCGGTGACCTTGACCCAGTAGTTGCCACCTTCACCCGCGTTGAAGGCGTTGGCGCGGATCAGCAGGCGGGGTTCGTTGAAGGTGCCGCTGAGCCGGGCATTGGTGTTGTCGCCGCTGTCGTCATCGGCGGCGAGCGCGGTCATATTGTCCCCGCAGTCCCGGCCCGTGCCGACTACCAGAAAGGTATCGAAGAAGCCGCTCATCAGGTCGATGGTGATCGGCTGACCATTGGTCTCGACCACCCAGCACTCATAGGAACTGCCGTCCGCCAGTTTGGGCGACTGGGCATTGAGGGTTGAGCCGGACTGTTCGCCGACGGCGATCCGGGTCTGGGCCGAGGCGGTGCCGGCGGAGGCGACAAGCGCGAGGCCAACGGCCGTGGCGGTAACGAAGCGTGCGAGCATGGGAGTCCCTCCAGATGTGTGCGGCACCCTAGACCCGAAGCTGCAGCAAGGCTTCTGACAGAGTCTGACGTGACGCGGGTTGGCGACGAGAGCGGGAACGCCAAAGCCCCTCTCGCCCGGGGGGCAGAGGCTATGGAGAGGCGGGCGGCGCATGGGCCGGGGGCCCGGAACCGTATGCTCCCGTGCTTTCGCCGTCAGGGAGCGTGTGTGATTTTCGGCCCCGTAGCCTGGCGCCGCCCCGGTCGGTTCACGCGAGCGCCTGGGGGGACTGTCTCTTCCGCCGGGGGTCGGGCACCCGGATGCTTGTGCGCCCGACTTCGCCTGTCCCGGTTCGACAGCATATCCCAGTCTCTCGGCCCGCGACGGGCGGAGCGTCCAGAAACGCCCCGGACCCCGGGGTTTCGCCCCGGGCAGTCCCGCTCGACCGGCCCCCGCCGCCGCTTCAGTGCCTGGGTCCCGAGGCGCCTCTCCTGCGACGGAGACGGGCAGAGGGTGGCACACCGCTGCACCTGGTCGGGAAGAACGGTACGAGAAACGGTGGGGGCGTTGAAAGGGTTGGGAAATTTGCGGGCGGCTATCGCACCATCTGTCTCCTCCCTAGCAAAGCTGGAGAGGTGGATCGGATGCGAAGCAGCCGAGACGGAGGGGCTCTTGAGGGCGTGCCTGTGGTGGAGAACCCCTCCACCGCCCCGCGGTCCCTCTCCCCATCATGGTGGGGAGGAGACGGAAAAACTTCCCTCGCAGGAAGCCGCTCAGCCCTCGATCGGGCCGGAGGGGGACAGCCGGCGGGGGATGGCGCGCATGGCGTGGACGAGGGCGAGGGCGCGGCCGGCGGGGGTGGGGTCGATGGCGGCGATGTGGTCGAGGCGGCGGCGCACCTTGGCCAGCGGGGCATCGGCGCCCGAAGCCCAGGCGGTCGAGCCGAGGGTCATCAGGCCCCTGCCCTTCCCCTCGACCAGGGTGAGGCCGACACCGACCTGTTTGCGGATCGAGGCCCAAGGCTGTTTGTAATGGTCGTGGCCGGGTCCGAGGTCATAGGTCGTGATTCCAAGCCGGGGCATGGCGCGGATGGCCTGATCGAGGAAGGCGTTGCCCGGCGACACATGCGCCAGCGACGGATTGGTCGAGGCGATCCACGGGTGATAGGTGCCCCCGCCGAACACGCCGAAATGGCCGCCGACGAGGGTGTCGCCCGCGTGCAGGGTCAGCATGAGGCCGCGGAAATGGGGCGTGTCCGCCTCGAACAGCTCGGCCATCAGGGCGCGCACCCAGAGCGGGCGCAGCACGTCCTGAAGCCCGGTGCGTTGGAACTGTTCGGACTTCCACGACAGCAGGGCGGCGAGGTCGTCACGGGACCGGCTCTGGTCAAAGCGCAGGGGGCCAAGCTCGGCGAGGCGGTTGGACAGCCGTCGCCAGTTCTTGAACTTCTTGGGACTGGCGGCGCGCATGGACTCGACGTGGGCCTCCGGACCGTCGGGCGTCTCGATGGCAAAAGCGTCCGGCCCGGTACCGACCGGCGGGAACAGGCCATAGGGATCGACCAGACCGATGTGTCGGAAGGCGCCGATGCCCGACAAGGTCAGGGCCTGCGGGCCATCCATGCCGGGCGCAGGCCCGGTGATGAGAGCGTGATAGTCGGAAAAGGGGGCGCCCAGCGGGCGGGCAAAGCCGCCGGGACGCCGGTGCAGGCCCAGAAAGCCGATGATCTCGTCTCCACGGCGATAGGTGACGACCTCGGCATCGGCGCGGACCCGCCCGATGGCGCGGGCGAAGTCCGGCCCCATCAGCGGATTGGCAAAGGCCGTCTGCTGTCCCTGAAAGGCACGCCAGACGTCGGCTTCCCGGTCGGGAAGGTCCGTCGCGGGACGGCGGGTGGCGATGATCTGTGCCATTGCGGGAGGCTTTCAGGGCAAACGGTGGACGCTGGCCCGCCCCCTGCAAGACCCTGACCGAAAGCCGGCTCAGTTCAGAGCGAACAGCCGCTGGTACCGACCGAGAGCGGGCTCGGAGAGGCGCACGCTGATCTCGAGGCGGCCGTCGGCGTCTTCGGTGCGGGCGGTGATGCGGCCGTGCTCATAGAGCCAGGCGAGGGCTTCACCGTCCTGGGGCTCGAGGGTCAGGTGGATTTCGGGGTCCGTATCGATGCGTTCGGCGATGGCCTGACGCAGGGCCTCAAGCCCCTCGCCCGTCAGGGCAGAGACGGCGACCGCGCCCTCGGTCCGGGCGCGGGTGACCATGGCGGCGTGGGTCTCGGGGTCGAGGCGGTCGATCTTGTTCCAGACCTCGAGGGTGCGGACCTGGAGCGAGGCCTCTTCCTCGCCCTCTGCAGGGGCGATGCGGGCCAGAACCTCTTCGACGTCCTTGGCCTCGGCGTCCGTCTCGGGGCTGGAGATGTCGCGGACGTGCAGGATCAGATCGGCTTCGGCCACCTCCTCAAGCGTGGCGCGGAAGCTCTCGACCAGTTCGTGCGGCAGGTCGGAAATGAAGCCCACGGTGTCGGCGATCAGGGCCGACCGCCCCTGCGGCAGGCGGATCATGCGCTGGGTCGGGTCGAGGGTGGCAAACAGCAGGTCCTTTGCCACCACCTCGGCCCCGGTCAGGTGGTTGAACAGGGTCGACTTGCCCGCATTGGTGTAGCCGACCAGGGCGACGGTCGGGAACGGCACCTTCTTGCGCGCGGTGCGGTGCAGTCCCCGGGTGCGACGGACGTCCTGGAGGTCGGTCCTGAGCTTGACGATGCGGTCGGCGATCAGGCGGCGGTCCAGCTCGATCTGGGTTTCGCCGGGACCGCCGGTCGAGCCCGTGCCGCCGCGCTGGCGTTCCAGGTGGGTCCATGTGCGGACGAGGCGCGAGCGCTCGTATTCCAGCCGGGCCAGCTCGACCTGCAGCCGGCCTTCCCGCGTGCGGGCCCGCCTGCCGAAGATCTCGAGGATCAGGCCGGTGCGGTCGATGACCTTGGCCTCCCACGCTTTTTCCAGATTGCGCTGCTGGACCGGGGTCAGGGCGTCGTCGATGACGACGACCTCGGCCTCGGCCGCGCGCACGAGGGCGGCCATTTCGTCGACCTTGCCCGAGCCGAACAGGGTGGCCGGCGTGGTGCGGCGAAGGGCGATGACCTCCTGGCCGCGGACGTCGAGGTCCAGCGCCTGGGCCAGACCCACGGCCTCGTCCAGCCGATCCTGTGGACGGCGGCCCCCTGCCCGGCCAGCCGAGCGATCAGGGTGGAGCACAAGCGCCCGAACGGGCGGAGCGGTATGGTCGATCAGCGGTGAAGACACGCAGGTTCCGGGCTTTGAATGGACGAAAGCGTCCCGTCCGCGAACGCACGGACAGGACCACAGGCTCCCTCAGCGCTCCGGACCAGACGGATCAGTCCTGATCTTCCGGCTCGCGCAGATCGACCGGAGCCGAGGGCATGATGGTGGAGATGGCGTGCTTGTAGACCAATTGCGACTGGCCATCGCGACGCAGCAGCACGCAGAAATTGTCGAACCAGGTAACGATGCCCTGCAGCTTGACGCCGTTGACGAGGAAGATGGTCAGCGGGGTCTTGGTCTTGCGGACCGTGTTGAGGAAGGTGTCCTGAAGGTTCTGACGCTTGTCTTGCGACATGGCAGGTTGATCCTGTTCTTGCTTGTTGTCCGGCAGGGGGAGCGCCGGAGCCGCGATGTGCCGCGACGGGGCGACCTTAGTCACCGGCATCGGCGACGGCAACCGCGTGCGGGTTAAACCGCGCCGTCGCGGGCGGCGTCGAGATAGGCTTCGCGGAGGCGGCGGGTGACGGGGCCGGGCTTGCCGGTTCCGATCTTTGTGCCATCGATGGATATGGCGGGCAGGACGAAGGCGCCGGCGGCGGTGAAGAAGGCCTCCTGGGCCGCCTTTGCCTCCTCGACGGTGAAGGCGCGTTCCTCGAACGGAATGCCCTCGTCCTTGATGATCTGCATCAGGGTCGAGCGGGTGCAGCCGCGCAGGATGTTGGCCTGGGTGTCGCGGGTGCGCAGGACGCCGTCGGCATCGATGATCCAGGCATTGGTCGAGGTGCCCTCGGTGACCAGACCCAGCTCGTCGACCAGCCAGCATTCATAGGCGCCGACCTCGCGCGCAGCCTGTTTGGCCAGCACATTGGGCAACAGGCCGACGGTCTTGATGTCGCAACGGCCCCAGCGCAGGTCGGGGCGGGTGACGACGGCCACGCCCTTTTTTGCTGTGGCCTCGGCCTTGACCTGATCGACGCGGCGCGAGGTGACGATGACGCTGGGCGGGGTGTCTGCGGACGGAAACGGATGGTCGCGGCGGGCCGTGCCGCGCGTGATCTGCAGATAGACGATGCCGTCGTCTACGCGATTGCGGCGGATGGTTTCCTTGAGGACGATGGTCAGGGCCTGGGGCGTCATCGGCATGCGGATACGCAGTTCCGACAGGCTGCGCTGCAGGCGGGTCATATGGCCCTCGAAGTCGGCCAGCCGACCGTCGAATACGGACCAGACCTCATAGACACCGTCGGCGAACTGGAAGCCCCGGTCCTCGATATGGACGACCGCCCCGGTGTGGGGCAGGTACTGGCCGTTGACGTAGGCGATGCGGGACATCAGGCGTTGTCACCTTCCGTTTCGTCATCGCCACCGCGCGCGGGGGAGACGCCCAGAGACTTCAGCTTGCGGTGCAGGGCCGAGCGCTCCATGCCGATGAAGCCCGCCGTGCGCGAGATATTGCCGCCGAAGCGCATGATCTGGGCGGCCAGATATTCGCGCTCGAACACCTCACGCGCCTCGCGCAGCGGCAGGGCGATGATTCGCTCATTGCCCATCGACAGGGTGGCGTTGTCCGAAGGGCCGTCCTGGGGAAGCATGTCGGCGGTGATCGGCTCGGACGGATCGCCGGTGGCGAGGATCAGCAGGCGTTCGATGTTGTTGCGCAGCTGGCGGACGTTGCCGGGCCAGGGGTTGACCTGCATGACCGCGACCGCGTCGTCGCCGATGCGCCGGCGGGGCAGACCCTGGGAGATGCAGATGCTCTCGGTGAAATGCTCGATCATTTCGGCGATGTCCTCGCGGCGCTCGGTCAGGGGCGGGACGCGGATCGGCACGACGGCGAGGCGGTGGAACAGGTCCTCGCGGAAGCGGCCCTCGTCGATCTCCTGCTTCAGGTCGCGCGAGGAGGAGGTGATGACGCGCACATCGACCTGCACGTCCTGCTCGCCGCCGATGCGGCGGAAGCGCTGTTCGACCAGCACGCGCAGGATGCGGCTCTGACTCTCGCGCGGCATGTCGGCGACCTCGTCGAGGTAGAGGGTGCCGTTGTGGGCGCGCTCGAACACACCGATCTTGCTGGGGCGGCCGTCGACGCCCTCCTCCCCGAACAGTTCGAGGTCGAGACGTTCGGGCGTCATGCCGGCGGCGGCGATGGCCACGAACTCGGACCGGCCGCGCGGGCTGGCCTCATGGATCTGGCGGGCCACCAGCTCCTTGCCGGAACCGGGCGGGCCTGAGATCAGCACGCGGCTGTTGGCGGGGGCGACCTTGGAGATGGTGTTGCGCAGGGCGACCGCGGCGGCCGACTTGCCGATGATGCCGGTCGGCGTCATGGCCTGGGCGCGCAGCTGGCGATTTTCGCGCTTGAGCGAGGCGGCCTCGAGCGCGCGCTGGATGACCACCACCAGCCGGTCGGACTTGAACGGCTTTTCGATGAAGTCATAGGCACCGCGCTGCAGGGCGCTGACGGCGGTCTCGATATTGCCGTGACCCGAGATCATGACGACCGGCAGGTCGGGGTCGATGGTGCGGATGATGTCGAGCAACTCCAGCCCGTCGATGCCGCCCCCCTGCATCCAGATGTCCAGCAGGGCCAGCGACGGCTTGCGCGCGCGAATGGCAGCGAGGGCCTCGTCAGAATTGGAGGCGGTGCGGATCGAATGCCCCTCATCTTCGAGCAGGCCGGCGACCAGGTCGCGGATGTCGGCCTCGTCGTCGACGACCAGTATGTCGGCTCCGTTGCTTTTCATGAGCTCTCTCTATTCAGCCGCGGGGATGGTGGAGGGGGAAGGGGTGGCAGGCACGGTCCCGGTCCGGGAGGGCGCCTTGAGCGGGAAGACCAGACAGACCCGGGCTCCCCTCAGCGTTTCGGCATCGGCCAGTTTCAGCTCGCCGCCGTGGTCCTCACAGATACGGCGGACGATGGCGAGGCCCAGCCCTGTGCCCTTGTCGCGCGTGGTGACATAGGGTTCGGTCAGGCGGTCCCGGTCCTTTTCGGGCAGGCCGACGCCGTCGTCCTCGATGACGAAGGTGATCGTGTTCGGGTCGAGGTCCAGCCAGGCGAGGATGGCGGTGCCGGCGTCCGTGTCGCCGGTCATGGCGCGGCGGGCCTGCACCGACTCCCCGGCGTTCTTGAGGATGTTGGTCAGGGCCTGGCCGACCATGCGGCCGTCGCACTGAAGCTCGGTCCTGGGCAGGCCGCGCTGGAGGTCGATGGCGGCGTCGGGCACCGCCACGCGCTGGGCAAAGACCGCCTGACGCAGCAGTTCGGCGGGGTTTTCGGGCGCAAAACGAGGCGCCGGCATGCGGGCGAAGGAGGAGAATTCGTCGACCATGCGGCCGATGTCGCCGACCTGACGGATGATGGTCTCGGTGCAGCGATCAAAGACCTCGACATCATCAACCACCTGCGAGCGGTATTTGCGGCGCAGACGCTCGGCCGACAGCTGGATCGGGGTCAGGGGGTTCTTGATCTCATGGGCGATGCGGCGCGCGACGTCGCGCCAGGCGGCATTGCGCTGGGCCGTGACCAGCCGGGTGATGTCGTCGAAGGTCAGCACCATCTCGCCGCCCAGACCGCCCTCGATCCGGACGCGCAGGCGGCGGGTCTCGCCGTCGCGGGTGACGTCGATGTCTTCCTCGATGTGGGCCTCGGCCCGCTTGAGCAGCTCGCTGAGCTCCGGCGAAAAGGCCGCCAGTTCGCGACCTGTCAGGTCAGCATCGGGCAGGCCCAGCAGTTCGATGGCGCTGGCGTTGATGGCGGAGACGCGGCCCTTGCGATCCAGACCGATGACCCCGGCGCTGACGCCGGACAACACGGTTTCGATGAAGCGACTTCGGCCCTGGGCATCCTCGCTGGCGGCTTTCAAGGCCTCTTGCTGCGCCTGAAGATCGCTGGTCATGCGGTTAAATGCATTAGACAAGGCCGCGATTTCGTGAGGTTCTTTATCGACCGCAACGCGGGCCGAGAGGTCGCCGTCCGCGACCTGATCCGCGGCCTGTGCCAGACGCCCGATCGGCACCGAAATGGCGCTGGCGGCCGACATGCCCAGCCAGACGGCGCCCACGAGAACCAGCAGGGCGGTTTCCAGATAGCTGAGGGCAAAGGCGGTCTGGATGCTGGCGCGGCTTTCCTGGGCCTCGCGATAGGCCTGGATGGACTGCTCGCTGTTGCGCATCTGCGAGATCAGCCCGGGCTGTAGGGGACGGACGGCATAGAGGTAGGCGTCGCCATACCCGGACAGCGGGTAGAGGGTGCGGATGGTGTCGGGGTTTTCGGTGACGCCGCTTGGGGCAATTTCGCCCTGCGCCGCCATTTCAAGATCGCTGCGGGGCGGTCCGACATAGGCGGGAGCGCCCGGCAGTTCGCCGCTGGCCAGAACCCGCCCCTGACCGTCGAGGATATAGAGGGCGGGATAGCCGAAGATGTCCGCCGTCTGGGCCAGAAGGCCGGAGAAGCGGATGCGGCTGGTCTGGAAGTCTGCGCGGGCTTCGGGGGCCGTCAGCTCATTGGCCATGGTCGCGAGGTCGGATTCGAGTTCGAGGCTGACATCGCGGACATAGGCGCGGCCGATATCGGCGCCATTTTCGACCGCCGCGCTGACGTTGACGCTGAACCACTGGTCCACGCCGCGGTTGACCAGCACGCCGAACACCAGGGCGATCAGGATGGCGGGCACCACGGCCACCAGCGAGAACAGGGTCACGAACCGGAGGTGCAGGCGCGCGCCGGCCTGTTTGCGATTGCGGACCAGATCCAGCACCTGGATGCCAACGCCGGACGCCAGTGTCAGGATCAGGACCAGATTGCCCAGAAGAATGTAGAGCACCGCCCGGCTGGTCGCTGCCCGGGCCCCCTCCTCGCCGCCTGCCTCGGGCGCGACGGCCACAAGCCAGATGGCGGCGACGGTGATCAGGAAGGCGACGGCATAGGCCACACCGAACACGGGACGCCCGGCCGGGGTCGAGATACCGGCCCGCAACGCGCCGAGCGCCGCATCCAGCGGCCGGCTTTTAGGCATTTCATCTGCTGTCACAGGGCCGGTCATGCGTCCGGCACCATCCGATACCTGTGGCCGATGATCAACAGGTTAGTTGCGAATATGCGGCACTACGCCGTCCAGAGCTCCGACAGGGACCGGGCCACGGCCTCGGGATCGTCCATGCGGCACAGGCGTGCCTTGGCGGCGCGGCGGTCGGCGGAGTCCGCAGGCCAGGGGGCCTGTTCGATGTACCAGCCGAGGTGTTTGCGGAACATCTTCAGCCCCAGCGGATAGCCATAGAAGTCCAGCGAGGCCTGCATATGGTCGATGACGAGGGTCAGACGGTCAGCACGGACGGGGGCATCGGGACCGGTATCGCCGTTCAGGCCGGCCTCAAGCCGGGCCGCCAGCCACGGCCGGCCATAGACCCCGCGCCCCAGCATCAGGGCATCGGCGCCCGATTGCTCCAGCGCGTCGCGGGCATCCTGAAGCGTCAGCACATCGCCATTGACGACAACGGGGATGGAGACCGCGTCCTTGACCTCGCCCACCGCCTGCCAGTCGGCCTTGCCGGTATAGAATTGCTTGCGGGTGCGGCCATGCACGGTGACGGCCTGGACGCCGATCTGTTCGGCGCGCCGGGCCAGGGTTGCGGCATTGCGGTCGGTGTCGTCCCAGCCCAGACGCATCTTGACGGTGACCGGGCGGCTGACGGCCCCCACGACCGCCTCCATGATGCGGCAGGCGAGATCAGGCACCCGCATCAGGGCCGACCCTGAGGCCGAGCCGGTGACCTCCTTGGCCGGACAGCCGAAGTTGAGGTCGATCAGGTCAGCGCCCGCGCGCTCGGCCATGCGCGCGCCCTCGGCCATGGCCTCGGGATCCCGCCCGACCAGCTGGATGACGGTCAGGGGCAGGCCATCGCCCACCGCCGCCCGGCGGACGACATCCGGGCGACCGCGAGCCAGCTCGGCCGAGGCGACCATTTCGGTGGCGACATAGGGCGCACCGAGGCGCGAGGCCACGCGCCGGAACGGCAGGTCGGTGATCCCCGTCATGGGGGCCATCAGCACCCGGCCGGGCACGGTCACATCGCCGATGGTCAGGTAGGAAGCCATCGGCCCCTATCTTCGCCCAGCCCCCCTCTCGTCAAGTCTGCGACCGCGCCCTAGAAGAGCGGCATGAGATTTCAGGCGGTTGTTGTGGCGGCGGGCTCGGGCTCTCGCGCCGGTGTGGAAAAGCCCTGGGCGGCGCTGGCGGATGTGCCCGTGCTACGCTGGTCGGTGCGCGCGCTGCTGGACGCCGGGGCCGCAGACGTCGTGGTCGTGGTGGGCCCTCATCGTCTGACTGATGTGGGGGACGCGCTGGCAGGCCTGACCGGCTGGCGGGCCGTTGAGGGCGGCGCGACCCGCGCGGAGTCGGTCATGCGGGGGCTGGATGCCATTGAGGCGGGCGATCTGGCGGGCGCGGATACGCCGGTGCTGATCCACGATGCGGCGCGGCCGTTTCTGGAGCGGGCCGTGATCGACCGCCTGATCGATGCGCTGGGTGATGCCGACGGAGCGGTCCCTGCCCTGCCCGCCGTCGACAGCCTGCGGCGGGGCGATGAGGCCGGGCTGGGCGACAGCGTCGATCGCGACGGCCTGTTCCGGGCCCAGACACCTCAGGCCTTCCGGCTGGCCACGGTGCGGGCGGCCCTGACCGACTGGCCGGGCGAGACGCCGCCGACCGATGAAGCCGAGGCCGTGCGTGCGGCGGGCGGCCGGGTTGTGCTGGTCGCCGGCGATCCCCGCCTGTTCAAACTGACCTATCCCGAGGATTTCATCATGGCCGAGGCGCTCGCTGCCGGACTGAACCCGCCGTCCATAACGCGCGTCGGACAGGGGTTCGATGTGCACCGCTGGGGACCGGGGACGTCGGTGTGGCTGTGCGGCGTCGAGATTCCGCACGACCGGACCCTGATCGGCCATTCGGATGCCGATGCGGGCCTGCATGCCCTGACCGACGCCATTCTGGGTGCCATGGGGGACGGCGACATCGGCGACCATTTCCCGCCCTCCGATCCGCAGTGGAAGGGGGCATCGAGCGACCGGTTTCTGGTGCATGCGGTCCAGCGGCTGGCGGCGCGCGGCGGGCAGCTGGTCCATGTCGATGTGACCCTGATCTGCGAGGAACCGAAGATCAAACCGCACCGTCAGGCGATGCGCGATCGGTTGGCCGAGCTGTGCGGCATTCCACTGGAGGCCGTCAGCGTCAAGGCGACCACGACCGAACAGCTGGGCTTTACGGGGCGCGGTGAAGGGCTTGCCGCGCAGGCGGTGGCCACGATCACCCTGCCCGCTTCACGCTAGAAGTTGGCGCGGACCAGGGCGCCCCACAGATTGACGTAGTCGTCGGTCCACGGCCGGACCTCGGTGTCGGCGATCACGCGCCAGGCCGGATCGTCCACGAAGTCGGCCAGGCCTTCCTCGGTGGGGGCCATGATCAGCACCTCGGTCGAGGCCTCGGCCATGTCGGGCTGGTCGGGACGCTCGAAGAAGATGCGGTGGCGCTCGGCAGCGCCCAGCTGACGCGCGGCAGCGACCGTCGGCAGGGTGATGTCGAGGTTGCGGTTCGACACATGCAGGACCACCATCCCGGTCGGTCCGACCAGCCGCAGATAGTCTGCCAGCGCCTCGACCGTCAGCAGGTGCGTCGGCACGACGTCGGACGAGAAGGCATCGATGACCAGAAGGTCGAAGGCGGCGTCGGGCTGTTGCGCCAGGGTCAGGCGGGCATCGCCGAGGACGGTCTGGACGGGGCCTGCGGCACAGTCCGAGATATAGGTGAACCAGCGCGGATCGCGCGCCATGCGGTCGACCATGGGGTCGATCTCGAAGAAGGTCAGGGTGTCGCCGGGCCGCTTGTAGGCCGCCATGGCCCCGGCTCCGAGCCCGACCACCCCCATGCGCACCTCGGGCGAGCGAGACTGGACCTCAAGGGCCGCGAGGCCGATCGGGGTGGAGTAGGCATAGTACATGGTCGGGTTGCAGGCATGGTCGGGATGGCGCGCCTGGGCCCCGTGCAGGGTGGTGCCGTGCATCAGCACATGGACCGGGCCGCCCATGCCGGAGTCCTCGATCTCGGCCACCCGCATGACTCCGAAGAAGCTGCGCTCGGTCAGGCTCCAGTCATAGCCGCGGGCCACATGCTGGGCCGACAGGGCGATCATCAGCAAGACGCCGGTGAAGACCAGCGCCTTGTCCCGCACCAGAAAGGCGCAGATGGCCGCGCCGCCGAGGATGATCGAGGCCAGCTTGAGCGTGGTCAGGTCCTGGACATAGGGCCAGAGCGACGGGGTCCGGGCGATCACCTCCATCACCACATGCGGCATGACCGACAGAAAGGCGGCGCCGAGCAGGAAATAGCCGTGACGCAAGGTGAAGGGGCCGCCCCGGGGCCGGGCCAGACCGACGGCCACCAGCACCAGCGGATACTCCCACACCATGTTGAAGATGACGGGCGCGATCAGGGCGTTGAACACCCCGCCGAGCATGCCGCCGACCGACAGCAGCAAATAGAACTCAGTCAGCCGGTCCGGAGGCGGGCGTCGCCCTGCCAGCAGCTGGTGACACAGCAGGGCGGTGAAGAAGAAGGTCGTGAGGTGGACCACCAGGATCAGCATCCAGCTGGAGCTGCGAAAGGCGACCATGCTGACAGTCACGGCCAGCAGGGCCGACTGGACGATCAGGGTGATCGGCAGGGGGATCCACGGCCGGCTCTGGAAGGCGATGACGAAGGTCAGCAGATAGAGGGCCAACGGCAGGACCCACAGGAAGGGCGCCGAGGCGACATCGGTCGTCAGATGGGCGGTCACGCCCAGCATCAGACTGGAGGGCGCGGCAGCCAGCAGCACCCAGATGCCGCGCTCGCGCCAGTCGATCGGCGAGGTGCTTGCCAGGCGCGGCGGGTCGGACCGGGTCAAGGCGCGGGCGCGCCAGACGATCAGGCCCAGCGCGACGATCATCAGGACGAAGACGCCATAGCCCACGCTCCAGCCCCAGCGCTGACCGGACAGGGAGCTGAGTGGCTCGATCAGGACGGGATAGGCCAGGAGGGCGAGGAAGCTGCCGAGGTTGGAGGCGGCATAGAGGACATAGGGGTTCTGGCCGTCGGCGTGCCCCACGCGGACGCGGGCGTACCAGGCCTGAAGCAGGGGGGCGGTCGCCGACAGGATGGCGAACGGCAGGCCGACCGAGATGGCCAGCGTCGCCAGCAGCCAGCCGATCGGTGCCGAGGGGTCCGGATCCCCCAGCAGGCCATTGACCCGGAGCGGCAGGAAGATGGCCGCGATCAGCAGCAGGACCAGATGGATGCCGACCTGAAGGCGCAGGGAGGCGACCTTTTGCAGCAGGTGGGCATAGGCATAGCCGGCCAGCAGGCCCGTCTGGAAGAAGACCATGGCCGTGTTCCAGACCGAGGGCGAGCCCCCCAGCACCGGCAGGACCAGTTTGGTGATCATGGGCTGGACGGAAAAGACCAGCATGGCCGAGGTGAAGATCGCCAGACCGAAGATCAGCGGGGTCAGGCGGACGCCGAGCGGCTCGACCCCGTCGGTCACGCTGGTCTGGCTCATGCATGCTCCATCGACAGGCGGGCATCGGCGCGGCACCCTGTGGGCCACCGTAAGGCTGACTCGCCAAGGCTTAAAGCCATGTTTACTCCCGATCTGATGACCCTGGCCGAGGCGGTCGTGGCGCGCGCGCAGGCGCGGGGGATGACGCTGGCCACGGCCGAGAGCTGTACGGGCGGTCTGGTCGCGGCCCTGATCACCTCCGTGGCGGGATCCTCGGCGGTGCTGGAACAGGGGGCGGTGACCTATTCCAATGCGGCCAAGACGCGGATGCTGGATGTACCGGCGGCCCTGATCGAGGCGCATGGCGCGGTGTCTCAGCCTGTGGCGGAAGCCATGGCGACCGGGGCGCGAGCCCGGGCGGGTGTAGGTCTGGCGGTCTCAATCACCGGGGTCGCCGGGCCCGGTGGCGGGTCAGCCGAGAAGCCGGTCGGACTGGTCCATTTCGGGCTCGCGACCGCAGACGGTGTGCGGCATCTGGAGCGCCGCTTTGGCGAGGGCGACCGTCAGGCGATCCGGCTGGCGGCCACCGAGCAGGCGCTGAGGCTTTTGCTGGACGGGCTGGCGTGAGCCCTGCCCCGATCCTCGTCGATGCCCGCGGTCACCGGTGTCCGGTGCCGAGCCTGAGGCTGGCGCGCGCGCTGGAGGCGGCGGCGCCGGGTGAGACGGTTGTGTTGATGGCGACCGACCCGATAGCGCGCATCGATGTGCCGCACATGCTGGCCGACGGGCCGCACAGGCTGATCGGGATTGAGGACGCAGACGGCGTCCTGCGGATTACTGTCGAGACTGGCGCCGCGCCGTCAGGCTGACGACCTTGGGCGTCTGCATCAGGGCCTCTTCGGCCTCGACGATCAGGGCCTCATCGCGGGCGCGGGCGACGATCTCCATCTCGGTGGCGAAGGCCCCGCCGTAGAAGATGGCGTTGACGTTCCACGACAGCCAGATGAGCAGGACCACGACCGCGCCGACCGAGCCATAGGTGGCCCCCAGAACCGCGATCTGCTCGACATAGATGGCGCACAGCCAGGACGAGATCATCGACAGCAGGGTGGCGATGACGCCACCGGTGATGGCGGGACGCCAGGCCACGCGCGACTTGTGCGACATGGCATAGCGGTAGAGCAGGCTCAGGCCGAACGACAGGCCGGCTGCGGGCAGCAGGACGTCCAGCGGCATATAGCCCCCGCTGGAGGCGCCGGTCGTTGCGGCCGATCCGGCGTGGGACATCAGCCGGGCCGTGACGACGGCGCCGGACACCACGGTGAACAGGCCAAAGGCAAACAGGGCGACGAAGAAGGCCAGCAGGTTGAACCTGAGGAAGCCATGCGGCTCGGCTTCGTCATGAATGAGGTTAAGACCGGCCAGCAAGGCCTTGAATCCTCTGTGTGCCGCATAGGCACCGATGATCAGGGCGAAGGCGCTCTGCGTCGACACGGTGCGGGCCGAGGCATTGGTCAGCCGGCTGATTTCCTCGAGGAAGATGCTGCGGGCGGCGGCCGGCATGACGTCGGCGAGCGCCGTGGCCTGGGCGCTGACCTCGCTGATCGACAGGCCGACCTTGTAGAGGCCGATCAGGATGGCGATCGCGGGGAATACGGCCAGCAGGGCGAAGAAGGACACCCCGCCCGTGTAGAGCATGACATCGCGGCCCCAGCTGCGGGCAAACGCGCGTCCGGACAGCCTGAGCCAGAAGCCGATCCGGCTCCGGAGAGAGTCAAAGGTCAAAGTCATCCTCGCCACAACCCGGCGCGAAACTAGACTTTTTTGTGACTTTGCAAACCCTCTTGCGTGAAGCGGTCATGGAACCGGTTGCGGGGGCGCCGGGGGGCTGTCTATGGTCCGGCACCATCGGGCTGGTCTCCGGATCGCAGAATCCGGGCTGAAGGGGGCGTACCGTTTTGGATTTCGATCCGCGTATTCTGGTCGTTACCGGCGATGAGACCGAGGGCGAGGCCCTGTGCCGTCAGCTTGATTCGGAAGGCTGGACCACGATCACCGCACCCTCGCCCGAGGCTGCAGCGATTGTGCTGGAAGATTTCCCGATCGAGGCCGCCGTGCTGGTGGCCGGTGACAGGGATGGCGATGTCTCGGCGGTGGCTGCGCGACTGAAGGGTCTGGCCTCGCCGCGATACCTGCCGGTCATCGCCCTGATGGGACGCGCGCCGACGCCCGAGGAGTCCACCACGGTCGACCTGGCCATGACCGCCCCGGCCCATCCGGTGCAGCTGCGGATCCGGCTGGAGCAGCTGGTCCGCGCGGCCCTGGCCGAAGAAGAGCTGAACCTGCGGATCGACACCTTCCGCCAGCAGGGTCAGGCCATCGATCTGCCGACCACGGATCTGACTCCGGTGCGGGTGCTGGCGGCGGGCAAGCCGGATCGCCGGTTCCTGGCGCTGTCGAACGCCCTGGCGGAGGATGGCGCGGAGGTGGTGGCGGCCCCCACGCCCTACACCGCCTTTGACTATCTGCACGAAAGCCCCTTCGACGCGGCCGTGCTGTGGGGGGCGGAGGACCATGCCCCGGCGCTGTCGATCGCCTCGGGCATGAAAAGGAATACAAGGCTCTATCACATTCCGGTGATGCTTTACCTGAACGACGGCGCCCAGATGGACGCCTCGGATCTGTTCGGGCGGGGCTTTGCCGATGTGGCGGCGGCTGACACGGATGAGCGCGAGACCGCGCGGCGACTGCTGGCCATGGCGCGCTTTCACCGTCGCCAGACCGGGGTGCGGCGCGCGCTGGAGTCGGTACGGGGCTCGGGCCTGACCGATCCCGACACGGGCCTGTTCACGCGTGACCTGTTTGCCCAGCATCTGGGGCGGGTCAGCGAGGCGTCCCGCAAGCGTCGGCGGCCCCTGTCGCTGTGTGTGCTGAAGGTGACCATGACCGAGCCGGTCGAAGAGGCACGGCGCGGCGGCTGGCTGGCCCGCGCCCTGCCCCAGATCGGCACCATGGTGTCGCGGTTGATCCGAACCGAGGACACGGCCGCGCGCCTGTCCAGCGAGGTTTTCGCCCTGGCCCTGCCCGGCACGACCGAGGCCCAGGCCCGGATCGCCGCCCAGCGGATCGTGGCCGTGATCGGCTGTACCGCCTTTGAGGCCGGCCCCGGGCGCTCGCCCTTCGTGGTCGACTTTGAGCTTGGCGTGGCCGAGCAACGCAGCGGCGAGGCTCCCGCCCGGACGCTGGAACGGGCCTCTGCGTCGCTGGCCACCGACACCCGGGTCGCGAGCTGAGGCCTGAGACATCAATACCGCTCATCCCCGCGAAAGCGGGGACCCAGTTCTTCCCTGCACATGCCGCTTGGGATGACCGTTGCGGGGCCGATAGAGAGCCTAGATCGCCCAAAACTCTGGGTCCCCGCTTTCGCGGGGATGAGCGGAGGGTTGGGGGTGCCAGCTTCGCTGACCTCGCTTGAGAGACCTAGTTCTCCAGCGCCGCCACGGTGGCCAGCGAGTCGGTGATGCGCTCGGCGGCCTTGAGACGCTCTTCCGGATTGGCCCATTCGCCCATGACCACGATCTTCTGATCCGGGCGCAGTTTCCACACGCCGGCATTCTTCTGGATCAGGCCGACCAGCCCGAGCGGGTTGGGAAAGGCGTTGTTGCGTAGGGTCAGGACCGCGCCCTTGGGCCCCATGTCGATGCGCTCGATCTGGGCCTTGCGGCAGGACGACTTGATGCCGACGATGCGGAGCAGCTGGCGGGCTTCGTCGGGCAGCGGCCCGAACCGGTCGATCAGTTCGGCGGCCAGAGCCTCGCGATCCTCGCCCCGTTCGGCATCCGACAGACGGCGATACAGGCTGAGACGCAGGTTCAGGTCTGGAACATAAGACTCGGGAATCAGGACCGCCGCACCGACATTGATGGTCGGGGACCAATCGCGATCGCGCAGGTCGCCTCCCTGCTCGTGCATCTCGGCGACGGCGTCTTCCAGCATCTGCTGATACAGTTCGACACCGACCTCGCGGATGTGGCCCGACTGTTCGTCGCCCAGCAGATTGCCGCCGCCCCGCTGGTCGAGGTCGTGGCTGGCCAGCTGGAAACCGGCGCCGAGGTTGTCGAGCGACTGCAGCACCTGCAGCCGCCGTTCGGCCGACAGGCTGAGTGGACGTTTGGGGTCGGTGGTCAGATAGGCAAAGGCGCGCGCCTTTGAGCGGCCGATGCGGCCGCGGATCTGGTGCAGCTGGGCCAGGCCGAACATGTCGGCCCGGTGCACGATCAGGGTGTTGGCGGTCGGAATGTCGAGGCCGCTTTCGACGATGGTGGTCGATAGAAGCACATCATATTCGCCCTCATAGAAGGCGCTCATCACCGCCTCGAGCTGGGTCGGTGACATCTGGCCGTGGCCGACGACGGCCTTCACCTCGGGCACCTGTTCGCGCAGGAACTGTTCGATGTCGGGCAGGTCGGCCAGACGAGGGGCGACGTAATAGGCCTGACCGCCGCGGTATTTCTCGCGCAGCAGGGCCTCGCGCACCATGACGGCATCCCAGGGAGCGACATAGGTGCGGACGGCCAGACGGTCGACCGGCGGGGTGGCGATGATCGACATCTCGCGGATGCCGGACAGGGCCATCTGCAGGGTGCGCGGAATGGGGGTGGCGGTCAGGGTCAGCAGGTGCACATCGGCGCGCAGGCTCTTGAGCTTCTCCTTGTGCTTGACGCCGAAATGCTGCTCCTCGTCGACGATTACGAGGCCGAGATCCTTGAAGCCGACCTGTTCGCTGAGCACCGCGTGGGTGCCGACCACGATCTCGAAACTGCCGTCCTTGAGGCCCGCGCGGGTCTCATTGGCGTCCTTTGCCGTGACCATGCGCGACAGGTGGCGGACGGTGATCGGCCAGCCGGCAAAGCGCTCGCTGAAGGTCTTGAAGTGCTGACGGGCCAGCAGCGTGGTCGGGCAGACGATGGCCACCTGCTGGCCGGTCATGGCGACGACGAAGGCGGCCCGCAGCGCCACCTCGGTCTTGCCGAAGCCGACATCGCCGCAGATCAGCCGATCCATGGGCGTGCCCTTGGCCAGATCGGACAGGACATCGCCGATGGCGTTCAGCTGATCATCCGTTTCCTCATAGGGGAAGCGGGCGCAGAACTCGTCGAACAGGCCGTGCGGCGGGATGATGACGTCGCTTTCGCGCAGGGCCCGCTTGGCAGCTAGGGCGATCAGGCCCTCGGCCATTTCGCGCAGACGGGCCTTGGCCTTGGCCTTGCGGCCCTGCCATCCGGCGCCGCCCAGCCGGTCCAGCTGCACCCCGTCGCCCTCGGCCCCGTAGCGGGTCAGAAGGTCGATGTTCTCGACCGGCAGATAGAGTTTGGCATCGCCGGCATAGGCCAGCTCCAGACAGTCGTGGGGCGCCTCCTGGATGTCGAGGGTGCGCAGACCCTCATAGCGACCGATGCCGTGGTCGAGGTGGACCACCAGATCGCCGGTGGTCAGGGCCGAGGCCTCGGCGAGGAAGTTGGAAGCGCGACGCTTTTTGCGGGGGCGCGCCAGTCGGTCGCCGAGGATGTCGGTCTCGGTGATGACCACCAGATCGTCGGTCTCGAAGCCGGTTTCGACCGGCAGGACCGAGCGCAGATAGAGGGTGTCGGTCGCCGCCTGCACATCGGCCCAGTCCCGCACCGGGACGACGGGTTCCAGCCCGTGATCGGCCAACAAGGAGGCGAGGCGTTCCGAGGAGCCCTCGCTCCAGGAGGCGAACAGAACCTTGCGGCCGTCGGCGCGCCGGGCCTTGGCATAGGCCGCGACGGCCTCGAACAGATTGACACTGTCCTGGGCGCGTTCGGCGGCGAAGGACCGACCCAGACGGCCACCAGCATCCTCGCCCGGCCCAGAGAGCGGGCTGAGCTGGATGACGGGACGGGCCGCCAGCGCCCGGGTCCAGTCGTCGGGCGAGAGATAGAGGGCCTCGGGCGGCAGGGCGCGGCCGCTCTGGACGCTGCGACCGGGGCTGGCCTGTGCGGCCTCGCGCCGGGCCTCGAAGGCATCGACGGTCAGGTCCCAGCGCTCGGAGCGGGCCTTGTCGGCCTGGCTGTCCAGCCAGACGGTGGCGTCGGCCGGCAGATAGTCGAACAGGGTCTCAAGGTGCGGATAGAGCAGCGGCAGCCAGTGCTCCAGCCCCTGACGGCGGGCACCTTCGCTGACGGCGGCATAGAGGGGATCGTCGCCCGCCGTGCCGAACCGGTTGAGATAGCCGGTGCGGAAGCGTGAAATGGCCTCGGGATTCAGCAGGGCCTCGGACACCGGGGCCAGTTGCACAGCGGCCCTCTGGCCGGTGGAACGCTGGGTAGCCGGATCAAAGGTGCGGATCGACTCCAGTTCCTGGCCGAACATGTCGAGGCGGACGGGCTCGTCAAAGCCCGGCGGGAAGACGTCGATGACCCCGCCCCGCACGGCATATTCACCGCGTTCCGACACCGTCGAGGCGCGGACATAGCCATTGGTGCCGAAGTAGGTCTCAAGGGCCGCGGTATCGAGCTCGCGGCCGACGTGGGTCTCGAAGCCGGCGCTGGCGGTGATCTCGCGCGGCGGGGTGCGCTGCAGGGCGGCACCGACCGTGGCGACGATCAGCAGGGGTTTGTCGGGGGCCTTGCCGGCGGCGAGACGGCTGAGCGTCGCCATCCGCTGGGCCGAGACCGAGGACGACGGGCTGAGCCGGTCATAGGGCAGACAGTCCCAGGCCGGATAGGAGACGACCTCGATCCCCTCGGCGAAGAAGCCGATGGCGTCGATGAACTGGGCGGCGCGTGAAGCGTCGCGGGCGATGAACAGGGCGGTGCCGCCCTCGCCCAGCCGTTCGGCGACGCGCAGGGCGTCCAGACCCTCGGGCGCGCCGCTCAGCGTGATGGGGTTCGCCATTACCCGATGCCCCGCGCCACCTCGGACGAGACCGACTCGGCGACGAACCGGCGGATGCGGTCCATCAGCGGCCCTTCCCATTCGGGCGGCGTGGGCGTCGAGCCCTTGATCCAGCCGTAGAGGGTGTGGTCGTCCTCATCCAGCAGGGCCTCGAACAGGGCGAGGTCGGCTTCGTCCAGCTGCGGCGCGACCTGTTCTGAGAACGGACCGAGGATCATGTCGGCCTCGCGAAAGCCCCGACGCCAGGCGCGAAAGCGGATGCGGTTCAGCCGGGTCGTCATTTCGGCACGTGCGATGTCTTCGGCCACAAGAAGTCTTGCCCGGTCAAAAAGGAATGGAGCCGTGTCAGATAGCGGTCGCGGGTCCATTTCGCCACCCGTCCTGTCCGGCTATCGTGACGCATCATGCGGCCCGAGATTCTGTTTCCCCTGTTCGTCGCGGTCGAAAGCCTGAAGGGCGTCGGCCCGCGCATGGCCCCGGCGGTGCACCGGCTGGCCGGGCCGCTGGTGCGCGACCTGATGTTTCTGGCCCCCACCGGCCTGATCCGCCGGCGCGAGATGACCGTGCAGACCGCAGTCGCCGGTGAGGTGGGCATCTTTGACCTGATCATCGGCGGCCTGACCAAGCCGGGGCGGCCGGGCCTGCCGTTCAAGCTGCGGGCCAATGATGAAACGGGCTTTCTGACGCTGGTCTGGTTCGGCGGATCGGAGGCCTGGATCCGCAAGCAATGCCCGGACGGGGAGCGCCGAATCGTCAGCGGCAAGGTCGAGACATTCAATGATCTGGTCCAGATCGCTCACCCGGATTATGTGGTGCCTGCGGACAAGCGGGACGAGATTGTACCGGTCGAACCCGTCTATCCCGCTACCCAGGGGATCACCTCGCGGCAGGTGCGCAAGCTGGTGATGACGGCGATGGAGTCGCTGCCGGACCTGGCCGAATGGCAGGATGCGGCGTGGCTGGCGAAACAGGCCTGGCCCTCGTGGCCGGACGCGATGAAGGCCCTGCACGCCCCCGAGAGCGAGATCGATCTGGACCCGTTGGCCCCGGCGCGGGCGCGGCTGGCGTTCGACGAACTGCTGGCCCACCAGCTGGCGCTGGCCCGCCGCCGGCGGAACCGGCAGGCGGTGCGGGCGCCGCGGCTGGCACCGGGTGCTGCGGCAGAACGGTTGCTGGCCGCCCTGCCCTTCACCCTGACCGGGGCCCAGCAACGGGCGGTGGCCGACATCCGGCGCGATCTGGCCAGCGGTGAGCAGATGGCCCGCCTGCTGCAGGGCGATGTTGGCTCGGGCAAGACGGCCGTGGCGGCGCTGGTGCTGGCAGACGCCATCGACAGCGGCTTTCAGGCAGCGCTGATGGCCCCGACCGACATTCTGGCCCGACAGCATCATGAGCGGCTGGCCCCGCTGTTTGCCGAGGCGGGCGTGGCCTGCGCCCTGCTGACGGGTCGGGATCCGGCCAGTGTGCGGCGGCCGGTGCTGGAAGGACTGGCGGGCGGGCGTCTGCCGCTGGTGATCGGCACCCACGCCCTGTTTCAGGACAGTGTGCAGTTCCATCGGCTGGGGCTGGCGGTCATCGACGAACAGCACCGGTTCGGGGTGCGCGAGCGTCAGCGACTGCTGGACAAGGGCGGGGCCGACGGGGCCGTGCACCTGCTGACCATGTCGGCGACGCCCATCCCGCGAACGCTGGAATTGACCCAGTATGGGGAGCTGGACGTCTCGCGGCTGGATGAGAAGCCGCCGGGGCGCCGGCCGATCAAGACGGCGGTCCTGCCGCTGGACCGGCTGGGCGAGGTGGCGGTGCGACTGAAGGCGGCGATCGAGGGCGGGGCACAAGCCTACTGGATCTGTCCTCTGATCGAGGAGTCCGAACACATCGACCTGGCCGCCGCCGAGGACCGGGCGCGAGATCTGGGCAAGCTGATGGGGCGTCCGGTCGGGCTGGTGCACGGACGGATGCCGGGTCCGGAGCGCGAGACGGTCATGCAGTCGTTTCTGGACGGGCATCTGCCGCTGCTGGTGGCGACGACCGTGGTCGAGGTGGGTGTCGATGTGCGCAACGCCACCCTGATGGTCATCGAACACGCCGAACGGTTCGGGCTGGCGCAGCTGCACCAGCTGCGCGGGCGGATCGGCCGGTCGGACAAGCCCAGCGCCTGCACCCTGCTGTACGGCCAGTCAGAGACCGGGCTGGGCAAGACGGCGGTCGAACGGCTGGATATCCTGCGGCGCACCGAGGACGGGTTCGAGATCGCCGAGGCGGATTTCCGGATCCGGGGGGGCGGGGACCCACTGGGGCTGAAACAGAGCGGCTTTCCGGCCTATCGCTTTGCCGATCCCATGGCCCATGCGGGGCTGATCCGGGCGGCGGCGGACGATGCGCGCCTGATCCTGGGGCGGGACCCGGGACTGACCTCCGACCGCGGGCGGGCGGTTCAGGTGCTGGAGGCGCTGTTCGACTGGCGCTCGGGACGACCGTCCGGCGACTGATCGGCGGTCGTGTCCGGCGCGTAGCGCGCAGTCCAGACGGCCAGCCGCTCCTGCACATCGTGTTCAATATCGCTGTAGAACAGATTGTAGGGGCGTGATTTTCTGCGATCCGACCAGCTGCCGGTCTCGCGGAAGGACTCCATGTCCGGCTGGGTGTGGCGCAGCAGGCCGTCCTTGCAGACGGTGGCCACCGACCGCGCGATCAGGGCCGGACGCGCGCCCCACTCGAGCCCTGTGGCATTGGTGGCGCCCAGATGCACCCGGGCCGGAACCTGGACCTCATCCGTCGAACCGTTGACCGGGTTGACGCAAACGGCAGCCCGATCGCCCAGATCGACCAGGCGCCCCCGGCTATCCCAGACGAGGGCGCGACGAAGCCGGCGGCGGGCGGCGCCGTCGTTGTCGTCGGTGACCGGAGAGAAGGCCACGAGACAGGCGGTCTGGTCGCGAGCGCTGCAGGGCGGCAGGGAGGGCGTGGCCGGGTCAGCCGCCAGAATGGTATCCATGGCATAGACGGCGACGATCCGGCGACGCAGGGCGGGGTCACCGGTGATCCGCTCGCGCACCAGCCGGTCGGCCAGTTCGCCCCCCTGCTCCACCCCGGCGATGACGATCGGCCCGGACGGATGGCGGGCCAGAAAGACCTCGAACGCCGCCTCGATGTCCCGGTACGCGAAGGCACGGGCTTCGCGTGCGTCATCGCGAAGGGTCAGGCGGGTGTAGAGGCTGCCCTGTCGATAGCGGGGAATGCTGAGCCGACCGGAGCGCGCGAAGGGGCCCGCATAGTTGGGGATGACCACCCGGAACAGATAGGCATCGGCGTCGGCGTCGCCGATCGGGCCGTTCCATTCCTCGCCGCCGTCATAGGTCGTGGAGTGGATGAAGAAGACGGCCGCAGGGCCTGACCCTGCGATCCCCCTGTCCTGCATGGCCCAGGCCGGGGCCTGCTGATAGTCCGGGGCCGGAGGCGGGTCATAGGTCTGGAAGGGCACCTCGGGGTCCATGCCGGCCTGCAGGATATCCCCGCGCCAGACGGCCGCGGCAGCCACGATCAGAAACACCAGGGCAAAGCCGGCATAGCCGATCAGGGTCCTGAGGCTGACCGCGCGGGACTTCATCGATACGGGTCTTCCGTTGCCAGATACGACTGGACGTAGCGGCGCACGCCCTCTTCCAGCGGTGTCGACTGGCCGTCAAAGCCAAGGGCGCGAACCCGGTCCATGCGAGCCTGGGTGAAATACTGATAGCGGTCGCGGATCACCTCGGGCATGTCGATATAACTGATCTGCGGCTCCTTGCCGGCCGCATCAAAGGTGGCCCGTGCGAGGTCGGCGAACGAGCGGGCCTGTCCCGATCCGGCGTTGAAGACCCCCGAGATCTCGGGCTTGCCGAGCAGCCAGTCGATCACATCGACCACGTCATCGACATGGACGAAGTCGCGCAACTGGCCCCCGTCCGCGTAGTCCGGGTGATGGGAGCGGAACAGCTGGACCGGCTCGCCCGCCTGAACCCTCGGCCAGATCTGGGCCACAACCGACTTCATCCCGCCCTTGTGATATTCATTCGGGCCATAGACGTTGAAGAATTTCAGCCCTGCCCACTGGGTCGGGGCGCGGCCCCGGTCCGCCTGTTGACGGGCATAGACATCAAACAGGTATTTTGAATAACCATAGGCATTTAGCGGACGAAACTTGTGCAAAGACGCAAAGTCGTCCTCGTCATCAAAGCCTTCGTGACCGTCGCCATAGGTGGCCGCCGAGGAGGCATAGACAAGCCGCACACCGCGTCGCACGCACCAGTCCCAAAGGTCGCGGGACAGGGCAAAATTGGTCCGGAGGATCAGGTCGGCGTCCGGCTCGGTCGTCGAGGAGATCGCCCCCATGTGGATGACCGCCTCGATGCGATCGGCGTTCGCCTCCAGCTTTTCAAACATCTCTTCCGGCCACCAGAAGTCGGCGACCGGATGTTTGGCCAGATTCTTCCACTTGCCGAGGTCGGCCCCTTCCAGACGGTCGCAGACGACCACATCGTGACGACCCGCGGCACAGAGGCGGGCGACGATGTTGGAGCCGATGAAGCCGGCGCCGCCGGTGACCACGATCATGCGGCGCGTCATTGGCCCTCGCCTTTCGCCAGTTTCTGGATGGTGGCCGTGGTCGAGTGACCGGGCGAGAATTCCGCCAGCCGCACCTCTCCACCCCAGGATTCGACCTCGACGGCGCCGACGACGGTGTCGCGCGTATAGTCCGCACCCTTGATCAGCACATCCGGTCGCAGGGCCTTGATCAGGTCGAGCGGTGTTGCCGTATCGAAGGACGTCACCCGATCCACGCTGGCCAGGCCCCCGATGACCGCTGCCCGGCTCTCCAGATCGTTGACGGGGCGGCCGTCGCCCTTCAGGCGGCGCACCGAGGCGTCGGTATTGAGCGCCACCACCAGCCGGTCGCACCAGGCCCGCGCCTGGGCCAGATAGGCGACATGGCCGCGGTGCAGGATGTCGAAACAGCCGTTGGTGAAGCCGACCTTGAGCCCCGCCGCCTTCCACAGGTCGACCTGATCGACCAGGGTCTCGACCGGCACGATCCGACCGTGATCGATATCCATGGCGCCGGTGAGCTCGGCCTCGAGCAGTTCGGGAGGCGTGACCGTGGCGGTGCCGCTTTTGCCCACCACGACGCCGGACGCCAGAATGGCAAAGGCCGCCGCATCCGGCAGGTCATGCCCGGCGGCCAGCGCGAGGCCGAGGGCCGCAAGGCCCGTATCACCGGCACCCGACACATCGAACACTTCGCGGGCGCGGGCGGGAATGTGCTGGACCGCACCGCCGCGCCGCATCAATGACATGCCCTTGCCCGCGCGGGTGACGATCACAGCCTTGGCCGTCGTCTGATCCAGCAGGGCCGAAAGCGCGCGCTCGACCTCGGCGTCGGTGTCGGTCGGCAGGCCGGTGGCCCCCGCCAGTTCGGCGGCATTGGGCTTGATCAGGTCGACCGCACCATAGCGGGCGAAGTCGCGCCCCTTGGGGTCAACAATGACCGGCACGCCCGCCCGTGAGGCATGGTCCAGGGCCGCCGAGATCAGGGCGTCGCTGACCACACCCTTGGCATAGTCAGAGATCAGGATGGCGTCGGCGCCCTCAAACACCCCCTCGCCCCGATAGTCGGTGTCGAGGGCCTCTTCCTCGTCGAGACGCAGCAGCTGCTGGCCCGCGGCGACATAGCGGGTCTTGACCACGGTGCGGGCCGTATCGGTGTAGCGCACGGCGTCGGTCAGGCCGGGCTCGGCGGCCAGAAGATCGGCCAACGCCCGGCCCTCGGCATCCTGTCCCGCGACCGAGCCGAGGGTCACGCGCGTGCCCAGCGAGGCCAGATTGCGCGCCACATTGCCGACGCCGCCCGGCATGGAGACCGAGCGGTGGGTGCGAAGGACGGGCACCGGGGCCTCGGGCGAGATGCGGCTGACCTCGCCATAGACGAACCGGTCCAGCATCAGGTCACCGACGCAGGCAAGGCTCAGGGACGGCGCCCGGGCGAGCAGGCTTTGAAGACCGACGAGGTTCATGCGTCGGAGCTATCCCACAGGACCGGGCACGTCCAGTCGCGGACCGGTTCAGGCCGCGCGCTTGATGCCCTGGGCGATGACCAGATCGTCGAAGGCGATCAGTTGACCGGCGAGGGATTCGAACTGGTCCAGCGGCACCATGTTCGGGCCGTCCGACGGGGCATTGTCGGGGTCCTGATGGGTTTCCATGAAGACGGCATCCACGCCGACCGAGACCGCAGCGCGGCCCAGAACCGGCACGAACTCGCGCTGGCCGCCCGAGGACGTCCCTTGCCCGCCCGGCTGCTGGACGCTGTGGGTGGCATCGAACACCACCGGGCAGCCGATGTCGCGCAGCACCGGCAGGGCGCGCATGTCCGAGACCAGGGTGTTGTAGCCAAAGCTGGCGCCGCGCTCGCAGGCCATGACGTTCGGATTGCCCGCGCCCACGACCTTGGCGATGACGTTCTTCATGTCCCACGGGGCGAGGAACTGGCCCTTCTTGATATTGATGACCTTGCCGGTCGCGGCAGCAGCCAGCAGCAGGTCGGTCTGGCGGCACAGGAAGGCGGGAATCTGGATGACGTCGACGGCCTGGGCGGCCTCGGTACACTGGGCCTCGGAATGGACGTCGGTCAGAACCGGCAGGCCGACGCTCTCGCGAATCTCGGCAAAGATGGGCAGGGAGTCCCGGAGCCCAAGCCCCCGGGCCGCGTTGGCCGAGGTGCGGTTGGCCTTGTCAAAACTGGTCTTGTAGATGATGCCGACGTTCAGACGCTCGCCGATCTCCTTGAGCGCGTTGGCCATTTCCAGCGCGTGCTGGCGGCTTTCCAGCTGGCAGGGGCCGGCGATGAAGACGATGCGGCGACCGCCGCCGATGGTGACCGGACGCTTGAGACCTTCGGAGATTTCAATGACGGCGTTGGGACGGCTCACGATATTCACTTTCGACAGGATGGGAGCCCAAGGCTCAAATCAGACAGGACGTCATATGGGGTGGATGATTTTGGATAACAGGTTTTCCGACGGGATGCGCGCATGAGCGGGACGGATGCGCCGGTGATCCTGTGGTTCCGGCGGGACCTGCGGCTGGCGGACAACCCGGCCCTGACCGAGGCGGTGGCCAGCGGGCGGCCGGTCATGCCGCTGTATGTTCTGGATGAGGCGGCGGAGGGACGCCCCCTGGGCGGAGCGTCGAAATGGTGGCTGGAACGGTCGCTGCAAGGCTTGGCCGAGGCGCTGGACAAGACCGGGGCACCGCTGATCCTGCGGCGGGGACCGGCCGAGGCGGTGCTGCGCGAGTTGATCGACGAGACCGGGGCGGACACCGTGTTCATGAACCGCCGGTGCGAGCCAGAGGCCTTTGCCGCCGACGCCGACATCGCCCATGCCCTGAAGGACGAGGGCGTCGAGTGCCGGGGCTTCAACGGATCGCTGCTGGCCCGGCCGGGATCGGTGCTGACGCAGGCGGACAAACCCTACAAGGTCTTCACCCCCTTCTATCGCGCGCTGATGGAGGCGATCGAGCCGCCGCCCGCGCGCCCGGCGCCGGAGCGGATTGCCGGCGTGAAGGGCGTCGCGTCTGATCCGCTGGAGGACTGGGGCCTGTATGAGGCGCGCCCCGACTGGGCCGCCCGGTTCGACGCGAAGGCCCCGGGCGAGGCGGCGGCGGCGAAGCGACTGGCCGACTTCATCCGCCGGGATCTGGCGAACTATGGGGTGATGCGGGACCGGCCCGGCAAGCCCGGGACCAGCCGGCTGTCGGCGGCGCTGCACTGGGGCGAGATCAGCCCCTGGCGCGTGGTTCTGGATGTGCGCGCCGCGGTCGAGGCCGGCACGGTCACCGAACAGCAGGCCGAGGCCTTTGTGCGCGAGATCGGCTGGCGTGAGTTCTCGGCCCATCTGCTGCACCAGTTCCCGACCCTGCCGGACCGGAATTTCCAGCCGAAGTTCGACGACTTCCCCTGGCGGTCGGACGGCGCTGGCCTGAATGCGTGGCAGGCGGGCCAGACCGGCTATCCCATGGTCGACGCGGGAATGCGCGAGCTGTGGACCACGGGCTGGATGCACAATCGGGTGCGGATGGTGGTCGCCTCGTTCCTGGTGAAACACCTGCGGATCGACTGGCGCGAGGGAGAATCCTGGTTCTGGGACACGCTGATCGATGCCGATCTGGCCAGTAATTCGCAGAATTGGCAGTGGGTCGCGGGATCCGGAGCCGATGCCGCGCCGTATTTCCGTATCTTCAACCCGGTGTCGCAGGGCACCAAGTTCGATGCGGATGGTGAGTATGTTCGACGCTGGGTGCCGGAGCTCAAGAAGCTTCCCGATCGCTGGTTGCACAGCCCGTGGGAGGCTCCGACCGAAGTCCGTGCCGATGCGGGTGTCCAGCTGGGCAAGACCTACCCCCGTCCGATTGTCGATCACGCCGAGGCGCGCGACGCGGCGCTCGCGGCCTTCAAGAGTCTGGGCAATGAGGGGTAGACTGCCGGTCCTTGCCCTCTCCTGTGGAGGTCTGTGATGACGACGACCACCCTGAGCGACATTCAGGCCCCGGCACATGCGCCGCGCGGATTCGGCCTGTTCCTGCGCCTGCTGGCGGCCAACTGGACCTGGGGGCGGCTGACGCTGAAGCTACCCGACGGGGCCATGCACGAACTGGTCGGCAAGGTTCAGGGCCGCAGCGCCGTGCTGGACATCCGCGACTACAACGTCGCCCGCCGGGTGCTGGCCAATGGCGATATCGGCTTTGCCGAGGGCTATATGGCCGGAGAATGGGACAGCCCCGATCTGGCGGTCCTGCTCGAGGTTCTGGTCGAGAACTACGACCACATCCACAGGCTGTTCAACGGCTCCCTGCCGATGAAGGTCATCAACTGGGTCAGCCACCGACTGAGGCGCAACAGCCGCCGGGGCGCACGCAAGAACATCCACGCCCACTATGACCTGGGCAATGAATTCTATGCGTCATGGCTGGACGAGACCATGACCTATTCCTCGGCGCGCTATGCGGCCAAGGACGAGGCGTTGGCGGTGGCCCAGGCGCGCAAATACGAAAGTCTGGCCCGGCGCATGGACCTGCAAGCCGGGCAGTCGGTGCTGGAAATCGGCTGCGGCTGGGGCGGGTTCGCCGAATATGCCGCGCGCGAGGTCGGGGCCAAGGTCACGGCCATCACCATCTCGCAGGAACAGTATGATTTTGCCCGCCAGCGCATGCAGCGGGCGGGGTTGGGCGAGCAGGTCAACATCCAGCTGGTCGACTACCGCGATGTGACCGGCCGGTTCGACCGCGTCGCCTCGATCGAGATGTTCGAGGCCGTGGGACAGGAATACTGGCCGACCTATTTCAGCAAGATCGCCGAGGTGCTGGCGCCGGGCGGCCGGGCGGCCCTGCAGATCATCACCATCCAGGACGCGCTGTTCGAGGAGTATGCGGTCCGGACCGACTTCATCCAGAAATACATCTTCCCCGGCGGGATGCTGCCCAGCGAGGAACGGTTGAAGCCGGTCATCGAGGCGGCGGGCCTGAACTGGCAGTCGGTCGAGCGCTTCGGTCAGGATTATGCCGACACTCTGGCCGCCTGGGACCGCCGGTTCCAGTCCAACTGGGCAGACATCCAGCGCATGCAGGGCTTTGACGAGCGGTTCCGGCGGATGTGGCGCTTCTATCTGGGCTATTGCGAAGCCGGGTTCCGGTCGGGCCGGACGGATGTGATCCAACTGGCGATCGGCAAGGGGTGATCCGATGTCGCCGCTCATCGAAGCCCGTGACCTGCTGGCTCTGATACGCGAGGGGGCCGTTCGGGTCGTCGATGCCGGGTGGCGACTGGACGGGACCGATACGCGGGCCCTGTTCCGGGAGGCGCATATCCCGGGGGCGGCGTTCTTCGATCTGGAGGCGGTGTCCGACCCGACCTCGCCCCTGCCCCACACCCTGCCGGACGCCGCGCATTTCGGGCGGGCCATGGGGGCGCTGGGCCTGTCAGAGGGCGACCGGATCGTTGTGTATGAGGCCGGGCCGATGTTCTCGGCCCCGCGCGCCTGGTGGATGCTGAAGACCTTCGGGGCGACGCAGGTTCAGGTTCTGAATGGCGGGCTGAACGCGTGGACGCGGACCGGGGGCGAGACCGAAGGCGGGGTTGCCCGTCCCCTGCCCGCTCGCTTCGATGCCCAACTGGACCGGGATACAGTGGCCGACATCGAGGTCGTCCGTCAGGCCCTGAACGAGGGCACCGCCCCGGTGCTGGACGCGAGAGGTGCGGTCAGGTTCCGGGGCGAAAGCGCCGAGCCTCGCCCCGGGGTGCGGCCCGGCCATATGCCGGGAGCGCGGAACCTGCCCTATGCAGCCCTGGTCGATGAGGCGGGACGTCTGCGAGACCTCGCCGACCTTGAGGCCGCATTCGAGGCGAGCGGGCTGGACGATGCGGCTGTGCCAATCACCACCTGCGGATCCGGCGTGACGGCCGCGATTCTGGTGCTGGCCCTGACCGTGCTGGGCCGCCCGGCGCGACTCTATGACGGGAGCTGGGCCGAATGGGGGAGCCGCACGGACACCCCCATCCAGACCGGCTGACGCCTCAGGACGTCGGCGGGGCGACGGGCAGCGGGCCCGAGACCTCGGCCGGGATGTCCTTCTCGCCGCGCGAGACCACGGTCGCGGCCACCAGATCGCCGGTGACGTTCAGCGTGGTCCGGCACATGTCGAGGAAGCGGTCGACGCCCAGGATCAGGCCGATACCTTCGGGCGGAACCCCAACCATTACCAGGATCAGCGCCACGACCGGCAGGGAGCCTGCGGGCACACCGGCCGTGCCGATACCGCCCAGAATACAGACCAGCATGACCACCAGCTGCTGCTGGAGGTTGAGGTCGATACCGAAGAACTGGGCCAGAAACAGCACCGTCACCCCCTCGAACAGGGCGGTGCCGTTCTGGTTGGCCGTGGCTCCCACGGTCAGCACAAAGCGCGAGATGCGCTTGGGCAGTTTCAGCTGCTCCTCGGCGGCCTTGATGGCGACCGGCAGGGTCGCGTTCGACGACGCGGTCGAAAAGGCCACCACAAAGGGCTCGCGGACGCCCCGGGCGAACTTCAACGGGTTCATGCCGCCGAAGATCATCACCAGCAGCGGATAGACGATGAACATGTGGATCGCCATGGCGCCGACGGCGACCCCCGCATAGGCGCCGAGGCGGATCAGCAGATCCCAGCCGAACACGGCGGCCAGGTTGAACATCAGGGCGGCGATGGCGATCGGGGCCAGTTTGATGACGGCGTTGATCAGTTTCATCATCACTTCCAGCAGACCCTGCAGGCTTTCCTGAAGCGCATCCGTGGCCTTTGACTTGGCCATCACCATGCCGATACCAAAGATCAGGGCGAACACCATGACCGGCAGGATCTGGTTGTCGGCGGCCGCCGTGATGACGTTCGACGGGATCATGTCGAGGAAGAACTGGCCGGCCTCAATGCTGGTGGGCGCATTGCCTACGATGGCGGCGGCGCCGTCGCGGCCGTCCTCCAGCAGTTGCGCGGCCAGCGCCGGATCAACGCCTGCGCCTGGCTGGAAATAGTTGACCATGACCAGGCCGATCCCGACCGCGATGGCGGAGACCATGATGGTGAAGACCAGCGTCTTGAAGCCGACGCGGCCCAGCGACTTCAGATCGCCCATCTCGGCTACACCGACGGCCAGCGCCGCGAACAGCAGCGGAATGACCAGCATGAACAACAGGCGCAGGAAGATCTGCCCGACCGCCTGGATCAGTTCCATGACCCATGGAATGACCACCAGATCATTCAGATTGACGTAGAGACCGCCGCCAAGGCCGACGGCAAAGCCGAGCAGCATCCAGAGATAGAGCGGCACACCGCCACGTTTCGTCTTTTCCACAGGTCCCCCCGGCCGAGGCCGATATCACAACACGTCGGCAAGCCTCGACCAGGTCGCGGGCCCGAACAGCCCATTGTGCGCCAGCGCTACGGCCTTCGTCGAGGGGAGATTTTCATGCCGGAGACGGCCCGTCTTCACCGCCTGATGGTCCCCTATTTGATCGGCGGCGCCTTATAGGCCTCGATGTCGATTTCCTTTTCCCAGCGCCCTACGATGGTCGCCACAGCCAGGTCGCTGATGACATTGGCCACGGTGCGGGTCATGTCGAGGATGCGGTCGAAGGGCAGGATAAATCCGACCATCAAAGCTGTCTGGGCCGGGCTGACCCCGATCACCTGCAGCACGGCCGCCAGCATGAACAGCGAGGCCGATGGCACCGGCGCCGTGCCGATGGACACCAGCACGGTAGTCAGGGCGATCAGCGCATAGTCGGCCATCGACAGGTCGATGCCAAAGGCCTGGGCCGCGAACGAGGCCAGCAGGGCGATGTAGAGTGCCGTGCCGTCCATTGAAATGGTCACGCCCAGCGGGAGGACGGTCGAGAAGACCGGCTTCTTGATGCCCAGATTGGCCTCGGCCACCGCCATCGACACCGGCAGGGTGGCCGACGACGAGGAGGTCGAGAAGGCCACCAGTCCGGCGTCGGTCACGCCCCGGAAGAACGGCAGGGCCGGCAGCCGCGCCAGCAGCTTGATCAAGCCGCCGTGCACGATCAGCACCTGCAGGAGGCAGCCGGTGATCACGCAGAAGGCCAGCAGGGCGACGTTGACGAAGGTCGCCGGTCCGGTGGTGCCCATCACCCAGGCGATCAGGGCGAAGACGCCGAAGGGGGCGATCTCCATGACAAAATTGACCACCTTCAACATGGCCTCTGCGCCAGCGTGGAAGGCACCGGCCAGCGGCTCACCCTTGGCACCTGCGGTCAACAGGCCGGCCCCGAAGATCAGGGCGAAGAAGATGACCGACAGCACCTGGCCCTCGGCCAGGGCGGCAATCGGATTGGTCGGGACGATGGATTCCAGCAGCCCCGCAAACGGCTGGGCCGCCTCAAGCTCGCGCGGCACGGCGCCGGCGAAGTCCACACCCAGTCCCGGCTGGACCAGGGCGCCGAGGATCATGCCGATGACGATCGCGAACGCCGTCGTCAGAATGTAGAGGAAGATCGTCTTCAGCCCCAGCGAACCCAGTCGCTTGGGGTCCTGCAGGCTGAGCACGCCCGAGACGATGGTCGCGAACACCAGCGGGATCACGATCATCTGGATCAGGCGCACGAACAGGTCGCCGATCCATTTGATCTGAACCGCCCCCTCGCCCCAGAAGAAGCCAACAACGCCGCCCAGCACCAGGGCGACCAGAATCCGTTTCCACAGCTTGATGCCGAACCAGTAGCGGTAGAGAGGCCCGCGCTGGCGTTCCCCGGCGGCAGTGTGGCTGTCGTCAGTCATGGACTTCCCGTATGGATACGCTCGGGCTGTGCCCCGGCACTACCGGCGCACGTTATCGACTGAGACGCCGGATCGCCAGTGCAGTCCCGACCCGGTCTATCGGATCGGCAGGCCGTAGATCAGCCCGGCCGGTCTTGCGTTCCACTGGGCATTCAGGCCGCGGGCAAGGTCCAGTGCCGAATCCGATCCCAGATTGCGGGCGAAGACCTCGCCATAGTTCCCCACAGCAGAAATCGCCTGATACGCCCAGCGGTCCGACAGGCCCAGCCGCGTGCCGAACTCGCCCTCGACGCCCAGCAGGCGCCGCACACGCGGGTCGCGGGCCTCCTTTGCCTGATCCGCAACGGTATCGCGGGTGACGCCATATTCCTCGGCCAAGATCAGGGCATTCAGAGTCCAGCGGACCACCCGGGTCCAGTGGGGATCCTCGCGACGCACGATCGGACCCAGCGGCTCCTTGGAAATCACATCGGGCAGAATGGCGTGCTGTTCGGGATTGGCCAGGGTCGTGCGGGCGGCGGCCAATGCCGAGACGTCGGCGGTGAAGGCGTCGCAGCGCTCCTCCCCATAGGCGCGCCGGGCCTCCTCCTCGGTGGCCACCACCACGGCCTCATACTCCAGCCCGCGCAGGCGGAAATAGTCGGCCAGATTGAGCTGGGAGGTCGACTCGGCCTGAACGCAGATCCGGGCGCCGTTCAGCTCTGCGGCGCTGCCCAGATTGAGCGCACGCCGGACCATGAAGCCCTGACCGTCGTAATAGTTGGTGCCGGCGAACGAGACATCCTCGGTCACGTCGCGGTCCATGGTCCAGCTGGTGTTGCGCCAGACCACATCGACCCGTCCCTCGCGCAGGGCCTCGAACCGCTGGGCGGTGGTCAGGGGCACGAACCGCACCGCGTCCGGATCGTTGAAAATCGCGGCCGCCATGGCCCGGCAGAAGTCGACGTCAAAGCCGCGCCACTGGCCCCGGTTGTCGGTATAGGCAAAGCCGACCAGACCCTCGTGCACGCCGCAGTTCAGACGGCCCCGCCGACGTACGGCGGCCAGGGTCGGACCGATGGTGCCGGGCGCGGTCGCCTCGACCGGCGGCAGACCGGCCAGATCGTCATCCGGGGTGGCGGCCTTCTTGTCATCATCGCCGCCGCACGCGGCCAAAACCAGCGCCGCCGCAAGGGCGGTGCCCACAGAAAGCAGACGGTGAAGGCGTGACGGCGTATGGATCGTCATGGCCGCCTTATAGACGGCATCCGCCCCCGCTTCGCAACCGCCCGGGCGAGGAAAGCTGAGGGTGGCGCGCCCTGCAGGATTCGAACCTGCGACCGTCCGCTTAGAAGGCGGGTGCTCTATCCAGCTGAGCTAAGGGCGCCTCGGGTTCGCCTCAGAGCGGTGGCATGCGCCAGGGCTCAGTGCGTCCAGGGCTGTTTGCGTTGGGTGGCGAAATTGTCGGCATAGGCCTTGAGGATCAGCGGGGCCTCGTGCGGTTCCTGCAGACGGAAGGCGATTCCGTGGCGCTCGGCATAGGCGACGGCCTCGTCCTGGGTGTCGAAGGTCAGGCGCACCTGGCCCTTCATGTCGGTCGAGCCGGTCCAGCCCATCAGCGGATCGATGAAGCGCGCCGACGCCGGCATGAACTCCAGAATCCAGGCGGCGGTCTTGGCCTTGCCCGACTGCATGGCGGTTTTCGCCGGTCTGTAGATACGCGCCAACATGTCCGTCTCGTTCGCCTCAAAGGGGCCCTCGCCCCGCGCTGACCCTCGTTTAGCGAGCGTCGCCCCGGCGGTCCAGCCGCCCGGCCCTTGGTCGGGGCGAGAGGATTCGAACCTCCGACCCTCTGCTCCCAAAGCAGATGCGCTACCAGGCTGCGCTACACCCCGACATCAAGGGACGGCTCTCATGCCACGCCCCCGCCCGGCCCGCAACGCGGATCAGCGATCGCAGGGCGCGTCGGTATCAAAGAAGGGATGGCGGACCCGGTCGCCGGGCTGCGCGCCGATCTCGCCCATGCGCCCGGCCCGGACCTCGAGCACGCCGTTGGCGGCCCCGCCTGAGGGATAGGTGGTCTCGGTATAGGGGGTGGTGTGGGCCGCGATCGAGATGATGCAGCCCTGCGGATCCAGATAGACGATATCCAGCGAGCTGGGGGTGTTCAACATCCAGAAGCCGCGCTCGGCCGCCTCGGGATACTGGAACAGCATGCCCCGGTCGTCGGGCAGCGGAGGACGGTTCATCAGGCCCCGCTGGCGTTCTTCGAACTCGTCCGCGATCTCGACCTCGAAGTCGAAACTGCCCTTGGCGGTGACCACCGTCAGCGGCTCGACCGGCAGGGACTGCCCCCCGCTGCCCGTCACCGCGTCCTGGGCGCAGGCGCCGGTGAACAGCAGTGCCGCAAACAGGGCGGCGACGGGCAGGCTGCGGGTGAGCGTCATCAGATCAACTGCAGGGAGTCTGGGTGTCGAAGAAGGGATGGCGGACCCGGTCGCCGGGCCCGGCTCCGATTTCGCCCATGCGGCCGGCCCGGACCTCAAGCACGCCCTTGGCGGCGCCGTTCGAGGGATAGGTGGTCTCGGCATTGGGGGTGGTGTAGGCCGCGATCGAGATGATGCAGCCCTGCGGGTCCAGATAGACGATGTCGAGCGAGCTGGGGGTGTTCTGCATCCAGAAGGCGCGCTCGGCCGCATCCGGGAACTGGAACAGCATGCCCTTGTCGTCCTCGAGCGGCGGGCGATACATCAGGCCCCGCGCCCGCTCGGCCTCGTCGTCGGCGATCTCGACGTCGAAGTCGAAACTGCCCTGATCCGTAACGACGCTGAGGGTTTCGACCGGCAGGGTCTGGCCGTCAGCCGAGCCGCCTTCCTGACTACAGGCACCGGTGAACAGAAAGGCCGCCATGATCGCGGCTGCGGGAAGATAACGCTTCAACACCTGTTCCACCTCTTTCGTCAGGCGGACTGGTCTCCGCCCATTCTGATTTCCGCGACGACCAGGCCCTTGGGGCCCTCGGCGAAGCGAACCTGAACCGGATCGCCGGGCAACAGGTCCTCTATGCCACACCGACGCAGGGTCTCGACGTGGACGAAGATATCGCCCTCGGCCTCATCGCGCACCACAAAACCATATCCCTTGGTGCGATTGAACCATTTCACGACGGCGGGTTGAAGCGGGAGGCCGGACAAGGGCTCGGCCGTGGCCGTCGACGGCGCATGGCCAAAGGCCCTCAGGCCATCATACCCGCTGCGCGTCGCGGGCGGATCGGCAGCCTCTTCGTCGTCGGATAGATCGAGTACCTCAAGCACCTGCCAGCCCTTGGGGCGGCGGACGCATTCGCACCGAATCGACGCGCCTTCGGGCGCGCTGTCCCGACCGGTGTCGCGCAGGCTGCTGATGTGCAGCAGGACATCCTTGAGGTCCGTCATGTCCGGATCGTCCGGAACGATGAACCCGTATCCCTTTCCGGGATCAAACCACTTGACCTTGCCGACGATCTCGATCGTTCCCGGCGTATCAAGCCCCTCTAGGTCAGACACAGCAAAACACCCCCGCCCGCGAACAGCAGACACGGCCATGCTTAACACGGTTCTGTGAAGCCTGTGGAGTGCGAAAACGCCGGTTTTACGCCGCAGGTTGCCGCTGCGACGCAGTTGCAGGACCATCCCCGTCCCGAATCCGAACGGATGGCGCAATAATTTTCCGATGGGGGAAACCCCGCGTGGCAGTCCCTAGGGGAATCGAACCCCTCTTTTCAGGTTGAAAACCTGACGTCCTAACCGATAGACGAAGGGACCGCTGCGCGGGAGGACGGCGATATAGCGGGCGATTCCGGCGCTTGCAACCCTCTTTGGCGAACTGAATCGATCAGGCGCGTCGCGGGTCGGCGACATCATCGATTTCGAACTGGACGCCGCGTCGGCCATTCCAGTCATCGGGCTTCAGACGACCGACGATATTCAGGGCGTCGCCTGCCGCCAGGGCCTGACCGCTCTCCTGATCGGCACAGCGCCAGGCGACCGCGCGCAGCGACCGGCCATCGGCCCCGCGCAGCAGGCAACGCAAATGCCCGCCCTTCATGGGTCGCACGTCAACGGCCCGGACCCGCTCGAGCGCGAAGACCGGCTCGGGGTTACCGGGACCGAAAGGCGCCAGTTTCTCGAACGACTCGAACAGGGCCCGATCCGCCGCACCCGGCTCGATCAGGGCATCGATCAGGACAGCGTCCAGCGCGCGCGCCGCCTCGGTGTCGGTCTGGGCCGAAAGGGTCTGGTTCAGATAGTCGCGCAAGGCATCAATGCGGTCGATGCGCACCGTCAGCCCCGCCGCCATGGCGTGCCCTCCCCCCGCCAGCACTACGCCCTCGTCAAAGGCCTGCTGGACGGCACGGCCCAGGTTGTACCCCGCTTGCGACCGGCCCGAGCCCTTGCCGATGCCGTTGATGGTGTCCAGGCCGATGACCACCACGGGCTTGCGCCAGCGTTCCCGCAGACGCCCGGCGACGATGCCGACCACGCCGGGGTGCCAGCCTTCGCCCGCGATGACCGCTGCGGCGACCGACGGGTCCTCGACACCCATGGCCTCGCCCTGACGGACGGCGGCCTCGGTGACTTCGGCCTCGACCTCGCGCCGGGCGATATTCAGCGCATCCAGCTCGCGGGCCAGCGCCATGGCCTCGGCCGGGTCGTCGGTCGACAGCAGGCGCGCGCCCAGATCGGCCCGACCGATCCGCCCACCGGCATTGATGCGCGGGCCAAGGATAAAGCCCGCATGATTACTCTTGGCCTCGCCAGGTTCGCTGCCGGCGACGTCCAGCAGGGCCTTCAGCCCGGGGTTGGCCCAGGAGGACATGACCTGCAGGCCCAGGCGGGCCAGCGCCCGGTTGAAGCCGGTCAGGGCGGTAACGTCGCAGATGGCGCCCAGCGCCGCGAGATCCAGCCAGCGGCGCAGGTCCGGTTCGCTCCGCTCCTCGAACAGGCCACGCCTGCGCGCCTCACGGTTCAGGGCGGCCAGCAGTACGAACACCACGCCCGCCGCCGCCAGATTGCCCTGTCCCGAGCGACAGTCGGCGCGGTTGGGATTGACCACCGCCAGACAGGCCGGCGCCTCGCCCCGCATCAGGTGGTGGTCAATGACCACGACGCCGAGCTGGATGTCAGCCGCATGAGCCAGGGCGACCTCGGCGGCCGCACCGCAGTCGACGGTGATGACCAGATCGGCCCCGGCGGCCTTGAGCGTGTCGAACGCCCGGGGACTGGGGCCATAGCCCTCGGTCAGGCGGTCGGGGACATAGAGGGGCAGGTCGTGGCCCATCTCGCGGAACCAGCGGACCAGCAGGGCCGCGCTGGACGCACCGTCCACGTCATAGTCGGCAAAGACATGGATGTTGGCCCGACGCTCCAGCGCATCGACGATGGCCGAGGCCGCGGCGTCCATATCGGCAAAGCTGGACGGATCCGGGAACAGGGCGCGCAGGGTCGGATCAAGGAAGTCGGCCCCCTCCTCCGGCAGGACCCCGCGTGAGGCCAGGGCACGGGCCAGCGGCTCGCCCAGACCCAGCGACTGGGCATGGGCCCGCGCCACGGCCGGGTCATAGGGGCGCTCGCGCCACTGGCGCCCGGACATCGAGCGCTCGACCCCGAGGAAGGCCGGTGTGTCGTGAGGCGCGGACCCGTCCACCGTTCCGTCAGGCCGGGCGCGAGGTGCGGATGCGGCGCACTGTGCGCGTAAAGGAGTCCATCACCAGCGTATGGGTTTCGATCCTCCCGCCGATATGACGGACCCCGTCCAGCATGGCGCCCTTGGTGACGCCGGTAGCGACGAAGATGGCATCCTTCGACACCAGTTCATGCAGGTCATAGGTGCGGTCAAAGTCGGTGACGCCGGTGCGCTCGGCGCGCGCGCGCTCATCGTCGTTGCGGAAGATCAACCGGCCCTGGAAATGGCCGCCGACGCATTTCAGGGCAGCTGCCGCCAGCACGCCCTCGGGCGCCCCGCCGGATCCGAGGTACAGGTCGATCCCGGTCTCGGGCTCGGCCGTATGGATGACGCCGGCCACGTCGCCGTCGGTGATCAACAGCACCCGGGCCCCGACCTCGCGCAGGGCGGCGATCAACTCGGCGTGGCGCGGACGGTCCATGACACAGACGGTGATGTCGGATGGGCTGACCCCCTTGGCCGAAGCCAGCGAGCGGACATTGTCCTGCGGCGACATTCCCAGATCGACCGTGCCCGGGGCATAGCCGGGGCCAATGGCGATCTTGTCCATATAGGTGTCGGGCGCGTGCAGCATGCCGCCGCCCGGCGACATGGCCAGCACGGTCAGGGCATTGGCCATGGCCTTGGCCGTAAGCGTCGTGCCTTCCAGCGGGTCCAGCGCGATGTCGATGGCCGGACCTTTGCCGGTGCCGACTTTCTCGCCGATGTAGAGCATGGGGGCTTCGTCGCGCTCGCCCTCGCCGATGACGATCTTGCCGTCAATGTCGAGCGCGTTCAGGGCGGTGCGCATGGCGTCGACCGCCAGTTGATCGGCGGCCTTTTCGTCGCCGCGCCCGATCTGGGCATAGCTGGCGATGGCGGCCAGTTCGGCGACTTCGGCGGCCTCGAACGGCAGGCTGGCGGCGTAGGGTTTGGCGTCCTGGGCCATGGGTGTCTCCTGAGGGTGCGTGACCCCTGCGGTCCGCGCCAGTTTCTTGGTGTCAGATGTCAGCGTCTGGGAACGGGCGGAGGGGCGCGGCCCCGGTCGCGCAGACCCTGGGCGAAGGCTTCGACCTCCTCCCGCGTCTGGAGGGTCGCCGGGGCGATGGGCCGCGAGGCGATGTCCTCGGCGATCCGGCGGGCGAAACCTTCGGGATCGTCGAGCGTCCAGTCGATGGCGGCGACGTCGGCAGCCGTGGCCGCCGAGGTTGTGTTGAGCGCCGCGACTTGGACCGAGACAGCGGCCGCGTCGGGGGCAGCTGTGCCCTGGCGCGGAAAGTTTCGCCATTCCGGATAGCGGCGATTCTCGTCGACGAGGGCGACGATTCGCGGCGAAAGCGGCGCGACCGCGCTGTCCGCAACCGGATCCGGGGTGACGCAGCCGACCGCTCCCGCGGCCAGCACAGTGCCGAGGCCGACCACCGTCCACTTTTTCGTCCGCTGCGCATTCATCTTGGGCACGGTCATATGCCATGATCCCCCCGCAAGAAAGGGCAAGGACGCGATCCGGCACGCCGTAGTGATGTGCCCCTCGTGACGCCGCGCCCGACGAGAGGATTCCATGGCCAAACGCCCGACCGACTCCAGCACGCCTTCGAAGACCGCAGGCAAGACGGCACCGGCGCGGGCGCCGCGCAAGTCGGGGCGACCGACCTCGGCCAAGCGCCCGGCAAAGCCCCGCGCCGCCAAGGCCAAACCCGAGGCGGCCCCGAAGGTGGAGGCCGAGGCCAGGGCTGCCCCCTCCCCCGCAGCCGCGCCGGATGAAGCCCTGCCTGATCTGGAAGCCCTGTCGATGAACCTGGCGCGGGCGGCGATGATGGCCCAGGCCGCCATGGCCGAATCGGCGATGAGCCAGGCGGGACGGCCGCCTTCGCTGAACCCCGACCCGTTCAATGTCGGCCCGGCCATGGCCTCGGTCATGAGCGGGCTGGCCGCGCGACCGGACAAGCTGTTCCAGGCCCAGGCCGATCTGTTCTCGCGCTATATGGACCTGTGGTCCTCGACCGCCAGCCAGACGCAGGGTGTGCCGGTCGCCGAGCCCCGGCCCGACAAGCGGTTCAAGGACCCGGCGTGGAGCGAGAACCCGACCTTCGACATCATGCGCCGGTCCTATCAGCTGTCGGCCGACTGGATGAATGAGCTAGTGTCGTCGGTCGAGGACATCGATCCCCGCACCAAGCGCCGGGCCGAGTTCTTCACCCGCTTGCTCACGGATGCCTTTTCGCCCTCGAACTTCCTCGCCTCCAACCCCGCCGCGCTGAAGGCGCTGGCCGAGAGCAACGGCGAGTCACTGGTGAAGGGGATGCAGAACTTTGCCGCCGATATGGAGCGCGGCGGCGGGACGCTGAAGATCAGCCAGGCGGACTATGGCCGGTTCAAGGTCGGCGAGAACGTCGCCACAGCTCCGGGTCAGGTAGTCTGGCGCGACGAGTTGTTCGAACTGATCCAGTACGCCCCGGCCACGGAGCAGCAGCACGAGATCCCGCTGCTGATCTTCCCGCCCTGGATCAACAAATTCTACATCCTGGACCTGCAGCCGGCCAATTCCATGATCCGCTGGCTGTCGGCCCAGGGCTTCAGCGTCTTCGTGTGCTCATGGGTCAATCCCGAGGCCGACAAGGCCGGATACGGCTTTGACGACTATCTGGAGAAGGGCCTCTATCGCGCCATCGACAAGGTTCGCGAGCAGTGCGGGACGGAGACGATCAACACGGTCGGCTACTGCATCGGCGGGACGCTGATGGGGGCGGCGCTGGGCCATATGGCGGCGACCGGGCGCAAGGACGTGGGCGCGACGACCTTCTTTGCCGCCCAGCACGACTTTGCCGAGGCCGGGGACCTGTTGCTGTTCACCGATGAGCATTGGCTGGAAGAGATCGAGCGCCAGATGGACGAGGCGGGCGGCGTGCTGCCCGGCAGCGCCATGGCCGACACCTTCAACGCCCTGCGCGCCAATGACCTGATCTGGTCGTTCTTCGTCTCCAACTATCTGATGGGCAAGTCGCCGCCGGTGTTCGACCTGCTGTTCTGGAATGCGGACCAGACGCGGATGCCCAAGCGGCTGCACATGGACTATCTGCGCTCGATGTACGGCCGGAATGCCCTGACGGCGGGCGAGTTCGAGCTGGGCGGGGTGCGGATCGACCTGTCGAAGGTCACCATCCCGCTCTACTTCCAGGCCAGCCGCGAGGACCATATCGCGCCGACCCGGTCGGTCTATCGCTCGGCGCGGGCCTTCACCGGCGCGGATGTGACGCTGACCCTGGCGGGCTCGGGGCATATCGCCGGGGTGATCAATCCACCGTCCGCGAAGAAGTATGCCCACTGGACCAATGACGACCTGCCCGGGACGTTCGACGACTGGCTGGAGGGGGCGAAGGAGCATCCGGGCAGCTGGTGGCCGCACTGGGCCGAGTGGCTGGCGAAACGGTCGGGGGCAATGGTCGCTGCGCGCGATCCGGAGAAGGGCCCGCTGCCCCCGATCGAGCCCGCCCCCGGCAGCTATGTAAAGGTGCGCTCGTGAGGTCGGTGGGGCCCAATCTGCTGCTGGCGATCACCACGGGCACGGCCTATGCGCTGCAGGTGCTGACGACCTCGGTCTATGGCCGGACCGACCAGACCCTGAAATACGTCCTGCTGGCCCTGCTGGTGCCCGCCGTGTTCGTGGTCATGAACGGCTGGCTGCTGAAGCGGATGGGGCGGGCGCCCCTGCCGCTGGTCCATATGGACGCGCCGAGCACGGCGATGTGGGCCTTGGTCTTTCCCCTTTTGACCCTGATCGGGGCGGCCATTCCGGTGTTTGTCCCCGGCTATGACTATGGCCTGCTGATCGTCATCGCCGGGGTGTGGGTCGGCCTGACGGTACAGTCGGCACTGGCGGCGCGGCGCGGCGCCCCCTAGGCGCGAGTTGGGCCTGCGCCAATGGAGGTGACAGCGGACGACTCGCTGTTAAGCTCGGGCGCATGACCCGTCTTCGCATCCTCGCCGCCGCCCTCCTCCTGTCCGTGGCCCTCGCTGCGCCGGTTTGCGCCCAGCAGCCCACGCCCGAGAGCAACCCCGCTGCGGTGCTCTTCTGGGCGCCGGCCGACCGCGAGCGCGCCTTCAGGAAGATGGAGACCATCATGCCGCACGCGACGGTGTCGCGGGGCGAGACCCCGGTGCGAGCCCTGCTGCCGGGTGAGCCGATCGCGCTCGATCCCTCGGCCTATATGGCGGCGGAGAATGTCGCGGGCGTGCTGGTCATCCAGGACGGTCGCATCCGGCTGGAACGCTACGGCCTCGGCATCGACGATGGCGATCATTGGGTCTCCTTCTCAATGACCAAGAGCCTGACCTCGACGCTGGTCGGCACGGCACTCAAAAGCGGCGCCATCGGGTCGCTGGAGGACCCGGTCACCCTCTATCTGCCGGCCCTAGCGGGTGGTGGCTACGACGGCGTCACCGTTCGTCAGCTGCTGACCATGACCTCCGGCGTGCGCTGGAATGAGGACTATTTCGACCCCGACTCGGACGTCGCCCGCTTCTTGCAGGAGCCCGCCCGTCCCGGGGAGGATCCGGTCGTCGCCTATATGGGGCGCTTGCCGCGTGCTGCCGAGCCCGGGGCCCGCTGGAACTACTCCACCGGCGAGACCAACCTTGTCGGATCGCTGATCGCCGCCGCGGAGGGCAAGCCGCTGGCTCAGCTCCTGTCGGAGCGGATCTGGTCCCGGGCGGGCATGGAGGCCGACGCCTATTGGGCACTGGACCAGGGCGGGCGCGAGATGGGCGGCTGCTGCGTCTCGGCGACCCTGCGCGACTGGGGCCGTATCGGCCTCATGGCGCTGGAGGACGGCTGGCTGGGCGGCGACCGCATCGTGCCGGACGACTGGTTTGCCCAGGCCGTGGTCAAACAGGCCGAGACCGGCGACCCCGGCGAGGGCTACGGCTTCCAGTGGTGGACCGAGGACGACGGCGTTTACGCCGCCTATGGCATCTTCGGCCAGACCATCCGCGTCGATCCGGAGCGCGGGCTGGTCATCGTGCTGCTTTCGGCTTGGCCCCGCGCGGTCGGCCAGCCCCACAGCACCGCCCGCGAGGCCTTCTTCCGCCAGGTCGAGGCGGCGGTCGACGCTGCGCCCCAACCCTGAACCGACGACTTAGGCGGGCCGGAAGGTCAGGGCGACGCCGTTGTTGCAGTAACGCTTGCCGGTCGGGCGCGGGCCGTCGTTGAAGACGTGGCCCTGATGCCCCAGACAGCGGGCACAGTGGTATTCGGTGCGGGGCACACCGATCAGCCAGTCGGTCTTGGTGCCGATGTTGCGGGACATGACGTCCCAGAAGCTGGGCCAGCCGGTGCGGGAATCGTACTTCCAGCGCGAATCGAACAGCGGCAGCTCACAGCCCCGGCACAGGAAGGTGCCCGTGCGGCTCTCGTCATCCAGCGGGCTGCTGTAGGGGCGCTCGGTCGCCTCTTCGCGCAGGACCGCATAGGACAGGTCCGGCAGGCGCGCCCGCCACTGGGCCTCGGTCAGGCGGCGAAAGGGCGAGTCGGCAAAGCGCGGATCGCCCGCGCTGGCGGTCTCGGACGAGCAGCCCGCAAGGGTCAGGCCACCGAGGCTGGCCAGCAGGGTTCGGCGATGAAGGATGGGGTGGGTCATGTTCCGATATACGACGGGCCGATCCGAAAGGTTTCAGGTCAGGCCCGTGCCTTCCTCGAGGCCCAGCATGAGGTTGAGGTTCTGCACCGCCGCGCCCGAGGCGCCCTTGCCCAGATTGTCGAGCAGGGCGACGAGGCGCGCCTGATGGCCGTCGCGGTCGCCAAACACGTGCAGGCGCAGGCGGTTGGTGCCGTTCAGGCCCTCGGGCGTCAGGCCGCTCATGGCCTCGGTGTCCTCCAGCGGGGCCACCTCAACAAACCGGGCGCCGTCATAGGCCTCAACCAGCGCGCCGTGGATGACCTCGATCGACGACGGGGACGGCAGGGCCGACAGGTGCAGCGGCACCTCGACCAGCATGCCCTGGCGGTAGTTGCCGACAGCGGGCGAGAACAGGACGGGACGGGAAAGTCCTGCATGTTTCGTCATTTCCGGCACATGCTTGTGCTTGAGGGTGAGGCCATAGGCGCGGAAGGGATCGGGCCTGCCGTCCTCGAACTCCGCGATCATGGCCTTGCCGCCGCCGGAATAGCCCGAGACGGCGTTGAGGCTGACCGGCCAGTCGGCGGGGATCAGGCCCGCACTCACCAGCGGGGCGACGAGGGCCAGGAACCCGGTCGGATAGCAGCCGGGATTGGACACGCGGGTCGAGCCGGCGACGGCCTCGCGCTGACCGGGGCGGAGCTCGGGAAAGCCATAGGTCCAGCCGGGCGCGACGCGATAGGCGGTCGAGGCATCGATCACCCGGACCGCCGGGTTCTCGACCATGGCCACGGCCTCACGCGCCGCATCATCGGGCAGGCACAGGATGACGGCATCGGCGCTGTTCAGGGCCTCGCGCCGGGCCCCGGGATCACGCCTGCGGTCGCCCAGCAGGATCAGTTCGAGGTCGGATCGCCCCTCAACCCGCTCGCGGATCTCAAGGCCCGTGGTGCCGGCTTCGCCATCGATGAACAGGGTGTGGGTCATGGGAGGGTTCTAACGCGTGGATTGGGATTTGGGACTCGGGAAAATACCGTCTGAATGGTCTGAAGGGTCTGGAATGGCGCCTCCGCTGGTCGGGGTATCGGCAACCGGACAGTATGGGTGCCCCACGAACCCGGGCGAGAAGAACGGTGCGAGAAAAGTAGAGGACGTTGAACGGGCTGGCGGTTTGCACGGCAGCCATCGCAGTCGGAGCCGCCAACCCAGCGATCCTTCTCCCCCTTGCGGGAGAAGGTGGCAGGCGAAGCCTGACGGATGAGGGGTGGCACAGGGCGGGGGTGCGGCTCATCACTTCGTGCGGCAGCGTGACCCCTCATGCGCCCCCTTCTCAGGGGGCACCTTCTCCCGCAGGGGGAGAAGAGGAAGGCGACGCCCCAACAAAAAACGCCCCGGGTTTCCCCGAGGCGCCTTTTGTAGTCCAGACCGCGGTCGCGGTTTAGCGCTTCGAGAACTGGAAGCTGCGGCGGGCCTTGGCGCGGCCGTACTTCTTGCGCTCGACGACGCGGCTGTCGCGGGTCAGGAAGCCGTGGGGCTTCAGGACCTTGCGCAGCTCGGGTTCGTAGTGCGTCAGGGCGTGCGACAGGCCGTGGCGGATGGCGCCGGCCTGGCCGGACAGGCCGGAGCCCTGAACGGTGCAGACCACGTCGAACTGGGTAGTGCGGTCGGTGACGGTCAGCGGCTGGGCCACCATCATCTGCAGCACGGGGCGAGCGAAATAGGCGTTCAGCTCCTTGCCGTTGACGGTGATCTTGCCCGAGCCGGGCTTGAGCCACACGCGGGCAATGGCGTTCTTGCGCTTGCCGGTCGAATAGGCGCGGCCCAGCGAGTCCAGCTCCTGGACATAGACCGGAGCGGATTCACCTTCGGAACCCATGCCCTTCAGGGCATCGAATCCGGTGGCGGCCGGGGTGTCGGCGGGGGCCGGGGCGGCGGTGTCGATTTCGGTATTGGTCGCGTCGGTCATGATCAGACGGTCCGGGTGTTCTTGGAGTTGGCCGACTTGAAGTCGATCGTTTCCGGCTGTTGGGCTTCGTGGGTGTGCGAGCCACCGACGAACAGGCGCAGGTGCGTCATTTGCTTGCGGGCCAAGGGGCTTTCCTTGGGCAGCATGCGCTCGACGGCCTTTTCCATGACGCGCTCGGGGAAGCGGCTGTTCAGGACCTTCTCGGGGGTGGTTTCCTTGATCCCGCCCGGGTGACCGGTGTGACGATAGTAGACCTTGTCGGTCGACTTCTTGCCGGTGAACACCACCTTGTCGACGTTGGTCACGATGACATAGTCACCGCAATCGACGTGCGGGGTGTAGTCGGGGCGGTGCTTGCCGCGCAGGCGGTTGGCGATGAAGGTCGCGAGGCGGCCCACCACGACGCCTTCGGCGTCGATGTGGATCCACTTCTTCTCGACATCGGCCGGCTTCAGCGAAGCCGTGGTGCTCTTCAGCATGTCTGGAGGTCCTGATGGTCGGTCGGGGCCCCAGAGATGCGGAGCGCCGGAATGAAGGCGGGCTGCTACAGGACGCCAGCTCGCTCGTCAATCCCCATTGCGACGCCCATAGTGAGTTAGCACATTGCTTTTATTCAACAATATATATACGGTATTAAATTACCGCATAAACCGGGCTGAATTGTTCAGCTCCGGCCCCGGACCAGGGTGTTGCGGACCCGCCGGCCCAGCGGATCCCGGGCCATCCAGCTGTCGCCGATCCCGGCCTCGACGATGTCACTGCAGAAGCGCGGCAGCATGAAGCCGGGCCGGATACGGGTCAGGCAGACCTTGTTGCGATCCACCTGCCAACGGGCGGTGATGCGGGTGCCGTCCGAGAACCGGCCCTCATAGCTGCCGTCGCGATTGAACCAGTGTTTGACCCAGCCGCCGTCCGGATAGTGGGACATGACCGTATTGTCGAAGGCCACGGCCATGAAGGGCGGCACATCGTCCGTGCGGGCATCGCCCGCCTGCAGCCCGGATCCCGACCCCAGAACCAGACCCACGGCCATGATGGCCAGCAAAAGCGGCTTGCGCATGCGCGGCCCCTCCCCCTTGCAACTTCCCCGGACGGACTATTAACGATCTGTTAGGTTTTGCAAGACCGTTGGCAGGTCAAATACTTGACTTCGCCGTGTGGATATCTATATCCGGCCCTCGTGTTCGGAACAGGAACGGCAACGGGGCCGCCCGCACGCCCAGTGGGGCGGTTTCGCACACAGTCGGCTCCCGACGGGGGCCCGCTCTTTCTCCTGTTCCCGAACATGCAAGGTTTGAATGACCGACTTTACCCAGCTGGGCCTTTCGCCCACGACGCTGCAGGCCGTAATCGATACCGGCTATACGACCGCCACCCCCATCCAGGCCCAGGCCATTCCGGTCGCCCTCGCCGGGCGCGACGTTCTGGGGATCGCCCAGACCGGCACGGGCAAGACGGCCGCCTTTACCCTTCCGCTGATTGAGCGTCTGGCCTCGGGCCGGGCCAAGGCCCGCATGCCGCGCGCCCTGGTTCTGGCGCCGACCCGCGAACTGGCCGACCAGGTCGCCGAGAGCTTTGCCAAATACGCCAAGGGCACCAAGCTGAACTGGGTGCTGTTGATCGGCGGTGTGTCGATGGGCGACCAGGTCGCCGCGCTGAACAAGGGCGTGGACGTGCTGATCGCCACGCCGGGCCGTCTGCTGGACCTGTTTGATCGCGGCAAGATGATGCTGAACGGCGTCGAGATCATGGTCGTCGATGAAGCCGACCGCATGCTGGACATGGGCTTCATCCCGGACATCGAAAAGATCTTCAAGCTGACGCCGCCCAAGCGCCAGACGCTGTTCTTCTCGGCCACCATGCCGCCCGAGATCACCCGGCTGACCACCCAGTTCCTGAAAGACCCGACCCGGATCGAGGCCTCGCGCCCCGCCATGACGGCCGAGACCATCACCCAGTATCTGGTGCGCATTCCGGGCTCTGACCCCAAGCTGAAGCGCGAGGCGCTGCGCGCGCTGGTCGGGCGCGATGATGTGAAGAACGGCATCGTCTTCTGCAATCGCAAGTCGGAAGTGAACGTCGTCGCCAAGTCGCTGAAGCAGCACGGCTTTGACGCTTCGCCGATCCATGGCGATCTGGACCAGAGCCTGCGCACCAAGACGCTGGCGGATTTCCGCTCGGGTGCGCTGAAGATCCTGGTGGCCTCGGACGTGGCCGCGCGCGGGCTGGACATTCCCGACGTCAGCCATGTGTTCAACTATGACGTCGCGCACAATGCCGATGACTATGTGCACCGCATCGGCCGCACGGGGCGTGCCGGCAAGACCGGCCAGACCTTCATGATCGTGACGCCGTCGGATGACCGCTCGCTCGACAAGGTGTTGAAGCTGATCAAGATGACGCCGGAAGAGCTGACGCTGGACCTGTCGTCGGGCGGCAAGGCCCGTCCGGCGAAGACGGAATCGGCAAAGGCCGCTGATGAGGGCGCCGCTGTAGAAAAGCCCACTCGGTCGCGTCGTCAGGCCAGCCCTGCCGTTGCTGAAGAAACCTCCGGCGAGGCCCCTGCCCGCCGGTCACGGTCGCGTCGCAAGCCCCTGAGCGAAACGGCCGAGGTGGAGACGGAAACGGCTCCGGTCGAGGTCCGGCCTGTCGACCAGCCGATTGAGGCACCGAAGCCGGAAGCCTCCGATGCCGAGCCGCGCAAGCGCTCGCGCTCACGCGGTGGACGGGGTCGCAAGTCTGATGGTGCGCCGGAGGCCCGAAGCGACACGAACGCTCGCAAGGACAACGACGCCCGCAAGGACTCCGCGCCGATCAAGGCGTCGGACAGTTCGGCCTTCGGCAATGACGGCGTGCCCGCCTTCCTGCGGCGTCCCATCTGACGTCGGGCTTGATCCCCCTCACGAATCCCGGTTCTTCGACCCCGCTTAACCCGCTGTTACGCTTCGGCGGTTAGGCTTTCTAGCGTCGATCCAGAACGGGTCGGGGTGCCCGGGGGGACAGGACGCATGACGGAAAAGGTCGACACCACGGTGCGGGGGCCGGACGCCTATGGCCTGGCCCGGCGCGTGCTGGACGACATGGAAGCGGCCGGCGTCTGGCCGACCCCCGTCAATTTCGAGCTGTGGCTACACTATGTCGGCGATCCGGAGGGCGCGCTGGGCCGTGAAATCCGGCGCATCCTGGCTACCAAGGAGCCCTTTTCGGAGTCGACCTCCGAGATGCTGGCCTCGGAATATCTGCCGCGCGGCCGCCTGAGCGAGGAAATCCGCGATGCGGGTCGGCTGCTGGACAAGGAGTTGTCCTCGGTCGCCAGCACCATCGCCAATGCCCACAAGTCGCAGGCCGAATACGGCGCGACCTTGGCCGACGCCTCCGGCAAGATGGACGGGGTCGAAAACGCCGAGAGCCTGAAATCACTGGTCAGCACGCTGGCCGACGCGACCCACAAGGCGCAGACCCAGAACAGCACGCTGGAAAAGAAGCTGGAAAGCTCGACCCGCGAAGTGGCCAAGCTGCGCGAGCACCTGGAGCAGGTGCGGCGCGATGCCATGACCGACGCCCTGACCAATCTGGCCAATCGCAAGGCCTTTGACGAACATCTCGAAGGCTCGGTCGACGCGGCCCATGCAAACGGCAAGGCCCTGACGCTGGCGGTCATCGACATCGACCATTTCAAACGATTCAACGACACCTGGGGTCATCAGACCGGCGACCAGGTGCTGCGCTATGTGGCCAGTGTGCTGGGCCGGACGGCCAAGTCACCGCGCCTCGCCGCCCGCTATGGCGGGGAAGAGTTCGCCATCATCTTCCCCGACGAGAACACTGCGGCCGTCGAGAAGGCGCTGAACGGGGTGCTCAAGGAAATCTCGTCGCGCGCGCTGCGACGCCGGTCGACGAATGACGAGCTGGGGGCGGTGACCATTTCGGCCGGCTTTGCCCGCCTGCGTCCCAAAGAGACCGCCGCCTGCCTGCTGGAGCGGGCCGATGCGGCCCTCTATGCCTCCAAGCGAGGCGGCCGGAACCGGGTGACCAACGCGGATCAGCTTGAACAGGCTGCCTGATATTCCCGCCGACGGGCACCTTGCCCCGTTCAGCCGCCCGCGCAGCCTCGCCTTCGCGGCGGCCTATTGGACCCTGTCGATCGTCTATTGCCTCGCCGCCGTGATCGCAGCCGTGCTGCCGGGGCGCAAGGCGACCGGCTGGATCATCCGGCGCTATGTGCGGCGCATGGTGCAGGCCATGCGGCTGCTGGCCGGGATCCGAACCGAGGTGCGCGGGCGTGAGCGCCTGCCCGACAGCGGCTTTATCGTTGCGGCCAAACACCAGAGCTGGGGAGACGGCTATACGGTCTATGACCAGTTTCCGGACCTGGCCTTCGTCACCGGCGACCACCTCGAGAAATTCCCGCTGATGAGTACGGTGCTGCGCAAGCTGGGCGCCATTGTGGTCAACAACTGCGGCGGCCACGAAGCCCGGGCGGCGCTGAAGCGGCGGGCCGCCGACGCTCATGCCGAGGGCCGCCGGATCCTGATCTATCCCGAGGGCAATCTGGCCAAGGTCGGGGAGAAATTCCGCTATCGCAGCGGCGTCTGGCATATGTACCGCGACTTCGACATGCCGGTCGTGCCGGTGGCGACCAATCTGGGCCTGTTCTGGCCGCAGGAGCAGTTTCTGAAACGCCCCGGCACGGCGACGATCGAGTTCCTCGAGCACCTGCCGACCGGTCTGGGCAAGGAGGAATTCATGGCCCGGCTTGAGACGGCAGTCGAGGCCCGCACCGCAGAACTGGTGGCCGAAGCGACCGGTCAGCCGGTCACGCCCGCCGTGCAGGTGCCGACCCCGGATGAGCTGCGCAAGGCCGCTCAGGCGTCCTGAGCCACCGGGGTGATGGTGACGCTCTCGCCGCAGCCGCAGGCGTCGGTCTGGTTCGGATTGCGAAACACGAATTTCGAGGCCAGGTCGGTGACCTGAAAGTCGATCTCGCTGCCGATCAGGAACAGGATGGCCTTGGGGTCGATCAGCACTTTCGCCCCCTTGTCTTCCACCACCTCGTCCAGCGGCTCGACGCGTTCGGCGTACTCAACGGTATATTCCTGACCCGCGCAGCCGCCGTTCTTGACGCCGATGCGCAGACCCGCGCACGGGCCCGAGGCCGCCTCGGTCAGCTGGCGGATGCGGTCCGCCGCAGCCTCGGTCAGGCGAACGGCCTGCGGGCGGGGACGACGGGATCGTGGCGGTGAAGATTGAAGCTCAACCATATGAACCTTCCTGACTCGTCATCCTCGGGCTTGTCCCGAGGACCCATTTATCAGCGCCCTTCAGAGCCAACGCTTGGCACAGCCTCCGGAGTTCATACCCGGATGCTCCAGACCTGCGGATCGATAGGTCCTCGGGACAAGCCCGAGGATGACGGGAACATTGAAATCTCATCAGAACATATTGAGGGCCAGTTTGGCCTCATCGCTCATCTTGGAGGGATCCCACGGCGGGTCGAACACAAGATTGGCCCTGGCCGAGCGAATGCCCTCGACCGTCATGACAGCGTCCTCGACCCAGCCGGGCATTTCTCCGGCGACGGGACAGCCGGGCGCGGTCAGGGTCATTTCGACCAGCACATCCTTGTCGTCGGAAACGTCGACCTTGTAGATCAGGCCCAGCTCATAGATGTCGACCGGGATTTCCGGGTCGAACACGGTCTTCAGCGCCGTGACCAGATCGTCGGTCAGGCGGTCGAGCTCGGCCTGGCTGAGGGCGCTCTTTTGCGGGGCGTCCCAGCTCTCGGCGAAATCGGCGCTTTTGGTGATGGCGTCGTCCATGACTAAACGAAAAATTCCCTGGCCTTGATGAGAGCGGCGGCGAAGGCGTCGGCGTCCTCCACTGTATTATATAGGGCGAAACTGGCGCGCGTGCTTGAGGTCAGGCCAAATCGGGTGGCCAGCGGCTCGGCGCAGTGCAGACCGGCGCGCACCGCCACGCCGTAGCGGTCCATGATCTGGGCGATGTCGTGGGCGTGGGCGCCGTCGACCGTAAAGGTAAAGATCGCCCCCTTGCCGGGCGCCGTGCCGATCTCGGTCAGCCAGTCGAGGCCCGACAGGCGCTCGCGCACCCGCTCCAGCAGGGCAGCCTCATGCGCCTGGACCGCTGCCCGGTCGTAGGCGGAGTACCACTGCAGCGCCGCGCCCAGACCGATGGCCTCGAGGATCGGCGGCGTGCCGGCCTCGAACCGCTGGGGCGGCATTGCATAGGTGACGCGGTCCTCGCTGACCGACTGGATCATCTCGCCCCCGCCCTGATACGGCGGCAGGGACTCCAGCGCTTCGGCGGTGCCGTACAGGGCGCCGATGGCGGTCGGGCCGAACAGCTTGTGGCCGGTCAGGACATACCAGTCGCAGCCCATGGCCTGAACGTCCGGGTCGGCATGGACCGCACCCTGGCAGCCGTCGACCAGCACCCGGGCCCCGGCAGCGTGCGCCATCCTGACGATGTCGGCCACCGGATTGAGGGTGCCCAGCACATTGGACATGTGGGTGACCGCGACGATCCGGGTCTTCGGGCCCAACAGCTCGGCGTAGGCCTCCATGTCGAGGGTGCCGTCGTCCTTGACCGGGATCCATTTCAGCACCGCGCCGCGGCGTTCGCGCAGCATATGCCAGGGCACGATGTTGGAGTGGTGCTCCATCTGGCTGACGAGGATCTCGTCGTCGGGCAGGAGGGACTGGCCAATGCCGGCGGCGACCAGATTGATCGCCTCGGTGCCGCCCCGGGTCCAGACGATCTGGTCGGCGGAGGGGGCGTTCAGATAGCGGGCCACGGTTTCGCGCGCGGCCTCGAAGGCCTCGGTCGTTTCATTGGCGAGGGTGTGCAGGCCGCGGTGGACATTGGCATAGCTACCCTCCATCGCCGCCGTCAGGGCGTCGATCACCGCGCGCGGCTTTTGCGCCGAGGCGGCCGAGTCCAGATAGACCAGCGGCTTGCCGTTCACCTGCCGCGACAGGATGGGGAACTGGGATTTGATTGCGTCGGCATCGATGCCCACTGATCCTCCCCTGCTTGCGGGGGAGGGGGACCCCGAAGGGGTGGAGGGGGCGGGGTCAGCGCCGGCGTTTGAAGTCGCCCCCTCCACCGCCGTTCCGGCGGTCCCCCTCCCCCGTTCCGCTGCGCTACCCGGGAGAGGAGCCATCACGACCTTTCCATCAGCCATGTGCGGACCTCCTCTCGCGCGCCCTCATGCTCGATGCGGTCGACGACCTCGAACAGGAAGGCGCGGGTCAGAAGCGCCCTCGCCTCCTCTGCCGACAGGCCGCGCTGCTGCATGTAGAACAGGGCGCTCTCGTCCAGATTGCCCACCGTATTGCCGTGGGCGCACTGGACGTCGTCGGCATAGATGATCAGCTCGGGCTTGGCGTCGACCTCACCCCGGTCTGAAAGGATCAGGGCATTGTGCGCCATGCGGGCATCGGTGCCGTCGGCCCCGCGCTCGACCACGATCTTGCCCTGAAAGACGCCGCGCGCCGTGTCGCGCACCACGCCCTTGATCAGCTGCGAGGTCTGGCCGTCGGGCCCGGCGTGGGTGACGATGCTGGTCAGGTCGGCATGGCGATCCCCGGTCAGGGCATAGAGGCCGTCGGCACGAACGGTCGCGCCGTAACCGGCATGGACGATGCGGGTCTCCTGCCGCTGCAGGCGTGCGCCGGTGGTGAGGATAGTCTGGGCGTATACGGCCCTCTCGCCCACACTGACCTCGACCTCGGTCAGGGACAGGGCGTCGGCCGGCTCGTCGGCGATGACGATGCGGCGCACCTCTGCCCCGGCGGGCACATCGATGCTGAGCCGGTTGTGGGCGACATAGGCCGAGCCGCACCCTTCGTGGCTTTCGAGGATCAGCAGGCGGGCGCCGGGCCGGGCCGCGATCCGGGCGCTGGCAGTGTGGCCGGTGCCCTCTGCATCCGAGACGAGGCGCAGGTGCAGGGTCTGATCCCCCGAAGCGACGAAGGCCTCTGCACCCACCGGGCGGCCATTGGCAAAGGCCAGGCTGTCCCCGGGGAGAGCCCCGAACGGGCCGGAGCCGGTTACGGTCGCGGGGCCGGACGGCTCCGGCGGCTCGCGCAGCCAGCGACGCAGGTCCGTCCACTTCCAGCCCTCGACGCGGCGGTCGGGGAAGCTGGAGACGTCGTTCAGGTCGATCCGGACAGGCAGGTTCATCAGATCCTCCCCCGTTCACGGGGGAGGGGGACCCTCCGCAGGAGGGTGGAGGGGGCGGAACCGGGCGTGGCGGGTGGGGTCGCCCCCTCCACCACTTCGTGGTCCCCCTCCCCCGCGGCGCTTCGCTTTCTGGGGAGGATCATCTAGGCGGCCTCGCCGACATAGCGGTCATAGCCCTCGGCCTCGAGCTGGTGCGCCAGCTCCGGACCGCCCGAGGCGACGATGCGGCCGGCGGCCAGCACATGGACCTTGTCCGGTTTGATGTAGTCCAGCAGGCGCTGATAGTGGGTGATGACCAGCATGGACCGCTCGGGACCGCGCAGGGCGTTGACGCCATCGGCGACGATCCGCAGGGCGTCGATGTCGAGGCCGGAGTCCGTCTCGTCGAGGATCAGCAGAGACGGCTCCAGCAGGGCCATCTGCAGGATCTCCATCCGCTTCTTCTCGCCGCCCGAGAAGCCGACGTTGAGCGGCCGCTTCAGCATGTCGAAGTCCATCTTCAGGGCTTTCGACGCCGCCTTGACCTGTTTCAGGAACTCGGGCGCGGAGACCTCGGCCTCGCCGCGCGCGCGCTTCTGGGCATTCAGCGCCGTGCGGACAAAGGTCAGGGCCGGGACGCCCGGGATCTCGATCGGATACTGGAACGACAGGAAGACGCCCTTCGCCGCCCGCTCGGCCGGGTCGAGGGCCAGCAGGTCCTCGCCGCGCCAGGTGACCGAGCCTTCGGTCGCCTCATAGCCCGGACGGCCCGAGACGGCATAGCCGAGCGTCGACTTGCCCGCGCCATTGGGGCCCATGATGGCATGGACCTCGCCCGCCGGAACGTCGAGCGTCAGGCCCTTGAGGATGGGGGTGTCACCGACGGCGACGTGGAGGTTGGAAATGGAGAGCATTCAGTGGGACTCGGGTAAGGGGAAAACGCGGCCAAGGTCCTGACGGGCGTCGTAGAACGACACGATCACGACCTCATCCTGCAGAACCTGAAAAACGATGATCTTGTGCCAGCGTAGCAGGCTGGCCTCGCGCAAGCCTTTCCAGCGGGACGGACGATAGGAGAATGGATGTGCGCCGGTCCTGAGCGACAGGGCCTCGCTTTCCGCGAGGGCGCGATCGGTCAGGCGTGTGTCCTGGGCCTCCAGCCCATCCAGCCAGTCGCGTTGCGCGCTGCGAGCTTCCTGCGACCATCGCACCCGCCTCATCGCTTGTAGCGGGCCTTGAGCTCATCAAAGACCTCTGAGTGATCATAGAGACGACCGGCCGCGACATCCTCCAGTCCACGCCTTATGGAAGCCGCCTGCTCTTCGGTCAGCGAGGCCCCGGCCTGCCCCTCATGGTCGGCGGCAACCTGCTCTGCCGCCGAGGCAATGAACTCTTCGAGCGACATGCCGATCTCGGCCGCCGCACGCTTCAGACGATCCGCAGCGTCAGCATCAAAGGGAATAGCTATGGTTTCCATCAGACAGTCCTCCGGTGACGCAGCATCTTATCATAGTGGCCCCCAACCGTCGGCCCCCTGACCGCGTTCATCTCGCCCGCCGGAACGTCGAGCGTCAGGCCCTTGAGGATGGGGGTGCCGGCGACAGAGACGTGGAGGTTGGAGATGGAGAGCATCAGTCTTCTTCCTCGTCGAGGCGATCGGCCTCGTTCTCGATTTCGCGGATTTCATCGGCGGTGAAGCCGGCGGCTGCGGCGGCGCACAGGAATTGTTTGTGGACCCGGTTGCTGGCCCATGCGGTCAGTACCAGACCCAGCACAAGCGCCGCGCCGGAAAGCCGCAAATCGATCAGTGGCGAGCGCTCGGCAGCCAGATCGGCGGCCCCGCCGATGAGACAGGCCAGACCCACGAGCATCATCAGCATCCCGCCAACCGCCAGGGTGCGCGTCAACGTGCGCGGCGGGGTGCGGGCACGCTCGACAAACGTGCTTCGGGCGTCGGTCGCGGTCGTCACCCCACGCTCCCCTCAAGCGAGATCGCCACCAGCTTCTGGGCCTCGACGGCGAACTCCATCGGCAGTTTTTGCATGACGTCGCGGACGAAGCCGTTGACCAGCAGGGCCACGGCCTCTTCCTCCGACAGGCCGCGCTGCTGGGCGTAGAACAGCTGGTCGTCGGACAGGCGGGTGGTGGTCGCCTCGTGCTCCAGTTGGCCCGAGCCGTTCTTGGCCTCAATGTACGGGATGGTGTGCGAGCCGCAGTCCTTGCCGATCAGCAGGCTGTCGCACTGGGTGAAGTTCCGCACGCCGGTCGCCCTGGGGTGCACCGAGACCAGGCCGCGATAGGTCGAGTCCGACTTCCCGGCCGAGACGGCCTTGGCGATGATCCGGCTTTTCGAATTCTTGCCGAGGTGGATCATCTTGGTGCCGGTATCGGCCTGTTGATGGCCGTTGGTGATGGCGATCGAATAGAATTCGCCCGAGCTATCCTCGCCCTTAAGGATGCAGGACGGGTATTTCCAGGTGACGGCCGAGCCGGTCTCGACCTGGGTCCAGCTGACCTTGGACCGGTCACCGCGACAATCGGCGCGCTTGGTGACGAAGTTGTAGATGCCGCCCTTGCCCTCGGCGTCGCCGGGGTACCAGTTCTGGACGGTCGAATATTTGATCTCGGCGTCGTCCAGCGCCACCAGCTCGACCACGGCGGCGTGCAGCTGGTTTTCGTCGCGCATCGGGGCGGTGCAGCCCTCCAGATAGGAGCAGTAGCTGCCCTTGTCGGCGATGATCAGGGTGCGTTCGAACTGGCCGGTCTGGGACGCGTTGATGCGGAAATAGGTGGACAGCTCCATCGGGCAGCGCACGCCCGGCGGGATGTAGACGAAGCTGCCGTCCGAAAAGACGGCGCTGTTCAGGGCGGCGAAATAGTTGTCCGAGACGGGCACGACCGAGCCCAGATACTGGCGCACCAGATCGGGGTATTCGCGCAGGGCCTCGGAGATCGGCATGAAGATGACGCCGACCTTGGCCAGCTCGGCCTTGAAGGTGGTGACGACCGAGACGCTGTCGAACACGGCGTCGACCGCATAGCGCGGGGCGCCCTCGACGCCGGCCAGCACGGCTTGTTCCTTCAGCGGGATGCCCAGCTTTTCGTAGACGGCCAGCAGTTCGGGATCGACCTCGTCGAGGCTCTTCGGCCCCTCCTTCTTTTTCGGCGCGGCGTAGTAGAACAGCTCCTGATAGTCGACCGGCTCATATTTGACCGAGGCCCAGGTGGGTTCCTCCATGGCCAACCAGCGCTCATAGGCGGCCAGGCGCCACTCCAGCATCCAGTCCGGCTCGCCCTTTTTCTCCGAGATGAAACGGACGATGTCGGCATTCAGGCCACGCGGGGCGTATTCGGTGTCGATGTCGCTTGTGAAGCCATGCGCGTATTTTTCCAGCGCGGCGACGGCGTCGACGGTTTCCTTGACGGCGGCCATCAGGCGATCTCCCCGACGGGTTGGCGGGCGCGCAGGCGGGCGCGGGCCTCGCACCAGGCGTCGGCAAAGGTCTGCCAGTCGCTCTCGACCGTGCCCCAGCCGCCCGAGACGCGGATGGCGAAGGTGGCCAGCGGCTCCAGCCCCATGGCGACCATGGTTTTCGACGGTTTGGTCTTGCCCGAGGAACAGGCGCTACCCGCCGAGACCATGACGCCCTTGAGGTCGAGGCTGATCAACTGTTGCGGGCTGTCCCAGCCGTCCGTGGCGACGAACAGGGTGTTGGGCAGGCGCGGCGCACCCTCGCCTACCACCACCGCGCCCTCGGCCTTGAGGCGTTCGGCGGCGGCGTCGCGCCAGGCGCTATGATCGTGCGCGAGGTCACGCGCGGCGCATTCGGCGGCCACACCAAAGGCGGCGATGCCGGGGACATTTTCGGTGCCGGCGCGCAGGCCGCGCTCCTGCCCCGCGCCGTGCAGGATGCGCACGGCGCTGCGGCCCGGGGCCAGCACCAGGGCGCCGACGCCCTGCAGTCCGCCCAGCTTGTGCTCGGACAGGGTCAGGGAGTCTGCGGCCAGGTCGGCCATGGAGACCGCGATCTTGCCCGCCGACTGGATGGCATCGACGTGCAGCCAGCCGTCGGCGGCGGCGACCAGCGCGCGGGCCTCGGCGATGGGCTGGATGACGCCGCTTTCATTATTGGCGTGGTGGATGCCGACCATGGCCCGGCCCGGACGTTTCAGCGCCCCGGCCAGCCATTCCAGATCGACCTGACCGTTGGCATCGACCGGCAGGGTCTCGACCGGGACCGACGACATGGCTGCGGTCTCGGCGACGCAGGGATGTTCGGTGGCCGAAACGATCAGCCGCTCACAGCCCGCCGCGATGGCGCTGGCGAGCGCCTGGGCGTTCGACTCAGTGCCGCCGGAAGAGAAGATCACCGCGCTGGTGTCGACCCCGACCAGATCGGCGACGCGGGTGCGGGCGGTCTCGATATGGGCGCGGGCGCGGCGGCCCCGGGCGTGGACAGCGTTGGGATTGCCACCCTCGGCCATGATCTGGGTGACCAGGGCCTGGACCTCGGGCCGGATCAGGGCGGAGGCGTTATAGTCGAGATAGACGGTCATGCGGCGGCTCCCACGCCGGGCGCGGATACAGACGGAGAGCAGGCCACACGACGGCGGCTGCCGGTGCGGTTCAGGACCACATCTTCCAGCGACACCCCGGCCAGATAGGCGTGGATCTCGGCGCCAAGGTCTTCCCAGAGGTTATGGGTGATACAGCGCTCGCCCGAGGCCATGCAGCCGCGCGGCGAGGCGTGGGCGAAGCAGCGGGTGGCGCGGATCGGCTCATCGACGGCCAGCACGATATCGGCGACGACCGTCTCGTCCGCCGGTTTGGCCAGACGATAGCCGCCACCGGGCCCGCGTACGCTTTTCACCAGTCCGCAGCGGCGCAGGCGGGCGAACAGCTGTTCCAGATAGCTGAGGGAAATCTCTTGCCGCTGGGCGATTTCGGACAGGGAGACAGAGCGGTCAGACCCGTCGAGCGCACGACCGTTGCGGGCCAGATCGGCCATCGCCATCACCGCATAGCGTCCCTTCGTCGACAGTCGCATCCCGCACCTTCAAAAATACCGCGCAGAGGCGACGAGGTATGTTAGAACCCGCGCCTTCGCCGCCGCGCCCATTGGGTACCGGCACTTAGAAAGTCCTACTACAGCAGTCAAGTATTCGCCCGACCGCTGTGACCTTTTGAACCGGATGGTTTGAAGACACATGCCTGAAGTGATTTTGCCGGGTGCCTCCGGTCGTCTCGAAGCCCGCTATTCCCCCGGCAAGCGCCCCGATGCCCCGATCGCGCTGATCCTGCATCCGCACCCCAAGGCCGCCGGCCACATGAACAATCCGGTAGTGGTGACGCTGTTCCAGCTGTTCCAGCAGCGGGGCTTTGCCACCCTGCGCTACAACAGCCGGGGCGTCGGCAAATCCCAGGGCGAGTTCGACTCGGGCATCGGCGAGCTGGCGGACGCCGCCACCGCGCTGGACTGGCTGCAGAGCGAGAACCCCGCCGCCAGCCAGACCTGGGTCGCCGGCTATCAGTTCGGCGCCTATATCGGCATGCAGCTGTTGATGCGCCGTCCCGAGACCGACGGCTTCATCTCGGTGTCGCCGCCGTCCAACATCTATGATTTCAGCTTCCTGGCCCCCTGCCCGGCGTCTGGCCTGTTCCTGCACGGGACGGCCGACACCATCGTGCCGCCGGTCGAGGTCGAGCGCGTGGTCAACAAGCTGCGCACCCAGAAGGGCATCGTCATCGACTATGAGCTGGAAGACGGGGCTACCCACTTCTGGCAGGATCACATTGGTGCCGTCGACCGCCGCGTCGCCGCCTACCTCGACAAGCGACTGGAAGAACGGCCGGCGTAAGGCCGCTCAGTAGATCAGGAAGGCCTTGCGCGTTTCCGCCCACGCCGCTTCATCCGGCGTGGCGATGGCGTCGAGGTCGCCCGCCTCGGCCCCCGCGTCGTCCACCCACTCCCTGAGCGACCGGCCGCCGTTGATCACATCGATCGGTAGCTTGCCGAACGCATATTCGTACGGAAAATCCCGCCACAGGTCGTAGTCGGGCCAGAGGGCCCGGATGGCCTTGAAGCCCAGCGCCTGGACCCGCCAGGGGCGGAAGGCGGCGTGGTCATAGTGCGGGCCTTCGACGTGAATCTGCACCCCGTGGCACAGCTGGCCAACGTGTTTGTGGAAGGTCGGCTGGAACCACATTTCGCGGAGGGTACACCCGGCCAGCCAGTCGGGGGCTCGGCGCTGCATCTCGGCGATTGCGGCGCGGGCGTCGATGTCGGGGGCGCCGAACAGTTCCAGCGGGCGGGTGGTGCCGCGCCCTTCGGACAGGGTGGCGCCCTCCAGCATGACCGTGCCGGCATAGGTGCGGGCCATGCTGAGCGTCGGCGCATTGGGGCTGGGGTTGATCCACGCCCGCTCCAGCAGCGGCCAGCCGTAGCCGGGCGCGGCGTCAATGGCATAGCCCTGCATCTCGATGACGCGGTAATCCACGTCGAGCTTGAAATGGTCGATGAACCAGTGGCCCAGCTCGCCCATGGTCAGGCCGTGGCGCATGGGCATGGGGCCGGCCCCGACGAAACTCTCATAGCCGGGCTGCAGCAGGGTGCCCTCGACCGGGCGACCGGCGGGGTTGGGGCGGTCCAGCACCCAGACCGTCTTGCCATGCTTCTGCGCGGCTTCCAGCACATACAGCAGGGTCGTCACATAGGTGTAGATGCGACAGCCAAGGTCCTGCAGGTCGATCAGGATGACATCGAAGGTGTCCATCCATTCGTCCCTCGGACGGCGGACCTCGCCATACAGGCTGAACACCGGAAAGCCGTGCACCGGATCGCGATAGTCCGGGCTCTCCATCATATTGTCCTGCAGGTCGCCCTTCATGCCGTGCTGGGGACCGAAGGCGGCGGTGATGTCGATGTCCGGGCAGGCGACCAGGGCGTCGATGGCATGGGTCAGGTCTTCGGTCACCGAGGCCGGATGGGCCAGCAGGGCCACGCGACGGCCCTTGAGCGGGGCACGCAGGTCCGGTTCGGACAGCAGGCGGTCGAGACCGGTCTTCATGAGAGCTCCAGCACGAACGAGTCGGGATGATGAAAGTCTGGCTTATCCGACGGATGCGCCAGCGCCCAGTAGCTGAGGGTCCCGTCGGTTGCCTCGATCACGGCGGAGAGGGCGATCGGGCCGGTGGCATCGGGGGGGAGGTCGATGACGGCTTCGAGGGCGACATAGTTCTCTCCACCATCCAAGCCATGAACGTCGATGGTCTGGTCGGCTGGCCGCATGCCCTCGCGATAGCTGTCAAAGCGATAGGTCGCCCACTGGCCCGTGGGGGACAGATTGTATTCGACATAGCCGTTGTCGGCAGCGACGAAGACCTCGAAACAGGTATGCCGCCACAGGTCGTCGGCGCGGCCCGGTTGGGCCTCGGGCGGCCATTCGACCGCGTCGATATCGCCGTCGACGATGAACATGAGCCAGAGGCTATCGCCCCGCCGTCCCAAGTCCACCACGACTGAAAAAGGCAACTCTCGGTGAGCCTGATGTGACAGTAGCGAGACTCTCACATCATTTCTCCAGATCTGAGGCGATCGTGCAGAGCATGTCGCTGCCGAGTTCTGACGTAGAGACAAGACAGGGGTGCCCCCATTCGCCTTGAGCAGCGAACCGCTCACCGCCGAACGTCGTCTCTCCTGCGGCAACGAACCAGCGGCGACGCATGCGTCCATAGCGGGTGTTAATGGCTTTCCGCACGGATGGACCATTAGCCGGCTCGTATTCGAGTGACACACGGCCGTTCGGGAGATGGAGCAGCGATACGGCCATTCGAATTCCCCTCCTTAAGCTGGCGCTAGTCCCGTGCTACACGCCCCTTCCCTTTCCCGCCATGCCTTAAGCCCCATGACCGATCACGCCTTTCAGTCCGACTTTCTCAAGACGCTGCGGGATCGCGGCTATATCCACCAGATCACCCATCCGGACGAGCTGGATGCGGCAACGCGGTCGGGCGTGGTGTCGGGCTATATCGGGTTTGACGCGACGGCCCCCAGCCTGCACGTCGGCTCGCTGATCCAGATCATGATGCTGCGCCGGCTGCAGCAGGCCGGGCATCGCCCCGTGGTGGTCATGGGCGGCGGCACGACCAAGGTCGGCGATCCGACCGGCAAGGATGCCTCGCGGCCCCAGCTGACCGACGAGACGATCCAGTCGAACATCGCCTCGATCCGCACGGTGTTCGAGAAATTCCTGACGTTCGGCGACGGGCCGACCGATGCGGTCATGATCGACAATGACGCCTGGCTGTCGACCTATGGCTACATCCAGTTCCTGAGGGACTACGGCACCCATTTCACGGTCAACCGCATGCTGGCCTTTGACTCGGTCAAACTGCGGCTTGAACGCGAGCAGCCGATGACCTTCCTCGAGTTCAACTACATGCTGATGCAGTCGGTGGACTTCCTCGAGCTGAACCGGCGGCTGAATGTGACGCTGCAGATGGGCGGCTCGGATCAGTGGGGGAATATTGTCTCGGGTGTCGATCTGGTGCGGCGGGTGGACCAGAAGGCCGCCTTTGGCCTGACCACGCCGCTGTTGACCACGGCATCGGGCGGCAAGATGGGCAAGACGGCCCAGGGTGCGGTGTGGCTGAACGCCGAGCAGCTGAGCCCGTACGACTACTGGCAGTTCTGGCGGAATGTGGATGATGCGGATGTGGGCAAATTCCTGCGCCTGTTCACCGACCTGCCGCTGGACGAGATCGCGCGGCTGGAAGCGCTGGACGGCGCGGCCATCAACGACGCCAAGAAGGCTCTGGCCGATGCCGCAACGACCATGCTGCACGGCGCCGGCGAGGCGGACAAGGCGCGCGCTGCGGCCGAGGGCGCGTTCGAGCGGGGAACGCTGTCTGCGGACCTGCCGACTTTCACGGTCGACCGGCAACAGGTCCTGGAGGGAGCCGTGACCACCACATCGATACTGATCATGTCGGAAGTGGTCCCTTCGCGAAATGCGGCCCGCCGTGAGATCATGGGCGGCGGCATACGGATCAATGGCACCAAGGTCGCCGATGCCGAGCAGGTGTTATCGCTCTCGGACTTTGGGGCGAACGGTGAATTGGAATTGGCAAAGGGCAAGAAGACCCGTTTCAGGGCGAAACTAACTTAAGATCCGCTCATCCCCGCGGAAGCGGGGACCCAGATCTGGAAGGACAAGACGATGACCTTCTTCACCTATATTCTGGCAAGCCGCCGGAACGGCACCCTTTACACCGGCTCGACAGACGATCTGATCACCCGTGTGGGCCAGCACAGGACCAAGGCGCTCGGCGGGTTTACGGCAAAGTACGGGGTCCAGACCCTCGTCTGGCATGAGCGGCAAGAGACCCGGGAAGCGGCCTTCCGACGGGAGCGCCAGATCAAGAAGTGGAACCGCGCCTGGAAGCTTGAGCTCATCGAGAGCATCAATCCGGAATGGCGGGACTTGTATGATGAGGTTCGTCTCGGAAACCTCTCGGATGTATCGAACTGGGTCCCCGCGTCCGCGGGGATGAGCGGAGATAGGAATGAAGATGACGCTTGAAGGCAAACCCGTTCCGGCATTTGACATGCCGACCGCCGACGGGGACCGGGTCAGTGACGGGGCGCTGAAGGGCCGGCCCTATGTGCTCTACTTCTATCCGAAGGCGGACACGCCCGGCTGCACGACCGAGGGCAAGGACTTCTCGTCCTTGATGGACGACTTTGCCGCCGCAGGGGCCCGGGTGATCGGCGTGTCGAAGGACACGGTTAAGAAGCTGTCGAACTTCAAGGCCAAGCACGACCTGACCGTCACCCTGGCGGCGGACGAGGATGAGAGCGTCTGTGCGGCGTTCGGCACCTGGGTCGAAAAGTCGATGTACGGCCGGACCTATATGGGCATCGAGCGCGCCACCTTCCTGATTGATGCCCAGGGCGTGATCCGCCACCAGTGGCCCCGGGTGAAGGTCAAGGGCCATTCCGAGGAGGTTCTGCAAGCTGTTCGCAGCTTGTAGATTCGCAGTCCGACCTGCGAGACCGACAACTGTCCGAGAGCTGACGGGTCGTCACGGAAAGCCAGATTCGCGGTTCGCGTGACAGGCGAAATCCAGTCTTGCCGAGCAGCGTTATTCTCCGAATACGATTCCAAAGAGGGTTAATGCTTCCCTAACAGGGTTGAAGCTTCACCGTCGCTGGCGCATAAAGCGTGCGTTCGGGGGTGTAGCGTATGCGCGACGAGGCAGAAACGACCCGGACAGGATGGCTCAAGCGGTGGTTTCCTGTCCGATACATCTATCTTCGCACGGGCGATGAGGTTCAGGCCTACGCCCTGACGGCCCGACGCCAGATCCTGATGGGGGCGATGGCCGTGGGACTGATCGGCTGGGGCGCGATCGCCAGCTGCGGCTTCATCCTCGACATGATCGGCGTCAGCCAGGCCGAGCGCGCTGTGGCCCAGGCCCGCGCGACGTCCGAGCGCGTCAATGCCGATCTGCAGGCCCGTCTTGAGACCGCCGTGGTGCGGATGACCGCCAGCACCGGCTCGCTGGAAGAAATGGCCCAGATGGTCGAGCGGCGCCACGCCGCCCTGACCCAGGTCATGGGCACCTTCCGCGGCGTGGACGGCGCCGAGCTGGAGCTGCAGCCCGTCGTCATGAGCGACTCCGACAGCCGCACGCCGATCGAGCGCATGGCCGCGGTTCGCATGGATCAGGAGCGTCTGATCGCCCGGGCTGAACAGTTCGCCGAGACCCGCGCCGAGCGGCTGCGGCTGGCCTTCCGGCTGGCCGGGTTGAACCCTGCCGCCTACATCGGACAGGGCACCTCACTGGGCGGGCCGCTGATCCAGGCGGACGATCCGAGCGCGCTGGCGGCCATTCTGGATGTCGATGAGCCGTTCGCAGCCCGCATCCTCAGCGCGACCAGCAATCTGGGCGATATGCGCGCCCTGACCGACGCGTCCGGCGGCCTGCCGTTTGCCCGGCCGACCCAGGCGCGCACGACCTCGGGCTTTGGCGTGCGGTTCGATCCGTTCAACGGTCGCCCTGCCCTGCATCAGGGTCAGGACTTTGCCGCGCCGCTGAATACGCCGATCTATTCGACCGCGCCGGGAGTGGTGTCTTTTGTTGGCGTTCGTTCAGGGTATGGCAACACCGTTGAGATAGACCACGGAGGCGGTTTCAAGACGCGCTACGCCCATCTCAACTCGGCGTCCGTTCAAATCGGGCAGCGGGTCGCGCTGGGCCAAAGAATCGGGGCCATGGGTTCGACCGGACGGTCGACCGGTGTGCACCTGCACTATGAGGTCTGGATGAACGGCCGCGCCCAGAATCCAGCCCGCTTCATGAAAGCCGGAGATTATCTTGTTCAATAAGTCGAAGTCCCCCGCCAAGCCGTCGTCGGTGCCGTCGATCCCGCCGCTGCCCGACATGCCGCAGGCGCCCCAGGCATCGCAGGCGGCACAGGCCCCCTCGTCCCAGCCGCGCCAGCCCGCGCCGCAACAGCAGTCGTCGGGCCGCAATCTGTCGACCCTGTCGGCGGACCTGCGGTTTGAAGGCAATATCTCGGGCTCGGGCGACCTGCAGGTCGACGGCCAGATCAAGGGCGACGTCAAGGTCGGTCGCCTGATTGTCGGCGAGACCGGCGCCATCGAAGGCAGCGTCAATGCCGACTATGTCGAGGTGCGCGGCCGGATCGTCGGTGCCGTCTCGGGCAAGCAGGTCAAGCTGATCTCCACCGCCTACGTCGACGGCGACATCACCGCCGAACAGCTGTCGATCGACATCGGCGCCTATTTCCAGGGCCGCTGCATCCAGGGCAGCCGAAACGCCGCGCCGGCCTCGGCCCCGCGCCCGTCGGCCCAGCCTGCGGTTGCCGCCCAGGCCCCGCAGCCGGTGCCCCAGGCCGAAACGCCGCAACGGATCGACATGTCGTCCAACTAGGGTCGGCAATCTCTTCGGATATGGAAACGGGGCCTCGCGGCCCCGTTTTTCGTATCAGCTGTCGACACCATCGCGGGTCTCGCCGACCCGGGCCGCCAGCGCCGCGCCCATGAAGGCGTCCAGATCGCCGTTCAGCACGCCGTCGGTGTCGGAGGTTTCGACATTGGTCCGCAGGTCCTTGACCATCTGATAGGGCTGCAGGACGTAGGAACGGATCTGGTGGCCCCAGCCGATGTCGGTCTTGGCGTCGGCCAAGGCCTGGGCCGCGGCCTCGCGCTTTTGCAGTTCCAGTTCGTACAGACGGGCGCGCAGCATCTTCCAGGCCTGTTCGCGGTTCTGGTGCTGGGAGCGCCCGGCCTGACAGGCCACAACCGTGTTGGTCGGTACGTGGGTCAGACGGACAGCCGAGTCGGTCTTGTTGATGTGCTGACCGCCCGCACCGGACGCGCGGTAGGTGTCGGTGCGGACATCGGCCGGGTTGATGTCGATCTCGATGGTGTCATCCACGACGGGCGACACCCCGATCGAGGCGAAGCTGGTGTGGCGTTTGGCCGCCGCGTCATAGGGGCTGATGCGCACCAGCCGATGCACGCCCGACTCCGACTTCAGCCAGCCATAGGCGTTGGGTCCCTCGATCAGGAGGGTGGCCGACTTGACCCCCGCCTGTTCGCCGGATTCCTCGGCCTCGATCGTGACCTCATAGCCGTGGGCTTTGGCCCAGCGGGAATACATGCGCAGCAGCATGCCGGCCCAGTCGTTGGACTCGGTGCCGCCGGCGCCGGAGTTCACTTCCAGATAGGCGTCATTGCCATCGGCCTCACCGGACAGCAGGGCTTCCAGCTCGGCGCGCGCGGCGCGGTCCTTGATGGTCTTCAGGGATGCGACGGCTTCCTGATAGGTGGCCTCGTCGTCTTCCTCATCGGCCATTTCCGAGAGCATGATGCCCTCTTCCAGACCGGTCTCCATCTCGCGCACCGTGCCGATCCGGGCTTCCAGCTGCGAGCGTTCGCGGCTGACGGCCTGGGCCTGGTCGGGGTCATCCCACAGGGTCGGGTCCTCGACCCGGGCGTTCAACTCATCCAGTTTCCGTAGGGCGACATCCCAGTCAAAGACGCCTCCTGAGCAGAGCCACGCTCTGCTCGATGTCAGCCTTCAAGGCCTCGACATCCGCTCTCATCGCCTACTCCTGCGATCTGATGAAAAGGCGCACCCGACCGTGAGGCCGGATGCGCGACAAGCAGCGTACCTAGAGGGTCAGTAGAGCCCGCTCAAGTCCTCTGCCGGTTCCTTCTTGGGCGGAGGCGGCGTGGTGGCCGGGGGCGCAGTGGCCTCCTGACGCGTCTTTTCTTCCTGCTCGCGCCGGATGATGTCGTTGTAGTTCTGCGGCCCCGTCGGCGTTTCGGGCTCACGCGTGGGCTCGGGGATGCGGCGCTCGGTGCCGGGCCGGAAGGCTTCCTCGATGCCGTTCACCGTGCGGAAGACGGCGTTCCGGGGCTTGAGGAAAGGCCGCGCCGGATATTCCTTGAGGGCTTCCTGCATGAAGGCATTGAAGATGGGCACGGGCGTCGCCGCACCGGTCTCGCCCCGTCCCATGGGGCGGTTGTCGTCAAAGCCGATGAAGACGCCCACGACGATGTCGGTCGTGAAGCCGACGAACCAGGCCGAACGGTATTCATTGGTCGTCCCGGTCTTGCCCCCGACCCAGCGGCCGAGACCGCGGGCGCTGGCGCCGGTGCCGCGCTGGATGACGCCTTCCAGCATCGAACTGACCTGATAGGCGGTGATGGGGTCGATGACCTGTTCGCCGCGCGGCTCGAGACGCGGCGACTCCTGACCGCTGAAACCCCGGCTGCACTCACGGCAGGCGCGGCTCTCGGCGTTGAAAACGGTCTCGCCGTTCCGGTCCTGGATCAGTTCGATCAGATAGGGTTCGATCCGGCGTCCACCGTTGACGAAGGCGGCATAGGCGGCGGTGAGGTCATAGGGCGTGGTCTCGCCCGCCCCCAGCGACACCGACAGATTGGGCTGCAGGTCGTCGGCCACACCCATGCTCTCGGCCAGATCGACGATCTTGCGCATGCCGACCTGATCGGCCAGCCGGACGGTCATGACGTTGCGCGACAGCTCCAGCCCCCGGCGCAGGGTCTGCGGGCCATAATATTCGCGGCTGTAATTTTCTGGCGTCCAGCGGGTGCCGTTCGGACCACCGGCAAAGCTGATCGGCGCGTCCAGTACGATCGAGGCCGGGGTGAAGTCGCCCTCCAGCGCGGCGGCATAGACGATCGGCTTGAAGGCCGAGCCGGGCTGGCGTCGGGCCTGGGTCGCGCGGTTGAAGCTGGACAGGGCGTAGGAGTAGCCGCCGACCATGGCCAGTACCCGGCCGGTCTGGGGGTCGATGGCAACCAGGGCGCCGTTGACGGCCGGAATTTGTTTCAGCGCGAACTGGTCGCCACGCGGCTCGACAAAGATCAGGTCGCCCCGCTGCAGCCGTTTGTTGGCATTGGCCCAGGCGGCATCTGCCGGGACCAGAGCGCCAACACCGTCACTGACGGCCAGACGGATGCGAACGGTGTTGCCCGATACGCTCTCGACCGCCGCCGCCTGCCAGTTCCGCCGTTCAGGGGGCGTGGTTTTCTTCCGGGCCTCCTCCTGCCAGCCGTCTGCGAAGTCTGTGGTGCCCCAGGGGCCGCGCCAGCCGTGGCGGCGATCATAGGCCTCCAGCCCGGTCATCAGGGCGTTGCGGGCGGCCGTCTGGAGGGTCGGATCAAGGGTGGTGCGCAGGTAATAGCCGCCTGCATTGATGGCCTGGGCACCGTATTCGGCAATGGCCCGGCGGCGAGCTTCTTCCACGAAATAGTCGGCGTCGCGGTACTGGGCCCGCATCGGCGCGTCCTGGGTGATCAGGGGTTTGGCGCGCGCGGCAGCCAGCTCCTGCTGCGTCAGGGCCCGGTTGTCGGCCATTTCGCCGAGAACCCAGTCGCGCCGGGCCTTTGCGGCTTCGGGATAGCGTTTAGGGTGATAGTTGGTCGGTCCCTTGGGCAGGGCCGCGAGGAAGGCGGCTTCTTCAGGCGTCAGCTGCTCCAGCGACTTGCCGAAATAGTTGTAGGCCGCCGAAGCGATGCCATACGACCGATAGCCCAGATAGATCTCGTTCAGGTACAGCTCGATGATCTGTTCCTTGCTGAGGGTCGCCTCAAGCCGGCTGGAAAGGATGGCCTCCTTCAACTTGCGGTTCACGCTGGTCTCATTGGTCAGCATGATGTTCTTGGCGACCTGCTGGGTGATGGTCGATCCACCCTCAAGCCTGCGCCCGGTCGCCACGTTGAAGATGTTCTTGAACATGGCCCGGCCGAGGCCCGAGACATCGACGCCGCCGTGGCTGAAGAAATTCCGGTCTTCGGCGGCCAGAAACGCCTGGATCACGACGGGCGGGATCTGGTCGTAGGACACATAGATTCGGCGTTCTTCGGAAAACTCGCCGATCAGGGTGCCGTCACCGGCATAAACGCGCGTGGCCGTCGCCGGCCGGTAATCGGCCAGCTCGGTCGCATCAGGCAGGTCATGGAAAAGCCACGCCGCGTAAACGGTGACCACCAGGCCAGCCAGGGCAATCGCGCCCAAAAGGCCGATACCCGCCATCACGAACCAACGTTCGGCTATCTTCACCGCTCACTCCGACAGGACCTGTCCTGAGGGTTTAGCCCGCGTCGCCGCCCCGCGAAAGGGTCTGTCACGTCACGGCGGGGCATTGGCCGGTCAGGGGGTGCCACCGGCCTGTGGCGTCCCGGCATAGCGGGTCGGGCTTTGCAGCGCCTGGAAATAGGCGTCGATGCCCGCCACCACGCCCCGCATGAGGTCGCGACGGCGGCGCTCGTCCAGCAGGATGCGTTCGTCCTCAGGATTGGTGACGAACCCCATCTCCAGCAGCACCGCCGGAACATCGGGGGCCAGCAGGACCGCCAGACCGGCATCACGGTGGCTGCGCCGCAGCATGGGGTGGCCGGTGCGCTCGATCTCGCCCAGCAGCGACCGCGCGAACCAGGCCGAGCGATTCTGGGTCGAACGCTGGGTCATATCCAGCAGGATGCGGTCCACCGACGGGTCCTGGCCGGGCAGATGCAGCTCGCGGTGCCAGTCATCGCGAACGGTAAACTCGCGTACGGCCCGCCCGGCGCCCTGTTCGGACAGGGTATAGACGCTGGCGCCGCGCGTGGCCGGATCGGCCCCGGCGTCGGCGTGCAGGCTGATGAACAGGTCCGCACCCGCCTCGCGGGCGATCTCGACCCGGCGCGGCAGGCCGACATAGACATCGGTCGAACGGGTCATGAGGACGCGATAACGGCCCGTGCGCTCCAGTTCAGCCTTGAGCGCCAGACCGGCGGCAAGGGTTATGGCACTTTCGCGCGACTGCTGGCCTGATGCGCCGGGGTCTCGCCCGCCATGACCGGGGTCGATGACGATCAGGGGCCGCTGATCCCCGCGCCGGCCACGCGCCGGTGTGGCGGCGCCCCGGGGCGGCGGCGTCGCCATGGCGGTCGACGCCTCGCCTGTGGCCTTCAGATCGATGACATAGCGATAGTGCTCGACGCCATCACCGGGCGACAGCAGGAAGCGACGCTCGACTTCGACCCCCGACGCCAGGGCCAGTTCGATTCGCGAGCGGCTGCCGGCCTGGGCGACGTGATAGGCGCGCACCAGCCCCATCCCCGGCCCGCTCTGGCCACGACCGGCGCGAATATTGTCCAGATCGACGACCAGTTGGCCGCTGCCTCCGGCCTCGACGAGGGTGCCGCGCGTCGAGGCGTCCAGATCAATGACCACGCGGGTGCGCTGGGCATCCCCGCCGAAGCGCACCCTCAGGACATCGCCGTCGGCCCCGAGAGCCAGCCCGCGCGTGGCGGTCAGCAGCAAGGTGCAAAGCACGACAAGGGCCAGGGCGGTCATGGCCCATTCCTTCGCCCCCCACCGGGCCAGATCGAATTTCAGTGTCGCGCGCATTCTGTCGTAACCGCAGGTATTCACAGGACCGATTTTCGGTGATGCCACACCTGACACAGGCCTCTGTGGATTCCGTTAAGGCCAAGCCGCTTTCAATTCGCGCACGGGCTGCCTATTGTCTGTGTGCTGCGGTCGCGGCCCGTTTAGTGCGGGCCGTGCGGCCATCAGCCCCGATCCCACCCTTCTGACGCCCGCACGGCCTGACCGACGGACGACAGGGCGGAACCGGCCCCACGGATGAAAGACCCCCGACGAAAGGGATGTCTGGCAGCCACCGGGCCGCGTTTCAGGAACACGCACGACCATGGGCCTTTCGACCCGCTCGAATCTGGACATCGAACCTGTTCGCACAGCCGACGGCCTGACCGTCTGCGCGGGGTTCATCCGGGTCCATGCCCCTCATTCATTCAGGCGAGCCGCTCGACCGGTCGGGACACGTCCCGACGGGCGGGGACCGGCGCGCCCAGGAAAGATCCTTCATGTCCAAGACAATGCTTATCGACGCGGCCCATGCCGAGGAGACCCGCGTCGCCATCGTAGAGGCGCGCCAGGTTGAGGAATTCGACTTTGAATCCCGCGCCCGTCGCCAACTTCGCGGCAACATCTATCTGGCCAAGGTCACACGGGTAGAGCCCAGCCTTCAGGCCGCCTTCGTCGAATACGGCGGCAATCGCCACGGCTTCCTGGCCTTCAACGAAATCCACCCGGACTACTACCAGATCCCGGTCGCCGATCGCGAGGCGATCATGGCCGAGCTGTCCAATTCGTCATCCGATGACGACTCCGAGCACGACGATCTGGGCCGCGAGAGCGACGACGGCGAGTCGGAAGGCGGCCTCGCCGACGAGGAACGCCTGAAGCGGCGCCTGATGCGGCGCTACAAGATCCAGGACGTCATCCGCCGTCGTCAGATTCTGCTGGTGCAGGTCGTCAAGGACGAGCGCGGCGCCAAGGGCGCGGCTTTGACCACCTGGCTGTCGCTGGCGGGCCGCTACTGCGTGCTGATGCCCAACACCGGCAAGGGCGGCGGCATCTCGCGCAAGATCACCCAGGCCACGGACCGCAAGCGCCTGAAGGCGGCGGCAGCGGCACTGGACGTGCCCAAGGGCATGGGCCTGATCATCCGCACGGCCGGCGCCAAGCGTACCAAGGCCGAGATCAAGCGCGACTATGAATATCTGCTGCGTCTGTGGGAGACGATCCGCGAGACGACCCTGGGCTCGAACGCGCCCAGTCTGATCTACGAAGAAGAGAACCTTGTCCGCCGCGCGGTGCGCGACATGTTCGACAAGGATTTCGACGGCATCCAGGTCGAGGGCTATGAGGGCTGGAAGCAGGCGCGCGACTTCATGCGCGTGCTGATGCCCGCCCATGCGAAGAAGGTGCACCTGTATACCGGCTCCAAGCCGCTGTTCGCCGCCCACGGCATCGAGGATCTGCTGACCCAGATCCACCAGCCGACGGTGCCGCTGAAGTCCGGTGGCTATCTGGTGATCAACCAGACCGAGGCGCTGGTCGCCATCGACGTCAACTCGGGCCGCGCGACCAAGGAACGCAACGTCGAGCAGACAGCCTACAAGACCAATCTGGAAGCCGCCGTCGAGGCTGCGCGCCAGTTGCGGCTGCGCGATCTGGCCGGGCTGGTGGTCATCGACTTCATCGACATGGATGAGTCGAAGAACAACCGGTCGGTCGAAAAGACCATGAAGGATGCGCTGGCCAAAGACCGGGCCCGCATCCAGATGGGCCGCATCTCGGACTTTGGCCTGATGGAAATCAGCCGCCAGCGTCGTCGTCTGGGCGTGATCGAGGGGGCCACCGAGGTCTGCCCGCACTGCCAGGGCGCCGGACGGGTTCGCTCGGCGGAGTCGGCGGCGTTGATGATGCTGCGCGGCGTCGATATCGAAGCCGGCAAGAATGGTGCCGGGACCATCGGCCTGAAAGTGCCGCTGGACGCAGCCCTGTACATCCTGAATCACAAGCGCGCCTATCTGGACGCCATGGCGCGGATGCGCGGCGTGGTGGTTATGGTCTCGGTCGACGAGAGCCTGGCACCGGGCGACTATGCCATCGAGCGGCTGACCACGGATCCCGAGTTCGTCGCCCCCGAGGCCGATGCCCTGCCGGTCGATGACATGCCGGTCGACGATCTGGCCTTTGACGAGGACTATGAGGACGAAGACGAGGATGAGGACTTCGACGTTGCGTCCGAGGATGCCGACGAAACCGTTCAGGAAGACCGCGCACCGCGCGACCGGGGCCGTCAGCGCGCCCCGGCTCCGGAGGCCTCGGACGACGACAGCGAGGACGGGGGCCGCCGCCGCCGTCGGGGTCGTCGCGGCGGACGTCGCGTCCGCGAGGACAGCGAACGGGACGGCTTCAACTGGGTGCGCGGTCGCACACCCTCGCTCACCGACCCCTATGTCTGGTTCGATCCGCTGAACCCCCATGCTGATACGGACTCGACCGAGCCCCGGCCTGTGCAGGCTGACAAGGCCGACAGCCATCCTGCCAATGATGACGGCGAGAACGAAGGCGAACGCGAGGGCGGTGGCCGTCGCCGTCGTCGCCGTCGTGGACGCGGACGGGATCGGACCGGTTCCGACGAGGCCAGCCCGCGCGCCGAGGCTCGCGCCGCCAATGAAGGCATGATCGACGAAGAGCCGGTGGATACCGCCGTCACCGCTTCGGCAGAGACGGAAACCTCCGTGCCGGTAACGGACGCTGCCCCAGCCGAGGCCGAGCCCGCTCCGAAACGCCGCCGGGTGCGCCGCAAGGTCGTCGCCGAGGCCACGGACGATCAGGTCCCCGTCGAGGTCGAAGCCGAGACGACCCTGCCGCCGACCCCGGTCGAACCGGAGGCCCCTGGCGAACCGGCACCTGTTGCCGAGGAACCTGCGGACGATGTCGTCGTCAGCAAGCCTGCTCCCGCGCGCAAGACGGTCGATGTCGAGGAAATCCTGGCCAGCGACCCGAACCAGATCACGGCCCCTCCGCCCAAGCCCAAGCGCGGGTGGTGGCGCCTTTGACCTGACGCCCCATCATGGGGGATGATCACGGTGACCGGTCATGCCGGGCGGGACGGCCATTGTTTGGCCTTGTCGCCCGGCGACCAATGACGATCCCGGAAAAGGGTGACCGGGCCGGTCGCCGTCGGACAGGAGCGTACCTTGAGCTGGCTTAAGCGATCTGTTTCCCGCATCACCGGTGTAGCTGTCGCCATCGCGGCGCTGCTGGCGCTGCCTGCGCATGCCAATGCCCAGAGCATCATCCGTGACACGGAGATCGAGGGGATCATCCACAACTGGTCCGCGCCGGTGTTCACGGCCATGGGTCTGGAGCCGGACGAGATGACCATCCTGCTGGTCAATGATCCGTCGCTGAACGCCTTTGCCACGCGCGGCCGGATCATGGGGCTGAACACCGGCCTGATCCTTGAGACCGACAATCCCAACCAACTGCTGGGCGTCATCGCCCATGAGGGCGGCCACATCCGCAACCGCCACACCCTGCGCGACGGGGTGCAGAACGCGGGCATGCAGCCGTTTCTGATGACCATGGCGCTGGGCGCGCTCGCCGCCGTGGCCGGTGCGCCTGACGCCGCCGCCATGCTGGTGGCCTCCAGCCAGTACTTTGGCACCCTGGGTGCGCTTCGGTATATGCAGAGCCAGGAGGGCGAGGCCGATATCACCGCCGCCCGGGCACTGGAGTCAGCTGGTCTTTCCGGTCGGGGCCTGATCGAATTCTTCGAGAATTTCCGCTCGCAGGAAGTCTTCTCCGAAGCCCGCCGCTTTCCCTATTTCCGCAGCCACCCCCTGTCCTCGCGCCGCATCGAGAACCTGCGCGGCCCGGTCGAGTCCTCCCCCTATTACGACGAGGTCGACAGCCCTGAGCGGATGGCGGAGCACGCCCTGATCATCGCCAAGATCCACGCCTTCATGGATCATCCGGGCATTACCCTGCGCGAATATCCCGAGAGCGACACCTCCCTGCCCGCCCGTTATGCGCGGATCATCGCCTGGTTCCGCGACGGCCAGACCGACCGGGCCCTGGCCGCCGTGGATGCCCTGATCGAGGAACAGCCCGACAACCCCTTCTTCTGGGAGCTGAAGGGCCAGATCTATTTCGAGGAAGGCCGTCCGGTCGAGGCCATCGAGGCGCACCAGCGCTCGGTCGAGCTCATGCCGGACGCGCCGCTGCTGCGGATCAATCTGGGCCACGCCCTGCTGGAATCGCGCGATGATGACCTGCTGGAACGCGCCGTCGTCGAGCTGAAACAGGCCACGGTTCTGGAGCACGACAACCCCATGGCCTGGCGCCTGCTGGGTCAGGCCTATTCCCAGTTGGGGCGTGAGGGCGAGGCGCGGCTGGCCTCGGCCGAATATCACTACGCCATCGGCCAGGTCGATCAGGCGACCCAGTTCGCCCTGCGCGCCCGCGACATGCTGGAGCCCGGCTCGATGGAATGGCGGCGCGCAATGGACATCATCCTCGCGTCCGGCGCGACCATGGATGATCTGCGGGTGCTGGACGAATCGACGGCGAGGCGCCCAACAGGGGTCCTGCCTCCTCAACCCGTGAACTAGAGCCCGCATGACCGACACACCGCCCGCCCCCAAGCGCCGCGCCGCGCGCAAGCCTGCCCCTGAGGCCGTCCAGCCGTCTCCGGCTCCCACGCCGGTTCCGCAACCCGGCTGGCTGGCTCGCTATGGCGTGCAGGCCGCGGTGGCGGTGTCCGTGATCGCGCTCGGTCTGGCGGCCTGGGCCAACTTTGGCGGTGGCTTTGAGACCCGTGTGCGGACCTATCTGGTCGAGAACCCGCAGATCCTCGACGAGATGGTTCAGGCCCGCGACCAGCAGGCCGCCTCCCAGCGGATCGAGCGGCTGAACGCAGGCATCGCCGCCCTGCCCCAGGTGCTGGAGCCCGGGCCGGGCGAGCCGGTGTTCGGTCCGCCCGACGCGGCGGTGACCGTCGTCGAATATTTCGATTACCGCTGCCCGTACTGCAAGACGGCCGCACCCGGTGTGATGGAGCTGATGCGCGCCCATCCCGACGTCCGTTTCGTGTTCCGCGAATGGCCGATCCTGGATGCCGGCACCAGCACCGTCTCGCAGCACGCCGCGCGGGCCGCCCTGGTCGCGCACAGCCAAGGCAAGTACCTGGCGGTCCATCAGGCCCTGATGGCTGAGAGCGCCCTGTCGCACGAAGTCATCGACCGCATTCTGGCCGAGAACGGCGTCGACACCGGCCCGGACGGTGCGGCGCTGAACGCTCCGTCGGTCAGCCGCATTCTGGCGGATGTTCAGGCGGGCGCCGGCGCGGTCGGCATGGACGGCACGCCGACCTTCTTCATCAACGGCCGGGCCAGCGCCAGCAATGCCCCCGCGGCCATCGCCCAGGCCATCGCAGCGGCCCGCTAGATCAGCCCACTGAGCGGCGACGAGGCGCTGGCGTAGCGGCGCTTGGGCATGCGCCCGGCCAGATAGGCCTCGCGCCCCGCGATCACCGCATGCTTCATGGCGCGCGCCATGCGGATGGGGTCCTTGGCCTCAGCGATGGCGGTGTTCATCAGCACGGCGTCGCAGCCCAGTTCCATGGCGATGGCGGCATCCGATGCCGTGCCTACCCCGGCATCGACCAGCACCGGCACCTTGGCCTGTTCGACGATCAGCCGCACATTGACCCGGTTCTGGATGCCCAGACCCGAACCGATCGGGGCGGCGGCGGGCATGATGGCGGCGGCGCCGGCCTCTTCCAGATGGCGGGCCATGACCACGTCATCGGTGCAATAGACCATGACGTCAAAGCCGTCCTTGACCAGCAGCTCCAGCGCGCGAAGCGTCTCGGGCATGTCGGGATAGAGGTGCGGCGTATTCGACAGCACCTCCAGCTTGACCAGATTCCAGCCGCCCGCCTCGCGCGCCAGCCGCAGGGTGCGGACCGCATCCTCGCCGGTGAAACAGCCGGCCGTATTGGGCAGATAGGTAAAGCGGTCGGGCTTCACATGATCGACCAGCATCGGCTGGCTGGGATCGGACAGATTCACCCGTCGCAGGGCCACGGTAACGATCTCCGCCCCCGCCGCCTCGGCCGCCGCCGCGTTCTGGGCATAGTCAGCATATTTGCCGGTCCCCACGATCAGCCGCGAGGAAAAGGTGCGACCGGCAACGGTCCAGGTGTCGGAGTGTGTGTCAGTCATGGGCGACACCTAGGCCTCCCGCGCATCCGGCAAAAGAGGCGTGAAGCGAAATTCACCCCCCGCCGACGAACTGGACGATTTCGATGCGGTCGCCGTCGGTCAGGGTGGTGGTGGGGTGGAGGGACTTCGGCACGATCTCGAGGTTGCGCTCGATGGCGACCTTGCGCGGGTCGAGGCCCAGTTCCTCGACCAGGGCGGTCAGGGTGGTCGCGGTGACGTTGCGGTCTTCGCCATTGACCTGGATATGCAGCACGGCAGCGTCCTTCCTCGGCAGGCCGCCCGCCTAGCACAGGGGCGCGGCTTCCATCTAGCCGGGGCGGCGCGTCAGGCTGGTGGTGAGATCAGTCATGGCCTGTCTCAGCTCGGCCAGTTCGCCGCGCAGGGCCGCCATGTCGGCGACGTCCTCGGCATGGGCCTTCTGGCGTTCCTCGCTGGCCAGACGCAGGTCCTCTTCCAGCTTGTGCCGCTCGGCCTTGGCCTCTTCCTCGTGCTCGGCCTGCATGGCGTTGACGACGATGCCGATGAACAGGTTCAGCATGGTGAAGGTGGTGCACAGGATGAAGGGCACGAAGAACATCCACGCGTAGGGATGCACCTCCATCACCGGCCGGACGATGCCCATCGACCAGCTCTCCAGCGTCATGATCTGGAACAGGGAATAGGCCGAGGCCGGGATCGAGCCGAACCACTGGGGGAAATCCGCCCCGAACAGCTTGGTCGCCATGACCGAGGCCACATAGAAGATCAGCCCCATCAGCAGCACGATCGAGCCCATGCCCGGCAGGGCGCTGATCAGGGCGCCGACCACCCGCTTCAGCGACGGCACAATGGTGATCATGCGCAGCACGCGCAGGATCCTCAGGGCGCGCAGCACCGAGAACGGCCCGGCCGCCGGCACCAGGGCGATGGCCACGACGCCAAAGTCGAACAGGCTCCACGGGTCCTTGAAAAAGGCCAGCCGGTGCACGGCGATCCGGGCCACCACCTCGACCACGAAGATGGCCAGCACGACCTTGTCCAGCACCAGCAGCACCGGGCCGATGCGGTCCATAACCCACGAGCTGGTCTCCAGCCCGAGAGTGATCGCATTCAGGATGATCAGTGCGAGAATGAATCGCTCGGTCCGGGGCGACGTCACAATCTGTCTGAGGCGGTCCAAGGCAGTCTCCGGCGGAGGGGATTTGCCCGCCCCCTTGCCGCATTCCGAAAGGGGAAGCCAGAGGCCCGGACGACGCGCTCCGCCGCGCCCGGTTGCCGCAGGGGCAATCTTTCACGCGCGCGGTTTGATAACCGCCCCGCCTCGGCTAAAAGGCAGGTCCGATTCCGGTCGGACCGCCCTTTTCATGAGCGCAATGCCCGAGACCCTCGCCCTCCACGTTCTGAACGGCCCGAACCTCAACCTGCTGGGAGAGCGTGAGCCGGACATCTATGGTCGCGAGACGCTGGCTGACATCCAGTCCCTGTGCGAGGCGGCGGCAGGCGACGTGCCGGTGGTCTTTCGCCAGTCGAACCACGAAGGTCAGCTGGTCGAATGGATTCATGAGGCCCGGAGCAGCGCGCGGGCGCTGGTCATCAACCCGGCGGCCTTCACCCACACCTCGATTGCCCTGCTGGATGCGCTCAAGACCTTGGACATTCCGGTCGTGGAGTGCCATCTGAGCAATCCGGCGGCGCGGGAGGAGTTCCGGCGCCATTCCTATGTCTCGCTGGTGGCAACCGGCGTCATTTCGGGCTTTGGCCCCCATGGTTACGAGCTGGCGGTCAAGGCCGCGCTCCGGCTGGCGCAGGAACGCGCTGACGTCGCGGCTCGTTGAAGAATGAACAAGAAGGTCCCTTCCCCTATGGCTGTGAAGAAATTGCCGAACGACGCCGAGATCGACACCACCCTGGTTCGCCAGCTGGCGGACATCCTGAAGGAAACCGAGCTCTCGGAGATCGAGGTCGAGCGCGGTGAACTGAAGATCCGCGTGGCGCGCGAGCTGACGGTCGCGGCCGGCCCCGTCACCTATGCCGCGGCCCCTGCACCGGCGGCCGCCCCGTCCCCCGCAGCCGCTGCCGCGCCCGCCGCGCCGATGCCCAGCGATCCGGCCACCATCGTCGCCCGCTCGGGCGAAGAGGTGAAGTCGCCGATGGTCGGCACCGTCTATCTGCAGGCCTCGCCCGAGGCTCCGCCGTTTGTGAACATCGGCGACAAGGTGAAGAAGGGCCAGACCCTGCTGATCGTCGAAGCCATGAAGACGATGAACCCGATCCAGGCCCCGCGCGACGGCGTGGTCGCGGATGTGCTTGTGGGCGACGCCCAGCCGGTCGAGTTCGGCGAACCCCTCGTCCTGCTCGAGGCCTGAGCCGGTGTTTAGCAAGGTCCTGATCGCCAACCGGGGTGAGATCGCCCTGCGGATCCACCGTGCCTGCAAGGAGATGGGCATCTCCACCGTGGCCGTGCACTCGGAAGCCGACCGTGGCGCCATGTGGGTGCGGCTGGCCGACGAAAGCGTCTGCATCGGCCCGGCCCCGGCCGCCAAGTCGTATCTGAACATTCCCTCGATCATCGCGGCAGCCGAGATCACCGGTGCCCAGGCGATCCACCCCGGCTATGGATTCCTGTCGGAAAACGCCCGTTTCGCCGAGATCGTCGAGGCCCACGGCATGACCTTCATCGGGCCCAAGGCCGAGCACATCCGCATCATGGGTGACAAGATCACGGCCAAGCAGACGGTGCTGGATGCCGGCATTCCCTGCGTGCCTGGGTCTAAGGGCGAGGTCGAGACCATCGAGGCGGCCATTGCGGCGTCGAAGACCATCGGCTTCCCCCTGATCGTCAAGGCCGCAGCCGGCGGCGGCGGACGTGGCATGAAGGTGGCCCTGACCGCCGACGACCTGGTCGAGGCCGTCCAGACGGCTCAGTCCGAGGCCAAGGCCGCCTTTGGCAATGGCGCGGTCTATATGGAGCGCTACCTGCAGAAGCCGCGTCATATCGAGCTTCAGGTCGTGGCCGACAGCCACGGCAATGTGGTGCATCTGGGCGAGCGGGACTGTTCGTTGCAGCGGCGCCACCAGAAGATCCTGGAAGAGGCCCCCTCGCCCGCCCTGTCGGCGGCTGAACGCGTCGCCATCGGCGAGACCGTCAACAAGGCCATCGCGGCCATCGGTTACCTCGGTGTCGGCACCATCGAATTCCTGTGGGAGGACGGCGAGTTCTTCTTCATCGAGATGAACACCCGCCTGCAGGTCGAGCATCCGGTGACGGAAATGATCACCGGCGTCGATCTGGTTCGCGAACAGATCCGCATTGCCGCCGGAGAGCCACTGTCGTTCACCCAGGACGATGTGAAATTCACCGGCCACGCCATCGAATGTCGCATCAATGCCGAGAATGCCGAGACCTTTACCCCCTCGCCCGGCACCATCACCGACTATCACGCGCCCGGCGGCCTGGGGGTGCGCATGGATAGCGCCATCTATGCCGGCTATACGATCCCGCCCTATTACGACAGCCTGATCGGCAAGCTGATCGTGCACGGTCGCGACCGCGAGGCCTGCCTCGCACGGCTGAAGCGCAGCCTGAACGAGATGGTCGTCGGCGGCATCGACACCACCATTCCCCTGTTCCAGAAGCTGTTGAACGAGCCCGATATCCTGTCCGGAGATTACGACATTCACTGGCTGGAGAACTGGGCCAAACGCCAGAAGGGTCCGGCCAGCTGAGCGAGGCGGTCTCCACGCCCATCGAGCCGGAGGCGCTGACCGCCGACTATCTGCTGCACGCCTATCGCCATGGGTCGTTTCCCATGGCGGACAGTCGGGACGACGACGCGCTGGCCATGATCCGCCCCCACTTTCGCGGGGTGATCCCGCTGGACCGGTTTCATATTCCGACGCGGCTGGCCCGGACGGTGCGCAATACCGACCTGACGGTGCGGGTGAATGGCGATTTCGCCCAGGTGGTCGCCGGGTGTGCCGCCGTGATCCGCGACCGCTGGGACACCTGGATCAACCGCCGGATCCAGGAGGTCTACACTGAGCTGCACGACCGGGGGCATGCGCACAGCGTCGAATGCTGGGCGGGCAATGCGCTGGTCGGCGGCCTGTATGGCGTCCAGATCGGCGGGGCCTTCTTTGGCGAGAGCATGTTCACCTGGCAGCGCGATGGCTCGAAGGTGGCGCTGGTGCATCTGGTCGCACGCCTGAACCGGGCGGGGTTCAGCCTGCTGGACGCCCAGTTCGTCAACGATCACCTGAAACAGTTCAACATTCTCGACGTCCCGCACCGGCTCTACATGCAGGATCTGAGACCGGCGCTGGAGCAGACGCCCGACATGGCGGCGTTCAGGGCCGAGATGACCGGTCAGCAGGCGCTGGACTATGCCCGGCAGTCGACCAGCCAGGCGTCATAGACGGGGTGTTCCAGCACGCCGAGGCCCGGCGATGAGGCGAACATCCAGCCCCGGAACAGCTGACGCGGCTCGGCCCCGGTGATCACGCCGCGCGGTTGCAGGCTGATTTCGAGATAGCCAGCCGCTTCCTGATCGCGTTCTCCCTCGGTCGAGACCTCGCAGGCCCGCACCCGGAAGATCAGCTCGCGCTTGAAGGCGACCGGGCGTCCGCCGACCTCGACCTCGAAGCGAATCGATTCCGCCGTGACCTTGTCGACCGCCTGGACCACGGCGACGCGGCGGCGCTGGCGCGGGGGCGGAGGTCCTTCGGGTTCGGTCGGAGCCTGGACAACCTCGACCTCTTCTTCCTCGTCCTCTTCTTCGGCGGGGGGCGCGATCTCGTTCAGAGCCTCGCCTTGCCGGGCCCGGTTCAGGGCGGCGGTGGTTTCCTCGGGCGTCGGCGGAACGGGCACGGGTGCGGCCGGGGCCGGCTGGGCATTGGGCGCAGTCTCGGTCGGGCCGAGGCTATTGGTCTGAGCCGGGTCCTGGGCCGGGGCGGGATTGGCCGGCGGGTCCTGGATCGGGCGCGCGTCCTGGGGGCGGTCGTTCAGTGCGGCGGTCACGCCGACTCCGCCCACCGCGAGGGTGGCAGCCACAACCATTGCCAGAATGCGGGCCGGGCGTTTCATTCGGGCTTCCAGGCCTCATAGTCGCCGGTGGCGGCGGGGCGCTGGCCCTCGGTCAGGACCGAGCCCGGCGGACGCCAGGCCATGGGCGTCCCGCTCATATTGGGCATATGGTCCTTTTCCCAGCTCTGGCGGTGCAGGGCGTCCTCGGTCGGCGGTTCGTCAAAGGTGTAGTGCAGCCAGCCGTGCCAGTCGGGCGACACCTTGGTCGCCTCGGCATAGCCCTCATAGATCACCCAGCGCCGGTGCCGCCCGTCATAGCTCTGGGTGTCGCGCGATTCGTAATAGCGGTTGCCCAGGGCGTCCGTTCCAACCAGACGACCGCGCTTGGCCACTGTGAACAGCGTGCCGATCGTCGCACCACTCCACCAGGAAAACAGTTTGGCCAGCACGTCTCGGAACCCAGTCATGACAGAAGGCGCGGACCTGTGCGCGCCGGTGGCATCATACGAACCGGCACCGGGCGCGTCCAGCGGTGGATCGTCCCATGCCGAGGCTCTCGTCGCGGCGCGAAACTTGCAAGGCGGGGCGCGACCTATCACCGCCTGGGACGCCCTTGATGACCCGACCATTCCTCGCCACCGCCCTCGGGCTGTCCGCCGTCATTCTGGTGCTGGCCGCCGCCCTGCCCGAACCGGCCCTGGCCCAGAACGCCAGCCAGATCGCGCGGGTCAGGGCGGGCCAGAGCTGCCCGGGCTGCAACCTGTTCCAGGGCGACTTTTCCTACATGGAGGCGCGCGGTCTGAACCTGTCCGGGGCGCGGCTGCGTCAGGCGAACCTCAGCCTGTCCGTGATGAACCGGACGCGCTTCACCAATGCGGACCTGCGCGATGTCGACGCCTATGGGGCCGTGTTTTCCAGCGCCCGATTCGGCGGGGCCAATCTGACCAACGCCAGTTTCGTCGGGACCTTTCTGGAAGGCGCCGACTTCTCCGGAGCCCGACTGGACGGCGTGAATTTCTCCGGCGCACAGATGCAGGGCGCCACCGGATTGACCCAACGCCAGCTGGATCGCGCCTGCGGAGACGCGGCAACCCGCCTGCCCGGATTGCTTCGCATTCCCGCCTGCTGATGGTCTCCATCCTTACGGCGAATTAAGTAGGGATTTGTGGGCAATGACGGCATGGAGAAGGCGTGAAAAGTCTTGTGATCCCCTTTGCGAAGCCTGAGCCGAGCGGTCGGACCGCCCTGGTCGGACTGGCCCTGTTGACGGCCCTCGTCGCCACGACGGCGCGCGCCGGGGACACCGATGCCCACACGGGCCGTCAGGAGTCGCGCTTCACGCGCCAGATCCAGGACGTGCTGCCGGTCCAGGACGGCACCTTCCAGATTTACCCGCAGGATCCGGACGTCGCCCGCGTGGTCTCGCTGGGCGGCACCTGCCATCGCTGCGAGCTGTCCGGTCGCAACCTGTCCGGCGCCACCTTTACGGCCGCCACCTTCATTGGCGCCACTCTGGTGGAAACGGACCTGCGCGGGTCCGAGCTGGTCGGCTCGAACTTCTCGGGCGCCGACTTCACCCGGGCCGACCTTCGCGGGGCCACGCTGGTCGCCGCCAATTTCACAGGGGCGGTCTTCACCGACGCGCGCCTCGACGGTGTCGAGGGCCTCGGGTCGGTGTTTGTCCGGGCCGACATGTCCGGGGCCAATCTGTCCGGTGCGGCCTTGGGCGGTGCCAATATGAACGGCGCCATTCTGGTGCGGGCCAATCTGAGCGGGGCCGAGCTGTTCGGCGTCACCCTGGCCAATGTGAATGCGCGCGGGGCCGATTTCCGCAATGCCGAGGTCACGGCCTCAAACCTGTCGAACGGCAACTTTGCCGGGGCAAATTTCCGCGGCGCGGAGTTGAACGGGGCGCGACTGACCGGCGGATCGTTCTCGCGGGCCGACTTCACCGGCGCCTCGCTGGACCGGACCGATATTCGCGGCACCGACCTCAGCCTGTCGCGCGGCCTGACCCAGTCCCAGATCAGCGAAGCCTGTGCCGACTCCTCGACCCGCCTGCCGGGCGGCTTGACCGGACGCAGCTGCCGCAACCTGTCGCGGGTCCAGCCCCCGGCCGCGCCCCGGCCGCCGGCCCCGCCCCGCGTGGTGGTCGCGGGGCGCTAGGCCCGGATATCAGACCTTGATCGGCGGTGCCGTGCGGATGTGGACGTCCTTGAGCTGACGCTCGGCCGCTTCCGTCGGCGCATTCATCAGCAGATCCTCGCCCTGCTGGTTCAGCGGGAAGGCGATGACCTCGCGGATGGCGGTCTGGTTGGCCAGCAGCATGACGATGCGGTCGATGCCGGGGGCCAGACCCCCGTGCGGCGGCGCGCCATAGCGGAAGGCGTTCAGCATGCCGCCGAACTGCTCCTCGACCACCGAGGCGTCGTAGCCGGCGATCTCGAAGGCCTTGAGCATGATCTCGGCCTTGTGGTTCCGGATCGCGCCCGAGCACAGCTCATAGCCATTGCAGACGATGTCGTACTGATAGGCGCGGATCGTCAGCGGATCCTGGGTCTCCAGCGCCTCCAGCCCGCCCTGCGGCATCGAGAAGGGGTTGTGGCTGAAGTCCACCTTCTTCTCTTCCTCGGACCATTCGAACATCGGGAAGTCGACGATCCAGCAGAATTTGAACTGCGCCTCGTCGATCAGCTTCAGCTCGGTCCCCACGCGGGTGCGGGCCAGACCGGCGAATTTGGCGAAGGTCGCGGGCAGGCCAGCAGCGAAGAAGGCGGCGTCGCCCTTGCCCAGACCCAGCGCGGTCATCAGGGCGTCGGTCGGCTCCTGACCCAGATTCTTGGCGATCGGCCCGCCCCAGGCCTGCTGGTCGTCGGACCAGAAGATGTAGCCGAGACCGGGCTGGCCCTCGCCCTGGGCCCAGCTGTTCATGCGGTCGCAGAAGGCGCGCGAGCCGCCGGTCGGGGCCGGGATGGCCCAGACGGCGTTCTTCTGGTCGGCACCGAGGATCTTGTTGAACAGGCCAAAGCCGCCGTCGCGGAAGTGGTCCGACACGTCCTGCATCTTGATCGGGTTGCGGGTGTCCGGCTTGTCGGTGCCGTACCACTTCATCGACTGTTCGTAGGTCAGTCGCTCGAAGCCCTTGTGCTCCAGCGTCTGGCCAAAGTCATTGGTGAAGGTCTGGGGCTGGTCGATCGGAGACACCGGCTTGCCGTCGGCGAACTCCTCGAACACGCCATGCATGACCGGTTCGATGGCCGCAAAAACATCCTCTTGCGTGACGAAGCTCATCTCGACGTCCAGCTGGTAGAATTCCAGCGAGCGGTCGGCACGCAGGTCTTCATCGCGGAAACACGGCGCGATCTGGAAATAGCGGTCGAAGCCCGAGACCATCAGCAGCTGTTTGAACTGCTGCGGGGCCTGCGGCAGGGCGTAGAATTTGCCGGGATGCAGGCGCGACGGCACGAGGAAGTCGCGCGCACCTTCGGGGCTGGAGGCCGTCAGGATCGGGGTCTGGTACTCAAGGAAGCCCTGATCGACCATCCGGCGGCGGATCGAGCTGATCACCTTCGAGCGCAGGACGATATTCTTGTGCAGGGTCTCGCGGCGCAGATCGAGGTAGCGGTGCTTCAGGCGCAGCTCCTCCGGATATTCCGGCTCGCCAAACACCGGCAGGGGCAGTTCGGCGGCCTCGGACAGGACCTCGACGGCCTTGACCTGGATCTCGATCTCGCCGGTCGGCAGGTTGGCATTCTTCGTTTCGGCCGAGCGGGCCACGACCTCGCCGTCCACGCGGATGACGCTTTCGGCCCGCAGCCGCTCGACCGCCTCAAAGCCCGGCGTCTCGGGGTGCAGCACCAGCTGCGTCAGGCCATAGTGGTCCCGCAGGTCGATGAACAGCAGGCCGCCGTGGTCGCGCTTGCGGTGGACCCAGCCCGACAGACGGACCGTCTTGCCCGCATCGTCGCCGCGCAGGGCGCCGCAGGTGTGGGAGCGATAAAGATGCGTCTCGGCCATGGGTCTGGATCGGTCGTCAAAAGGGGAGAATTCGGGAGGGCGGAAGGGCGCATTATCGCCGCTGAAAGTCAAGCGTGCGGGTGATCCGGTCTGCGCCACACCGCCTGTCGGAGGGGGCTTTTCGCTGGCGTTACAATGTAGCATAGGGGAGACGTGACGCGCGAACCGACCGATGAGATCAGCCTGACGCGGGCGCTGGCCATTCTGGCCGCGACCTTCGCCATCGTGTTCGCCACCCTGCTGCCGTCCGCCGTCGCCGCTTCGACCGCCACCGACACTCCGGTCCAGCTGTGCTCGGGCCAGATCGTCCGCGTTATGCTGGACGCCGATGGCCACCCGGTGCCAGCGGAAGATGACGACCGCGCCACCCTGACCTGCGCCATGGCCCTGCTGTCGGGCCTGCAGGCGGTCGATGTGCCGCCGGTCACCCTCGCGGCATCGCCGGTCGAGCCCCGCGCCACCGCTCCCGCGCCCCTGCCGGAGACCGCCCGGCCGGCCTTCCGCCATTCGCCCAAGCCGCCCGCGACCGCCCCACCGCAAGCCTGATCAGACCTCCTCATCGTCCGCACGACGCCGTTGCGTGTGTGTTCCCTGTCTGATTCCAGGATCCTGCTTTTATGAATTCCCCCATTGTTTCCGACGCCTTCCGCGCTGTCTGGCGCTGGCATTTCTATGCCGGGCTGTTCGTCCTGCCGTTCCTGATGCTGATGGCCCTGACCGGCGGCCTCTATCTCTACAAGGCCGAGATCGAGGACCTCGCATACCGCTCGCTGGCCACCGTCGAGGTGCGCGAGGCCCGCACCTCGCCCGATCAATGGCGACAGGCCGCCGAGCAGGCAGTCGGCGGCACGGCTGCGGCCGTCGTGATCCCGGATCGCCCGGACCGGGCCGTTCAGTTCCGCGTTCGCACCGATCAGGGCGAGCGCACCGCCTTTGTCGATCCATACACCGGCCAGGTGACCGGCACGGTCGGGGGACAGGGGGTGATGGAGGTCGTCAAAAAGCTGCACAGCCTCGAACTGTTCGGAAAGCCCTTCAATATTCTGGTCGAGATCGTCGCCGGCTGGGCCATCATCCTGTTCGCCACCGGCCTGTTCCTGTGGTGGCCGCGCAAGGGCCGCGACGTCGCCGTCGCCCTGCCCCGCCCCGGCGATCCGGCCCGGCGGCCCTTCTGGCGGAATGCCCATGCGGTGACCGGCCTTTATGCCGGCGGCATTATCCTGTTCCTTGCCCTGACCGGCATGCCCTGGTCGGCGATCTGGGGCGACAAGGTCCTGAATGTGATGCGCGAGAGCGGTCTGGGGCGGCCCCCCGCTCCGGCCGCCGCCAGCGCCTGGAGCCACGGCAAGGGTCACAACGCCCCATCCGGCACCGGCTGGACAATGGAGCACGCGGTCCTGCACGCGCCCTCCGAAGGCCCCGGCATCCTGTCGCGGGTGATCGCCACCGCCGAGGCCGAGGGCATGGGCCAGCCCTATACGGTTTCGATCCCGGCGGACCCGTCGCTGGCCTTCTCCGTCGCGCGCCTGACCCGACAGGCCGAGGACGCCCGCAGCCTCTATGTCGACGGCATGACCGGGCAGGTGGTGGGTGACCTGCGCTGGGAACAGTTCGGCGGCGGCGCCAAGGCGTTTGAGTGGGGCATCGCCGTTCACCAGGGCATGCAGTACGGCGAGATCAACCGGCTGCTGATGCTGTTCGGCTGTATCGGCATCTGGGTGCTGGGGATCAGCGGCGGGCTGATGGCGTGGAAGCGGCGGCCGAGAGGTGCTGGCCTGACCGCTCCGCCCCGGCCGACCGACCCCCGGGCCCGCGCGGCCGTGCTGGGGATTGTCGTGCCGCTGGGGGTGATCTTCCCGCTCACCGGCCTGTCGCTGCTGGCGGCGCTCGGTCTCGAAGCGGCGTGGCGAGGACTCAGGCCCCGGCGCTGAGCCGGTTCATCCACAGGCGGGCGCGCTTGTCCCCCCTGACCACAGGGGGCCTTGATGGCTTTGGGCCGGGTTCTGATATGTCAGCGGCATGACAGCTTCCCCGGACAGGCCCGGCCAGATGCGACTGCCCCTCCGGCGCGGCCTGAGCGGGCACGAGGAGGCGTTTGTGCTCTCGGCGTCGAATGCGGCGGCGCATGAGGCGCTTCAGGGCTGGCCCACGACGCTGGGCGGGGCTGCAGCCCTCCATGGCCCCCCGGGCTCGGGCAAGAGCCATCTGGCGCGCCTGTGGGCCGAGCGTGTCGGCGCCCTGCCCTTTCACGGCATGGAGGTGGCACTGGCGGACCCGCTGGAGCTGGAGGGTCGCCCCCTGCTGCTGGATGCCGCCCAAACCGTCGATGACGAGACCCTGTTCCACCTGCTGAACCTGGCCCAGGCGCCGGGAGGATCTCTGCTGCTGGTCTCCCGCGACCCGCCCGGATCGTGGCCGGTGGAGCTGCCCGATCTGAAGTCGCGCCTGAATGGCCTTTTGGTTCTCGGCATCCAGCCGCCGGACGATGCCGTGCTCGCGGCCATGTTCCGGGCCCGTTTTGCCGAACGCAGTCTGCAGCCGGCCGACGATGTGATCGACTATCTGATCCGGCGCGTGGACCGGTCGGCCGACAGCGTCGAGCGGATCGTCGACCTGCTGGATCAGGCCCACGCCCCGGTCACCCGGGTTCTGGCGCGCAAGGTTCTGGACGAAAGCGGCGACCTGTTCGCCCCGGAGTGAGATCGAAGGTTGCGGCTGTCATTCGCACGGGCCAGAACCACATCATGACGGAAACGCCTTCCCCCGAACTGTCCTCCATCACCGATCAGGCCGTCGGCGAGGTCGTGCCCTCGTCGCGCGCGCCCCAGCTCAAACTGTCCGAATCGCTGATGGCCTCGCCCGAGCGGTTCATCAATCGCGAACTGTCGTGGCTGGCCTTCAACGGCCGGGTCATGGAAGAGGCGTCGAACCCGGCCCATCCGCTGCTGGAACGCCTGCGCTTTCTGTCGATCTCGGCCAATAATCTGGATGAGTTCTTCATGACCCGCGTCGCCGGGCTGAAGGGTCAGGTGCGCGAGCGGGTGCGGGTGCTGTCGGCCGACGGCCTGACGCCCGCCCAGGCGCTGGAGCGGGTCAATGAAGCCGCCGGCGAGCTGATGGCCCACCAGCAGAAGCGCTGGCGCAAGCTGAAGGTCGAATTGGCACAAGCGGGCATCGAGGTGATCGACGCCAGCCGCGCCACGAAGACCGAGCGCGAGCGGCTGGAGCCCGAATTCCTGAACCAGCTCTTCGCCATCCTGACGCCGATGGCCATCGATCCGGCCCACCCCTTTCCCTTCCTGCCGAACCTCGGCTTTTCGCTGGCGCTGAAGCTGAGGCGGCGGAGAGACAACCGGATTCTGTATGCGCTGGTCCCGGTCCCGACCCAGGTCAAACGCTTCTGGCCGCTGGCTACCGACGGCCGTTCGACCAAGGGCCGCACCCGCTATGTGACGCTGGAGAGCCTGCTGATGCTCTTCATCGACCACCTGTTCCCCGGCTGCGACGTGCTGGAGCGCGGCACCTTCCGCCTGATCCGCGATTCCGACATCGAGATTGAGGAAGAGGCCGAAGATCTGGTCATGGAGTTCGAGGAGGCGCTGAAGCAGCGGCGCATGGGCTCGGTGGTGCGGATCAAGATCGAGGCGTCCATGCCGGACGATCTGCGCGACTTCATCACCCGCGAACTGCACGCCCAGCCGCAGGACGTGGTGATGGTCGACGGCATGCTGGGCCTGGCCCAGGTCTCCGACCTGATCCCGGGCGGGCATCCCGACCTTAAATTCCCCGGCTATGAGCCACGCTATCCCGAGCGGGTGCGCGACCACGGGGGCGATGTCTTTGCGGCGATCCGCGAGAAGGACATGCTGATCCACCACCCGTTCGAGAGCTTCGATGTGGTGGTGCAGTTCCTGCGTCAGGCGGCACGCGACCCCAACGTCATCGCCATCAAACAGACGCTCTACCGCACCTCGCGCGACAGTCCCGTCGTCGCGGCCCTGATCGAGGCCGCCGAGAACGGCAAGAACGTCACCGCCGTTGTCGAGATCAAGGCGCGCTTTGACGAAGAGGCCAACCTGCGCTGGGCCCGGGCCATGGAGCGGGCCGGCGTGCACGTCGTGTTCGGCTTCGTCGAGTACAAGACCCACTCGAAGCTCAGTGTGGTGGTTCGCCGCGAGGGCGACACCCTGCGCTCCTACTGCCACGTGGGCACCGGCAACTATCACCCGGTGACGGCGCGCATCTATACCGACCTGTCGCTGTTCTCCTGCCAGCCGGCCCTGACGCGCGATGCCAACCGGGTGTTCAACTACATCACCGGATACGCCCAGCCCGACGACATGGAAGAGATGGTCGTCTCTCCGCTCAATATGAAGTCGACGCTGATCGCCCTGATCGAAAAGGAGATATCGGCGGCGGCACGCGGCAAGCCCGCAGCTATCTGGGCCAAGATGAACTCGCTGGTCGATCCCGACATCATCGACGCCCTGTACCGGGCCAGCCAGTCGGGCGTGCGCATCGATCTGGTCATCCGGGGCATCTGCTGCCTGCGACCGGGCGTGAAGGGCCTGTCCCAGAACATCCGCGTCAAATCGATCGTCGGCCGGTTCCTCGAGCACAGCCGCATCGTCGCCTTCGCCAACGGGCGCGACCTGCCCAATGACCGGGCCAAGGTCTATATCTCCTCGGCCGACTGGATGAACCGCAATCTGGACCGCCGGGTCGAGGTCATGGCCCCGGTGCTGAACGCCACCGTCCACGATCAGGTTCTGGACCAGATCATGGTCGCCAACCTCAAGGATGATGCCCAGAGCTGGGAGCTGGATTCGGACGGCAACTACCGTCGGCTCAAGCCCGCCGATCCCGAGCGGCCCTTCTCAGCCCACCGCTATTTCATGACCAATCCCAGCCTGTCGGGACGCGGCAGCAAGGTGAAGACCCTGCCGGCCGCGCTGCGCTACGATCGTCCGGATGCCTGAGCCCTTACCGGCCACGGCCATGGCGTCCGCCGATGCGGCGGTGATCGACATCGGCTCCAACTCGGTCCGTCTGGTGCTGTACCGGCTGGAAGGCCGCGCCATCTGGACCGTGTTTAACGAAAAGGTGCTGGCGGGTCTGGGCCGCGACCTCCCGCAGACCGGTCGCCTGTCGGAAGAGGGCGTGGCCATGGCCCTGCCGGCGCTTCGGCGGTTCGCCGCCGTGATCGAGGGGGTGCGCCCCCAGCATGTTTTCATTGCCGCCACCGCCGCCGTGCGTGAGGCCGAGGATGGCGTCACCTTCTGTGAGCGGGTGGCGGCCGAGACCGGCTTTCACGTTCGCGTCCTGTCGGGCGAGGATGAGGCCCGCTATGCCGCCCGGGGCGTTCTGGCCGGCCATCCGACCGCCGAGGGCGTCGCCGCCGACATGGGCGGCGCCAGTCTGGAGCTGATCCGGCTCGGCAAGGGCGAGGTCGGCCAGGGCATCACCCTGCCGCTCGGCCCTTTCTCGCTCGCGGACGACAGCGAGTTCGACGCCAAAAAGCTGCGCGCCAGGATCGACAAGCGCCTGAAGGGCAAGACCGCGGACTTCGAGACCCCGACCCTGCACGCGGTCGGCGGCGCCTGGCGCAGCATCGCCCAGCTGCACATGGCCATGTCCGACTATCCGCTGCAGATCGTCCATCAATACGCCATGACCGCCGACGATGCCCACGAGGTGGCGCGGTTCGTGTCGCGCCAGTCGCGGACCTCGCTGGACCGGACGCCGGGGGTGTCGCGCCGGCGGGCCGAGACCCTGCCCTATGCCGCCCTGGTGCTCGAGGCCCTGATCGAAAAGCTGGCACTCAAGACCGTCGAGTTTTCGGCCTGGGGTCTGCGCGAAGGCTTGCTGCAGGAAGCGCTCTCCGCCGAACATCTGGCCAGCGACCCGCTGATCGCCGGCTGCACCACATGGGGCGCGCGTCAGGGGATCTCGCCCCTGCTGCCGGGCGCCGTTCAGGCGTGGATCGACCCGGTCCTGCCGGCCCTGCCCGAAACCTTTGGGCGCGAGCGCGACCGCACCCTGACCACCGCCGCCTGTCACCTGTGCGATCTCGGCGCGCGCCTGCATCCGGACCACCGGGTCGAACTGGTGTTCGAGCAGGTGCTGCGCGCACCGGTCCCGGGCCAGACCCACGCCGAGCGGGCCTTCCTCGCCTGCGCGCTGAATGCCCGCTATGGCGGACCCTCCGCTACGCCCCAGCCCGACGTCATCAACCGCCTGCTGGATGAGGAGGGCCGCCGCCACGCCAGGGCCCTGGGCCAGGCGATCCGGCTGGCCTGTGACCTGTCCGGCCGCGCGCCCCAGCTGCTGGCCGGTGCGCGCCTCGCGATCGATGACGGCACCCTGACGCTGACGCCTGCAGATGGCTACGCCGACATGCTGCTGGGCGAACAGACGCGCAGGCGTCTGAAATCCCTTGCCGATACGCTCGACCTTGTCTGCGGCGACTGAGCCGGGCACGGTCCGGACCGGAACAGGGAGGGACACCCATGGCAGTCACCGGCATCGGCGGCTTCTTCTTCAGATCAGATAACCCCGAGGGTCTGGCCGAATGGTATCTGACGCATCTGGGCGTCGGCGCCCCGCCGGGGGTCTTCATCTGGAACCAGCAGGCCGGACCCACGGTCTTTGCGCCGTTCAAGGCCGACAGCGACTATTTCGCCGCCGACAAACGCTGGATGCTGAACCTGCGCGTCGATGATCTGGACGGCCTGATCGCCTCGCTGAAGGCCGCGGGCATCGACGTCCTGACCAAGGCCGAGTGGGACGCACCAGAGGTCGGTCGCTTTGCCCGCATCCACGATCCCGAGGGCAATCCCATCGAGCTGTGGGAGCCCGCAGCGGCGCCCCCCGCCTAGCTGTCGTTTCCAAGAAGGTTGTTCACCCTTGACCAAGGGGTGAGGCCTTTGATGCCGGAGTGTGGTCGGCGCAGGTTGTAGTTTTCGGTCCAGGGTTTGATGGCGGCGGCGCGCTCGTCCGATGAGCC
>Ga0207882_1000038_pt1 | contig 111901 bp, 107 predicted proteins | sample MalvirmetaMSP103_FD_184228 | JGI IMG/M metagenome (GOLD analysis project Ga0207882, IMG submission 184228) | Marine viral communities from the Deep Pacific Ocean - MSP-103 (SPAdes) | ecosystem: Environmental > Aquatic > Marine > Oceanic | place: Pacific Ocean | collected 2011-05-15 | reverse complement strand
CCCGCGCGCGGGTCCGGCAAATCCCCAAACGTGTCTTCAAACTGCTCCATGAGGTCCTCCGCAAATGGAAAACCTCCTTAGAATCCTGTTCGCCGCCTATGGCAAATCTGCCATATGCGATTCCCCTCCCCCCTTGAGGAGGGGAGCCCCATATTTTACCCCTCCCCCCTCAAGGGGGGGAGGTTGGGAGGGGGGTGCTCTCTCCTCCGCATCCAAGTTATCCGCAGGCAAAGGCCTTACGGCCTTGTCACCCCCACCCCAACCCTCCCCCCTCTAGGGGGAGGGAGAATAGAACCATCCCACCTGCCAAACACTTAATCCCACTATTCATACTTAAATTATAGGATCTGACTGGACAATTCACTAATTCACACTTATATTTTGTCTATAACATTATTCACACATTTATAAGTGTGAATTAACGCGGAACGAAAGCGACACTCTTATGGACGTATTTCCGTCCTTTTGGCGCCTGGAAGGCAAAGCAATCATCGTCGTTGGCGGTGGGGATGCTGCTTTGCGTAAACTGCGCCTGATCGCCCGGACTGCGGCAAAGATTAATGTTTTCAGTCAGGCCCCTGCTGTCAGTGACATTCAAGAAATGGCAGCTACAGGTCGGGTCACGTTGCATTACCGCGCCCTAACCGATCAGGATATCGCAGAAAATGCAGCCTTTGGCATTGTCGCGACCGATGATGATGCAGAGGCTGAGGCCAGCGTCGCGCGACTGCGCGCCCATCGGGTGCCGGTCAATGCGGTGGATCGTACAGAAATGTGCGACTTTCTGATCCCCAGCATCGTGGACCGCAATCCGGTGATCATCGGTATCGCCACAGGCGGTGCCGCCCCGATCCTGGCGCGGTCGGTACGCGAAACGCTGGAAGCCATCCTGCCTTCCCGCCTGGGGGCCCTGGCCGCCTTTTCCCAGCGGTTTCGTCGCGCAGTCACTGCCACAATTTCGGAAGGCCCCCTGCGCCGCGCCTTTTGGGAGCGATTCTTCGATGGCCCCATCGCACAGCAAGTTCTGAATGGCGATGACAGCGGCGCGAATGATGCCATGCTGACTGCGTTGAATGGCCGTGATGTGCATCACCAGGCCGATGGTCACATCACCATTGTGGAACTTTCTCCCAATGAACCAGATATGTTGAGCCTGCGGGCACTGCGCAAGTTACAGCGCGCCGATATCCTGTTGCACGATGCGCAATTTGGGGCATCCGCACTGGAACTGGTGCGCCGGGATGCCGACCGCATGGTCACCTGCAGTCCCGCAGATGCCCTGCACCGCGCGGAAATCGCGCGCAGCGCTGGCAGGACTGTCGTTATCCTGGCCTTACCGGGTCAAACCGCCAATACCCGTTACGAAACCCTGCGGCATGGCAGCGCCGATCCGCTGCCCCGCGCTTTAAGCGCCTGATACAAGAGGAAATCACCATGAGCCTGAAAGCCATTACCGCAAATCGTTTGATCGATGGCATCGCCGTCTGGCTGACCCCCACTGGTCGCTGGAGCGAGAGCGTTTATGACGCACGGGTTGCAGAGGACGCCGACAGTCTGGCCGCAATGGAAGCCATCGCCGCACAAGCGACAAAGGCCTGCACCGTTGTGGACGCCTTGCCGATTGATGTGAAATTGGAAGATGGCAAGCCCGTCCCCACCAAAAACAAGGAACGCATTCGTGCCCTGGGTCCAACCGTACGTCTGGATCTGGGCAAACAGGCAGACAGCCTTGGAAAGGCCGCATAATGTACCGGTATGATGAATTTGATGAAACCCTTGTAAAGGAACGCGTCGCCCAGTTTCGGGGCCAGATCGCACGTCGATTGAAGGGTGAGTTGACAGAAGACGAATTCAAGCCGCTGCGGCTGATGAATGGCCTGTATCTGCAGATCCACGCCTATATGCTGCGCGTCGCCATTCCCTATGGCACCTTTAACGCCAAACAGATGCGCATGTTGGCCCATATCGGGCGCAAGTATGACAAGGACTATGGCCATTTCACCACCCGCCAGAATATTCAGTTCAACTGGATCAAGCTGGAGGATACCGCCGATATCCTGGAGGATTTGGCGAAGGTTGAAATGCACGCTATCCAGACGTCGGGCAATTGCATCCGCAACACCACCGCAGACCCCTATGCGGGTGCGGCCGTGGATGAATTCGAAGACCCCCGCATCTGGGCAGAGGTGATCCGGCAATGGTCCAGTTTCCATCCGGAATTTTCCTTCCTGCCGCGCAAGTTTAAGATTGCCGTCACCGGCGCCCCTAATGATCGTGCTGCCGTGCGCGTACACGATATTGGCCTGACGATTAAGAAAAATGACGCAGGTGAAACTGGCTTTGAAGTGATGATCGGCGGCGGTCAGGGGCGATCCCCTTTCATTGCCAAAACGGTCAGTGACTTCGTACCCAGGGATAATCTGCTGTCCTATCTGGAGGCAATCCTGCGGGTCTATAACATGCTGGGCCGGCGTGATAACAAGTATAAGGCGCGCATCAAAATCTTGGTGCACGAGGTCGGGATTGAAGAAATCCGGCGGCTTGTTGAGATTGAATGGGCCAACCTGAAAAAAGAAACCAGCGTTGATCTTCCCGCCGAAGAACGGGACCGGATCGCCGCCTATTTTCGTGCCCCGGATTTTGAGGTACTGGCGGATACCGATACTGGTTATGAGGCCCGGCGTTTCGAAGATCGCGACTTCCGCCATTGGGTGCGCAGCAATGTCGTGGCCCATCGCCAGCCAGGCTATGCCATCGTCAATATATCGCTGAAGCCCACGGGCGGCATTCCGGGCGATATCTCCGGCGATCAGATGGATGCAGTGGCCGATATCGCGGACGCCTATGCCCTGGACAGCGAAATCCGTGCAACCTTGCAGCAGAATCTGGTTCTGCCCCATGTGAAGCTGTCGGACCTGCCTGCCGTGTATGACAAGCTGGTCGAAGCCGGTCTCGCGACAGGCAATATCGGGCTGGCGGGCGACATCATCGCCTGCCCCGGCCTGGATTACTGCAATCTGGCCAATGCGCGCGCGATCCCGATTGCCCAACAGATTTCTGATCGATTTGCCGATCTGAACCGGCAATACGATATCGGCAATCTGGAGATCAAGATTTCCGGCTGCATCAATGCCTGTGGTCACCACCATGTCGGCCATATCGGCATTCTGGGCGTCGATCGGAAGGGGGAAGAGCATTATCAGCTGACCCTTGGCGGGCGGGCCGATAATGCGGCTGCCATTGGGGACATCACCGGCCCTGGTTTCAGTGCGGATGGCATCATCGACGCGGTTGAGAATGTTGTGGAGACCTATCTGTCGCTGCGTCAAGACCCTGCTGAACGGTTCATCGATACCCTGGAACGAGTGGGTCACACCCCGTTTAAGGAAAACCTGTACGGCCCTAAAGCCGCCTAACCCATAGAAAGTGAAGACAATGGCCCTGATCAAAAATGGTACCCAAGTGTCAGATCAATGGTTGGTTGCTGCGGATGACACTCCTGTCCAGGCAGACATTCCAACCATCGTTTCCTATAAACGCTTTCTGGCAGAGCGCGAGACGCTGGTGCGCAGCCGCGCGGAACTGGGCGTGAAACTGGTTCCAGGCGATGATGTATCCGCAATTGCCGCAGACCTGCCTCGCCTGCAAGTGGTGGCCCTGGACTTCCCAAAATTCACCGATGGACGGTCTTATTCCGCCGCGCGCCTGCTGCGTCAGCGCTATGGCTTCCAGGGTGAAGTCCGCGCCACGGGGGATGTCCTGCGCGACCAATATCTGTTCATGAAGCGCGCAGGTTTTGATGCCTTCCAGGTAAAGGACGGCGCAGAGGCTCAAGGCTGGATTGAGGCGATGGGCGAACTGTCCCACTATTATCAGCCCGCCGCCGACGGCACGCCTGCTGTCTGGGCTCAGCGTCGCGCCATCGCTGCTGCCGAATAGGCCGTTACTTCGCTTTTAAGGCAGACCGGCGCACGCTGCCGATCACGACCAGCAGACAGCCGACCAACAGTACAGCCCCGCCGATCAACGGATCGAGCGGGGTTAGTTCTGTAATCACCGCAGTCCCCGCGGCAACAGCTAATACCGCCATGGACAGCCAAATATCGCCCATAAACATGCTGTAGAGTTCTTCAGCGACGTCTTTCAAAATGGTGATCATGCGACCGCTCCCTTAATCCGTTTGGCCATGGCGGCAGCCATCAATCCAACCGCCAGGAACAGGGCCGCAAATACAAACAGGGCCAAATCCGCGCCCGGCCATTCCACGCCCAACCCTTCACCGGTCCAAAACACGCCAAAGGCGGACAACATCACACCAACACCGAATTTCAGCGTATTCTCCGGCACCTTCGACAAGGGACGATGCAGCACCGCACCGACAGCCAGCACCAGAACACAGGCAGCCGCCGCGCCCAGGCTGGCGGAGACCAACAATCCACGCCCTGCACTGACCGCAATAACGATAAAGACAACCTCCAACCCTTCCAGCAGGACGGCCTTGAAAGCAGTGATTCCACCGATCCAGTTCAAAGATTTCCGATGACGCTTGGATTCTTCTTCCAACAAGGCAGCTTCCTTCTTAAAGATCGCATCCTCGTCATGCAGCGCCATCACGCCGCCCGCCCGCAAGGCCGCTTTACGCAGCCAGCCAATGCCAAACAACAGCAACAAAATCCCAATACTCAATTGCAGCACATGGATCGGGATCTGATCCAACACAGGTCCCAGCAGTAGAATGATTACCGCCAACACCGCCAGCGCCGCCACAGTACCCAGTATTGCTGGGCGCCAGCCGCGTAAGGTGGCGACGACCAGAACGATGGTGAAGGCTTCTACCACCTCCACCACGGAGGCCAGGAAAGCCGCCCCGATGGCCGTTGTTTCAGCAGATGTTATCATCATAATGCGACACCCCAAAAATTGGTTCGTTCAGAGATTTTCTTCATGCGCCTCAAAAACCCGTTTGGCATAGTCATCCAACAGAACTTCACAGCCCTTCAATCGCTCACCGGCCTCCCCAGCCTGCGCGGCCCCATAAAAATCCAACGTTTTGATCTTTTCCAACCAGCCCTGTAATTTCTTCAGGTCGACATCATTCTCTTCCAATTCAGCATAAGTATAGTGATCCGCCGCGACCTCCTTTGCGATCTCGCGTTCAAAATCATCACATTTGTCGATGAATTCTTCATAGGCATCGTCCCGGTCCGCCTTGAACCGGGCAACAACCTTGTCTTCTTGCGCCTTGTCCAGGGCCAGCGTCTCCAGTATGACGCAGTCTCCCTTCATCTCAGCAATGTCGTTTTCCAACATTTTCAATCGCCGCACATGACTGTCGGTCTTGGGCAGCAAGCACACGCCATTCTGCAAATAGACCGCACCTAAGCCTTTCAGCTTACGCCAAAGAGCAATGCGTTTCGATGCCGGTTCCGCTGGCACTTTATAGGTTAGGAGCAACCATGAGATCGTTATCATGCAACAACATTAATGTTACAGTCGTTACATTTCAACTGAATTAATTAATGCTCTATATCGGCAACCGGGTTGCCGCGACACGACCGAATATACCCAGCGCCCGGGTCGCCCGGCTGACAGCATTCAGATCGGATCGTGCGACCCCCTGGGCAAGATAGTCCTGCCATTCGGCGATTCTGTTCCGTGGCTGTGTCACGGTTGTCATGGAATAGCCCCGCCCTGTAGGCCCGCGCAGCAGCAAGGCCTGATCGCTTCGGGTGATGACATGACCGGCGACCAGCATATCGGTCATATCAATCATATCATGCAGCGCCAGTGACCGTGGGTCATAGCGGTCGCCAATCATAAGATAGGTGGCTTCAAGGCTGGGCGTAACGCGGTCATAATCGTCGCCAAAAGGGCCCAGTGGCGGCGGATCTGGTAAGCGGTCCTGATGGCGACCAGCCTTGCCTGCAGCCCCAGCCTTACCGAGACTCATTGAACGCTTGATGCGTCGACTGTGACCCAGCATCGGGGTCCCGGTTTCCCCAAACAGGGTTGTAGCAGACCCATCGTCGCGGATCGGTTCTAAAAAGGATGTTATCTTCATTTTACAGGCCTCCAACCAGCATCAAATCTGGTAAGAGACATGTAGCAAGAGACGTGCCAGCGATAATTTATGGCGATTTACGGAAATAGCGCTCAATCGCCGCAAACCCGGCCGCATGGCCCGAAAAGCCAAAGCTGCCTTGTTCCTGAATTTCCTGCGCCGCCGCCAGCAACGATCCATAGGCCAGACGGGCGAAGGCCGATCCAATGCTAACCCGCTTGACGCCAGCCTGTTTCAACGCGTCCAGGTCAAAGGTGGCGCCCGGCATTCCCATCACAACATTGACCGGTCGTGTGACGGACTGACACACCGTGCGGATACTATCCAGATCCGTCAGACCCGGCGCATACAGGACATCCGCCCCGACCGCCTCAAAGGCCTGCAATCGGCGGATCACCGCATCCAGATCTGTCCCGCCCCACAGAAAGCTTTCACAACGCGCGGTCAGGATAAAGGCTGGCGAGATCGCATGCGCTGCCTCCACCGCTGCGGCCACCCGTTCTACAGCCAGCCCTTGATCAAAGATCGGGTCGGCGCGATCCCCGGTATGATCTTCAATGGAGCAGCCCGCCAGACCAATTTCCCCGGCCAGAGTTAGGGTTTCAGCAACCCCGTCCGGCGTATCGGCAAAACCTTTTTCCAGATCTGCCGATACCGGCAGCGGCGTCGCATCCACCAGCATCCGACAGTGATCCATCACGGCATCGCGCGTGCTTTCCCCTTCACAGACCCCCATGGAAAAAGCCATGCCAGCGCTGGTCGTCGCCAGGGCTTGAAACCCAAATCCGTGCAGTATTCGCGCAGATCCGACATCCCAGGGATTGGGAATCACAAAGGGGGTATCCTGCTGGTGCAGGGCCCGGAAAGCCGCACGCTTTTCTTCACAATGATTGCTCATGTCAGCATCCTTCTCATAATGGGCCGTGTTTCAGACGGCCTAGCCACTTCCTGATACCCTGCCCTGCGGAAGGCGGCAGCAAGTCCTGTCCAGGCATAAACGGCCGGATAATTGGGAACCTTGGGATCCACCGGATAGCCTTCCACCGCCGGGCCACCGCGGCGTTGAACAAAATCCGCTGCACCATCCAACAATTTCACCGACAGGCCCTGCCGCCGGTGGCTCTTGGCAATTGTCAGGCAAGACACCGACCAGACCGGTATATCATCCAGTGGTTTGAACAGGCGTGATCGGTCCAGATAGGGATAGGCTGGGCGGGGCGCAATCGCACACCAACCGACCGCCTTGTCCCCATCAAAAGCCAGCAGCCCCGGCGGATCGGTTTCAAACAATGCCTTCAGCGCATCGCGATTACCCTCTCCTTTCCCCGCATCAAAGCTTTTGCGATCCAATCGCCACAACATGCACCAGCAGCCCCCGGAACCGCCTTGCTTTGGCCCCATCAAATCAACAAAAGCGTCCCAAACATCCGGTCCCGCCTCTAGCAATTCTATCGTATCTGAATTACCCATCTGCCTGTTTCCAGTCCCCCGTCGTATTCCACCAGCGGTGCGGATTATCGCGGTCATCCAACCCTTTTGAGCGGCTGACCAGAGTGTCCTGAACCTTTATAACCGGTTCCTGATAGCTGTGTACCTGAAACACCGCTTCGACCACTTGCTCCAGAATATTCTGATCCGGTGTCAGATCGAAACTGACTTCGACCACGCCGGGGCGCTCCCGCACTACGCTTTCGGCTCCCGCTGCGGCTCCGTCCAGCGGCCGATACCGCTCCGTACCGGCAGCCGTGGCATAAGCATTGTTATCATAGGGGCCTTGCCTCAAGGGCGTGACGGCGGTGACATGCTCCATAATGCGTGCAATGTCTTCCGCAGGGCCCTGAATGGTGACAGTCCAGAATCTCAACATACGAACCGAATGGGTTTCAAATGCCGATAACCGCCTGGATTCAGTCATGACTGCCCCCTAAAAAGGTCAGGGTTTTCATGGAAAATAACACTTTCATGCGCGTCGCGTTTCATCTCAATGTCTCCTTGGTTACGAAAACTTTTTTGTCCGTCCCGAAAGATAATCAGATTACTGCTGACAACAGTATGTCAGCAGTGGTGCTATAGTCCCTGAATTGAGGAGACTATGAGTGAGCAAGTCAGGACGCCTGTTTGAAATCATCCAGATTCTGCGCGCGGCTGATCGTCCATTAACGGCGCAAGCCATGGCCGATGGGTTAGAAGTCACGAAACGCACAGTGTATCGGGATATCGCTACGCTTCAGGCGATGCGGGTTCCAATCGAAGGAGAAGCAGGGATCGGTTACATCATGCGGCCTGGCTATAACTTGCCGCCCCTGATGTTTGATGCGGAGGAGATGGAAGCCATTGTTGTTGGCCTGGCCATGTTAGGTCGCACACAGGATCATGGACTGCTGCGCGCGGCAGAACGGGCAAGCCGCAAGATATCATCTGCCATCCCGGAGCATGCGGGTCCATTGGCGGACCGTGCCCTTTATGCCTCTAACTGGAATGCGATTCCAAAATCCGATACCGATGCACGATTTTTCCGTGAAGCATTACGCGAGGAGGACCGTCTTTCAATCGCTTACACAGATGCCCAAGGCACAGAAAGCACCCGAACGATCCTGCCACTGGCAATTATCTATTACATCGACTCGATCGTTCTGGCCGCCTGGTGTCAGCTGCGCGAGGACTTCCGTCATTTCCGGCTTGACCGGATCACCAGGGCAGACCGTCTGAACACCCCGTTCCATGACTGCGCGGCCAGCCTGCGCCAAAAATGGCGCGACACGACAAATCTGACTTAAAGAGGCGCTTTACCCCACTACAGCAGGGCCTTCACCGCGCTGGAATAGACCACGGTGCCATCACTGGAGAACCGTTCATGGTTCCGCTCTATATCACCCAGCCGATATAGGTAATTCACCATCATCCCGGCGGATTGCTCAATGCCCTTGGGGGATGTATCGCCCATCCAGTTGATCCGCTCGACCTGGGATCCATTCTGCAGATGGAACCGTGCGACCGGATCCAGCGGCTGGGTACCACGCTTCTCTTCCACCAGATAGCGGGCGCATAACCGGGTCAGGGGTTCTTTCAAGGCGGCAACCAAATCATCATCCTGGGTCCAGGAGGGATCAGACAGAATCTTCATCAGATAGCCTTTGGTCGCGGTTTCGCCGGTCACATCCTTCAACCGGCGGCGATCTTCCGCCGTCAGGATATTAGGCAGGCCGTCCGCCACCGCCTTTTCCAGCCATTTACGGAATCCCGGAATGGGTGACAGGGTAGAAAATGTCTTCAAATTTGGTAGATCCCGTCGCAGGTCATCCACCACCCGCTTGATCAGGAAATTCCCAAAGCTGATACCGCGCAACCCTTTCTGCGTATTGGAAATGGAATAGAAGATCGCCGTATCGGCCTTTTCCGGATCCCCGGTCGGGGCCGCTTCATCCAGCAATTTCTGAACATTGCCAGACAGGCCGTTGACCAGAGCGACTTCGACAAAGATCAACGGCTCTTCTGGCATACGCGGATGGAAAAAGGCGTACAGCCTGCGATCCGATTCCAGGCGGTTTCGCAAATCCTCCCAGGATCGGATCTCATGGACAGCCTCATATTCGATCAGCTTCTCCAGCAAAGAGGCGGGAGAGTTCCAGGAAATCGTCTGCATTTCCAGGAAGCCGATATCGAACCAGCTGACCAACAAGGCCTGTAGACTGGAATCCAACGGTTTCAGATCCGGTTCCTTTGACAGGAAGGACAGGATATCGGCCCGCATATCCACCAGAAATTTCACCCCTTGCGGCAGTGCGTTGAACTGCATCAACAGGATGGTGCTGGCTGGGGTCAGGGCGTTTCTCAACGCTTCTTCCGCCTTATAACGGGCAGCATCATCCCCCGCTTCTTTCCACCCCTCCAGGGCCTTATCGATGTCTTCTGGATTGGTGCCAAACTCTTTCGCCAGGACCAGCAGAAACCGGCGGCGTCCATCCCGGCTCAGTGACAGATAGGCCTGGCCCAGGGCCGCGGCGCGTTTGCGCGCGGAAACCTCACCGCCCTTGCGTTCCAGACATGCCGCCATTTGCTTGCGAACGACTGTCAGGTCACGCCCTTCGAGATCCGGCTTCAGCGCCTCAACGCTCTCCGTTCCGGCGAGATCATCCCAAACGTCCCGCAAACTGGCCAGCGTCCGGGCGAAAAAACCAGTCTCTTGTCTAACAACCAGGGTCGTGCTCATTGCTCTGTACCTTCACACTGTCGCATTAATTCTATTGGATATGGCCTGGAAAAAAGACGGCGCAACCGGCATGGTACAAAAGAGTATGATCTATCCGATAAAAAATCGATTAAATTTGCATTTCTGTAGGGAGTCCCCGTGAACGCCATTCCTGAAACCCCCTCCGACAAAGGACCTTTGGCGGGTCTGATGATTATTGATATGACCCGCGTTCTGGCCGGTCCTTACTGCACGATGATGCTGAACGATCTGGGGGCCCGGGTGATAAAGGTAGAATCGCCAGAAACCGGCGATGATTCCCGCAGTTTCGGCCCTTTCATAGAGGGTGTTTCCGCCTATTTCCTGAGCCTCAATCGCGGCAAGGAATCAATCGCCATCAACCTGAAAGACCCCAAGGACCGCGCCATATTCGACGCCTTGATCAGGAAGGCCGATGTGCTGGTGGAAAACTATCGCGGCGGGGCCATGGCGCGATTGGGTTATGACTGGAATGCGCTGCATGCGGCCAACCCTAAACTAATCTATGCGGCTATTTCAGGCTTTGGTCAGACCGGTCCCTATAAGACAAAACCTGCCTATGACATGGTTGTACAAGGCATGGGGGGCGTGATGTCGATTACCGGCCATCCAGGCGGCCCACCAACCCGCGTTGGCACCTCTGTTGGCGATCTGACAGCCGGCCTGTTCGCTTTGGGCGCCATCAATGCCGCTTTGTATGAAAGGGAGCGCACAGGCCTGGGCCGCATGATCGATGTCTCCATGCTCGACAGCCAAATCGCGATTTTGGAAAATGCTGTTGCACGCTACGCCGTCACCGGAAAGCCACCCGGTCCATTGGGCGCCCGGCATCCCTCCATCACCCCCTTCGAAGCCTATGAGACACAAGACGGTCATCTGATCATCGCAGCAGGCAACAATAAGCTATTTACCGATCTATGCTCTGGATTGAACCGACCCGACTTGGCCACTGACCCAAGATTCCTGACCAATTCAGATCGTGCTGCAAATGTGGATGCCCTAAAGACCGAATTAGAAACCAGCCTGAAAACCAAACCAACTGCGCATTGGCTAGACGTCCTGGATGCGGCGGGCGTCCCCCATGGGCCTATTAACAATGTTGAACAGGCCCTGAATGACCCACAGGTCCGCGCCCGCAATATGGTGGTTCATATGAGGGACCCGGATGGCCCCGACCTGATGATGGCGGGCAATCCCATCAAGATATCTGGTGTCGCAGACCCACCGACGCGCCCTCCTGCACCCAAGCTGGATGCCGACAGGGCTAAGATTCTGGCCGAACTGGGCCTGACGGATGAGTGATGATCGCCTGCCAACCGCCCTTTGGGTTCAGGCCGGGCTGGCGCAATGCAGCGGCCAGGGAATCTCCGCCATGGTCCTGCACAAGGGTGATCCCCATACCGGCGTGGTGCTGGTCAAAATCGCCACCCTGGACGGGGCCTGTCGACTGTTGACGCAACAGCGTGATATGGAGGGTAAACTGCGCTGGGTCGATGCCCTGCCCAAAGACCCGACCCCCAGCGAGACCGACGCCGATGCCTATATCACCCGCACCAGTGCCCGCGATCCGGACCTGTGGGTCATCGAAATTGAGGATCGGAATGGAGCCAATCCATTTGATCCAAAGTAATCACTTCTAAGCCAGCTTGGTTGCCAGAATGCGGATGTCGGCCTCGCCAAACTTTTCGGCGGCATAGGGGTCGGCATCGGTGACATCCAGATCGGTATCGAAGCCGCCGATCAGGCGTTTGAAATCCCCAAAGCCGATGGCTTCCAACCGCCCCGTGATATTGGCCCAACTGGTGGCGCGATACACCGCCTTCAGCCCATCGCCCAAGTGATAGCGTTTGTTGATGGAAAAGCCGAGATGGGCCAGGTGATCCTGAACCAGTTTCGCTGGCACATCGGCCAGGATCTGAACGGAGACATGGAACAGGTCGCGGGCAATTGATCCTTCTCCTTCCGTATAAATCCAGGCGATCCCGCCGGGCTTGAGCAAGCGCTGCATTTCGCGGTAGGCGCGGTCTTCGTCATCCAGATGATGGAACACGCCATTCTGAACAGCCGCATCAAAGCTGCCGGACTCTTCGGGCACATCATAGACCGTACCATGGATAAAGCGCAGACGGCTTTCCGGGACACCCAGATTATCGCGCGCGGCTTCGGCATAGCGGATGCTGTCTGATCCATAATCGACCCCTACGACTTCCGCCGCCCCCGCATTCAGCAGGGCATGATCAAAATTGCCATGACCACAGCCCATATCGACGATGCGCATGCCCTCAAAGGTACCCTTTTCCAGCCCGTTGAAGCGCAGGCGCTCATCATAACGGGTAATCCGGTCGCGATACTGATCCGCATCGAATTGTGTCCACAGCGATTGGAACAGGTCCTGGTGTTCCTCCTCCATCGTCTGCTCCCGCGGATCGTGATCCAGCGGCAGCCCGCCATCGCAGAAAGCAATCTTTCGCGCGGCCTCTAAATCCCCAATGGCGCGCTCAACCAGGGCATGGGTCAGCGCAAAAGGATGTTCCGACAGTGCCTGATCATATTGCAAGGCCTCCCAGCCCATATTCATGCGGATCAGCGCCTCAATCCGCGCCAGGGCCATGAACCGTGTCCGGGGCAGGTCAGCGGCCAGACGCTTCAAGTCTTGCAGGCGGGGCAGATATGTCTTTTCCATGAGGCCTAATTCCCTTTAGCGTGGATCAACACTGGTTTCAAAAAACAAACGGGCGGACGTCAGGCAGAATAGGAAATTGTCCATCCCCTGACTGTCTGTTTCAGGGTGCAAAAGCCGGGCCACGGAATCGCGATCAACGATGTCCCACAGGGCGCTGTCGGCCAATAGCCGGTCCCGAACATCCTGTGCCCGCCTGTCCAACAGAGAGGCAATCGGCGCATTGAAGCCCAGCTTCTTCTTCAGTTTTAAGATTTCCTGTGGCACGAGTCCCTCCCCTGCTTGGCGCAACAGCGCTTTTGAATAACCGTCCTGAATCAGATGCTGTGATGGGACGGTCAGCATGAAATCCACCAGACCACGGTCCAGATAGGCACCGCGATTTTCGATGGAATGGGCCATATAGTGGCTGTCATGGGCCCAGGTCAGCACGGGAACGGATTCCCGCAGCAATTCATTCAGCATCCGGTTGCGCAGCAGATCGGGGCAATAAGATGCCTCCTCAAAGTCTCCCGCCACCGGCGCGATCAGATAATCCGCCACTTGGGGCGCGTTGAGATGCACATGTCTGCGCTGGCCCGGATGATCGATAAAGGCGCGCGGATTGCGCAACAGCGGATTGCGCACATGTTGACCAAAGGATGCCTGCCATTCAGCGATCAAATCGTCAAAATCAGCACGCCCCGCCTGCCCGGCCAGCCAGAAAAGATAATGATCGTAGTAACCGGCAAAAATCTCATCCGCGCCATTGCCATTGATCAGCACCTTATAGCCCGCTTGGGCCACGGCCTCCGACAGAAACCCATCCAGATACATACCCAGTGACGGGACGGGACCATCATAGGCCAGGCTCATCCGCGCCAGACGATCCAAAAAGCCATCACTCGATACACGGGTTTCATGGTGGGGCGTACCCAGAGCGGTGGCGGCGGCACGGATGGCGGCACTTTCATCATAGTCGCGGTCCGCCTCCAGCATCGAAAACGTATGCAATTGCTGGCCATGGCGATGCACCGCGATCCCGGCCAGAACATTGCTGTCGATACCACCGCTCAAACTGATGGCGATGGGAACATCTGATCGCAACCGGATGCGAATAGCACGGTCGATTTCTGCGGCCGCCCCCTCTGCCGCCTCCCCCGCCGTCATTGCAACGGGCGAAAATGTTGGCGTCCAGTAAGGCTTAGGCTCCCCTACGCCCGATTGAGTTATCCAGGCGACCTGACCAGCAGGGAAGGCCGTGACATCCTGAAAGAAACAGGTCTGGTCCCGAAACAAGGCGCGATAGCCATGGGCCAGAAAGCGATGCACCTTTTCTGCATTCACTGTGAACCCTTCGCCGGTCAGGGCGGCAAGCTGTTTGATCTCTGACGCGAAATACAGACCGTGGGAACAGCGATGCAAATGTAACGGTTTCTCCCCGAAGCGATCCCGTGACAGCAACAACCGCCCACCCTCGCGCGGGTCCAGCAGGGCAAAGGCCCACATCCCCTCCAGCCGATCCAGCGCCGCCTCTCCCCAGGCCAGATAGGCCTGCAACAGCACTTCTGTATCGCTGTTGGTGCGGAAGGAATGGCCCAGCGCGATCAGGTTGTCCCGGATTTCAAGATAATTATAAATCTCCCCATTGAAGACCAGCACACAGCCATCGGCCACAAAGGGTTGGGCGGATCGGGGATCGGGATCAATGATGGCAAGGCGGGTATGCAGCAGAACAACGGTCGAATCCGACAGGGCAATCACTCGCTGGCCCGACCCGTCCGGTCCGCGATGGGCCATGGAACGCAAGGTCCGCGCCCGCGCATCCGCATCGGGCGGCTCACTGCCGATATAGCCCGCAAGGCCGCACATATCAGGCGACCCCTGTATAGAAGGGTGAAATCACTTCAGTCATCATCCGGCCTTCTGCCGCTTTTAAAGACGCTTTAAGACAGGTTCTTTCTGAACCTTGAAACATTTATATCGGAAATGGAGTGCGCGGTCTACACTTAGCACTTGCCGCCCTGGACCCCGGATCAAGTCCGGGGTGACGAAGCATTAGCCAAATGCACTCTCACCCTGTGGAGCGCAGCGTCTCGAAGGGTGCGCCCGCTGTAAGCACTAAACTTACAGCCCATCCTTCGAGACGCGGCGGTGCCGCTCCTCAGGATGAGGGAAGTGCGGATGGTGAAAAACCACCGTCATTCCCGCGAAGGCGGGAATCCAGGGCAGCCCGCATAAATCCTGACTGCCGCCCTGGACCCCGGATCAAGTCCGGGGTGACCACAAAAAGTGATTGTATCCATTTTTCAACAGCCAACCCCGATGAGCGGTGGGGCCTGTCCGGGCAAAGTCGCTGCCGGTCCACCGCCCATCGGTGTTGTCTTTCCCCGATCAGACAGCCGGTGCGCTGCCTTCCGGGTAAAGCTGCTTGAAGCCCTCGCTGACGGCATTCAGGACCTGTGGGTCCCGGTCGCGCCAATAGCGGGGATCGCGCATCATCTGGCGGAGTTGCTCTTCCGCATCCGCCTTCCCCTTTGGATCATCGTTGGCGAGCAACGGGCCCAGCAATTCGCCGATTTCCGGCCCGAAGGCCTTGGCCAGCAAAATCGCCGCCCGAGGCGTGATGATGGAATCCAGTTCCGCCAGTTCCGCCTGGGTAAGAGATTGAAGGCCATTGGCGATCACCTGGACCGAGTGGTTATTGTTAAACATGATACTGTCATTCCTTTCGCGTGGTTGAGTAAGTACGACCGCGATTGTCTTCCATGCCTGAAGGTCTCTTCAGATGGACACGCCCCCACCCGCGATCGCAAAAATCAAACGGGGGCGTGAGAGCATCATCCCGGCGATCAGGCACCGTCGGGATAGAGTTGCTTGAAGCCGTTCTGAACCTTGCGGGTCAGGGCCGGGTCGTGATCGCGCCAATAGCGAGGATCATTCATCAGGCGCTTCAACTGTTCCTCGCTCAGCGGCTCCCCGCGATCCCCGCCCTTGGTCAGGCCCGGCTCGTCCCCGGCGGCCATCATGCGATGCACTGCCATGACCCCATCAAAGCTGGAACACAGGGAGTTGAAAGCATCGCCCGGCAGGTTCTTCTGGCCCCATTTCCGCATCTGGCGACGGATTTCCTTCCATCGCTCCGGACCGCCGAAATGCGCTTCCAATCGGGCGGAGTCACCAGCCCCGCGGGCGGCCTGCACGACCTCCACGATCAGAGGGGCCAGCTTTTCTGCTGCCAGGTCATAGACAAGTTGCACCTGAGCCTCGGTAAAGCCTGCGCGATGCAGCACAGCCTCCATCTCCAGATCCCGTTCCAGATAGTCTTCCAGAATATCGATGCGGTATTGTTCGGGGGTGTCGGGTACGCCCAGGGCTTTCAACATGGCGGCCTGATCCAGTTCCGGTGCGGGGCCATTATCCCCCCCCGGTGCCTGTCCCTGGCCCAGTTTGCGTTCCAATTCCTGATAAGACCGCAGTAGGGTGGTGACATTAACCTCCCCCGTTGCGGGATCCTTGAATTTTTGCGGAATGTTTATATCCGCAGCCGTCCCTTGCGAGGGGGATTGCGCTGGTTTAATCGCTGTTTCAGTTATTTTATTCATGATTTGTTCCCTTTGTTAAGAAAGTCCGCGACCGCGATCGATCAGGGACTGGATGTGAAGGACAAGGCAGCGTTGCCCGTCCATGTGACGCAGGGCAGCATCCGTGCTGTTTGGTCCAAGCGCCCGGTCCAAAGTCAATCCCCGCAAATGCGACAGGACCAGTTCCCCCTCCGCCCCGGCGAAACATCGGGCGAAAGCGCGCTCTATCCTGACCTTCAAGTCCGGGTCGCCGGTGCTCCCGATGGGGGTCAGGGCTCCCCAGCCCGTCTGTTTTGGATCAGACATTGCCACCCCCCGATTTTGCCGGCCCCGCCATTGCCGGTATAGGTCCGGGGATTGCGGCGTTTGGATCAACGGCGGCTTGAGCCGCCCCCGCCAGGCCACTTAAAGCGGCTGTTGGATCGCTTCCACCAGCGGCCCCCGCCAGCGGCCCCAGCATCTTGCCCAGCCCAGCCAAAGGATCTGCCCCTGCATTCGCCTCCTTATCTTGCGCTATGGTCATTTCTTCCGGTGTGCGCAGCAACGTGTCAGGAATACGGAAGGATTTGGCCAGCCATCGCGCGGCTTCCTGTGGTTTGACGATCTGGGCGGCTTCCGGGCCAAACAGACCGATCATCTCAAACCATTGCATGGCTGATTGCGCTTCTGCCCGACGACGGTGCAAGGCGATGGGGGACACGATCTGCAAGTCAACCTCGTGACCATCCAGCACGATATCTGGAATTTCACCCCGTCGACGCAAAATGGAGACAGCGCGCCGAACAAGAGGGAACATCAATTCTGCCTGTAACCGACCATAGGTTGCCCCCAATTGACGCGCCATTTCTGCGGATCGTTCCAACACTTCCGTCGCGGTCATTTTGGGTGCGTTCACCTGGCCCAGTTTATCAGCCAGCAGGCTGGCGCGAATGCGTCCGCGCATATCGTCCAGCATCAATGTCGATACATCGAAATTACCCGGCGCAGAGAGTGGGGTCAGACCACTGGATCCAACCGCTTTTGGTATGATCGTCCCTGGCAATAATTTTACCGTTGCAGGGTTCAACACGCCGTCATCATCGGCCTGCCAGATGCCCGTCACGGCGATGGTGGCATTCTTCAGTACCAGTTCAACGACCTTATTGGCGGTTTTTATATCCGGCAGGGCTTTCATTACGGGGGAACGCCCATAGATCTCACCAGGCGCTTTCATCCAGCGAAAATTGATAAACGGTGATGCCGGGAAACTCCCTTGAGCCAGTTCAGTGGCCCGATCCGCCGTGTGGGATCCTTCTGTCAAAAGCGCACGATACGTATAGCCGCGATCCGGATCGGGAATAACCGCCTCCAGCACGGCATATTTCTTATCCCCCTGATCTGTTTCGCCAACTGCCTGATCGGTGATCACATCTGCTTTGGGAAACCGCGCCTTCAGTGCTTCTTCCGTAAACTCGCTGCGCCGGAAACTGATATCCAGCAGCCCGGTTGGCCCTTCCTCCAACACCGCCTCCCCCAAGGGAACAGCCGTGAAACGAAAGGCTGTCGACTCTCCCAGCGCGGCCTCTTCAAACAGCAGGCAAGCTGTGCCCACCGTCACGAGGTCCAGATAGCATTGGTGAATTTCAACGGCGAAGTTGGACCGGTCGAAATGACGCTGCAACGTTGCCGACGCTTCTTCCAATGGGCCCGCAATCCGCATGGCGTCCTGTGCAGGAACGTCAGGACCGGGTACCAGATCAAACCAGCGGCTCCAGGGCGGCGTCAATTCCGCCATTAGACTGGCTGCTAACTGATCCACCGCATCCGGGGCCGTGCCATCAAACAACTTGTCCGTCTTTTTCTGGCCCGGAACAGTCTCCGACAGAGCCCCATCCCGCTGAGGCATGGCATAGTCGTAACATTCGCGCCAGTGACCTTCCCAGGCCGAGCGGCGGGCTTTCGCCCGTTCGAACCGGCCCAGGATGGAGTCAGCCGGCATCGTTTCAAGCGATGTGACTGTCATATCTATTCCCCAAGGTAAGTTTTGCCGGGCTTGGTCGTACCCGATGTTGAAGCAGGCGTCAGAACGCCCCGAAATCCAGTTTCAACGGTGCCGCTGCGGCCACGACGACGGCGCTCCAGTTCCTCCACCCGACGATCCCGTTCCTCCAGGGTCGGGTCCTTTTCCGGTAACGGTTCAGCCGGAACAACCGGTGGCGGTGTTGGTGCACTTGATGAAAAACCCATTTTAGACTCCCTTTGTTCTTTTTCAGTGTTACGCGCAACCGCCTAATAAATATCGCCCCGGTCACGCGATAGGGCATATGCAGATCATTCAGATTTACTCTTGCGGGTTAAAATATTACATTGCTATCTTATGTTGTCAATATGTTTTTCTTAAGGTGAACAAAAAGCTGATACGGTGTCCAGATTCGATAGCTGATCAGGCCTAAGGTTCGCTTGACAGCTTCGGTGCAGGTGTAGGGCATGACACTGATCTCAGCGTTGGGGCTGCGGTTCGTATGGGTCAATTGACACCGATATCCATTCTGATGAAGCGTCACCAAGTAATCGGCCAACCCTTTAAGATCCAACACAGAATGTGAGAGTTTATTTGATATTGGATCAACAAGAACCCAATAAGGCGGGGCGGCAGAGATCGCTATGCAATGGCGAAACCCTGGCCGCAACCATCGCAGAAACGAAAAACTGGTCCGGTTCGTATAGGCAATGATCACGGCCCGTCTCAAGGGGATTTGTCCGGTCGGTTTATTCACTATATGTTCCTTTCAAAACAAGAAAAATCAGACCTCATTCCGATACCCTGTTTAAACCCGGTATGGGTTTTGCCGGTCGCCGAGTTCGCCCAGGGGGATATCTTCACAATTCCTTTTTCCTGCAGGGGCCCAGTCAGCTTTCCCAATGCCTGTGACCAATAGCGCTCATCCTGAACTTCCTCCTGGATGCGCGGATCCGGCGGGCATTCCGCCGCCCCGTATCGACACAAGGCACCAAATTCATAGCCACTCAATACACCCGCGCGACGCAGGCGGCAGGCCACAGAAATCACATCCCTTGGCTCACATGGTTTTGGGATATCTGATTCATGTGCGGTAAGGCTGCCCCCACCGACCCCATGGCGTGTGATAAAGGCGGCCCATAGCCACGCCTCCTGCGCTGTATCAAATGCCACACCCTGTGAAACAACAGTCGGGCGCGGGATGAGTCGCATTCGCGTCATCCAATCCTCCATTACAAATTTTATGGACTTTGCAGTTCCAGACAGGCACCAGATCGTATTACTAGAAATTTTTATGGTCAACCACAAAAAGGGGCAATTTAGTCGATTTTCTTATTTTAACTAACTTATGTTCTTTATATAATTAAAAAAATTAAATTTTATGAGATCTTTCTATGTGTAATTTAAACTGATTTCGACCATTACAGCATTGGCCGTGCGACCAAACTGTATGTATCCCCGCCATTCGTTCGAAAATTGTTTTTCTTGAGGTTTAGAATAATCCCGATTAAATGGATTTAATAGATCGCAAGTTTGAAAACAATTAATTTGCCCGTTTAGGAAGGACATATGAAGCAAAAAGACATTTGGCTGGGGATTGATCACCTTGCGGATCAGGTTGGGGTGTCGCCCGCCCGTCTTGCGCGCATGGCTGGGCTGGATCAGGCCGTATTCAGTGCAGGTCGCCGTCGGAAACCAAATGGGGAGCTTCGCTGGCCTTCCATGGACAGCCTGGCAAAAGTTCTGGATGTGGCCGGCGTTTCCCTAGGCGATTTCGTGAATTACATGCATGGCGATCCCGCGACCAGATCAGGGTTCAAACTGCCCACGCTGCCCTTGGATAAGGCTGCCGATGACCAGAATTATGATGATGATGGATTTCCTACAGGGGCCGGTTGGGATCTTGTCGAATTCCCGGACGTACAAGACCCCCATTGTTTTGGCCTGCACATAAAGTCCGATCACTTTGAACCCGTCTATCGTGCGGGTGACCTGCTGGTTTGCGCACCGGGAATCAGTGTTCGGCGGGGGGACCGTGTGGTCTATCGCTTTAAGAACAGCCTGACAGGTCACGCCGGGCTTTTCATCGGAACGTTGCTGCGGCAAACTCCTTACACCATTGATATCGCACCTCTGAATGGGGGGGATATTGAAACCATCCAGGCACAGCATGTTCTGTGGCTTACGCGCATCGCCTGGGCCCGTCAGTAATGGATTTTGGCCCTTTGCGCCGAATTCCTCATCACAGTGAAGGACCAATAGAATGACAACAACCACCGCGATCACCTATGTCGATGGCAAATGGGTCGATGCCAATGCCCCTTTGTGGAATTCCATGTCCCACGGTGTTTGGCTGTCTTCTATGATTTTTGATGGCGCGCGTGCCTTTGAAGGCGTCACGCCCGATCTGGACCTGCATTGCCAGCGTGCAGTGCGATCTGCGGGAGCCCTGGGTCTACGCGCCACGATGGATGCGAAGAAGATTGAAGAAATCGCACGCGAAGGCGTTGCCCAGTTTTCATCCGATACTGCCCTGTACATCCGCCCGATGTTCTGGGCAGAGGTTGGCTTTGTCGCACCAGACCCGGACTCGACGAAATTTGCACTGACGGTCAACCCTCTGCCGATGCCGGGCACACAGGGCTTTTCCGCCTGCCTGTCAACGCGGCGTCGGCCAATGCCCGATGCTGCACCTACAGACGCAAAGGCGTCCTGCCTGTATCCCAATGCGGGGCGCGCGCTATTGGAATGCCGCGCCAAGGGTTTTGATAACTGTGTCATGCTGGACCCGCTGGGCAATGTCGCGGAATTTGCCACGGCCAACCTTTTCATGGCGAAGGATGGTGTTGTGAAGACGCCCGTTGTGAATGGCACCTTCCTGAACGGCATCACCCGCCAGCGCGTTATCAAATTATTGCGGGACCGGGGGGAAACCGTGCTGGAAACCCGCCTGACCGCCCAGGATCTGATTGAGGCGGATGAGATTTTCAACTCAGGCAATTATGGCAAGGTCATGCCGGTCATTCGCTATGAGGATCGCGACCTACAGCCCGGGCCGAAATTCAAACTGGCCCATGACCTGTACTGGGAGTTTTCCCACAAAAAGGCATAGTCGGTATCTAGACAACCGCCCAAGGCAGCGTTTCCCCGGCGTGATAGGGCAGGATCGGGTCACCGCCAGTCGTCACGACATCTGGCACGGTCCAGCCGGTCTTGCGCAGGGTTACCTTTTCCTCGTTGACTGGCAGACCATAGAATTTAGGACCATTCAGGCTGGCAAATCCTTCCAGCTTGTCCAGGGCCCCGTCGGCCTCGAACATTCCGGCATAGACCGACAATGCGCCCGGCGCGTTGTAGATGCCCGCACATCCGCAGGCGGCTTCTTTCGCATGAACCGGATGCGGTGCTGAATCCGTTCCCAGGAAAAACCGGGGATTGCCACTGACTGCCGCGGCCCGAACCGCCTGGCGATGCTCCTCCCGCTTGGCGATGGGCAGGCAATACAGATGCGGGCGAATGCCCCCCCGGAAAATATCCGTGCGATTGATTTCCATATGATGGGGCGTGATCGTGGCGGCCAGATGGTCCCCGGCGGTGGCAACATAGTCGACCGCCTGGCGCGTGGTGATATGTTCCAGTACGATCTTCAAATCCGGCAGACGATCCATCAAGGGTTTCAGCACCCGTTCGATGAAAACGGCTTCCCGGTCAAAAATATCAATTGCGGGATCTGTCACTTCCCCATGGACCAGCAGCGGCATACCAATTTCTGCCATCCGTTTCAGTGTCGCATCCACCTTGCGGATATCGCGCACACCGGCATCTGAATTCGTTGTTGCGCCCGCTGGATACAGTTTCACCGCCGTTAAGTCGCCTGCCGCATGCCCTGCTGCCAGATCATCCGGGTCCAGCGTTTCTGTCAGATAGGCTGTCATCAAGGGTTGGAAATTAGAACCCGGCGGACAGGCATCCAGAATACGCTGACGATAGGCGCGTGCCGCCGCAGCGGTGGTTACAGGCGGCACCAGGTTTGGCATTACAATGGCACGGCGAAACACGGATGCGGTGGCCGGAACCACGGTCTTCAGCATATCCCCATCGCGGAAATGAATATGCCAGTCGTCCGGTCGGATCAGATTGAGTGTGTCTTGTGTCATGTCGCCTCCAACGCCTCAAGAATTGTCGCCGAATGTGTGTCGACCCGCTGTATCCAAGCCTTATGCCACAGAGCATAAAATAACAGAACCCAGGCCGCCTGCCCCTCACGCTTTTTACCCGCCGCCTTGAACAGGGCAATCACGCGATCAGGGTGGGCGATTTCTGCAATGCAGTCCTGGCGGGCGACGGCTGCGCCCAACCGGGCGGCATCTGACTTAATCCAGGCGCCGACCGGCACCGTGAACCCGCGCTTGCGGGCAAAGGCATCAGCTTCCGGCAAATGCTGATCCAACCATTGTCGCAATATCCACTTGCCGCGTCCTTCACGAATTTTCAAAACATCGGGCAGGCGAAACGCCGCCTGTGCCACAACAGGGTCCAGGAATGGGGTGCGCCCCTCCAGCCCATGGGCCATCAAACAGCGGTCCAGCTTAACCAGCAGATCATTGGGCAGCCAATCCTGACAATCCGTCGCCTGGGCGGCCTGCAGCCGGTTCAGCCCATCCATGCTGTCGGTTGCTTCCCGCCCTGCAATGCTGTCACGCCAGGTAGAGGAGACGTCGCGCAAAACGCCCAAACGATCAAACACACCCTTACCTCGGATGGATTTTCCCCCCATCCACCAGGGGCGCAGAACCGATCTATAGCGACCATATCCGCCGAAAAGCTCGTCGCCCCCCTCCCCGCACAACACGACCTTTAAATCCTGCGCTGCGCGCTCTGCCAGGGCCCAACTGGGCAATATCGCATAATCCGCAGTCGGGTCATCAATGGCCGCCGCGATGCGTGGCAGCAATTGATTGAAATCCTTCTGTCCGAATGAAACTTCTTCATGCTGTGCGCCCAGGCGTTTGGCTAGCATGCGGGCATGGCTGCGCTCATCCTGCACGGTGGTTCCATCGAACCCTGCGGTGAATGCCACAACGGGGGCATCATTCAAATCCGCCATGATCCGCAGAATGGCGCTGGAATCGATCCCGCCGGACAAAAACATGCCATAGGGCACGTCAGATCGTTGATGAACCCGAACGCTGTCTCTCAATGCATCATCCAACCGGGCCAGCGCTTCCGCTTCGGTAATCGGTTCCGGCCCGCCCTGGGGGAGTGCTGGCAGTCTGTGGCGTTCAACAATCCGGCCCTGGCGCACGATCAATGTCTCGCCCGGCAGGACGCGTTTTATGCCTTTCAAGGGGAGATCCCGTCCACAGGAAAACTGTAACTGCAAAAAGGTATCTCGGGCTTCATCATCCAGCATTGGATTAATCAATCCCGCTTTGATCAGCGCGCCCGGTTCAGACGCGAAGGCAAAGGCGCTGGGCGTCTCAATATAATACAGGGGTTTGATACCAAACGGATCCCGGCTGAGAACCAGGCTGCCCCCCGCTGTCGGGTCATGGATCGCAATGGAATACATGCCACGCAGCGCCTTGGCATATTGCACCCCGTCCCGGCGATACAGGAACAGGGCGGCCTCGCAATCCGACGCGGTGCGAAACGGCGTATCTGGCATCGCCGCTTTTAATTCGATGTAATTGTAGATTTCGCCATTGGCAACCAGGGCCGCACCGCCCGGCTCATACAGCGGCTGATCCCCGGTGGTCAGATCGATAATTGCCAGCCTGGTCTGCAACAATGCCGTATCGCCAGCAATATGACGGCCACTGCCATCCGGGCCACGATGCCCCAAGGCCGTGATCAAACGATCCAGGACCGCATCTTTGGGCGCGGACCCATCCCGCATCATAAGGCCAGCAATGCCGCACATATACTTCTATCATGCTCCAGGGATCGCCATTCCGTTCACGAGGATTGGCGGATCTTTTCAAAAAATTCCTGATAGGCGGCGACAACCGGGCCTTCAGAGTATTTGTCGGTGAATTCCGCATGCGCATGCCCGACAAGTTCCTGACCAAGGCTGCGATCGTCCAACAGTCGCGCAATGGTGCGCGACAGTTCTTTAGCATTGTCGACAGGTGCCAACAGGCCGGTCTTGCCGTCTTCTATCAACTGACTGGGCCCTTGGGACGCTGCGGCAACGACCGGCACACCCTGTGCCCAGGCTTCCAGAACGATATTGCCCAAAGGCTCATGCCGCGACGAACAGAAGAAAATATCTGCCGCAGAAAGCAAGGCTGGTGTGTCTTCTCGCCAGCCCAGGAAACGCACCCGATTGCTGATGCCCAATTGCGCCGCCTGCTGCTTCAAGGCCTGCTCTTCCTTGCCATCGCCTGCGATCCACAAATACGCCTTTGGCAATTGCGCCAATGTTTCCAACGCCGTATCGAACCCTTTGTTGGGATGCAATCGCCCCAGGCACAACAGCAGCGGCGCGCCCTGGGGCGTATCGAATTCTGCGCGATCAACAGGTGGCATGCGGCGATCATCGACAAAGTTGGGCAGATACCACGCCCGCTCCTCCGGCCAGCCCTCCCGGATCAGATAGTCCCTGATATCATGGGTGTTGGCGACCAGATGATCACAGCGCTTATAGTTCTTCAGCTTGTAATAGCCGCCCAATCGACCGACCACCGTCCAATCCCCTTTTGGGGCAATCTTGGCAGCGCGATTCATCCAAACCAGCACTACATCCGGATTGAAGCTTTTCGCCAGGCGCTTAACGCTGCCCTTGGTAATCATGTCGAATTTCCCGGAAAAGGCCAGCTCCGTAACCGGGACGCCTGCCTCTATCAGGGTCTTGCGACGACCATCATGATGCCGAATGGCCGCTTGTTGCGGTGTCCCTGCGCGCGCCAGGGCACAGACCAACCGAACGAAAAAGGCCTCAGCCCCACCGGTTTGCGCCCCGGCCATCACTTGCAGAACGGATACAGACACTTGCTACTCTTTACCTCCGCTTGTCGGGATCCGAGGGATCGACATCAATTTGCCATTCCTCCTCATCCTCCGACGTCTCAGTGCTTGAATGCGAATCTTCCAATGCGTGGGATCTCTGTCGGGACAAATCGGGATCCCGCTCGTCAGAATCACCCTCATCATAGTCGTCGTCGTCTTCAGGTTCGTATTCGTCGTCACCCGGATCATCATCCTCATAAAGATCATTGTCGAAATGATAGAGGGTCGGGTCATTCCTGGCGCTGTCAAAAATGGACCCCAAAGATGCCCCTTTCGACTCAATGGGACGACATCCCGCCACAGCAAGGCCGGACAGGACGAACGCTGCCAAGACCCAACCCTGCCAAAACCCAAGGCCGGAAACAGCTATTGCCAGACCGGTTCCAATAACTGCAGCAGCAGCCGGCAGCCGCCATCCCTCCCGCGGGCCTTGAACACAGCGCAAAATCAGAAAGCAAACGCCCAGAATAGCCAGCATCAGGCCGACTATGCCTGTCCCCAACATCAGTTCCAGAAAAGCACTGGTCTGCACCGACGCGGTTGAAAAGGACTGTGCCCCATCCGCCGAGACAATTCCGGCGCCCCAGCCAAGCAAGGGCGATTCAGCCCAGGATGCCAGGCCGGCGCGCCACGCATCCACCTTGTTGGTGAGATAGGGAAAATTCGTGCCATTCTCCAGGATCCAGCCGTTCATGCGGTCCCCGTACAGCGTGACGGCAACGGCTGGACCAAAGCTCCACGCCAACAGGGCCAATAACAGCATCAGACGTGTCAGAACAATGGAGATAAAACACAACAAGAAACACACCAGACCAACAACCGACACAATCCGGGCTATCGGGCCGGCCGCGATCAACAGCACAGCAAGACAGATCACCAGCCACAGTGCCGCTTCTTTCCATCCATAGGCGCGCTGCACCAATGCCGCGACAGGCCACATAAAAATGCTCAGGAGGACATAGAGAATACTGAATTGTGGCCCATTGATTCGCAGAATACCACGCAAGGCACCATCGGATGCGGCTTCGAAAACCAGAATCGCAACAATCGCAAAGGCACCATACAATGTGGGAACAACCACCGCCGAATCCGATGTCAGATGACCGGCCAGAAAAATCGCAGGCACGCCTAATAAAACCGCCCCGCATAGCACAATCACGATTGGCGTTGTGATGTCCGGCTGGACAGACCAGAAAATACTGGCTGCCCCCCACAGCGCCAGGGCCAACGCGACCCAGCCCACGGTTCCCATCGCCCTGGGCAAGGTCAACAGATGCGTATATCCGCGAAAAATCGTAACAATACAGGCGCAAATCATAACCAGGATAACGCCATACCCTGCCCATCCTGGTGCCAGAACCAACCCGATCCAGGCCGCAACCAGCGCTGCGGCAAGAAACATGCGGCCATCCATGAATTGATCTGGGGGGCGAAGACTGCTTGGCTCTGTCATCAGCACGCGGACACTGGATCATCCGATTTTAAGGAGCGTCTGGGTCAGCCAGACGCGCGGGTTTCAGCGGGAGACTACAGATGCTCGTTTCCAGAGGCAAATTAATCCTTCCTTTTCGGGGTTGGAAATCTCGGATATACGCAAGGTTATGAGCGAAAACAGCACCACCAAGCGCAAGACACTCTCCTGCCTTATCGTCGCCCGGAATGAACAGGCGATGTTGCCGGACTGTTTGAAATCATTACGTTTTGCAGATCAGATCGTTGTTGTCCTGGACCGCACGACCGATGACAGCAAAGCGATCGCACACCAGGCCGGGGCCTTGATCATCGAAGGCAGTTGGCCGTCCGAAGGGGAACGACGCAATACCGGTATCGCGGCCTGCACCAGCGACTGGATCCTGGAAGTGGACGCGGATGAACGCGCAACCGAGTCGGTGGCCCAGGAAGTGACAGGTCTGATCCAGAGCAGCCCCGATGGATTATACCTGATCCCCATCCGTAACATGATTGGCGACCGCGAGGTTCGATATGGCTGGGGAGCCTATAATGGCGCGGCCTCTGCACCCCGTCTGTTTTCCAAGGGGGCCAAAATCTGGGGCCCAGAGCGAGTGCATCCGTCCCTGCAAACCGGGGCGCGGTTGGGATCGCTGAGCCATGGCTTGATCCATCTGGTGGATAAGGATCTGGCGGATATGTTCGACCGGATGAACCGCTACACGACCCTGATGGCCCAGGATGCGGTGGATAAGAACACCGTCCCGTCCCTCAGTTCCGCGCTGCGCCGAGTTCTGACGCGCGGCTGGAAATCCTATATTGCCCGCAAGGGATATCGCGAAGGGATCTATGGCCTTGCCCTGGCCTTTTTTGCGGCGGGCTATAGCCTGCAAATTCATTTAAAGGCGCGTGAGATCCTGGAACGCCAGAATCGCCAATAACCGCACCGTTATCCCAGCAGATCGGTGGCGCCAGCGATAACCTGATCGGTGGACAGACTTCCCATCAAACTGCCAACTGTATGCCGGTCGTAGCCTGAAAAGCCAATAAGTTCCGCCATGGTTTCCGGCGTTCGCAGAAAAGCAGCGCGCGGGCCGCGGGGCGCATACAGGGCCTCTTGCGACGGTCCAAACAGCCCCAAAGTCGGGGTGCCAACCGCGGCGGACATATGCATCAGCCCGGAATCATTACCAACATAAAGGGCCATTCGCGACATTGCCGCCGCAGCGGTCAGCAGGTCCACTGTTCCAACCAGATCAATGCGCCTGTCTTCCGGAACGGATTGCAGGACCGGCATTGCCTGTTGCCGCTCCCCCGGCCCACCGAAGACCGCCACTTTCGCCCTGGGCAACGGACCAGAAGGGCCGGTCAAAGCGTCAATCAAGGATACGAATCTGTCGGCTGGCCATATCTTTCCCTGCCAGTTGGCGGTCGGGCCTATTGCCAGTATTTTCCCATTTCCTGATCCAATCTTTGCCGCAGCCCGCTCTTCATGGTCAGGCGACCACCACATTTTTGGCAAGGGTGGATTATCTGCGCGCCCGACCATGCTGCCCAGAACATCGACGCGATGAATCGGCTGCACAGGCTTTGGCACGCGCAATTTTTCTTCCGCCCGCAATGCATTTAAAATGGCGGATCGGCGCAGGTCTACGGCAACATCCCATTTTCGCAGACCAACCGCCCGCCACAGACGCCACCAATGGCCATGAAACCGGGCTTTGTTCAGGACAATCAAACGTTCCAGCCCCGGCACGGCCTCAAACAAAGGCGCAGAGGCCGGGCCCGCCGCAATAGTCACGCGGATGCCTGGATCCCGATCGATCAAATGCGACAACAGACCGGTCGATAAAACCGCATCCCCAATTCGATTGGAGGTTATGAAAAGAAGGCGCATAGAGCTGTAACAGGCCTTTCCAGTGTCTGGATCCGGTGTCGGGAGGACCCTATACCCGCCTTGTCGCCGCTTGCCAACAGAACCGGTCATGCTTACCTGTGTAAAATAGCCGTTTCGCGTCAAGGAGAATGCGTCATGACAAATTTTGCCGAACTGACGGGCCGGGGTGTCATCACATTGTCCGGGACCGACAGGATCGCGTTCTTGCAAGGGCTGGTGTCCAACGATGTTGCCAAGCTGGACTCCGGGCGCGCCCTATGGTCGGCCTTGCTGACGGCGCAGGGAAAATTTCGCCATGACTTTTTCCTGATCGCCGATGGTGACAGGATCCTGATCGACTGTGAAGGCGGTGACCGTCTGATGGATTTGGGGCAGACGTTGCGACGCTATGTCCTTCGGGCCGATGCCAAATTGGGCGTAGAGCCAGCGCTGCACTGCTTTGCGATCTGGGGGGACGGATCAGACGCCCTATCACCGGATGGAACGGCAGAACCCGTTGCCGGGGGCATTTTGTTTGCGGACCCCCGCCTGCCCGCCATGGGATACAGATTGATCGCCCCGGCAGATATGGCGCGCCCGTGGTTGTTGCAGCACGGCGCGACAGAGCGCAGTCGCACGGATTGGGACGCGCACCGCATCCCACTGGGCATTCCTGACGGGGCACGGGATATTCAGCCCGATAAGGCAATCCTGTTGGAGCATGGATTTGATGAACTGAACGGCCTGGACTGGAAAAAAGGCTGTTACATGGGCCAGGAACTGACGGCCCGAACGAAGTATCGCGGCCTGACCAAAAAGCGTCTTTTGCCGGTCCGACTGTCAGGCGGCATACCCGAGGAAGGCAGTCAGGTCCTGACGCCAGAAGGAAAGGATGCAGGGACACTGTTCAGCATTGCGGGCGATTGGGGATTGGCCCTTCTGCGCCTGGATGCGGTCAGAAAAAAGGCGGCGCTGACTTCCGGCAGCACCGCCCTTCATCCACAGATTCCAGACTGGATAACCCTGTCGGATTAACCGGCCTTCAGCACGTCTTCCAAGGCTGCATTCAATTCTTTCACCGCATTGACGGAATGGTCGAACATGGCGCGTTCGTCCTTGTCCATGTTGATTTCGACAACACGTTCCACGCCATTTTCACCGATCACGACCGGCACGCCGACATACAAGCCATCCAGGCCATAAACGCCATCACAATAGGCGGCGCAGGGCAGAACCCGCTTCTTATCCAGCAGATAGCTTTCCGCCATGGAAATTGCGGAAGACGCCGGTGCATAAAAGGCCGAACCGGTTTTCAGCAGGGCAACAATTTCGCCGCCGCCGCCACGGGTCCGCTTGACGATGGCATCGATCTTTTCCTGGGTTGACCAGCCCATTTCGATCAGGTCCGGCACGGGAATGCCTGCAACCGTTGAATATCGAATCAGCGGCACCATTGTGTCGCCATGACCGCCCAGAACGAAGGCGGTGACGTCTTCCACAGACACATCAAATTCTTCAGCCAGGAAACAACGGAACCGCGCGCTGTCCAGCACGCCCGCCATACCAACGACCTTGTTCTCCGGCAGACCGCTTTCACGCTGCAGCAGGCCGACCATGACGTCCAGCGGATTGGTGATGCAGATAACAAAGGCGTCCGGGCAATGGGTTTTAATGCCCTCACCCACCGATTTCATGACCTTCGCATTGATGCCGATCAGATCGTCGCGGCTCATGCCAGGTTTGCGCGCAACACCGGCGGTAACGATAACCACATCAGACCCTTTCAGATCCGCATAGTCATTGGTACCTGACATTTTTGCATCAAACCCTTCAACCGGGGCAGCCTGCGCGATATCCAACGCCTTGCCCTGCGGCATGCCGTCGACAATGTCGAAGACGACGACGTCACCCAGTTGCTTCAGACCAGCCAAAAGCGCCAGCGTCCCACCAATATTCCCAGCGCCAACCAGCGCAATCTTGTTCCGTGCCATTATTTTACAGCCCTTTCGTTGCGACCCATGCCGCACTGCGTTTCATACTTGCAGTGTCCGCATGGTGTCATTTTTGGACGAAAAAATACTGCCTTGTTCCCTATCCGACACGGCAAGTCCGCGCAAGGCACAGCACAAGAAAAACCACACCCGACCGATCAATCCACCCAAAGGGACCCTAAAAGTTGATCATATGGCTATCTTAAATAGCAATATTTAATTTCATGTACTTATGAATGATTTTTTAATTGATTGTAAAATTTATCCTTCATATCGTCACGATTGAATAGTTCGCTAAATCGCTTTGGGGGGGTCCCAGATGGATAGATTCATAGCGGCTGAAACTCTGGCCTATTACCAGAATTTCAGCAGCAGAGACGCGCGCCTTGATCGGCAACGGGGGGCTGAAGACGGCTACCGGGAATTGCCAGCGGTAGAGGATACCGATTTCTCGCCGCATGAGGCATATCGCATTGCTGAAGCCCGGACTGCCTTGAACGAATACATCCGACGCATGCGCACCGAAATCGACAAAATCGATCTGCGCATCCGCGAATTCGTTTCGTTGCGCGATGATGATTACAGTTCACGGAAAAGCTCGCTGTATGTGGAAAAGCAATCCCGCCTGCAACGGGTGAATGATTTGGTTGGCAAGGGATCGCATCGCTATACGGAGTTGGTGCGGCAACGGGACGAGGCGAACCGAACTTATCGGGAGCGGGAACATGAATTTGGGCGCGCGCCCAGTTTGCGCATGCACGAGCCCATCATCGATCGCCCTTGGTTTTCATGGCTGTCTATCTACATTCTGGTATTGCTGTTTCTGGCGCTTCTGGAAGTGCCAGTCAATCAATTGGCGGTTCAGTTGTCCTTCGAATTTTCCGCCTGGATATCTTACATCATCGCCTTCCTGATCGGTGTCACCTTTATCCTGCAGGCCCATTTCCTTGGGGTGCAAATGCTGCGGTTTATCGCTGTATCTGGCTGGCGGAAGTTGTGGCATTTGGTCCTTATCCTGCTAACCCTGCTGCTGATGGCCACGATGATTCTGGTATTGTTCCAAATGCGCGGGGAAGTCACAGCAACGGTTGCCGCGCAATCTGCAATCATTCAGGTCCCAGGGGCAACACCCCCGCCCGAAATCGCCCAGGTGGGTGCAAGCAACTTCTTCTCAAACCTATTTGGAAATCTGTCCAACGCCCTGTTTGGCGACCCGACAGAAAGCAACTTTGCCCAGGTGGGTCTGCTGCTCTTGAACGGATTGGTTTTGTTAATCGGAACAGTTTTGTCCTGCCTGCGCCACGACAGAGAACCAGAGTTGGAACAAGCCTATTTGAAAAAGCGCCAGACGGAACGTGCCGTTGATTACTATATGCGCGATTTCAACCGCGATGCGTCCGACATAGAAAACGAGATGTCCAAACGGATATCGTCTGCAGAACGCCTGGCCGATCAGATCGATCAGGATATTCAGAAACTCGAAGAAGAGCGGATGCAACTGAAGCGCCAGATCGAAAACGATATCCGCACCGTCCTGAACATCTTGTCCCAACAGTTGACCGCCTATCAGGAGAGCAATGCCCAATCGCGCAAATCACAGCGGCCCGTCTATTTTGGTAATTTCGGATTGAGACTTCTGGGCGAGGAGGTATTGGTCGAATGACAATGTTACGCTCGTCCTTATTGGGCTTTCTGGCCCTTCTGGCTGGCATCAGCACCCCTGACACCGCACAGGCACAGGCGTTTTCCACCTATTGCGGTCCTGCCAGCCCGCCATCCCACACCCTGATGCTGATCGATCAAACCGAAAACTTTGACACCATTGATATGACGCGCTTTGCCGAAGGGTTTAACCGCATATTCCAGGAGTTGATTCCAGGCAACCAACTGGATATTTATCTGATCGCCGGTCAGCCCGGCGCTTTAACGCGTGCCTTTTCATCCTGCATTCCGGGCTGCCCCGACGAGATCGAATCCGGCAATTCCAACTGGCAACATATCTGTTCGAATGTTCTGATTCAGCGCGACAAACGCCTGTTTGTCGCCGCGTTTACAAAATTTATGAACGACCTGAACGCGGCGTCGGCGGTTTCTGATGCCACCCATCTGATCAACACTCTTGAGAATCTGGCCTATCAATATTCCGACAGCTCTATTAGCGACTTCTATATTTTCTCGGACATGCTGGAATATTCGCCGCTGAATTACAAAATCAACGCGTTTGATTTCACCGCGCGGCAAGCGCTGGAGCGCAAAGCACGGGGGGTTATTCCCGAAAATCACTTTCTGGCAAATGCGACTGTTACTGCCTTTGGTTTTGGCAAACGGTTGGGACAGCAGAGTCTGATCGAAGAAAAAGGATATGCCGCGGCCTTGCTGCCGTCCGGCACGGCGACCCAGTTTCGCGCCTTCTGGACCGATTTCTTCAAGACAACCATGCCAACAAAGGCATTCCGACTTTCCCTGGAATATTAAGAAGGGCAAACACAATGACGACCAAAGATCCAAATTTGTGCTTCGTGCTGGAACCCACACCGGTGAAACAGCGCGATGATGCGCATCCAGACGCCCTGACCCACGGAGACCTGAATACGATCTTCAATCAGATCATAGAGCCATCCATCACCGGGCGGGGCTTCAGGATTGTACGATCCTCACATATCACGCGGTCAGGCTATATGACGCGCGAACACAAGGATCATACGACAAAGGCTGCCCTGGTGATCGCCAATATCACCACCGCCGACCCGATTGTCATGTTCTGCCTGGCCCTGCGCTACAGCATGACAACCGCGAAGCCGAATCATTCCGTTATCGGTCTGCTGGATCGGGAACAGTTCAACATCTTTGACCTGCCCAGTGTCATCGTTGGGCCCATTCCCTATGGCCTGACCCCAGAACCCCATCTGGATGCCACGGCCAGCCAAGAGACCGATGTCGCCGACGCCATTCAAAGCGCGCGCAATGACCTGATCCATTCCGTCGGGCAGTTTATCGATTGGAGCAAGCCTGCGGGTGATCCCATCGGCCAGGACAGCGCCTATACCGCCGCGCATACCAAAGCCGAAAACACCGCAAAATACCCAGAAAGCGACAACTCTGACGATACCGACGCCTTCGACCGCTTCCTGAAAGCCCGCATCCGCGCCCTTCTGAATGAAGACAATACCGACTATGCCGCGCGAAAATTGCAACAACGCCTTTTCGATCATCGTTGAGGGTGAGAACGAGACTGTTAGTTATAAAGGATTGTGGTTATGGCAGAAACTGCGTCTGATCCAGCTTCAACATTTTATAAAAATCTGAGACTCAAAATCATGATCGTTGATCTGATCGGCTACGGGGCTCCAGTATTTTTCGCAATATACCTGACATTAAATTTTCATGAAAAAATATTAGAAATAATTCAAAATAATAATATAAATAGTTTATTGAATTTTGTAAGTGTAGATAATTCTATTCAGATGATAATTCATTCTATGTTTGGTGGAATATTTTTTGTTTTGTTATATTTATTAATTTTTTTGCTTTTGTATTATACAAATATAAAGCCAACTGCCGCCCTCGAAGATATAGATCCAAAACAGGCTTTATTTAATTGCGGCTGGTCTACAGATAAATTTTATTTCATTGGGTTTATATGCACTTTGGCTAGTTTGGCCTATGGATTCCTTCAAACAGGAATCGCAACATCACTGCTCATTAATCTGGCTGGCCAGAACGCTATACTAGGCAACAGCAACAGCACGGACGTTCGGTTAGCTTTTGGGGTAAAAATTGTTCCAATAGCGGGGGCGGCGATCATTTCAACGATCTTTGGCCTGATAACACGCAGCTTAATGGACAATATTGGATTCAACAATAATGACAAACATAGTTCAAATATATTGGACTGGAGTAATTTTTCTAAAACCAACTGGGCAAAGAATATCATAACTTTACTAAATCAGATAAAGGATTGTACGTGCAGAATGCATCCAGACGGAAGTCGTCCAAAACTTGTTCCACCAGAACAAAATTTATTACAAGCAACAAGAATTTCCAAAACAACACCTCATTTAAATTTATACGATCTAAATACACATAATGAGATATCAGATTTTGCATACTATGTAGTTCGCAAATGGGGCCACCGCAAAAACAAGGGTGACTTGTAAATGTCACGAATTGTAGAAAGCACTCTATCCGAACTTTCAATACTCCTTCTTTTTGTATTTGGAATTATTTCACTTTCCGGCACTGATTTTTTTACATCTTTCCCAAATAGTGCCACGGTTAACGGTAAATCCGCCCCATCTACTTTGCCGGTGAACCCGTCCGAAATTGACCTTGAAATAGAAAAATTAAGAGACAAAAGCATCCCAAAATCTTGCTTATACATAACGTTACAGCAAAGACCTTTCACCCGTAACTTTGGGGTAAATGACCCTAACACCAACAAAACATCATATTGGGTAGTCTTAAAGCCACGATCTGCATTTGTGATCGTTTGGAAGCGCGGAAATCTCTATTCAGTCGAAGACAATACCCAAACTTTTGGTCCCAGCGGAAACCCTAGCACTCATCACACAGTCGGTTCATTTCTTAAAATAGCGCCCGACTTTACTAATAAGATTAGAATGCTTCAGGCATTGCCAGCAATGCCTTGGCCCGACCTGCTGGGTAAACTAAATGAAATACATCAGACAACTATTGGACCAAATCAACAGGGCTTAGACTGTGCCATCCGATTTGATTTCCGAAATAAAATCAATCCTGTGTGCACAAACAATACATACTATAATTGTGAACCAGCACACTTCTACGCTGGATCATCGGCAGACATAGCCATCAGGAATAAAAACTTGGAACATCAGCAGATTATAATTGATATGATGCGCCTTAAATCTTCCCCCTTTTATCTAAATTCCGACATTCCAATCGGTCATCAAATAGCTGTGAACAATGGCATGTTTTAACAAACTGATTGTCTCTTTGTAACTACAGGTCTGGTTATTTTGTGGACGATAATGGTCGTATGGGCTAACAGCAGGAAACCGTTAAGAAAATGGACCCCCATGCTCCTGCTGCATCGCCTGTATGATTGGACGCTGTCTCTTGCCGCGCATCGACATGCGGTTTGGTGGTTGGCGGTGGTCTCATTTATCGAAAGTTCGGTCTTTCCGATCCCGCCCGATGTGCTGTTGATCCCCATGATCCTGGCGCGCCCGCATTTGGCGTTTCGGTTTGCATTGATTTGTACCATTGCCTCTGTGCTGGGGGGGATGGCCGGGTATGGGATCGGGCATTTCCTGTTCGAATCCATCGGGCGGCCGCTGGTCGCCCTGTATGGCGCGACAGAGGCGCTGCAGGGCATTCAGGGGGACTTTGCAGAAAACGGCTGGTGGATCGTCCTGGGCGGCGGTATGACCCCGTTTCCGTATAAGGTCGTCACCATCGCGTCTGGCGCATTGGGGCTGGATCCGTTGGCCTTTATGGCGTCTTCTATCGTGGGACGCGGGGCGCGGTTCTTCCTGGTCGCAGCCCTGTTATGGAAATTTGGGGCCCCCATCCGCGACTTTATCGAAACCCGACTGGGCTGGGTTGTCGCAGGGGCATTTGTACTCTTGATCGGTGGCTTCCTTGTGATCAAAGTGATCGTATGACAACGCTTCTGACCCGACTGCTGCCGCCGCAGCGTATCCCGATCGCCCTTGCCGTGTGTTCGGCACTGGTGCTGATAACGGTCAATATCTTCGAATATGGATTTGGCTATCTGCCCTGCCATTTGTGCCTGTATCAACGATTGCCTTGGTGGATCGCATTGGGGTTGTCATGTGTCGCCATCATGCTGTTGAAGCGCAGAGGCGTTCTGTCGCTGTTGATTTCGATCCTGGCACTGGTTGCAATTTTAATTGGTGCGGGACTGGGCGCCTATCACGCCGGTGTTGAATATCAGTTCTGGCCCGGACCATCTGGTTGCACGGGCGCACAGGCCTTATCCACCGGGCTGGCCGGAGCCATTCAGAATATTCAATCCGGCCCGCCGGCCCCGTCTTGTGGCGATCCCGCATGGACCTTGTTTGGCATTTCCATGGCGGGGTATAATTTTCTACTGTCGCTGTTTGTCGTCCTGGTGGGCGGTCTGGCGATTTGGAAAGGATTGAAACGCCCATGGCCCTTGAAAAACCCATGACCCGTGGCCCGAAATATCTACCCGGTGACAGCCGCAAGCGCGACGATGTGCATTCCATGTTGCGCGTAAATCTGGCGGGTGAATTTGGCGCCAAACGGATTTACGAGGGTCAGTTATCGGTTCTGGGAAAAGGACCCAAGGGCGATATCCTGCGTCATATGGCAGACCAGGAAGCCCATCACCTGGAAACCTTTGAAACAATGGTAGCACAGCGTCGCGTGCGCCCAACGGCCCTGCGCCCCGTTTGGCATGTTGCGGGCTATGCCCTGGGGGCAGGCACCGCCCTGTTGGGGGAAAAGGCCGCTATGGCCTGCACAGTCGCCGTTGAAGAAGTCATTGATGCCCACTATCAGGAACAGCTATCAGCATTAGGTCAGGACGAGCCGGACCTGAGCGCAAAAATTGAAGAGTTTCGTCTGGAAGAACTGGAACACAGGGACATTGGGTTGGACCATGGCGCGGCCCAGGCCCCGGCCTATTCTATTCTGACCGGTCTGATACAACGTGGCTCCCGCCTTGCAATCTGGTTGAGTGAGAGATTTTAACGCAGGTTGCACTTTACAATACATGTTTTTGAATTTGGTATGATAGAATACTTAAAATTCTTTGCATGCGGGGCAGAATGCAAACAAAAATCCGACTTTCAAACCTTAGATTCTCGCTACAGGTTCACCTAAGTACGATTTTTCTATTTGTTGTTATCTCCGTATGTTTGTTGATTGGCGCTATTTCCTACAATTACGCGCTGAAGCTTACCGACACTTCGACAAACTCGCTGTTGGATCAGGTGAACCGTGTCTCTGTGGCAGAGACACGCGCGCTGTTTCTTCCTGCAGAAAGTGTTGCCAATCTTCTTTCATCCAACGGCAATCTTGGCACAACAGCGCTGAAGAACCGGATGCAAAGCATTCCCGCTCTTTTGCGGGGCTTGAACAGGTCGGAAAACATAACCGCTGTCTTTGTGGGTAATCAGCAGGGTGACTTCATGTTGGTCAGAAGATTACCTGCTGATCCAAATCTGGCTGCTCGGTTTAACGCGCCAGAGGGTACGGCCTATATCGTCCAGGTGTTGGAGCGCAACAAACAACAGGTTGCCCGCGGATACTATATTTATGTGAATGCCGCGATGCAGACCCTTCGTTTCCAGCCACGGGAAGATTACACGACCTATGACCCCCGAACCCGTCCCTGGTATCAATCCGCCACACAAAGCGACGAGACGATTTCCACGCCCCCCTATGTTTTCTTCACCACACAGGAAATAGGGATGACCGTTGCCCGCAAGGGATCATCAGAGTCACCGGAAGAGCAGTTCGTGATTGGTGTTGATATCACGCTTGGAACGCTGGGCAATGCGATGGAACAAAACCGTGTGACTCCCCGCACGGAAAGCATTCTCATGACCACCGATGGACTGATCGTTGCGCATCCCGACCCTGCTAGTGTCACGCGAATGGGGGAGGATGGAAAACTCAGGCAAACCAGCCTGTCTGATGTTGGAAGCCCTGTCTTGTCTCTGGGATTTGAACGGTTCCGCAACGGCGGCAACAGCCGCCTCCAACTGACTCAGAATGGATCTGTATGGGATGTATCCTATTCATCGGTGCCCATTCTGGGCGACCAGTCCCTGATCCTGGCCCTGGCAATTCCGCGCGCGGAAATGATGGGGGGACTGACAGCGGTTATGCAGGAAGGGATGATTTGGGCGCTGGGTCTGATGCTGGCGTCCATACTGCTGGTGCTGTGGGTCAGTCGCATGATCACGAACCCGCTGCGGGCCTTGCAACAACAGGCCGACGATGTAAGCCGGTTTGATTTTACACATCAGGAGTCACCGACAACGCGAATTTCAGATATCCAGAATTTATCCAATGCAATCTTTATGATGAAAGAAACCATCCGGCGGTTCCTGGATATCTCGCAAGCTGTCGCGGCAGAGGAAGACTTTGATGCGTTGATGAGGCGGTTGCTGGACGAAATTATTGGTGTAACGAAAACCGAGGCGGGCATTCTGTACCTGACCGATAAGGACGGCACCCGACTGGTCCCCCATGCGGGGCGGTTGGATGCCAATCGGCCTTTGGACTATCCCCTTTCCGATGTCTTGTTATCGCGCAAAAAGACCCTGCTGGCACGCAGCATCGTTGACGAAAATGCGGAAGGGACCCCCGCAACCGCCACCGAACTGGAAATGCTGGGCCTGGGCGGCATTGCAAAAGCGATGGATGCGGCACCAAAGAACCTGATCGCTGCCCCCCTGTTCAACCGCCAGAAAGAACTGGTTGGGGTCCTGTTGCTGCTGGAAACCGATACGACGATGGATCAAACCTTAATCCGGTTTACCGAAGCCCTGTCAGGTTCTGCTGCGATTTCCCTTGAAGCGCGACAATTGATTGTTGCCCAGAAAGAATTGTTTGAAAGCTTCATTCAGATGATCGCAGGCGCAATTGACGCGAAAAGTCCCTATACGGGGGGCCATTGTGCACGGGTTCCAGAGCTGACTAAAATGCTGGCCTCTGCGGCGCATTCAGCCACCAGCGGCACTTTTGCCGACTTCACGCTTTCCAACGAAGATTGGGAGGCCATTCACGTCGCCGCCTGGCTGCATGATTGTGGAAAAGTGACAACGCCTGAATTCGTCGTCGACAAAGCGACAAAGCTGGAAACCATCTATGATCGAATTCACGAAATCCGCATGCGTGTAGAGGTCATGAAACGTGAAGCCGAAATCGCCTATCTGCGCGATGTTTTGCGCGATGGCGATGCCCCCGAACGCAAAGCCGCCTTTCAGGCCGACCTGGACCAATTGGATGACGACTTTGCCTTCCTTGCGAAATGCAACCAGGGGGGTGAATTTACAACAGATGCAGATATTCAACGCATAAAGGAAATTGCGGCAAAGACCTGGACCCGAACCATCAGCGATCGAATGGGGGTCTCGCATGAAGAACTCAGCCGTTTGGAAAACCGTGAAGAGCGTCCCGTGCCTGTTGAAGAACCTCTTCTCGCGGACCGGATTGAACATCAAATCAAACGCCCCGCCTCAGAACGGTTTGATGCCGACAACCCCTGGGGCTTTAAAATGGACGTGCCAGAACTTCTGTACAATCGTGGTGAAATTCACAATCTGACCGTTCGTCGGGGCACGTTGACCGAGGAAGATCGTTACAAGATCAATGAGCATATCGTCCAAACCATCAAAATGTTGGAGCGTCTGCCTTTCCCGAAACATCTCAGCACGGTGCCGGAGCTGGCCGGGGGCCATCATGAGAAAATGGACGGGACGGGATATCCCAAACGACTGAGCAAGGAGGATATGTCTCCTGTCGCCCGTATGATGGCAATCGCCGATATCTTTGAAGCCCTCACGGCCGTTGACCGCCCCTATAAGAAAGGAAAAACCCTGTCGGAAGCGCTGAAGATCATGGGATTCATGGCTAAGGAATCCCATGTGGATCCAGAGCTATTCAACCTTTTCCTGACAGAAAGAATTTATGAAGCCTATGCGAATAAATTCTTACAACCAGAACAAATTGATGCCGTCGATCCTGACGATTTTCGCATTGTAACACCGTCCTGATGATCGGTACTGCCATCCTCTTACGCGCGTCTACTCAAGACTCCGCTTGATGATAGATACCCCATCAATGGGCAGGAAACATCCTCAACCATCGCTGACCAGAACCCTGACAGCGCTTGCAGGCCATGCGCGAATGCGCCCGGATGCTGCTGCCATTCTGGATAACAGTATCTCCATATCCTACCAGACCCTTTGGCAGGATATCTGCCGCACAATTTCAATGCTGGAACCAATTGTGCCAGAACCGGAGGCCCTGGCGGCGGTGGAATGGACATCCCCTTATCGACACGTTGTGCTGTTGCTGGCGCTTGAGCATTTTGGAGTGGTGACGGCCACATATCGCGCACAGGAAATTGGTGATGAGTATCAACGCCTGTTCAGCCATTCGGACCTGATCGCGGCGGCGACAATCAGGCCGCATAGGACCTGTCTGACGATCCTGTGCGATGACCTGTGGTGGGAAAAGACATTATCCAAACCAGTCAATACAGTCGCATTGCGGGACAGCAAGCCGGCAAAGAATCATCGCATCGCTTGCAGTTCTGGCACGACCGGGGCACCGAAATTCATGATGCGCACAAGCGCCCAATCAGAATTCCGCTTCAGTCAAAATCAAAAGCGCCTTGTATTGACGCAGAACTCACGCCTGGTTTTGCCTGCCACTTTCGCCTTCCAAGCCAACTATTTATCTTTCATCTCCTGCATGCGCGTCGGGGGACTGTGTATTTTCGCAGGGGATGCGCCTCTTTTCCAAACCCTGAAAGAGCAAAGCGCAACACATAGTATTGTTATCCCTATGGAATTCATTGCGCTTAAAAGTATGGACCACCGCAATGCATTGCCACCCGGCCTGAAAATACTGATTGTTGGCGGCAGCTTAACCCCGGCGGACAGGGCTGCCTGGCGCGAGGTCTGTCCCACAGGCACATTGATTGAGCTTTATGGGACCAATGAAAGCGGCACGATTGCAGAAATACAGTCCGATACGCGCGGTAAAATCATCCCGGAACTGGAGGTTCAGGTCGTTGACGACAACGACATCCCACTTCCGTATGGGAAAGAAGGGACAATCAGACTGCGCGGGGAACCCTGCGCAACCCATTATCTGTTTGAAGAACACCCCAGGCCAGAGCGATTTCGCGAGGGTTGGTTCTATCCAGGGGATAAGGCGATCCTGGAAGATGCAAGCCATTTGCAATTACTGGGGCGTGATGACGACCTGCTGAACGTCCGTGGCTACAAGATCCCGGCCGCAGCCATCGAAGAGATCGTGAAAGGATTTCCCGAGGTGATAGACTGCTGTGCAACGACCATTCAAGACCCGCTGGATGATGGGGCAATCTGGTTGGGCGTTCGGTTTTCCCCAAATGCCGACTTTTCCGATATTCAGCAAAAACTGAAATCACATTTGCCGATTAAAGCTGACATACATCTCTATACTGTCGATACGATACCGCGTGGCCCGTCTGGAAAGATCCAACGCCACACAGTCGCCACCAGGTTGCGCCACCACATTCGTTCAGCCGCACAGAAGAAAACCCAGAGCATGATCTGATCCGTGCCAGACGTCGTGTTTACTTGGCCTTCTTGCTGGTCGCCCCCAAAACAGGCTTTCCTGCATTCGAATTAGCTGTTGCCAGAACCTTCGGCTGCTCTTTCTTGGGCTTCTTCGTTTCCTTGTTGCCGCGTTGATTATTGCCCTTACCCATTTGATGATATCCTTACGGTGTGGCGAGGCTTGCACGAAATGTGCTGCATCCCGCAGGTCGCATCGACGCGCGCAACTTCCGGCCGGATCATACACAAGACCCGCACCGCTCAGGCGCACTGCTATACGACAAATCGGGTGTTCCCTGGACCATATTCGGTCCAGAGACACCTTTCAGAAACTATAGGGGGATTGATGCAAACCGAAAAGCTGATTTACAGGCCGCGTCATCGACTGGCTAAGAATTGTGTGATCAAACGACGCCAATCTGGATGGGGGCTGTGATAAGTGACCACCATGTCTGTGCCTTTACGCCGCAGCACATGCCCCGTTGCTTGAACTTTTTTCATGCCTTTGCGCACGGGGATCAATAAATCAAAATACAGACCCTGTCCGGCGACAACCCATCCAGGGGCATGACGGACCTGAATTCCGGTGGCGGAGATATCGACCACATCCAATTCTCGACCATCCATCAAAAAGCGAATTTTCTTTGAGTTAAATCGTGGATCCCGTCGAAAATCCGACCCCGTATCTGCGTTTCCTCGATTGCCTCCGAACATCCTGCACCCCAGCCCGCAATGTCCAACAGCAAAAGTGTGCCCGGAGTAGATTTTCAAGACAAGCGTTCAACATGGTTAACGCTGCACAAATAGTAGGCACTGCGCCAACTGCGATTTCAAATTACCAATACGGACCAGCTTGCGTCAGCATCATTCACGGCCTAACTCTTTTAAGAAGAACGATTTTATTCGTAACCACCCCTGCACGTGAGAAACGAGCTATGATGCGACGCTGGTTAAAAATATTTTTGCTTGTTGTGCCGTTGACTGGGTGCAGCGCACAACAGAATATTCAGGAAGACGCCGAGACGGTGGTGATTCTACCCGCCAACCAAAAAACAGCCTATGTCACGACACCTGTCGACGGTCGGGATGGAGCAAAAATCTATTTCCGCTCGGGCGTTTTAACCGCGATGATCGTGGCAGACGCATTCGCCCCCTACTTCATCAATTTGACGCTTGGCTCCAGTCAGGAAACCCGGGATGAGGCCTTGGCTTCCGCCCGATCCCAGCAGGCAGACTATCTGATAGAACCAAAAATATTGCGGTGGCGTGATGTTGACACTGCGTGGACAGGGGTCGTGGATCAGGCCACCGTCACGGTGTCGATCATTGAAACCAATTCGGGTACAATGATCAAATCAGGCACCATCGACGCAAAAGGAAGTTTCATGGGAATTGCCGCGGGTCACCCCGAAGACTTCCTGGAAAAGCCCATTCGTCAATATGCCGAGTCCCTTTTCAGCCAGTAGTGACCGGAATTTTCCAGCTTTCCCGTTGGATAAATTTGCCAAGAACAACTTCCGTTTCTATTGTATCCACACGAATGAATATATGGGGTGCACAAGGGTATGCGGGGGGCCATATCAAGAATTGCAACAGGCTGCTTTGGCCTGTCGACCCCTGTTACTGGCATTCTTCTCTGTCTGGTGCTGACATTCGCTACCTTATCTCTGCTTAAGCCAAAATATGCCTGGGACTCTACCCATTACATAGGATGTATCCTTTCCGCCCTGCACGGCGGCACCTGGGACGAGAAGCGGGAGAGAACGTATTCCTATCTATCCCAGCATTATCCGGAAAATGTTTATAGGGACCTGACCACGGCGGGCCCAGGGATCAGCACGTATCGTGAATACATGAGCCAATCGGCGAAGGCTTTTGAGCTCACTCAGCCCGTTTACTGTTACAAGATAGGGTTCGTTTGGCCCGCCATTGCGCTGACATGGATGGGGGTTGATCCGCATTGGGCGCTCAGATTGCTCTCTGCACTTCCTGCTGCAGTCCTTTTTGGTATGACAGCGGTTTGGCTGTGTCGTCGGGTAGACGCCAGGATTGCCATTCCACTCAGCCTATTGGGCATGGGCTTTATGCTGTATCAAACCGCCCGGTACGAATATCCCGACAGCCTGACGGCGCTGGCCTTGGGCGCAGCGATGATTACCCATGCCAAAGCAATGCCGCGCGCAACCGGCTTGCTGCTGCTTGCCGCAATCACTGTGCGCGCCGATGCGATCATCTTTGTCGGCGCGTATCTGGGGGTCGCGACTTTTTTCTGTCAGGGACCCCGCCGAATGCCATTCTGGCAGGCGTCTGTGCCCTGGGGGATCGCTTCCCTGCTGCTGTATGCCGGAATCGTGGCGGTCATGAACCCTCCAGGATATAAGGCCGTTTTCAGCCACAGTCTTATTTCCCAGACGCCATATCTACAAATATCAGAACCAATCATAACCTTCGAAATTTACCTAAAAATACTCATCCGCCAATTGGGGTATTTAATGGTTGATGGCATTAAATTTGTGCTGATTGCGCCGCTGGTGCTGGTGGCTTACTGGATCAGTCGTCAGCACAGAAACCTTCAAATCTATGGAGAAATTGGGGCAGTTTCCGTTGCGATGGTCGCGCTGCATTTCATCATCTTCCCCTATTACGATCCGCGCTACTATACAGCACCCTATCTGATGATGGTTGTGGGCGGCGGCACGGTCTGGGCAACCCTGATCGCATGCAGGTTCACCAGTTTCCAGGTTTTGAAACCCTCTACCGGGGGCGCATGAAGACGACATCTATCTGTAGCTGTCGTTTCAGCTTTCGTGAGAAATAGGTTTCCCACATCATGTAAGGTTCAAATCCCCAGCGATGAAGATCCTGGAGGAACCCAAGATATGTCTCCTCCCCTTGATACAGTTCGAACAAGGACAATTCCAATTGAACGCCTTGCAGCTTCTTCAGGGCCTCAGAGGCTCCGTTTAAAACCTGACGTTCAAATCCTTGCGTATCGACTTTCAAAAACGCCCGATTGTCGGGGGTCACATACTGATCCCACAGACTATCCAGACGATAGACAGGGGTGGTGACCTTTTCCTGATTGGCGGTCCGTGGCAAGGCCTCCAGCAGCGCGGGATTGGCATCCAGGGCAGAGCTCATGCTGGTCTCTTGCGATACATTCAGGACGATTTCGCCATCCGTGTCGCCAATCGCCGTACGCGGTGCGACGGTCCATTTAGCGTCATTGGCCGCCGCTTCACTCAGCGTGCCATGCGCCTGTGGCCCCGGCTCAAAGGAAACGATTGCACCTGAATAGCCAACCCGGCGCAGACGCTGCCCGGTTTGTCCGACATTCGCCCCGACATCCAAAACAATATCGATGGAAAAATCATTCAGGATGGAAACAAGTTTGCCTTCAGGCGTTTTCTTGAACTTCCGTGCAGGATCAAACAATCGCGAAAACACACCCAAACCCTTATCTGTGTACCAATCACCAAAGATACCAGATCACCACCAGGGCACAAGCAGGAGACGGGCTATTGGACGCCGCGCCAATAGCTTATTCTCGCTATTGCCTTGAGGGACTTTCCAACAGATTGACACGCACTGAATTTCCGCACTGGTTGTTTTTTATAATAATTTGTTAAGTTTTTACCACTCAAACTATCTTTGCCAAAATTGCGTATATAAGTATCAGTTGGTTCTGCCGGTCAGATGACTGTTTAAAGGGATAATCCATGAAGAGACGTTTTGATAGATTTACATTCTCGCCAATGATCAGACTCTACAACAACCCCTGGATCGCTATCCCGACTATTGCGGTCTGTTTTGTCCTGTCCTGGATTATTGTGCATGAATCTGGCGGAACAAAATTTGCCCATCTCCATGTCGTGTATTTTCCAGTTGTGCTGGCCGCCTTCCGCTTTCGAGTATTGGGGGGGATTGTTGCGGGTCTTGTCGGCATGATTGTCATGGGGCCGATCATGCCATTGGATGTTCTGGCAGGGGAGCCGCAAGAACTGGATAACTGGGTTTCCAGGGGTGTGTATCTATGTCTTTTCGGCCTGGTGATTGGTCTTCTGCACGACACGATCCTGAGTCACCAACAGGAACTGTTCCGCATTATGAACTACGACCCTGTGACAAATCTTCCGCTATTCGAGGCATTCCGGCGCAAGATCAGCGCGGCCGCACAAACAATCAATGACCCGAACGATCAACACGTAATTCTGAATTTCGAAATCACAACCGCCGTCGACATCCGCACGTCATTTGGCAATGACGCCTGTGAGGATTTCATAAAGGCCTGTGCCAATCGAATAAAATCCATTCTGCCAGAGGAATCTTATCTGGCCCGTGGTGGGCACGCCACATTCCTGGCATTGATAGAACATGTAACGCCACAGGAGGCCGGTCGGATATCGAACTTAATCGTTTGCTCTCTACAGTATCCGGTAATGATGCGGAGCCTTCCAATGCGGATCGACAGCCGGATTGGCATGGTTGTGTTTCCGGATCATGGAACACAACCCGATGATTTGGTGCGCAAATCATTTGCGGCGATGCTGCAGACGCCATCCAGATTTTCCACGGCTTCGGTCTTTAACGAACACGATGACACAATGCGGCGGGACAATCTGAAACTGCTGGCGGATCTGGGCCAGGCAATCGAACGCAAGGAGATTGTTTTCTATGCCCAGCCCAAGCTGTGCGCCCGGACCGGGCTGGTGCGGGGATGCGAATTGCTGGTGCGGTGGAAACATGGGGAAGAGGGAATGATTCCCCCTGACCGCTTCATCCCTTTGGCAGAAAAGTCACGATTGATCTATGACATCACAAGCGCGTCGATTGAAGCCGCGCGAACCTATATGATGGCAACAGAGGCTGTGCTGCCGGATATCGACTATCATATCGCAATCAATGTATCGGGCTGGGATGTCACAGATTCAGACTTCCCCAACCGATTAAAAGCAGCCTTCAAAGACGATATGAAACGCCTGCCCTATCTTGAACTGGAAATTACAGAGACCTCTGTTATTGAGGATCTGGGCGAGGCAAAGCCTATTCTGGCTGAATTGCGCGACATGGGAGTGCATATCGCCATAGACGATTTTGGGACAGGTTTTTCCTCATTTTCCTATCTGAAAGATTTCCCTGCCGACACTTTGAAAATCGACCAATCCTTTGTGCGGGAGGTTATGCAATCCTCAACCGATGCAATTCTGGTGCGCAGAACCATCGAACTGTCGAAAGATCTGAACCTGAAAAGCATCGCGGAAGGTGTCGAAGACAAAGAGGCTGCGGATTGGTTGACCAAGCAGGGATGCGATATGCTGCAAGGCTATTGGATCGCCAAGCCCATGCCGCTCTCAGAATGGCCGGACTGGTTGAAACAAAATGACCCCCGGGCACAGGCATAACACAATTCCGGGATGTCCTTAAATTCGGGATGTCCTTAAACACATGCGCGGAACCGGCGCGCCCCTCTCCATCCCGTTAAATCGCTAGCGTGTAACAACCATTCTTCACCGGCGTAATCCTGCCCTTCCTTGCAAAGACAACAATGACCATGGAGAAACCCAAACCTCTCATACAGACGCTGGGATTTGACGTGACCTCTCATGTAACTCAGGCAGCCTATATAGCTGCAGTTTGGGTAATCGGACAAAAAACAAAAAAATGCCCGGATCCGAAGATCCGGGCAAGTTGAACAGGGAGGCTTCACGTCTGGGAGACGTAGGGCCGGGCTGATGGGGACATCACCCGGCGTCGCTGCACTGCAGCAACTGAAGCACCCCTTACATAGTCTTGTTGAGCCGCCCCGCCTAGCGTTAAAATCGTCAAACCGGGCATGCGAAAACTGCATGGCTGAAACAGAAGCCCCGCAACAAATGCGTCACAAACTCCGAATCCTTTGAAATCTAACGATAAAATAATAGGCGAACGCCTAATTTTTAGACAATTTTGGCGTTGCAAATTTGTCACCATCTCTGCCAATTCGCGCAAATAGATCTGTATTGGCGGCTTGATTCCTTGCCGAAGCTGAACACCAGACGACGACGCGGGGGGTTAATCGATGGTGAATCGCGCCCGGACACCGCGCTCAATACCCGTGCAGATCAAGCGATCCAGTCCAAAAATCTGACGGAACATCTGCAGCAGGATCAATTCCTCATCGCTGGCTTCCAAATCCGCCGCCGCCACTTCAACCGCCAGCGCATAGGCAGTTTCATGCAGCGATACCGGCAGAGAGGCCTTCATTTCCTGCAAGATGTGATCGATACCATCAATATCATCCAGCTTGTCGATGCAGGCATTTGCGATACCGGTCAGTTGCGTCACATCAAAATCACGAAACACGGGCAGATGCGCAACGATGCGCCCAATCATTTCCATTTCGGATTCAGTGATAACGGCATCAGCGGCAGCGGCGATCACCATACCGTGGATAAGCGCCTCGTGACGGTTTAGCATTATTCAGAAACCCTCCGTTAAGAACTCTTTCTATAAAGAGCCTGAGTTATTTCAAGCTCCCCGCCGCACGTCAAGGAAGACCGTTACGCCTGTCCTTCGCGCTAATATGGGGTTGATACAGGCCAGTGCCATGCTTTCGGCTCGACAAAACGGGGCCAGCGCTTATAGCGTACCTTTATGCAAGCTCTTATCGACTTTTCCATTCCCATCTTCGCAATCATTCTGGCTGGCTGGCTGGCCGGACGGTTCCGGTTGTTGGGACAAGACTCCACTGCCGCATTGAATGGGTTCGTCTTTTTCATCGCGCTGCCCGCCCTGTTTCTGTCATCGACATCGCGCGCGCCGGTCGAGGCCGTTTTGAACTGGCCTTTATTGGCGGTCGTGGCCGGCGGCTATCTTTTCACCGCGATCCCGATTGCGATCATTGCGCGGATCTTTTTTGCACGGCGGATCGGGGAGATCGGCCTGCACAGCGCCTCCTCCGTCTTTGCAAATACCGGCTATATGGGAATTCCCCTGGGCCTGGCAGCCTTTGGTGAGAGCGCAACCAACCCCATGATCGCAACCGTGCTGGCCAATATCTTTATCGTGCTGGGCCTGGCGACTGCCATGATGGAAGTGGACCGCACCGGATCTAAAGGCCCGCGCATTGCCTATGATGCGGTCCGCGGCCTGGTGCGCAGCCCGCTGCTCTGTGCCTTGGCGCTGGGCATGGCCCTATCCGCATTGGGCATCACAATTCCCGGCCCCGGCCTGAAATTTCTGGATCTGCTGGCCGGAGCGGCAGGGCCCTGTGCCCTGTTTGCCATGGGCCTGTTTCTGGTGGGACAATCTGTTCGACGCGGCGCCGCAGAGGTCAGTTGGGTCACCTTTGTGAAGCTGATCATCCATCCGCTGGCTACCTGGCTGATCGCACATTACGTGATCCCGCTGGATCCTTTGGAAGAGGCTGTTGCGGTCGTTATGGCTTCCCTGCCCACGGGGGGATTGATTTTCGTGCTGGCCCAGCGATATGGCATCTATGTCCAACGGGCCTCAGCGGTCATCCTGGTATCGACAATTCTATCTGTCGTGACCGTTTCCTTCATCCTGCAGCATTATGTCGACCTACTGAACCATGGCTGACCCGGTCGAGGCCATTGCCTATGGACCCGCCGCCCCGCGCAGCCTGTGTACCGATTGCGGCGTATCGCGCATGTCAGATCCCAAACAATGCGGCAAGGCCTGCCAATTTATCAAACCAGACTATCCCGCGATGGAAACCGCTGTTCATGGCCGCGCCAGGGACCCGGTTCGCAGCGACGAGATGTATTTCGGCCCGTTCCGACGAATGCTGCGCGCAAAACTGAAAAACCCCAGCCCTGGCGCCCAATGGACTGGCATCACCACCCGGATCGCCCAACGCCTGCTGGAAACAAAGGCGGTGGATGCCGTCCTGACCATGGCGCCTGATCCACAGGACCGATGGAAACCAATGCCGGTTCTGGTGACCGAACCAAAGGGTATGGAACAGGTGCGGGGCATGCGCATGGGCTATGCGCCCCTGTTGGCCCTGCTGGAGCCAGCCATTGCCAAAGGCTACAAGCGTCTGGCCGTGATCGGCATTCCCTGCCAGGTCTATGCCCTGCGTGCGCTGGAAAAGGAATTGGGGCTGGAGCGGTTGTATGTCATCGGCACGCCCTGCTCCGATAATACGACAACAGAGAATTTCCATACCTTCCTGGAATTGCTGGCGGAAGACCCGGACACGATCACCTATCTGGAATTCCGCGCAGATTATTATGTGGAACTGCGCTTCACCGATGGCCGCAAAAAGGAAATTCCCTTCCTGATGCTGCCCATTTCCCAATTGCCACCGGACTTCTTCCCCCTGACCTGTCGCACCTGTGTCGATTACACCAATGTTTTGAGCGACATCACGGTGGGCTATATGGGCGGCCAGGGTCAGCAATGGTTGCTGGTTCGCAATGACCGAGGCGAGGAATTGATCGACCTGCTGGGCGACGAACTACAGTCAGAGGCCCCCGGCAGCAGTGGCAAGCGTGAAGGCCCTGTCAAAGGGTTCCTGGCCAATACAATCCGCGCAGCGGGCGGCCTACCCCTGCGCCGCATGCCCAATTGGTTGCGCCCGATTGTCGGGCGCTTGATGCCCATCGTCGGCCCCAAGGGCCTGGAATTCGCCCGCGCCCGGGTAGAGATGAAGGCCTGCGAGACCGTCGTTCATCTACGGCGCGAAGAACCCGCCCGCGCGCCCTACATGATCCCCGACCATGTCTGGGACATCGTGAAACCCTATGGGATCGAGCGGGAATGACGCACCACCACTCGAGCCCTATCCGCGCAGGCGGGTGAACAGGGCCACAGGCACCAATCGCGCCCGCCGCCCTGGACCCCGGATCAAGTCCGGGGTGACGATTGGTGCGATTTCATTAGTCCCACCTAGCCGGTCGCCAATGCTTTTGCCTACAAACGGGTCGACAATGAGACGTGCAACTGCGGTTCCCAATATCAATAAGCACCCTCATCCTGAGGAGCGAAGCGTCTCGAAGGATGACAATAGTGTGCGCTCGATTCCGTCACCCCGGACCTGATCCGAGGTCCAGAGCAGCGATGACAATAGACATCGTAAAGTTAAACCTCAGCAGGAATCAAAAACGCCGCGACCCCCTCGACCGCCTCTTTCAGTCCGACCCGCTGAACCTCAACCCCTTCCGGGAAGGCCCCCAGCAGGCGGCTGGGCATGCGGGAATCCAGCAGGACGAAGACACCGCGATCATCCGCGCGCCGGATTAGCCGGCCAAAGGCCTGTTTCAGTTTCAGGCGGGTCATGGCGTCGTCATACTCCTTGCCGCCAAAGTGACCGCGCCGGGCCTTGTGCAGGATCGTCGGGCGGGGCCAGGGCACACGGTCAAACACGATCAGGCGCAGGCTGTCGCCCGGCACATCCACCCCATCGCGGATGGCATCGGTCCCCAACAGGCAGCTATGGGGTTCTGCGCGGAACATATCGATCAGGGTCGGCAGGTTTAGCGCATCCACATGCTGCGCCAGCAGGTCGATGCCTTCTGCCTCCAAATCCGCGCCGATGCGCTGATAGACCGCGCGCAGCCGGGCAATCGCGGTAAACAGGCCCAACGCGCCCCCGCCAGAGGCCCGGAACAGGCCGCGATAGGCCGCTGCGACCTGGGCGGTATCGTTACGGTTCACATCGGTAACGATATAGACCCGCGTATTTTTGGGGTAATCAAAGGGTGATGGCACCCTTGCCCGAATGGGCGGGCTGGGCAGGAAATTCGTTCCAGCACGACGCTCCGCCGACAGCCAATCAGCCTCCCCATCCCCAGACCCGTCGGTTAACGTGGCAGAGGTGATCAACGCGCCATGACTGTTGATCAACACGGTTTCAGCAAAGGGAAAGCTGGGGTCAACCCAATGACGGCGCATGCCCACATCCAGGTCGCGCCCATCAACTCGGTCCACCCCAAACCATTCGACGAATTGGTCGGGCGTCGCCTGATCCAGGGACCCTGCCATCTCCATCGCTGCCTTGGCATAGTCTATGACGCGATGGGTGAGCGAGCGGCAGATCTGATCGATCCGCATCTTGTCGCCGCTTTCCAACTCATCGGCTTCCTCACTCAGGCGCGCCAACAAGCCATCGCGCAAGCCCGTTGCGGACCGCAGAAGGGTCTGGAACAGATCCTTAACGCTCAGGCCTGCTTCGGCGACTTCGGGGCTGGGTTCGGTCGCTTCAACCTCCAGGCCGAAGGGGCCATCGGCGTCTCGCGCCCTTGCATAGACCAGACGACGGACCTCCGCTAAAAAGACTTCGACCGGCCCCTGTGCACGCCCCTCCGTCATGCGGGCATGCCAGCCTTCACCCGGTAAACCGGCGGCCGCACGCATCAGGGCCTCCAGATGGGCGCGATTGTCCTCTGGCCCCAGCAAGTCTTCGCAGCGCGCCTTCAGACCCCGCGCGCGACCGCGCCCGGTGCCCTCATTCCCGCGCAGCCAGCGGCGCAATTCAGCCGTTTCCTGACCAGACAAATGCGCGGAAAAGGCGCTGTCGGCGGCATCGAAGACATGGTGCCCCTCGTCAAACACCAGCCGCGTTGTGCGCCCCCCCAGATCCAGCGCGCCGCGCGCCGCCTGGATCATCACCAGCGCATGATTGGCCACCACCAGATCAGCTTTGCGAGACCGCCGAACGCCGCGCTCGATAAAGCATCGGCTGTAATGGGCGCAGGCGGTATAGACGCATTCCCCGCGCCGATCGGTCAGGCTGCTAAGCCGCCGCCCACCGGTCAGATCTACCAGCCAGGCGGGGAAATCACCCCCGGTCATATCGCCATCGCGCGTTGCCGCCGCCCATCGCGCCATCAGGCCCAGCGGGATTGCCTCCGACCTGTTGATCTCCACCGCGCGCACCGTCTCTTCCAGGTTCAGTAGGCACAGGTAATTCTCCCGTCCCTTGCGGATGACGACGCGGCGGTCTTTCTCCTTCGCATCGGGGAACAGGCGGTCCAGCTCCCCATCAATCTGATGCTGCAGGTTGCGGGTATAGGTCGACAGCCAGACCGGCCCTTCATTCTTTTCCGCCCACAGGCTGGCCGGCGCGATATAGCCCAGGGTCTTGCCCACGCCAGTTCCCGCCTCTGCCAGGACGACACGGGGATTGCCTTCATCTTCGCGGGGCCGAAACACCTCACTGACGGCAGAGGCATAGTCAGACTGGCTCGGCCGGGCTTCCGCCCCTGCCCCCAGCAGATCAGCCAGGCGGCTGCGTGCCTCTGCCGGATCAACGGCCAGATCACCGGGCGGCGGCGGGGGCGCTTCCTCCTGCCATTCCGGCAGGTCCTTCCAGACATCCAACCCGGTGACAGCGGCGCGCAGCCCGGCTGTCTCCGACTCCTCCCCCAGTGCCGCCAGGACCATGGGCCCCCAGCTCCAACCGCCCTGAGCCATGGCGAAGGCACAGCGTCTTGTTCGGGGGTCCCGCTCCCCCACCGCCATCAAATGACGCAACAGGCGCTGGGCGGCGCGGGGCAGCAGGATTGCCTGATCCTCCAGCCCGCCTGGAATTGGCAATTGCAAAGCCTCGGCCAGCCCGCGCGGGGTCGGTACACAGAATTTTGCAGGCGCGACAAAGGCGAACAGTTCCAGCAGATCCAAACTGCCAGGCGGTATACGCCCCCCGGCCCGACCCGAAATCCGGGCCACGGTGGCAGGGGCATGCAACAGGTAAATCGGCCCGCCTTTGGACAGCCGCCGTGCCGCCTCCTTATGGGGCAGACGCTCCACCTCTCCATCCTCGGTCAGCCACGCGGCCTCATGCACCCCGGCCACAAGGGCGGGCGTAGGTTCCAGCATAAGAGTAGGGGCCGCACACATTCCCCACTTTCACCGGATTCCAACCCAGTCCTCAAGCGATGGTTTCAATCATGAATGGGCCATTATGTTCCCTTTAAAGTATGGTTTTTAAATTAATTCTTTACATGTTCTTATTAAGACGCTATACAAGCTTTGGGAGCGGGCCATAAGTGCGTCCAAATCCCAAAAGCCAGACTTACCCTGTTCAAGCCTTACGCCGCATCGGACCCCCGATGCGGCGTCTTTTGTTTGGATACACTCTAGTTTTGAAAGGAATGACCCATGGGCAGTTCAACATCCGCACCAAGCACACCCGCACCAAGCACACCCGCACCAACAACACCCGCCGTCGACAGCGGCAGCACGGCACGATTTGATTCGATAGGCGCCCGCGCGCCCACTGCACCCGCGCGCACCACAGCCGTATCCACCACACCCAACACATCTGGCAGAATGCCGTATAATGGCGGTCTCGCAGGGGGCTATAGCGCGACCCTGCCAAGTCTGAACCCGGCCGCGCCAACAGTAGCAACCAATCCGACTGTCCCGGCAAATCCGGCCTGGAATCGCTGGGATGGTGCAACCGCGCCCGTGCCCACGCCGTCGGCTTCAGGGATCAATGCCTCAAAACCACAGCGCACTGCCGCACCGGATGTAACCTACAAAACACTGATCACACCCGGCATACGGCTGTCCGATCCAAACCGAACCGTGGAAACGCGAAACCCGCATCCGCCAACGCGCAGCGAAACAAAGCGCCCGTCCCCCTCACCCCAGACCAAGGCCAGCCAGTCCTATCGTGGCATGCACGGGCCAGGGGAACCAAAGCGCCCCTTACCCTCGGCACCAGAGCATCATGCGCTCGCATGAGCTCACACATGATGCTCTTACAGCTTGTTTTTTCAGCAAATACGTCGTCGCAAACGATCCCGTTTGCTCGGGATTTGCTGCGCCTGTTCTTTCAGAGGAAGCGCAAGCCTCGAATGACCGCCTGGTATCGGCAATGACCAAGACCCGCGATCCCTCTGGTCTGATTGAGTTCATGGTAGCCGCAAAACAGCGGTCTCCCGACCAGTTTGCCGTTGAATATGCCGATATCCTGGACCGCTACCAAAAGGCCCTGCCCGACTCGCAGCAGGATCAATATCATGCCTTCAAATCAAAAGCAGATGCAGCCCTGGGCTATCACAGAAGCCAGGGTGACCGTTCCTGGGTCGCAGGCGCCCTGCACGAGCCTCTATGGACTGCCCCAAAACGACAGCAACAAGACGTGCATCAGGCCACTCTGCGCCGCAAAGAAAATCGGAGCCTCAGCCAGGAGGAGCGAAACCGCCGTGTGGACGCAAAACCGAAAGACGGAACCTGGGATTTCATTAAAGAAGCCGCCACTGAGGGGCCATCCGACCTTGTAATCGATGATAGTGCTCCTTTAGGTATAAATGCCCTGCGGGAAGCCTTCCCAGACTTGCCCGAAAGTCCAACACGTGATGACTTCTACAAGGCAATGCAAACCCTAAAGCCGGGTGAAACTGTTCTTGAAAACAGTCGGACATATGAGTTGATCCACGCCTTGCTGCATAATACGCCGGGCGCCATTCCATCCAATTTTCCCAAGGCAGCGAGTGAGGTCACCAGTTGGAACGCTGTTGGCGCTGTGGACGCCGCATACAACCCCTATCTTACGTATGAATCCCAAGACTATCTGAAATTCATTCACCACAATCTAATCCCCTATAACTTGGAGATTTTTGCCAACTTGCAAAAGGGGGTAGAGCCAAAAGGATTGGAGGGACTGCGGGGATTAGATCTTGACATAAAGCTGGTCGAACGGGAGCAGCATTTAGTTTCCGTGCTAACAGACCGCTATTTTATGGATAATCCGAATCTCAACAAAAGGGTAGTTATGCAAGAAATCAGCGACTCAACTACGAATGCGATGCCATATGTCAACATTAAGCCTTTGGACCAATTTGGAATCGGCAAAATAAACTTATCGGCGATTGGAGATTCTCGAAACGATTATGTACAGGCAGCAACGACCGATCTATTCTCAACCCAGGATTACAATACCAAAAAGGAGTCTGACCGCGTGAAGATCGGGCAGAACATTGTGCGTCAAATCTACCGGAAAAGGTCCAACGAATGAAAGCGGTTGGCCGGTTTTTCGGACTCTTCTTTTTAGAATGGGTACTGGACATGGCCATCTGCGTGGTGGCCATGTTCAGCTTGGGCGTATTAATGATGTTGATAATCTCAGTCTTTGGACCAAATCACATCGACATAAAAAATACTATTTTTTACGAATCAATAAACATAATTGGAGTTATAAGCTTTGTAATTATTATAAATTTATCCAGATTATGGAATCAATTAATAATAAATATGACAATAAGATCAATAGTATCATATTTTTATTTTAATATATATTTGAGTATATTTTTAATTTCTATTCCAGCCATAATGTTATACGGGCTTATATTTATTTCATTCTTTGATTTTTTATTTTCCAGTACGCAAACATTCGATTGGTTCTCAACATCCTATCCTAACACTTTTTGGTTTCTTATAACACTTCCCTTTGTAGTCAGCACCTTGACCGCCCCCTATATTGTTTATCGCTGGAAGGGCGAGGTATTTGAGAGCCGGTTCAATCGCAAGTTTCGCGCACAACTGCAAGATAAAGAGCGAATTCAGGCGCTCACCGGGATCAAACAGGCCCCCTGGTGGGAAAGCGGCATAGGACCAAAAGACAACCTGCTGGACTTTTGCCGCAAGCGTTTTCAGAAAAGGTCCAGCGAATGAGAGCGGTCGGGCGGTTTTTGTGCCTCTTCTTTCTGGAATGGATACTGGACATGGCCATCTGTATGGTGGTCATGTTCAGCCTGGGCGTGATAGTAACCATTCCAATATGGATATTTGGGCCAAACGACATCGACCTCGGAAGAATACCTTATTACGAAGAACTCAATATACATAAAATTCTTTTGTTCGTTATATTTGCAAATATTCTCAGGTCATATAATCGAATTATAATAAATGCATTAGTACGATCTATTGTTTCTTATTTCTATTTTAACATATATCTTAATATTTTTATAATTTCCATTCCAGCAATCCTAGTTTATGGATGCATGCTACTTATCTTTTTTTTAATATTTTTTGGCACTCAAGAGTTTGATTGGAGTATTGGGGGGAATACTCAACCAATCTGGTTTTTTATCACCCTCCCCTTCGTCATCAGCACACTAACCGCCCCCTATATTGTATATCGATGGACAGGCGAAGTGTTTGAGAGTCGGATCAACCGGAAGGTTCGTGCGCAGTTGGAAGAGAAAGATCGCATGCGAGAACTTCAGCCCCCGCCAGAAAAGCCCTGGTGGGAAGAAGGCTTCGGACCAGATACCCTGCTGGACTTTTACCACAAATGCTTCCAGAAAAGATCTACTAAATGAAAGCGGTCGCAGTTTCCATCAGAAGATTTAGTGTAGCACACATTCCCAATTCTCGCCAAATTCCGCTCCAAGCTTCAAGCGATGGTTTGATCCCGCGCACCATTCACCGCCGAAATGATGAGGGAGGTTTGCCATAGAGTGCTTTGAACACATCATTAAATCGCCTCACACTTTGAAAACCAGCGGCAAAGGCGATGGAGGTAAGCGACATCGTCCCCCCATTGATCATCCTTTTGGCCCGTTGCACTCTTGCCGTTGCTGCGGCTTGTGTTGGACTGGCTCCTGCGTGTTTTGCAAACAATCGTGAAAGATGACGCGTTCCAATACCTAGTTTGTTCGCAAGATCATCAACACTGTTCGTATCCAAGAACCCCTCATCAATCAAGCGTAGGGCCCGCCCCACGGTCGTCGCGGTACCAAGCCAGGCTGGACTGCCCGGTGCGGATTCTGGTCGACATCGAAGGCAAGGTCTGAATCCCGCCTTTTCTGCCGCAGCGGCTGTGGGATAGAAGGTAACATTTACCGATTTTGCAGGCCGCACAGGACAGATTGGTCGACAGTATATCCGTGTCGAACGGACTCCAGAAAAGAAAACACCATCATAGGCCTTATCGCGGGCCAAACGCGCACGATCACAGGTTTCAGAATCTGGGAAGAAGGTCGTTATTTCATCCATACCTCATTTTCCCTGAGGGCTTTAAGCAAGTCTAGCTGGAATCAGACTCGATCCCGCGATGGCGTCCGAAACCAGCCAGATCACGTTGCGCCAAAGTGATAGATCACAGGAAGCCCAACAAAAATATAGGAAAATCAATGCCCCAAAAATCAGAGGTAAAGCTACCAGAAATTGGGCTTCTCATTCTCTTGTCATTTTTATGGGGAGGATCGTTTACCCTTACTGAAATCGCTATCGAGACAATCCCACCAGCAACCATCGTCTGCGGGCGCTTGATCGTAGGGGCGATTCTTTTGAGCCTTTTTGCTGTTTGGAACCGTGTCACCTTTCCAAAAACGCTCAACCAGTGGACCCCAATGGTACTACAAGGGATATTGCAAAGCGCACTGCCCTTCATGTTGATCAGTTGGGGGCAGACGCATATCGACAGTGGCCTTGCTGGATTGCTTAATACAACACCGCCCCTATTTGTCTTCCTGATCGGTGCCTTTTTGTTGCACGATAGAAGCGTTGGGAAGCGACATTTATTTGGAATTCTGCTGGGGCTAATTGGCGTTCTGACCATTATGGAGCCTGCTTTACTATCGGGTGAAAGCAGGTCCACTTTAGGCCAACTCGCCGTAATCGGTGCCAGTCTTAGCTATGCTCTGGCGGCGCTCTATGCCCGAAGATTCAATACTCAGCCAGCGGTGCTCACGGCGGCCTGCTCTATGAGCTTTGCCGCATTGATAATACTTCCTGTCTCGGTTGTTGTAGATCATCCGATGACCCTTGCGCCGACACTTCATGCCGTGGCGTCGGTCATCACCCTTGGTGTATTTTCCACTGCCATTGCGATGGCAATTTACTTTCGGCTTATCCGTACCCTGGGGCCATTGATTGTCACAACCGGCAGCTACATGCGCGCCGCCTTCAGTGTGTTGCTGGGCGTTGTGTTGTTACAAGAAGAGGCCTCGGCGACCTTAATCCTCGGTCTGATCATGATCTTTGCGGCAGTGGCCGTTATCAGCGGACATCTGAAACTAATACCTAAAATCACATCGAAGAAATCCTAACTAAAAAGGACCGTTTAAAATGAAGGCTATGTTGCAATGGCTACTGGTTCAAATCACTTGGATCTTTCAATTGGACTGCGCATCGCTTCGCACCCGAAGCAATGAGCGCGCTGTGATTACGCCCGAGAGTTTTGGACATTGATTGCCTAAAAACGCTCACATCCGGTCCCTACGAGACCACCAGTTGGAACCCTATTGGCGCAGTAGAAAACGATAAATTTTGGACAGAAACCCTGGGCGGCACAAGAGAAGCACAGGACTATCTGAAGTTCGTGAACAGAAACCTGCCCCCCCCAATAGACATGAGGTTTTCGCCAACCTGCAAAAAGGAGTCGGACCAAAGGAGAGCCTGCTGGACTTTTGCCGCAAACGCTTTCGCCCCCCAACCGAGTAAGGGCTAAGCGGCGATTGGTACGGTTACGACAATTACCTTAAGTCACTCCCCCAATGATTTGGTCGCGATTTCCAGGCTGTCGCGGCTGAGGCCGCTGGTTTTGGCGATGCGTTCCAACTGGTCGCGCATAAGGCGGCTGCGATCAGCAGGCAGTCGACGCCATTGACCAAAGACACCCAGCATCCGCGCGGCGACCTGGGGATTGATGCCATCCAACTGCACCAGAACATCGGCGACGAAGCGATAACCCGTGCCATCAGCAGCATGGAACCGCACCGGATTTCCCATGGCAAAGGCTCCGATCAGGGCGCGCACCTTGTTGGGCTTTTTAATCGAGAAGGCTGAATGAGACATCAGCTTCTTAACGCGCTGTAACGTATCGGACCGATTGCTCATCGCCTGGACGGCAAACCATTTATCCATCACCTGCTCATCACCCTTAAAGCGATCATAAAAGGCTGCCAGGGCCGCCTCTTGCTCCGGCCCGTCGGTGTCGGCCAGCACGGAAAGAGCAGCCATGCGATCTGTCATATTGTCAGCCTGATCAAAGCGCGATTTTGCCAGCGCAATGGCGGCCGCGCTGCCCGTTGCGCCCAGATAGGCCAACGCCGTGTTGCGCAGGGCCCGACGCCCCGCAGACTCTGCGGCTGGATCATAAGGGCCAGTTTCCGCCAGAGCATCGTGCACCGCCAGAAACTCCGCCTGGAAAGCCTCAGCAATTGCCTTGCGCAGCATCATGCGGGCGGTGTGAATTTCATCAACAGCCACCGGGCGCATTTGCTCTGCGATGTAATCTTCCGTCGGCAAGACAATGGCCTGGGCGCGGAAGGCCGGATCCAAATCCGTGTCCAGCAGGATTTTACCCAAGGCCTCGATCAAGGCCTTATCGATGACCGGCTCTTGTCCATCGCGCAGCGCCTGCACCATCTCCAACAGGCGCTTAGTGGCATATTGCTGACCGGCCTCCCATCGCGCAAAAGAGTCTGGATCATTGGCCATTTGAACGACGCGGTCTTCCGATGTGTAATCCGCTTTCAAAGCGATTGGCGCGGAAAACCCTCGGTTCAATGAGGGTACAGCCGGAGCGCTGATATCTTCAAACACCGTCACCAATGTCGCCTCGTTCAGGGCCAGCACGGTTTCCTCGCCCAAATCCTCCCCATCCACACGCAAGCGGAGGGGCTGACCGGTTATCGCATCCATCAATCCCATACGCAGCGGAATTGGCAGAGCCTGTTTTTCCGGCTGACCGGGTGTTGGCTTTGTGGTCTGTTCCAAAGTCAGTGTCAGTTGTTGTGCTTTGGCGTCATGCTGCCATTCTGCCTGAACCTCTGGCGTGCCCGCCTGACTGTACCAGGGTTTGAAATATGTCAGGTCACGCTTATTCGCATCGGCCATGGCGGCGACGAAATCATCACAGGTGACCGCCTGCCCGTCGTGACGCTGAAAATACAATCGCATACCGGCCTGGAATCCGTCTTCGCCCAGCAAGGCGTGAAGCATACGGATGACCTCCGCCCCTTTCTCGTAGACGGTGGCTGTGTAGAAATTGTTGATCTCGATATAGCTTTCTGGCCTAACGGGATGGGCCAGGGGGCCGGAATCTTCCGGGAATTGCCGCGCGCGCAGCATGCGGACATCCTGGATGCGCTTCACCGGACGCGAGCGCATGTCGGCGGAAAATTCCTGATCGCGAAACACGGTCAGGCCCTCTTTCAGGCTCAACTGAAACCAATCGCGGCAGGTAACGCGATTGCCGGTCCAGTTGTGGAAATATTCATGGGCAACAATGCCTTCGATAGAGCCAAAATCCGCATCGGTGGCCGTCTCTGGATCGGCCAGAATGTATTTCGCATTGAACACATTCAGCGACTTGTTTTCCATCGCGCCCATATTGAAATCACTGACCGCGACGATGTTGAAGATATCCAAATCGTATTCCAGGCCAAAGCGGGATTCATCCCAGGCCATGGACCGCTTCAGCGCATCCATTGCATAGGCACAGCGCGGCGCATTGCCCGGTTCGACCCAGATTTTTAGATCAACCACACGCCCGCTGCTGGTGGTAAAGGTATCTTCAAACGCGTCCAGAGTTCCGGCGACCAGGGCAAACAGGTAGCTGGGTTTTGGAAAGGGGTCGGCCCAGACGGCCTGATGCCGCCCGTCTGACAGATCGCTCTTATCCGTTAAGTTACCATTGGACAGCAGGACAGGATAAGAGGCTTTGTCGGCGCGAATTGTGGCGGTGAAAACGCTCATCACATCGGGTCGGTCGGGATAGAAGGTGATCCGCCGAAACCCTTCCGCCTCGCACTGAGTACAGAAAATGCCATTAGACTGATACAGGCCTTCCAGACGAGTATTTTCGACCGGATCAATGGCAACCTGTGTCATCAACTCAAAGGAAGCCGGTGGATTGTTAAGGGTCAGGCCGGTCTTGCTTTGGCTATACGCGTCTTTCCCCAGCGCTGTCCCATCGATCTCAATCGCCTTCAGACGCAAATCTTCGCCGTCCAGGGTCAAGGGACCGGTTGCCCCCGGCGCTCGCCGAATGGCAAGCCGCGCTGTGACCAGAGTTTCCTTCGGGGCCAGATCGAATTCCAAGGCCACATGATCAATGGAATAGGCAGGCGCACGATACTCTGACAGGCGGATTACGGGCGGCTGGTCGGTCTTCATCATAGGTCCTTAATGCAATAAAGGGGAACGCGATAAGGGGGCAGCGTGAGAGCCCACAGGCAAGACCTTTTCAGACCTTACGTCAAGGTGCGCCTGAAGAGCGTCACGGCCACAACATCTCCGGCCCGGAATAGCGGGCGACCAGGAAATCGACAAAGGCACGCACCTTGGCCGACAAATGGCGATTGGGCGGATACAGCGCATAAATGCCAATCGGGTCCGGTTCAAACGCATCTAGTGCTGAGATCAAGTCCCCGTTCCGGATGCTTTCTGCACATATAAAAGTTGGGGAATTCACGATGCCCAGACCCGCCGATGCCGCCAAAGCCAGGGCATTGCCGTTATTGGATGTTAACGTACCGCCGACACGAACGGAGATCCCCCCGCCTTTCGGATCATCAGGATCCTTAAAGTTCCAGGAATTCGGGGCGCTGAGATAGGTGTAGATCAGGCAGTTATGTGCTTCCAGATCTTTGGGATGTTCTGGTCGCCCCATTCGGTCCCAATAGTCCTTGGACGCCAGGATCGGCCGCCTGGTTTCTGCAATGCGCTTGGCGATCAGGCTGGAATCTTCCAACACACCGATGCGAACCGCCATATCAAACCCTTCCTCCAGGATATCGACACGACGGTCGCTGAAATCCATGAAGACTTTCACTTCGGGAAACTGCGTCATGAAATCCGGCAGTGCGCGGGCCAGATGGGTAATGCCAAAACTGACAGGTGCCGTTACCCTCAACTGTCCCCGCGGGCGTTCCTGCAAATGGGTGACGGCCAGTTCCGCCTCTTCCGCTTCGGCGATGATCCGGCGACAGCGCTCATAGAAGGCCTGGCCCACCTCCGTCAGGTTTAACCGGCGCGTTGTGCGGGCAATCAATTGCGCGCCCAGCCGTTGTTCCAGGCGCGTCACCTGCTTGCTGACCGCTGACTTTGATTGTCCCATCTTTTCTGCGGCTGCGGTGAAGCTTCCCGCCTCAACAACCGCTGCGAATACCGCAATCCCACTTAAATCCTGCATCGCCCATCACTCCAGGTTGGTGGAAAGACATTAGGGCCTTTTTCGAAACAATTAAATTCTTTTCTGATCGATTGTTCTTATTCGGATCGAGATTAAGTTATGTGTCAACAAATGAAACAGAAGGAGCAACGACATGGGACTCTTGGTAGACGGCGAATGGCACGACAAATGGTACGATACGTCCAAGACCGGCGGGAAATTTGTGCGCAGTGAATCAGTATTCCGAAACTGGGTCACTGCTGATGGCAGTGCTGGACCGACCGGCGATGCAGGTTTCAAGGCAGAGGCCGGACGCTACCATCTGTATGTGTCGCTGGCCTGTCCCTGGGCCCATCGCACCCTGATCTTTCGGGCCATTAAGGATTTGGACGAAATGATCGATATCTCGGTCGTCCACTGGAAGATGAAAGAAAACGGTTGGACATTTGACGACAGTGATCCGGATGTTATTGCGGACCCGATCCATAAAGCGCGGTTCCTGCACCAGGTGTATACGGCGGTGAAGCCTGACTATTCCGGTCGGGTCACGGTTCCGGTCCTGTATGACAAGAAAACCGACCAGATCGTATCGAATGAGTCTGCCGATATCATCCGGATGCTGAATTCCGCCTTCGATGGGATCGGCGCACGGGCCGGAGATTACTATCCAGAAGCCCTGCGCGCGGAAATCGATGAGGTCAATGACCGGGTCTATAACACTGTGAATAACGGTGTCTATAAATCAGGATTTGCGACCGAACAGGCACCTTATGAAGAGGCGGTCACCGACCTGTTCGACAGTCTGGACTGGTTGGAAAATCGTCTGTCAAAACAGCGGTATCTGGCCGGAGATCAGATCACAGAGGCCGATTGGCGTTTGTTCACGACCCTGGTTCGGTTTGATCCGGTCTATGTCGGACATTTTAAGTGTAACCTGCGGCGGATCGTCGATTACCCCAATCTGTGGGCCTATACCCGGGAATTGTATCAACAGCCCGGCGTGCAGGAGACCATCAATATGCGCCATATCAAGTCCCATTATTATGGCAGCCACGACATGATCAACCCGACCGGAGTTATTCCAATGGGACCGGTTCTGGACTTTGGAGCAAATCCCGAGCAAACGGAGGCGTTTGCGACGACGAATTTGCCGAAATAACAACCAGCCAGAGTATCTTGTGTGAGCTCATGCGAACGCATGATGCTCTGGCGAACCCCATGGGCGGGATGCCCAGAAATCCGCCTGACCGGAAAAAAAGCCGGTGGACAAGACGAGGAGTGCGTATCATGACCCTTGAACTGAGACCTTTCGACAGCTTGGGCGCTGCCAATTTCGGCTGGCTGGATGCAAAGCACCATTTCAGCTTCGGGCACTATTATGACCCCAAACGGATGCATGTCGGCCCGCTGCGTGTCTGGAATGATGATACGATTGCACCGGGCACTGGTTTTGACCCGCACCCGCATCGGGACATGGAAATCATCACCTATGTTCGGGAGGGGGCAATTACCCATAAAGATAATATGGGTAATAAGGGCCGCACAGAAGCTGGCGATATCCAGGTCATGTCCGCCGGAACAGGCATCGTTCATTCCGAGTACAATGAAGAAGATGTCACGACCAAGATCTTCCAGATCTGGATCATACCGCGCAGTCAGGGTGGCAAGCCACGCTGGGAAACCAAATCCTTCCCTCGGGGAGATCAGGCGGGCAAATTGCATCCCCTGGCCTCGGGTCGGGCCGGAATCACAGGCGTCGCCCCAATCGATCAGGACGCGACCCTGTTTGCCGGCAGCCTGTCCAAAGGCACGGTCATCGACCAGATTTTAGGGCGCAACCGCTGTGCCTATCTGGTCCCCGCAAAGGGACGCGTGAAGATTGATGGCACGGAGATCAAAAACCGCGATGGCGTCATCATCCGCGATGCCAAATCGGTAAAGATCGAAGCCTTGGAAGACGCTGAAGTCATCCTGGTGGATGTTCCCAACGGATAAGCTTTGAAACGATTCCCCCGACAGCCGAACCTGAGTCCATTCTGGAATCAGGTTCGGCGTTGCCTTATCCCGGCACAGTTACCGAATTATTTTTAGTTCCATATTGTAACATCTTCGACACGGGATCACCTATGCGTCGCGGGTGGCTGGAATCGTTCTATCCGACCCTCTTTCACTGGATGCCTTCATCGTGCTCATTACCGTTTCCCTTCTGGTTCTTGGTCTTGCGTTGCTGTTTGGCGGGGGGGAAGCCCTGGTTCGGGGCGGTGTCTCCCTGGCGCTGAGATTTGGACTCTCCCCCCTGATCGTCGGCCTGACCGTTGTGGCCTTTGGCACGTCTTTGCCAGAGCTTCTTGTCTCAGTGCAGGCCGCGCTTTCCGGGTCGCCTGATATTGCCGTGGGCAATGTGGTCGGATCCAATATTGCGAACATTCTGCTGATCCTGGGGGCGACTGCTGTGATTGCCCCGATCACCATGGCATTCAAGACAGTGTCGCGTGATCTGATGATAATGATCGCTGCTGCTGTCGCGATGCTTGCCTTAGGGTGGGTCGGACTGATTGAAAGATGGATGGGCATGGCCATGCTGGCGAGTTTGATCATCTATCTGATCTTTGCCTGTCGGAACACCCCCTGCGAAGATGACCCGTCCGACACCAGTATGTCGAAATTGCTGTGGTGGCAGGAAACCCTGGCGATCCTGGGTGGTCTGGTTGCCCTGATGGTGGGGGCCAATCTGCTGGTCGGGTCGGCAACCGATATCGCACGCACCTTCGGTGTGTCCGAAGCGGTGATCGGCCTGACCATCGTAGCCGTCGGCACCAGCCTGCCTGAATTGGCCGCATCCCTGGTGGCGGCCATTCGTCGTCAGTCTGATATCGCCATCGGCAATGTGGTCGGATCGAATATTTTCAACATCCTCGCCATTCTGGGCATCACCGCGATGATCGAACCCATCACAGTTTCCCCAGAAATGGCGCGCATGGATATTCCGGTCATGATCGGTATATCCATCCTTCTGACCGGATTGATTTTCGCCCTGAATGGATTGGGGCGGATCGTCGGGGCTGGTTTCCTGGGCCTGTATGGCAGCTATGTCGTATACCTGTATTAACGCCGCTTTATTGGCCGCAAAAGCGTGTCAGGCGATGGGGCATCAAGGTGAGTTCGTGATCAATTTCTGAGACTCGGGTTTGGCATAATTCCGGGCTGGCGCTGACCTTCGACCAATCTGGTGCCTTACAGCGTGTCAGCATATCCTCGAGGCTGTCGACGCATTGTTCAAAATGCGCTTTCGCCTTATCGAAACGCTCTTTCCCTGTGCGTAAAAAATTGCATGTCTCTAAATCAGTGGTGTTTGACCGATGCAGGGCTTCTTCCGTTAAATTTTGGGCTGCGGTCAGGTCGCCAAGCCCATCCTGCATCATACCTTCCAGGGCATGTATGCGGTCTTCACAGTCAGCCGCAGCCACACCTGCCGACGCAATAAGCAACAGCACCGCGACGCTAGCCGTTTGGATGAAAGAAACCGTGGATCTTTTTCGCAACTGCCTTTGAAATACCATCCACATTCTCCAAATCCGACACAGATGCGCGCGATACCGCTTTCGCAGAACCGAAGTATAACAGAAGCGCCTTTTTACGCTTCCCCCCAATTCCAGGAATTTCATCCAATGGGCTGCGTACCTGATCTTTTGCGCGGCGCTTACGGTGTGATCCGATAGCGAAACGGTGCGCTTCATCCCGCAGGCGCTGAATAAAATACAGAACCGGGTCGCGGGGTGGCAGCAACAGGGGCTGATCCCCACCGGGCAGCATGATCCGTTCCCGGCCCGCTTCCCGCTCTGGCCCCTTGGCGACAGTCATGACGGGAACATCATCTTCCAGGCCCAGTTCCGCCAGTGCTTCCATCGCAGAACTCAATTGCCCCTTACCGCCATCCAGAATGACCAGGTCGGGCCAGACACCGCTGGTGCGATCCGGGTCTTCCTTCAGGGCACGGGCAAAACGGCGATAGATGACTTCCTTGGTCATCGCATAATCATCCCCACCTGCCGGGGCATCGGTTAAATCAGGCACGGGCACCTCTGCAAGGCCGGGAACAGAGGGGCTGGCGGGCTCGTCCTCTCCCCGAATGTTGAATTTGCGATACTGATTCTTTGCAAACCCGTCCGGCCCGGCCACGATCATTGCGCCAACCGCCTGACGCCCGGAAATATGACTGTTGTCGTAAACCTCCACCCGCTGCAGCGGCCCTTCCAGACCGCTGAGGTCCGCCAGGCCATTCAACAGCCGCACCTGGCTGGAACTTTCCGCCAGCCGCCGTTCCAATGCCTCCCTGGCATTGTCAGCGGCATGGTCCACCGCCTTACGCCGTCCGCCTCGTTGGGGCACGGCTATGGTGACCTTGCGCCCTGCCTTCAGTGTCAGCGCCTCTGTCAGAAGATCCAATTCGTCCGGAGCCTGGTTCAAAAGCACATCTTTTGGCGGCGGGCGGTTTTCATAGAATTGGCCCAGAAATCCAGCCAGAATCAAACCTGGCTCCATCTGTTTGTCATGGCTGGGGAAGTACGACCGCGTGCCATTGTTCTGGCCGGCACGAAAGAAAAAGACCTGAATGCAGCTCTGACCGCCACGCTGTTCCAGGGCAATCACATCCGCGTCGCCAATGCCTTCGATATTGATGTCCTGGCTGGATTGCACATGGGCCATGGCGCGCAATCGATCCCGATAGGATGCGGCGCGCTCAAAATCCATCGCGTCAGACGCTGCCTGCATCTCGCTGACCAGATCGTCTTTCACCTCCTGGGATCGACCCGACAGGAAGGCTTTCGCTTGCGCCACAGTGGCGGCATAGCCTTCTTGCGATATATAGCCGACACAGGGCGCACTACAGCGTTTGATCTGGTATTGCAGGCAGGGGCGCGACCGATTGCGAAACACACCATCCGTGCAATTGCGCAGTAAAAAGGCGCGCTGCAATACATTCAGGGTGCGATTGACCGCCCCTGCTGAGGCGAATGGACCAAAGAAATCCCCTTTCCGGTCCCGCGCGCCCCGGTGTTTCACAATTTGGGGAAACTCCTGATCGCCCCGAATTAAGATATCTGGAAATGTCTTATCATCCCGCAACAGCACATTGTAACGAGGCATCAGGCGCTTGATCAGATTGTTTTCCAGCAACAGCGCCTCGACCTCGCTGGCGCAGGTGACAAACTCCATCGTTGCGGTTTCAGAAACCATGCGTTGCAAGCGGATCGGCAAACGCTCCGGCCTGGAATAGGTTGTCACACGCTTGCGCAGATTATGCGCCTTACCGACGTATAAGGGCTCACCATCTGCAGAAATCATGCGATAGACGCCAGCCTCGTTGCCCAGCTTCGCAAGATATCGCTTCACCACCGCAGCCCCGGTCGCAAGACTGGGGCGCGCGGCGACAGTGGGTGCCAATAAGGTCCCATCCGCCGTTTGGCTCAAACTCTCCGCTCTGGTGTCGTTGGGCATTCACGTATCACTTTCCTGCCTCAGCATCATGGGCTCTTATAAACGCACACATGACACGCTGGCCTGTTGTTCTCTCTGCACATATGCCGTTGCAAACATTTCTGTCTACTCGGGTTTGCTGAACCTCATATTTCTTTCCGCCAAACGCATTGGTCAAGGGTGCCGATGGCGCCATTTTAACCTTGGCGAATTTCGTCCCATACGGGCCAAATTCAGCGCTGGCACGATTTAAATCCAGCTATCCACCGCGCCTGTGGAAAACCTTGTTGGTAACCAAGGGACGACCCCACGCCTCGCCACATTCCCTAGGGGAGTCAGCGGTTTGCCTAATATTTAACCACCAAAAACTAACATATTGTTTTTATTAACATTATAATAAGTCAAGTATGAAAGATTGGTTAAACTGAAAAAAGCTCCTTGCCTGCAGACTTCCCCCGAATCCGGCAAATTCTCCTGTGCACAACTCAAAAACGATAAATTGAATTTTAGGCATATTTTTAAATATTTAGGCAAAAGTGCATTCAATACACACAACCAGCATTAAACTGTACAGTCTAAGTATTGGTGTCATCATCATTCTTCGATATAACATCCCAACCCTGCCTGTTGCCACCCCAGATGTTCTCCCCCATCCAGGGCGATCATCTGTCCGGTATAGCTCGGGCTTTGTATGATGAAGCGCACGGCTTTCGCAATGGCGGTGGGTTCGGTGCGCCGTTTCAAGGGAACAGCGTCCCATTGTCGGTCAAAATCGGTCGTATTCTGCCTGGCGCTGGGGACTGTTGGCCCTGGCCCCACAGCCGCGACACGAACCTGTGGCGCCAAGGCCAGCGCGAGCGTTCTAGTCAATGTCCAAAGGCCCGATTTCGATGCCGTATAGCTGATGAAATGCGGTGTAAGATTAAACACCCGTTGATCGATGATATTGACGGCGACACCATTCTTATCGTCGGGCAATGCCTTTGCGAAAGCCTGAATGATCCGCATGGGCGATTCCAGATTAATCGCCATATGAGATGACCAACTATCCCGCGTAACCGTATTCCAATCGTCACGTTCAAAGATTGAGGCATTATTGACGACAACACCCAATTCACCGAAAGCAGACAGGGTTTGGGCGACCAGATCCGTCGCCGCGTCTGGGTCTGCCAGATCCGCATCAAACAAATGCACCGCTCGCCCCAAATCCCGAATTTCTTGGGCTGTCGCTTCGGCATCGGATTCTGATCCCCGATAATGCAGCGCGATATCAAATCCATACTGCGCCAAATCCAAAGCAATCTCTCGACCAATCCGCCGGGCCGCGCCCGTGACCAGCGCTACCGGGGCCAAGCGTTCATCCTGTAGCATAAAAGGCACCCGCATCAACGACGCCCCCGACGACGACCAGAAGAGGCCTTTGCCCCCTTGCGCCCCTTCGGCACAGCCTCAGGATTCTTACTGATCAGAGAGGCCGCGATCTCCACATCAATGGGCAGGGAATCGACTGGCATATCCAGGTCATAGGCTTCCAATCGCTTGATCTCGTCTCGCATCTTGGCCGCCGTTTCAAATTCCAGGTCGGCAGCAGCGACCTTCATGCGCTCTTCCAAATCGCGGATATAGGTTTTCAGATCGACCCCGACCAAATGGGACTGTGCCCCATCACCCGTGCCGACCGTAACCCGATCCCGCTCGTAAACTGAATTCAGCACATCAGAGATGGATCGTTTGATGCTTTCCGGCGTAATGCCATGTTCCGCATTGTATAGCTGCTGCTTCTCCCGGCGGCGGCTGGTTTCGTCCAGGGCATAGGTCAGGCTGTCGGTCATGCGATCCGCATATAACAGGACGCGCCCATCCACATTGCGTGCCGCCCGGCCAATCGTCTGAACCAGCGATGTCTTGGACCTCAGGAACCCTTCCTTATCCGCATCCAGGATCGCCACCACCGCGCATTCGGGAATATCCAACCCTTCCCGCAGCAAGTTAATCCCGATCAGGATGTCAAAGGCACCCAGGCGCAAATCACGGATAATCTCAATGCGCTCCAATGTGTCGATATCAGAATGCAGATAGCGGACCTTCAGGCCGGTTTCCGACATGTAATCGGTCAGGTCCTCGGCCATGCGCTTGGTCAGTACCGTGACCAGAACACGCTCCCCTTTCTCCGTACATTGGCGGCATTCATCCAGCAGGTCATCGACCTGATTGGCAGTTGGGCGCACAATACAAACGGGATCGATCAATCCGGTCGGGCGCACCAATTGCTCGGTAATGACGCCCCCCGTCCGCTCCAACTCCCAGGGACCGGGCGTGGCGGAAACGAATATGGTCTGGGGCCGCATCGCCTCCCATTCTTCAAATTTCAAAGGACGGTTATCAACGCAGGACGGCAGTCGGAAACCAAATTCTGCCAATGTCGATTTCCGCGCAAAGTCCCCCCGGAACATACCGCCGATCTGCGGCACGGTGACATGGCTTTCATCCAGCACCAACAGGGCGTTGTCTGGCAGATACTCAAACAGGGTCGGTGGCGGCTCCCCGGCATTGCGCCCGGTCAGATAGCGGGAATAGTTCTCAATCCCGTTACACGCCCCCGTCGCTTCCATCATCTCCAGGTCAAAGACCGTGCGTTGTTCGATGCGCTGTAATTCCAGCAGTTTCCCGGCCTTCTCAAATTGCTCCGTGCGCTGACGCAGTTCCAGCTTGATGCGGTCCATTGCCTGTTTCAGCGTCGGGCGCGGCGTAACATAGTGGCTGCCTGCATAGACCCGGACTTTCTCCAGGGTTGCTGTCTTCTCCCCGGTCAGCGGGTCAAATTCGTGAATTGCATCGATTTCATCGCCAAAGAAAGACACCCGCCAGGCGCGGTCTTCCAGGTGGGCCGGAAAGATTTCAATCGTATCGCCACGCACGCGAAAGCTGCCGCGCTGAAACTGAATGTCGCTGCGTTTATATTGCAGGGTAACCAATTCGCGCATCAGATCGCGCACATCCATGCGCTTTCCCGCCTCCACATCAATAACCATCTGGCTATAGGTTTCGGGGGAGCCAATACCATAAATGCAGGAAACAGACGCAACGATGATCACATCATCCCGCTCGAACAGCGCCCGGGTCGCAGAGTGACGCATCCGGTCGATTTGCTCGTTTCGCGAACTCTCCTTCTCAATGAAGGTGTCAGAGCGCGGAACATAAGCTTCCGGCTGGTAATAATCATAATAAGAGACGAAATATTCGACCGCATTATTGGGAAAGAAGGATTTCATCTCCCCATATAATTGCGCCGCGAGTGTCTTGTTTGGCGCCAAAACCAGGGTGGGGCGCTGTAACTCTTGGATCGCATGGGCGATGGTGAAGGTCTTACCAGATCCGGTCACGCCCAGCAGGACCTGGTCCCGCTCTCCTTCACGCACACCTTCGACAAGCTGCTTGATCGCCTCTGGTTGATCGCCAGCGGGTTGATAATCGGACTCTATTTTGAAAGGGACGCCTCCCTCAGTCAAAGGGCGTGCATATTTCGGTGTTTCACCGAAGATATACCCGACGGGCATCTCTGGTTTCAGATCAATGGTGTCGCTCATAGGGGTGACTATAAACCGCGATTGGCGGCAAGCAAGAGATGCACGAAAGCAATCCCAGCCTTAATGACGGATCAGCCAAACCAGCGCGATCCCAAACACCAGCGCCCCCATTCCGACGCGACGAAGACTCGTTGGTGAAAATGTCAATGCCGCTGCCATCATTCGCTGCATTTGGGTGGGAATTAATGCATAAAGCAACCCTTCCAAAACACATAAAAATGCAAATCCCGTCATCAGCGACGTCCAAAATTCTTCCATGATTCCCTCAACTTCCTGTTTATCGCGCGGCCGATGCCAATACTGGCACCGGAAATTACGCCTGAAACGGTCTGCACATTCTTGCCATATTGCCCTGAATGACGTAGTTACATCACCGAGGGTGAATTCGCCCGACATATTTTATTCTGGCACCTGGCACTTGTTTTTCCCGCTCATCAGTTTGGAGCGACACCGCCTTAGTATTTGCGGTACGGTTTGCAGGGGAGAGTATCATTTTAAAGTTGAACACCAGCCTGCGCTGGATTGCCAGCGCACTGACAGGGATTGTTTTCGCCACGGGCCTATCGCTTGGTGGTGCCCAGGCGCAGTCTGAAATGGCTGCCTTGGCGCCGCGCGTCGGCCCTATGTCTGACTCCACCAGTGCGCTTCCTGCGATTCTGGCGCGAAACGATATCGCCCTCTATACCGAAATTTTTGATCTCCAGAATGACGGCCAATGGGACAAGGCGGATCGGCTGATCGCGCAGTTGTCGGATGATTCTCTGATGGGCCATGTGCTGTTTCAGCGCTATATGCACCCGACCGCCTACCGGTCTTCCTATCAGGAATTAAAGAACTGGCTGGCCGATTATGCGGATCATCCCGGCGCAACGCGCATTTACGGTTTGGCCCTGAAACGCAAACCGTCATCTGTTGGCTATCCACGCAAGCCTCAGGCCGTTGAAATGCCTGCCATGGATGCAGTCGTCGCCTTTGACGAGCCTCAGGGCGGGTCCGAAACCGAATCACCGGCTACGGAAAGCCGCAAATATGCGGGGAAATCCTCAAGCCAGCGCGCCAAAATTCGTGCAATTCAGTCCCAGATTCGATCATTGGTTCAACGCGGCAATGTGACCATCGCCTTAAAAAATCTGGATACCAAGGCCAATCGCGCCCTGTTTGATCCGGTCAGCTTTGCCGAAAGCCTGGGCGTTATCGCGCGGGGATATTTCCGGTATCATGAAGATCAGGAAGCCATGGCGGTTGCCAAGATGGCAACCAAACTGGCCGGTGATGATGCCGCCCGCGCCCATTGGTGGGGCGGATTAGCCGCGTTCCGGGCGAAAGATTGGAATACCGCTGCGGCGCATTTCGCCGCGCTGAGCCTGTCGGTTGAGGCGGATGATTGGCTGAGGGCGGCTGGCGGGTTTTGGGCTTCGCGTGCCTATTTGGTCGGGGGCGAACCCCAGAATGTATCTGCCATGCTGCAGCGCGCCGCAGAAATGCCGCGCACATTCTATGGCCTGCTGGCGACCCGCGCCCTGGGCCAAACACCCCCATTAGATTTTGAAATGCCGGTTCTGTCCGATACAGAGACGGAGTTTCTGTTAGAAATCCCCGCAGCCCGTCGGGCAATCGCGCTGATCGAAACCGGCCAGACCAACCGCGCCGATGAAGAATTGCGGCGGTTTGTGGATGAATTGCCGCCGTCCTTTGTTGGGACACTTCTTGCGCTGGCTGATCGGGCGGGGCTGGCTGATGTCGCCTTTCGCCTGGGGCGTGATATGGAGCGCCGCCAGAAGGTCAGCCTGGACGGTGCCCTGTATCCAGTACCAGGCTGGGAACCGGAAGATGGTTTTGGCATTGATCGCGCCTTGATATTTGCCATCGTGCGCCAGGAATCTCAATTCCGCAGCCGCGCGATCAGCAGCGCTGGTGCGCGGGGCTTGATGCAATTGATGCCGGCCACCGCCGGATATATGGCGGGCGACCGATTCCATGGTTCATCCCGTGCGGAACTGTTTGAACCTGGCCTGAACCTGTCGCTGGGTCAGAAATATGTGCATCATGTCCTCAATCTGGCGGAAATTGATGGAAACCTGCTTTATGCGCTGGCGGCGTATAATGCGGGGCCTGGCAATTTGCAGCGTTGGCGGGCCAAGATTGATTATGCCGATGATCCGCTGTTGTTCATCGAAAGCCTTCCGTCCCGTGAAACCCGCGCCTATATTGAGCATGTCCTGTCCAATTTCTGGATCTATCGCCTGCGGTTGAAGCAGAATGTCGATAGCCTGGATATGTTGATCGGGGGATCCTGGCCGATTTATGTCAGTCAGGATCAAAAGGGTTCCCCGACCGGAGAGCCCCGCACAGTGCGGATCAGCGCGGAGTAATTTCAATGCTGGGTGTTGATAAGAGCCTGCCGTTCAAACCGGTGCGAATTGCGGTGCTGACTGTCTCTGATACCCGCACCGTTGAAAATGACCGATCCGGCGACTTGCTGGTCGCGCGCCTGGAACAGGATGGTCATATCCTGGCAGCACGTCAGATTATCATTGATGATGCAGCACAGATTGTTCAGGTCCTAAATCAGTGGATCGATGACCCGGAAATTGATTGTGTCATAACCACCGGCGGCACTGGTCTGACCGGGCGTGATGTCACCCCCGAAGCATTCGCCGCCGTTCGGGAAAAGGACATACCGGGCTTTGGCGAGTATTTTCGCTGGATGTCCGCCCAGAAAATCGGAACCTCCACCATTCAAAGCCGCGCCATGGCGGTCCTATCCCGGGGCACCTATCTGTTCGCCCTGCCAGGGTCTACGGGGGCCTGTAAGGATGGCTGGGATGAGATCCTGCACTATCAACTGGATTTCCGCCACAGACCCTGCAATTTTGTTGAGTTGATGCCGCGCCTGCGTGAAGTTTAACGCCGCAAACGCCAGATCAGTAAGACCGACACAGCAGATACCGGCACCATCGCAACAAAAACCCAAACCCCCGCAGATTGGGCATCCGCCAGTGTCGGTTGGTCCCCATAGCCCACCAGATTCGCCACCAGCCCGCTAACTGCCGCCCCCAGCGCATAGCCGACGGTCTGAACCGTGGTCATGGCACTGGCGGCCCTGTCTTTATCCTCCGGCGGCGCCGCCTCTGTACAGCGCTGAAGGATATGGCCAAAACAGGCCCCAAATCCGGCCCCCGTGATAAACAAGCACGGCAGGATGGCCCAGACGGGACCGGGTGTTACCAGCAAGGCAAGACCTATTGTTGCCCCTAAGATCGCCAGAAAAGACAGGCGAATGGCAATCACCTGCTGACGGGGAGCCAGACCTGACAAAGACAGCGCCCCCACTGTCCAAGCCACCGATTCCAGCGCGATCATGTACCCAACACCCAGAGGCCCAATGTCATGTAACGTATGAAGCAGGACCGGGCCATAGACGGAAAATGCAATCGTTGCGAAAGAGATCAGGAATATCCCGATCAGGCCAATACCAGTGATATGGGTCATGTCCGTGATGCTGTATGGCAGCAGGCGGCTGTCGGTTGCCGCCTTGTCCAGACGCAGGAACAGCGCGAAACCAAGAATACCGATGCAGGACAAAGCCCCCATCAATACAAGGCTGTCCTTCTGGAGCCCCGCTGTTGCGATACACAAGACCGCAACAGACAACACCAACAGACGGCGCCAGGGCAGGCGCGCCGGATCTGATGGCGGCGATACCGCCACCGGCAAGGCCCAGCGCAAGGCAAATGCGAGAAACAGCGCCTGAGCACAAAACGACCAAAATCCCATTCGCCACATATCAAATTCTGCAAAAATACCACCAACTAACGGGCCTAAGAAGGCCGACGCACCCCAGACCGCCGAAATCGCGGCCATAACGCGGGGCGTATAGTGACTGGGGAATAGTTTCGCGACACCAATCATGGTGCATGCGACCAACATACCGCCCCCGAACCCTTGCAGGACACGCCCCGCAATCATTCCCCCCATTGTCGGGGTGACGGCGCTGACCAGACATCCAATCGCCACAGCCAATGCTGACCAGATCATCAACCGGCGCAGACCAAGCATCCGTGCGACCAATGCCGAACTGCACGCCGCCGTGATCGAGGCCAGAAGGTAGAGCACGAAATTCCAGGAGATGAACGCCTCTCCCCCCACATCAGCGACGACGCCGGGCAGCAAGGTGGCGATGACGGTGCTGTCTGCTGCATGCAGCCAAACCCCGAATGACAACACGGCGAAAAGACCGCGATTGGGTCCGGATAAAACCGTCCCCCAGGATACCGGATTTTCTGTGGTCATCCTTCAGCCTGCACGAAATTCAGCGCTTGATAGGCCGTACGTTGAACATGCTTGCGCTTCAACGGGCTGGCAAGGAACCGGCGCAGGGCAGCAGCGGCCAGGGCATTGAACTGTGTTTCCGGTATTTCCTGCATTTCTTCCCGTATCGCGTAGCTGAGCTTTAATAAATGGCTGGAAACGATGTACTCGAACTTGCCATGATCCTCAACGCCCGATAGGGCCTGTTGAACCGCCTCCAAGGGATCATTGCTGCGCCAGGGGGCCTCATCAATATCAGGATCGGTAAAGCCACTGTTGCGCCCAAGGAAACATCCCATCTGTAACAGGCCTTGGGGCCACAGGTCCGGATAGCGTTCTGCCAATTTCCGCACCGCATTGCCGAAGGTAACCGTATGGGTGAAGTCCAGCCAGCCAACGCTTTGGGCGATGCTGCTGTCGGTCTTGTCCTGCCAATCCAGATCGAAATGCAACAATTGCCAGGCCCCAGCCGTCATGGCGGCGTCGTATAGGGCAATCGGATCCTTCGAACCCGCGCTCAGCCGAGCCAAAATCTCCCGAGCAGATCCCCTGCGAAGCGACTCTGAGTCTGGCTGTTCTGATCCCTGCCCATCCCATGCCTTGAGGGCTTTACCATAGGCACGGAATTCCGGAATCAAATCCTCCCGACTGGCATAGATAAAGGATCGGGTTAGCATCAGACACAGCATCAACAGGCTTTCGCGATCCCCCAACGCCGCGGTTAAGGCTCGCATCTTATAGGTATAAATCGCGGAATGACCGAAATCCGCATAATGCGACAGGGCTGCCCGTGCAAAGCCCCGCTCCATATCCGACCAGGTCAAACCATCAGAAACGGCCCCTCGGACATGGGAACAGGCCGCCGCCTCATCTTCCGCCTCAACCGCGGCGACATAGGCATCCTCATCCCAGGCCCGGGAGGTTGTTGGATAGGAAAATACGGGTTCGCGCCGCGTATCCCAGGCGAAATGACCAATGCATTCTGTCAGCATTCCCAATTGCCGCACCGGGTCTTGAGTCTCACCGCGAAGGCTCAGCCAATCGGCGGCGGCGGGCAAGGCATGGGTCGCGCCATATTCAAACCGGTCCCCCACCCTTGCAATCGTGCGCCGCAAACCGTCCAGCGGATCCCCGCCCGCTTTCATCAGGCGCGCCAATTCCCGTGCAATGCGGTCATATTCATGGCGGTCGAAACAATCGGTGATGTTATCCAATGCCTGAGCAATCGCCGCTTCAGCCGGTGGATCGATTAGGTCCAGTTCCACCTGCCTCGCAACAATCCGGGCTGGATATCGCCGCAGTTTATCACCCCCGACCAGGGTCTCCCCGCTGTCCAGATCAAATTTCCAATTGTGCCAGTTACAGGTCAGGACACAGCCGGAAACATCCCCTTCCGACAAGGGATAGCCTTCATGAGGACAGCGGTTGTTACAGGCCAGGACCTGTCCATCCTGCCACAACAGCAGGATTTGCTTGCCGTCGACTTTGACAACCAGCCGACCGGCCTTTTGCAGTGCTTCGGCTTTAGCGACTGGCTGCCAGTCTTGCGTCTTGGTTTTCATTTACATCCTCGCCTGTCTTGCCCTGCAACGCGATATCCAGACCGTACCATATCGCAAGCTGGGCTATACACTTTCGCATCAAAATAGTTTCTATAGATTTAACTTTATAAATATGACTCACCTATCTTGCTTTAATCAAGTTTTTTCTTTAGAAAGTTTCACATGACAAAACCCACACAGAAACCGCGCTCTCGCCGGGATATCCTGGACCGATTGAAACGCGACGGACCGTCGGACGCATCCGCATTGGCCCAGGCAATGGGCGTCACCCCAATGGCGGTGCGCCAGCATCTGTATGACTTGCAGGCGGAAGGGATGGTGACGACGCAGGAGGACCCCCGCACTGTCGGGCGTCCTGCAAAGCTGTGGCAATTAACACCGGCGGCGGATCAATACTTTCCCGATGCACATGCCGATCTGGCTGTTGGATTGATTGATGCCCTGAAAAACAGCCTGGGTCAGGATGCGCTGGATCTGTTGATCGCGGAACGGTCCAGGCGGCAAAGCGCGGATTATGCCGCAACCCTATCAAAGCCAGAAACCCTGCGCGACAAACTGGACGCCCTGGCAAAGATTCGAACCCGCGAGGGGTATATGGCAATGGTAGAACCCCTGGCCGATACGGATGGATATCTTTTCATCGAAAATCATTGCCCGATTTGCAGTGCAGCCAAGGCTTGCACAGGGCTGTGCGCGATGGAATTGACGGTGTTCAAGATCGCGCTGGGCCCGGACATTCGGGTGGAACGGACCGATCACATACTGGCGGGCGCGCGCCGCTGCGCTTATCGCGTCACGCCTTGCTGATCAGGGCCAGGCGCTCCGCCACACGGGCCAAAACCGCCGGCCATTCCTCATCGGGCATGCGCCAGAACACATCCGTATTAGGATAGAACGGGTGGCGTTCCGCCCCCAACGTGATCCATTCAGGCTTTAGCAACAGCGACCAACAGGGCACATCCAAGGCACCGGCCATATCACCGACCGACGTTCCCATATTGATGACCAAATCACAGGCCTGAGTCAGGGCGGCGGCCCCATCCAGATCATTGAACAGATCAATATCATCAAAATGCGTGATGGAACGGCCTTCCAGCTCTTCCGGTTGAACGCCATATTGCAAATTCACAAAATGCACATTGGGAACCGACAATACCTTCTGCCATTGGGCAATTTCCGTCAGCGCCGCCTGACTGCGCACGCGACGCAAGCCGCTGCGCCAGGCAATACCGACCTTGAGGCCACTGCCTAATTGATCCAGCCGCTTCTTGATCGCTGCGACCTGATCCGGATCGGCGGTAAAATAACCCGCCGTTTCTGGAAAGTCAGAAAGCGCAGTACGAAACAGTTTCGGCAGGGACGCGACCGGGATGGAGACATCCGCCTGGGCATTGGCAATATCAGGCCGCCCAATGGTCTCAACCGTGGGGAAAGCCCGCTGAACCAGGCCCTGCAGGCGCGGGTCACAGCCAACCAGAATATTTGCCCCCTCGCCGGCCGCGCGCACAACATCGGGCAGGCAGGACAGGCTGCGAATTTCATCGCCCAGCCCTTGTTCCGGCACGATCAACAAGCGCCTGCCTTTCAGGGCATCGCCCTGCCAGCGTGGCAGGTCCGGACTGGTGACCGGGACACGCTCCCCACAATCCAAACCGCTTTCATACAGCGCCCATCCTTTGGCAAGGTTGCCCTGCCCCAGATGACACAGGGCCAGTTGAAAGGCATGGCGGGCATCGCTGGGGTCCAGCTTATAGGCCTTATCATAGGCAACGGCGGCTTCTTCCAGCCGGTCGGTCGCAGTCAGCATATTACCAAAATTGCCCCAGATATCAGCAAAGTCCGGCGTGGCGCGCAAGGCGTCGTGATACAGGGCTTCCGCCTCATCAAAATGGCGGGCTGCGGTCAGGATCATCGCCAGATTAGCCATCGCCCCGGCGCTTTCCGGCGCAATGGACAGGGCGTGACGGGCAATATCTTCGGCTTCTGAAAGTTGCTCCAGCCGCATCAGTGCCGCGGCCAGATTGGTCAGGCTGTCTGGATCATCCGGTGCCAGTTCCAGCACCGCCTTGAAACAGGCAGCCGCCTCCTCGACACGGTTGGACGCAGACAAAACCACGCCATAGTTCAGCATCATATCGGCATCATTGGGCGCATAATTCAGGCCGGTTTCAAAGGCAGCCAGCGCCGCCCCATAGGACCCCATGCGATACAGGGTAACGCCCAGATTCTGATAGGCCTCAACATAATCAGGCTTCAAGACGACGGCACGCCCGAAGGCTTCGGCTGCCTTTTGCAAGGTCCCCGTCTCACGCAGCAGGGCACCCAGATTGTTCCATATTTCCGGCGATTTCGGTGACAGGGACAAGGCCTTGCGATAGGCCTGTTCCGCCGCTTCGGGATTACCCGCCCCTTCCAACGCCAGTCCCAACAGGGTTAAGACCTCAGGATTTTTCGGATCGGCCTTGCGGGCTTCCGCCAATAATTCCGCCGCCGCCGCCGGGTTGCCCAATTGATAGGCCAGGGCCCCGCGCAGGCGCAGGGCATTTGGATCTGTCGGATGCTGTTCCAGAATCTGTCGGTAATGGGCATCAGCCTCCATCAGGCGCCCGGCCTGATGCAATGCCATGGCCTGGTCCAGCCGGGAATCATCAGATCCCCCGCCGGTCCCATTGCCAGCCCCGTTACCGGTTCCATTCCCTTTACTTGCGCGCCGCTGCTGTCTGTTCATGGTGGGGGTATAAAACCCTCAAACCTCTGGGTCTAGGTCTAATGCAGCGGAATTCATACAATATCGCAATCCGGTGGGCTGTGGCCCATCGGGAAAGACATGCCCCAAATGCGCATCACAGCGGGCGCACAGAACTTCCGTGCGGCGCATGAACAGGCTGTTATCCGATTTCTCTGCCACGGCGGTTTCGTCGATTGGCTTAAAGAAACTGGGCCAGCCTGTGCCACTGTCGAATTTTGTATTCGAATGGAACAGTTTTTCACCACAGCATTTACAGGTGTAGATGCCGCGCGTCTTTGCATCATGATACTTGCCGGAAAATGGACGTTCCGTCCCCTTCTTGCGGGTGACCTTGTATTCTTCCGGGCTCAAGCGCTTTTGCCATTCAGCGTCGCTTAACGTCACTTTTGCTTTATTGCCAGCCGTATCACTCATGATCCGGTGCTCCTTTCCAGTTCCATTTCAGACTGCAATGCCCGCACGCGATCCCGCAGTCGGTGCATCGGACCATCCCCAATACCAATCTCATCCATGGCAGATACCGTTTGTTCCAGATAATCCGAACAGGGTCCCAGTCTACCGGCGGCGCGGGCGATCTGTTGCGCCACCTCTTCCATCGGGCGGCATCCTTTATAGCGATCGCAATCCCGACGCATGACAAAGGCAATCGCATGAAACGCCCCGCCATCATTATCTATCAAGCGCACCCAGGTCGGGCGATAGGACCCCGCCAACATTTCGCGCGCCCAGATCACATCCAGTTCTTCATCCGCCTGTGCCTCATCAATGCGCAAGGCAACGCCCTGCACCGACCCGCCGCGATCCAGCCCCAATACCAGGCCAGGACAATCGCGCGTTCCTCGCCCGATCTGTGTTTCCAGACAAAAGGCGCGATGATACCCATGCAATCTTGCAATCTTTCGGTCCACAAAATGAAAGGCCGGGTTCCACATCAGGGATCCATATGCAAAGACCCAGATATCCGACCCTTTGGGGCGCGCCGCCACGGTCGCAATCCGCGATGCGCGGCGTTCCTCATCACATAAGGGCTTTAACAGACCTTCCGCCTCCGCCTGGCGCGCCATTTCCTGAAAAAAGCCGTTCTTGATACCGTCTCTGTCGACCAAAATTCCCATCCATCTTTATGATTCGCATAAGATAACATGGAACATCGCGGCTGGAACGCAAGGCCTTACTGGGACGCAGACTTATTCCCCACGGTTTTCAAATCGCGCACGATCCGCATCGCCGGAAATAATACCCAACATGACATCCCGGAATCCTTCCACAGCGTCAGGGCCGGCATTTCGATAGGCGCGCGCGATGCGCTTGCGTTGAGTTTCCGTCAACAAGCGCTCCAACTCCGCGCCCTTGTCTGTCAGGGTCAACAATCGCTGGCGGCGATCTTCCTGTCCCTGATCCTGACGAATATACCCCTCCGCCATTAACTGGCTCAGCACACGGCTCAGGCTCTGCTTGGTGATCTTCAGAATATCCAGCAGATGCGATACGGTCATGCCCGGATAGCGACCAACGAAGTAAATCACACGGTGATGTGCCCGCCCCAGGTCGCGCTGTGCCAGAATGATGTCCGGTTCACCGGTGAAATCCCGATAGGCATAGAACAAAAGTTCTATCGCCTGGCGCAATTCTTCATCGCGCAGAAACAAAGGATTTCCACCGGTCTTGGCAGACCTGTGTCTATCCCCACCCAGTGAGGGTGAAGAGGGAGATGATCCACGCTTGGAAGAATTTATGTCAGTCATGTTGACATATATGCCTCATGATGTTACGTCTGGCAACAATGAAGCGTATTGGATCATATCTTTTGACCCGGCTCCAGAGTAATAAAATTACCAAAAAATCCGAACCGCAGTAAAAAATGGTCGGAAAAACCGTTGTAAGTCAAAAGCTTACAAATAAAACCCCGGGGACCCAGCGTGGAAGCTGGCGACACCCCCAAAATGGAGTGGAAACGATGTCCTTAATGCCCTTTGATGATCGCGATGGCTCCATCTGGATGGATGGCAAATTGGTGCCGTGGCGGGATGCCAAATTGCATGTTCTTACCCATGGCCTGCACTATGCGTCTGGTGTGTTCGAGGGGGAGCGCGTCTATGGCAAAGAGATTTTCAAGCTGACAGAACATACCGAGCGCCTGCACCAGTCTGCGGAGCTGCTGGGCTTCAAGATTCCGTTCACTGTCGCTGAAATTGACGCCGCCTGCGACCAGGTCGTTGCCGCCAACAACATCGTTGATGGCTATGTGCGGCCCATCGCCTGGCGCGGATCGGAAATGATGGGCGTGTCAGCGCAACAGAACACCATTCATCTGGCAATCGCAGCCTGGGAATGGCCCGCCTATTTCAGCCCGGAAGCCCGCATGCGCGGCCTGAAGATGCGGATTTCCGATTGGGCGCGCCCCGATCCCCGCACAGCACCGACACGCAGCAAGGCCGCTGGCCTGTATATGATCTGCACCATGTCCAAGCATAAGGCGGAAGCGGAAGGGTATCATGACGCGCTGATGCTGGATTGGCGTGGGTATGTTGCCGAAGCAACCGGCGCCAATATCTTCTTCCTGATGGAAGATGGAAAGCTGCATACGCCGGACCCGGATTGCTTTCTGGATGGCATCACCCGGCGCACGGTAATCGATCTGGCCCGTCGCAATGGCTATGAAATCGTGCAGCGACACATCAAGCCGGAAGAGATGGTACAGGCGACGGAGGCCTTCCTGACCGGGACGGCGGTAGAGGTCACGCCGATTGCTTCCATTGGCGAATACCAGTTCACACCGGGCAAGGTCTGTGAAACTTTAATGAAGGCCTATGACGCAGAAGTGCGCAGAGGCTCAGATAAGGCGGCCTTGATCACAGGGTCTGCGGCATAAGCGTTTAGAATGATTTTTCGGTCGTGCCAATCGGGACCGGGCGTGATAAGCCCGGTCCCGTTCGCATTTTAAAGACCAATGCCTTTCGCCGTTCCTATCATAAAGGTCGTTTGAGCAGCCAGTATGACCCAACAGACTAAAACAAAACTCTCTCCCAGCCAGGACGCTTCCTTGGAGATCAGTGTTGTTGTCCCGGTCTGCGATGAGGAAGGCAATGTATCCCCCCTGATCGAAGAAATTGCGGCGGCCTTCCCGGATACAGATCAGGTGGAGATCATCTATGTCGATGATGGCAGTCGCGACAGCACACCTGCGGTTCTGAAAGACTGTCAGTCAAAGCACAAAAACCTGCGGGTTCTGACCCATGCCCAGCGATCCGGCCAAAGCCGCGCGATCCGCACGGGCGTTCTGGCTGCGCGTGGGCGCCTGATCTGTGTGCTGGACGGGGATGGCCAGAACAATCCAGCCGACCTGCCCCGCCTTGTCGCCCTATTCAATGCGGCCCTGGCGGAGGGCGACGCCATCGGCATGGTTATGGGAGAGCGCGAAAAGCGCCAGGATTCAGGTTTTCGGCGGTTTATCAGCCGGGTCGCCAATGCCTGCAATAGAGCGCTTTTAAACCATACTGCGAAAGATGTCGGCTGTGGCCTGAAAGTCGTCGCAGGGCCCGTCTTCAAGCAACTACCCTATTTTGATCATATGCACCGTTTCATGCCGGCCTTGATCAGTCGCGAAGGCCTTTCGGTTCGCTATGAACGGGTGACGCATCGCGCGCGGGATCGGGGCCAGTCCAAATATGGAACGCTGGAGCGTGCCTTGGCCGGATTGGTTGATTTGTTTGGTGTCTATTGGTTGGTGAAACGGTCAAAACGACCGGATGTTCAGGAAGAGGTGCCCCATGGGGTGGATCGATAAAATCATCGCAAATATCGGGGCCATGGCTCCGGAAGAGATCATCTGGCTGTCTATCGGCTTTCTGGGCCAGTTTCTGTTCGCCATGCGATTCATCATTCAGTGGATCGTCAGCGAAAAGAAGCGCGACAGCGTGATACCCATCGCATTCTGGTATTTCAGCATCGGCGGCGGCGCTATCCTGCTGTCCTATGCCATATGGCGGGCGGATCCCGTGATCATTCTGGGGCAGTCGACGGGTCTGTTTATCTATCTGCGCAACCTTTACTTTGTCACACGTCGCCGGAAGGTCGATTTCGATGTCCCCGACCCTGATCGGGAGGGGATGGCCGCCGATACGCCCAAGAAATCAGACGCTGTCCCTAAATAAGGCCCGAAAGCGTAACGCTACAGGGTCCAGTTTTTCTGATACCGTAGTCGGAATTACCTGCGCCAGGGTTACAGAAACCGGCCGTGCGATCGGGGTCAGAAAGCCCAGATCCTGTTGCCATTTCTTTTCCTCAAACCACCGAAAGAGGATAAGGTTCGTGCCACAGGTGAAGACACCGGCATAGAGAATGTCGCTGAGAAAATGCGATCCATTCATGACCCGCAGAATCCCCATCCCGATCCCTGCGGCCAAAGTGACCAGTATCCAGAATTTTCTGCGTTTCGCGGCATACAGCGCCAATGCCAGGAATACATACCCAACCGACGCATCCCCGGAGACAAAGGAACAGTTTCCATCGCATTGTTGGGCTGGCAATAGCGGCGGGGTGAAGATTTGTGCCCCGGCAAATTCAGTCACCTGTTTCGGGCGGGCGCGTCCCCAGTTTTCCTTGAAAACTCCATGCACGACCAATCCTGTGGACAGGATCAGACATAACAGCAAAAACGCATACCGTGCCAGTTTGCGGACCTGCTGAATCCGAACCGTAAACAATCGCCATAAAAACACCCCCAGCCCAATCACGACCAGATAGCCAAATAGCGGACGCAAGACATCGTTCTTGAACACCGTGAACTGGCTTCTGCTTAACCAGAATTCATTTTCACCCAGATAAACCTGTTTTGATACCCACAGATCTATCTGGGGAAATGGAAGGAAAAGGACCGTCAGGGCGATAAAAACCAGCCCACAGATTTTCAACATCCAGACCGTGGACCAGGCTGGACTGCCAAGCGACATCATTTCGGATCCTCCAACACACGCAGTTCCAGATTTTTGGCCTGCCCAACACGATCAACTTTCCCGATGGGGGGCAATTCTTTGACCTTGGTAAAATGACTTTCGATGGACTGGGTACCATGGGGCGTCATCAACAATACGCGCGATCCATCAACGGACGGGCTGTACAGCCAGGCCATTTCGTAATGATGATCAATCTTGGTGTCATGGTTCCAGGTGCGGATGACAATTTCCGGCTGGTCGCGCAACGCATAGGCCATAGAGGCGATCATCATGCGATTGTCCATCAACAGCACGGACAGATTTTCAGCCTTCATCCTGTCAGTTACCTGATAGGCCACCTGATCCCAACCGCTGAGGTCCTGAAATGGATCCCGACCCAGGGCGCGGGCGGTGGCACCTGGCATCAGCACCGCCCCATACAGGCCTGCCGCCACGATCATATGCAGCGCAATCGATCCCCATAACCACCAACGCCGCCTTGTCTGGGCAAGCAGCACAGAAGTTACCAGGATCGCCGCTGCAGGATAGGCCGTCGCCGCCCAGTTCGCATTGGCCCGGGACAGGATCGCCTGAATTGAAATAATCAACAGAATGGGCAGCGAAAATGCTAACAGCAAACGCGCTGGTTCAGACAGGGCCTGACAGGCGCGACGGCTGCGCGGGATTACCAATAGAAGAACCACAAACAAAACCGGACCGAACACGCCAAACTGCGCACCCAGAAAATCCCCCAATTCATTGAAATGCAGGACCACTCCCTGCCAATGGACATTATCAGCCGTATGTCCAACAGTCGCCCAGCCATGCACCTTGTTCCACCAGACATTGGGCAGAATGGCGCAGGTCCCCAGCCCAAAGCCTGCGATCAAATGCGTTGCTGCGACGCGGGCCTTTTGGCGGGCCTGTGCACTGATCAGCAGATGCACCAGCGCACAGATCAGAAAATAGGCCATGGCGTATTTCGCGTTCAGGCCCAGCCCGAAACAAAGCGCCAGGAGTACCGCCGCCCCCCAGGTTGGGCGCCGCAACAATGCCCCATAGGCCCACAGGCATCCTGTCCAGAAAAACAGCAAAAGCGCATCTGTCGACATGATCAGGGACGAAAATGACACGGCAGGCACGGTCAGCCAGACGATCCCGGTCCACAGCGCGGTGCGATTGTCGAACAACAACCGGGCCGTGCCAGCCAATAGGATGGCGGTCGCCGTTTGAAACAATGCGGCAGGCGCACGAATGCACCATGTGTCATCGCCACAAATGCTGGTCGCCGCACCAATGACCCAGGCGATCAGGGGGGGCTTGGAATAATATCCGAACTCAAACGTCCAGGACCAGGTCCAATACTGTGCCTCGTCCCCATGCAGCGACAGCCCGGTCGCATAGGAAACCATCAGGCGAACCGCACACAGCGCCAGCGCAGCGCTCAGCAACAGACGCCACATACTTTGTGTGCTGATATTCCCTGACACCTGATCCTCACGCGACATAGCGATGCACCCATCATGTACCCGGGACATCAGACATTCGCCAATGCGAACCCTAGAAACCCCAACATAGTGTTTCCATGCAAGCCATCGTCACAAACAAGGTTGTTTGGATATGATTTGCTTCGGATGGGCTAGGGCGTACACCATTCGCCCGCGATAACCAAGAACCCTTAAAGGCCCAAAAGGCGATGTTTCTTAATTTAGCGTTCACGTGGAGATTTTGTCGCGGCGAAACTGCGCTTATACTGCGCTCATGAACACTGATACGCATATTCTTGTGGTTGACGACGATGCGCGCCTGCGCAGCCTGTTGCGTGACTATCTGACCAAAGAAGGCTTCCGGGTCACCCAGGCGGAGGACGCTGCAGATGCACGGCGCAAGATTGCTGGCCTGACCTTCGATATTATGATCCTGGATGTCATGATGCCCGGCGAAAGTGGCCTTGATCTGGCAAAATCCATCCGTCAGGAGGTTGGTGTGCCAATCCTGATGCTGACCGCGATGGGGGATACCGAAAACCGCATCCAGGGGCTGGAAGCCGGTGCCGATGATTATCTGCCCAAGCCGTTTGAGCCCCGCGAACTGATCCTGCGCATTCAATCGATCCTGCGCCGCCTGCCCGCTGCGGCAGAACCAAGCCGGGCCTCTGTTGTGCGTTTGGGCGATTTGTTGTTCGATCTGGGTCGCGAATTATTGTTGCGCAACAATACGCCGGTGCGCCTGACATCCACAGAAACCGCCCTTATGAAGGTGATGGCCGGAGAGCCCGGACGCGTCATGAGCCGGGATGAACTGACGCAATTTGTAGACATCGATGGCGGTGACCGGGCAGTAGATGTCCAGATGACCCGCCTGCGCCGGAAAGTGGAGCCTGATCCAAAAGTCCCCCGCTATCTGCAAACCGTTCGGGGACGCGGCTATGTTTTAAGGCCCGATGGATGACGGAGCCCTCCCCGATAAAGCCCACTCATTCGCCCGCTGGTAAACCGATGGGACCGATCCGATCTACGCTGCGCACCATTCGCCTGACGATAAAAAGCGGCCTGCCCAAGACGCTGTTCGGGCGCGCCCTGATGATCATCGTCATGCCCCTGATCCTGTTACAGATTGTATCGGCATGGGTGTTTTATGATCGCCACTGGGATACCGTCACCTGGCGCCTGTCGGCCAGTGTCGCAGGGGATATCGCCAATACGATCGACCAATTGCGCCGCACACCCGATGCCCGCGACGAAATCTTTCAAAGCGTTCGCCAGAACATGGAATTGGATATCACTTTGCTGCAAGGTGAAATCCTGCCCAATCAAGAGACAGAAATCAGCAGCCAATTGGATCGCCTGTTAGCCCAGGCCATGAACGAGCGTGTACGACGCCCCTTTATCATCGACAGTTCGTCCTTTCGGAAACAACTGATTTTGCAGATTCAGTTGAAGGATGCGGTGCTGAACGTCGTTGTGCCGGGCAGCCGACTGTTTAGTTCGACAACCTATATCTTTATCCTTTGGATGGTTGGCACTTCTTTAGTGCTGTTTGCCGTTGCCTCTATTTTTATGCGCAATCAGGTGCGTCCGATCCGGCGCCTTGCCCGTGCGGTTGAAAGTTTTGGAAAAGGTCGAGAGCCAGAGCAGGATTTCAAGGCGGAAGGGGCCCTGGAAGTGCGCCAGGCCGCCAATGCGTTTAACCTGATGTCCGAACGCATCCGTCGCCAGATCCGCCAACGCACCGATATGCTGTCAGGGGTCAGTCATGATCTGCGCACCCCTTTGACCCGCATGAAGCTGCAATTGGCGATGCTGGGGGATTCGCCAGAAACTCAGGAACTCAGCGTCAATGTCTCCGAAATGGAGAAAATGATTCAGGATTACCTGACCTTTGCCCGTGGCGAAGGGGGGGAGAAATCCATTGAATGCGACTTGAGTGAGGTCGTCAAAGACCTTGCCGCAACATGGCAGGCCTCCGGTATCGCCCTGGATTGCCATGCAGAAGGTAAGATCGTGACATGGTTGAAACCCAATGCCTTTCGGCGATGCATTGATAACCTGATCGCAAATGCGTCACGCTATGGCAGCCAGGTCTGGTTACAGGCCGGAAAGCGGGGCAATGCCATTGAAATTCTGGTGGATGACAATGGCCCTGGCATTCCTGAGCAAGAACGCGAAGACGCCTTCCGCCCCTTCTATCGTCTGGATCGGTCCCGCAATCCATCCACCGGCGGTACGGGTCTGGGCCTGTCGATCAGCCGTGACGTTGCGCGCACCCATGGCGGTGAAATCCTATTGGAAACCTCCCCCCATGGCGGGTTAAGGGCCCGTGTACGACTGCCTATCTAGAAGTTTCAGCGGCCCTATTTGGTATCTTCCCCAACCATCTGACAGATATCCTGGGGCGTTTTTCCAGCCTTACGCAAGGCCTGTAACGTGATCGCCTTATCACGTTTGGCATATCGTCTGCCCTGCGAATCCAGCAGCAATCGGTGATGGCGATACACCGGCGTTGGAAATCCCAGCAGGGTCTGCAGGACGCGGTGGATATGGGTGGCGTGCAACAGGTCTTCCCCCCGCGTCACACAGGATATCTGTTGAAACGCATCATCCACGGTAACCGACAGGTGATAGCTGGTTGGCACATCTTTACGCGCCAGAACGATATCGCCACAGCTTTCTGGCACGACCGTGATTATCCCACGATCCAGATCAGTAAAGGTCAATGGACCGGTCATATGGGCAGCCCGATCCATATGCAGGCGGATCGCATGAACCTGCCCGGCCGCGATCCGGTCTTTCGCGATCATCGGGTCCAAATGCTTACAGGTGCCCGGATACAGCGCACCATCCGGCCCATGCGGGGCGCGCGGGGCGTTGGCGACCTCTGTCCGAATTTCCCGGCGCGTGCAAAAACAGGGATAGGTCAGCCCACCCTCTTCCAATGTATGGAGAAAATCATGATACACCGGAAAACGATCCGATTGCCGCAGCACCGGATCGGGCCAGGTCAAACCCAGCCAGCGTAAGTCTTCGTAAATCGCCTGCTCATAGGCCTGCGTACAGCGCGCCAGGTCGATATCCTCAATTCGCAACAGAAAGGTACCGCCCATCGCTGTTGCTTGCCGGGCGGAAAACAGGGCGCCATAGGCATGCCCCAAATGCAGGAAACCGCTGGGGCTGGGCGCAAATCGGGTTGCGGCAGAAATGAATCCATCCATAGCTACTGGCGTAGTTTGCCTCTACAGGGTAAGTCAAGAGCCATGGATACATCACATATCATCACCGCGCTGGATATCGTTGCCGCACAGGATGCAGATGTGGCGGCAGGACTGAGCCTGGTTGGATATCCGGAGCCCCGCCTGCGGCCCCATGGGTTCAACACTCTGTTGAGCATCATCGTGTCACAACAGATTTCCAAAGAAGCGGCAGGGGCAATCCAGGCACGACTGGAAGCGCTGAACCCTGGGGGGCAAGCAGAGTCCTTCCTGGCATTGGGGCCAGAGGCGATTCGCGCGGCGGGCCTGTCGCGCCCCAAGGTCGCCTATGCCGTGGGACTGGCAGACGCGATTGCCAGTGGCACCTTAAATCTGCAGGCTGTCGCCACACTGCCTGACGATCAGGCTGTTGCGGCCATCATGGGCCTGAAAGGCTTCGGGCGTTGGAGTGCGGAGATTTACTGCATGTTCTCCCTTCAGCGGCAGGACCTGTTTCCCGGCGAAGACATTGCCTTACAGGAAGCGATGCGACGGCTGAAAGGCCTGCCCAGCCGCCCGGATGCGAAACAGGCACGCCTGATGGCGGAAAACTGGTCCCCCCATCGATCCGCCATGGCCGTATTTCTATGGCACTATTACCGGGGTGCCCCCGCGTGACAGCATATTTGCGCATCCCGGTTTGATCGTCCAAGCTGCCCCAAATTCCAATTCAATGTGCAAGGAAATTTCTATGACCGACACACCGGTTCTAAGCGGACCAGAACAAGCCCCCACCGACGGCAAGAAACCAGATCGTCTGATCATTTTCCTGCATGGGCTGGGGGCCAATGGTGATGACCTGATCAGCCTGGCACCGGTTCTAGGTCAGGTTTTCCCGACCGCGCAATTCCTGGCCCCCAATGCACCGGAAGAATGCGATATGGCCCCGATGGGCCTGCAATGGTTTTCCCTGCAGGATATGAGCCGCGAACAGTTACAGGCAGGCGTCGATTCTGTCACACCGGTTCTGCACCGCTATCTGGATGATCAAATCGCGCGGTTTTCTGTGACGCCGGACCGCGTTGCAATCGTCGGCTTCAGCCAGGGAACGATGCTGGCGCTGCATGCAATGCCGAAATATTCAGGGCTGGTCGCCGGTGTCCTGGGGTATTCTGGAATGCTGATCGCCCCGGAATCCCTGGCCGACGAGAATATTCGAAAACCACCGACCTTGTTGATCCACGGAACGGAAGACCCGGTCGTCCCTGCTGAAATGTCAAAGGTGTCGGGCGAAGCCATGAAAATGGCCGGGTTTGATGTAGAAGTCGCCTATTCCAAAGGTCTGGGCCATTCCATTGACGAAGCGGGCTTGCGCCTTGGCATTGAATTCTTGCAGCGCGCGTTTGGTGACAAGGAAGTACCAGAGACCTAAATCAGATAAAAGCCGCGATAAGAAACAAGCGGATCTCGCCTAAAATTGGATGCGTTATATATTTGTCATTGAAATCGGATAGAGAGAAGGGAGTGTCGGGTGCTCATTACAACAATGTGATAGTTTCCAGCAGGCTTACACAAAATGTTGTGGTGATGACAAAATATGGGGTAACGTACCTGTATCGGTTCTGACGAAATCGATCTGGTGATACAGAAAGTTCGGAGTGCGGCAATGTTAACCGCCTTAGATCATAGTCCCGCTTTGGTGCTGAATGCGGATTTCAGGCCGCTCAGCTACTTTCCTTTGTCGGTTTGGGACTGGCAAGACACCATCAAGGCCGTCGTTGCCAAACGGGTCAACGTCATTTCGGAATACGATATGGAGGTGCGCAGCCCGACCTTCGCCCTGCGCCTGCCCAGCGTGATCTCCCTGAAAGAATATGTTGCCCCGGCGCGACGCCCCGCGTTTACCCGGTTTAACGTATTTCTTCGGGATAGGCTGGTCTGTCAGTATTGCGATGGAACCTTCCCGGCACATGACTTGACCTTTGACCATGTTATCCCGCGCAGTCAGGGTGGGATCACCAGTTGGGAAAACGTCGTCGCGGCCTGTAGCCCGTGCAATTTGACCAAAGGTGGCCGCACCCCGAAACAGGCCAATATGCCATTGCTGCGAGCCCCCATCGAACCATCGACCTGGGAATTACAGGAACATGGCCGGGCCTTCCCACCAAACTTCTTGCATGAAAGCTGGCGGGATTATCTGTACTGGGATACCGAACTGGAAACCTGATCCAGTCCGGACCGCTCTTTACCCAAATCATGTATATTTTCACCTCTTCGGACAAAGTTGGGTTTGTCTCGCGCCGATAACGCGCTGTAGCATCATGCGTTCGCATGAGCTCACACGTGAGGCTCTTACCGTTTGTATTAGTGGCAAATACGTCGTCGCAAACACATCCGTTTGCTCAGGATTTGCTTTAGACTGATCGAAAAAAGGACCGAGGATGACATGGCTTTACTTGCGTTAGATGATCAGGGCTTCAAGCAATCCCTATGGACAGCTACAGGCGGCGACGCCCCCCATTGCCCGCCATTGGATACAGACAAACAGTCTGATATCGCGATTGTCGGGGGTGGGTTTACCGGACTGTCCACCGCCCTGCATCTGGCAGAGCGCGGTGTTTCCGTTATCGTGCTGGAAGCACGCGAACCCGGCTGGGGGGCATCGGGACGCAATGGCGGTCAGGTGATTTCCGGTCTGAAACATGATCTGGCCGAGTTGGAACGCCTTGTCGGCCCCGAAATGGCCCGACGCATGATCAGCCATGCCGATAAATCAGCCGATACCGCGTTTGCTATCATCGATAGATTGAAACTGGATTGCGATGCCGTGCGGGGCGGATGGGTCCAATCCGCCCATGGCGTGGGCGTGCTGGAAGATCAGAAGAAAAAAGCGGAGAAAATGGCAGCGCGTGGTCGCGCGGTTAGCATGCTGTCACAGCAAGAGATGATCGAGCGCGTGGGAACAGATTGGTATGTAGGAGGCCTGTTCGATGCTGCGGGCGGTACCGTCCAGCCTTTGAAACTAGCCCGTGGCCTGGCCCGGGCAGCCCAGGCAGCAGGGGCTCAAATCCATGGTGAAACCGCCGTAACGGGGTTAGCACAGGCCCCGCATGGATGGTCCCTAACGACAGGAGATGGCATGACCGTCACCGCTGGGAAGGTCCTGTTATGCACGAACGGGTATTCTGATCTGGCGCCGTTACAGGATGCGACAACGCAATCGGTTGTCCCATTTTACAGCTATCAGATGGCGACAAAGCCGCTGTCGGATAACTTGCTGAAAAGCCTGCCTGTCCATGGTTTGGGCGTTTCCGAGGCAAGGCGCGTTTTAAGTTATTACCGGATCGACTCCCAAGGGCGCTTCATCATGGGCGCGCGGGGCAAACTGAACGGATCCCTGGATGTTTCCGCCTTTGATCTTGCCAAACAGCGCATGCAGGAAATGTTTCCCAGACTGACGGGTGTGCCGATGGAGAATTTCTGGAATGGGCGCGTTGCCGTCACCACGGATTCCCTGCCCCGTTTAATGCAGATCGCGCCCGGATTGGGCGCTGCGGTCGGGTGGAATGGGCGGGGTGTCGCCATGACCACCGCAACGGGATCGGTTCTGGCGGACTGGTTGTGCGATGTCCCGCACAAGGATTTGCCTATGCCCATCAATGCGCCGCGCCTGATCCCCTTTCATTGGCTGAAACGGCCTGCCTCTGGCGTCGCCGTCATGTGGAAGAGCTTCCTGGATCGGCGCGAACGCAAACTGTAACCCGCCATCACACCGGTGGAGCACCATGCAGCATTTCACACAGGCCGACATAGTCGGGCTCCCGATCCGGGTCGATCAATCCGTGGCGGATAAAGAAATCGATCAGGACAGGGGCACAATTGAATTTGAACCGGTCCGTATCACGCACGATTTCCATGACTTCCTGTGCAGGCATCAGGTAAAACCCCGCAACTTCCCCATCGGCAGGGATCGGGGTGAAACTTTCATCCAACTCCAGATCATAACAGAACATCTGATCCGGCTTCAGCCCTTGCGGGCTTTCATACAAATAAGATATCGCCCCGACCGCACGGGCCTGGCGCGCCAGATGCGCGGGGATTGAGGCCTCTTCCGCGCATTCCTTGATAAGATTCTGCGCCAGGGTCAGACCTTCGGGATGCCCCCCGGCGACCGTGTTATCCAGCAATCCGGGATAAGATGGCTTATCATGGGCGCGCTGTGCGATCCAAAGGTATAGACCGTCTGGCTTTCGCACATATCCATTCAAATGAAAGCCCCAACTGCGAATGCCTAAGAAAGGACATCCCGCCCGTTCAATCGAAAACACAGCGGGATCCGAAAACCGTTCAGCAACCGCATAACGCTCGTCCCGCCACCCTTGAATAAGGCCTTCATCGGCCATTACGCGCAGGGCATAATCCACCGCTGCCGTCGCAGAATCGTAATCGAACAAAGCCGCATGCAGATCAACCTGTTGCCCCCCCACCACGAAGATATCGGGGAAACCGGACAACCGTTCCAATCGATCCTTGCGGATCCAGCCCAATTGCTGACCGCGCCCAAAGAACGGCAGATAATTTTCACGCGATCCATTGTTACAGGCGAGAATCCGGTCCTGATAGGCCACGGTTACCTCTTTTCACACACCAAAACGCTGCGAACACCGACAGTCTGACGCATCACCGCGCCAACGATATCACAGCTCTGCGGGTCCAGGCCGCTGACCTGCACATCGATGATCAGATTGGGGTCAATTCCTCCGTCGATCACAGCATTCAACTTCTGTGTAATCAAGCCACGCTTTGTGATGGGGGCCAATACGCGGGCCAGGATGCCAACATCCGTATCGGCGGTGACGGAAAAACAATACACTGAAGGGGATGTACCGACATCATTGGACGGCACCGACAAAGGTAAGGTCATGGAAGTCTCATTTCTCTGTGAATAGCATCAGGTGGCGGCACAGGCCCGGACCCCCCAGCCGCATTATATGCGGGGGACCGGGTCCGTAATTCGACCAATGCGCCCAAACAGCGCCACAGAGAAATTCGAGGTCAACATACTGAAACCATATATCCGGTTGGAAGGTGACGCAAGAATATTACAAACCACCCTGGAACAGCCACAGGATAAGCCATAAGGTAAAGACCGACCCAATCGTCGACAGGCATATTGATGTCGTCGCCAGGGCCTGGGCCGTCCCATATTTCTGGGAAAATATATAGACCATGACACCACTGGGCTGGGCCGCTGTAATGGTGGCAATTTGTACCCACAACGGATCCAAAGCAAAAATATACGTGCCCGCCAGATAGACCAATAACGGAAACAGCATGATCTTCAGCGACACCTGGACCATGGATTGAACCACACGCCCGGCAATACCATAGCGCTTCAGCGACGATCCCAAGGCAAACAAGGCACAGGGCAGCACGGCCCCCTGCATGGTTTCGGCAATCCGCGCCAAAGGTGTGGGCAGAGACAGACCCGCCAGATTTGTCGCCATGCCCAGAAACAAACCCCACAGGATGGGATTGCGAATCAACCCGCTGGCAACCTGTTTGGGCAGTGCGGCCAGACCACCGCTGCGGCGCGATTGGCTCATTTCCAATAGAACCGTCGTGCCGGTGAAAAAGATAATGCCGTGGACAGACAGGATCAGAAAGAACGGCAGAGCCGCCGTCTCTCCATAGGCCAGCAGGATCAGGGGCAGACCCAACAGAACCGTGTTGGAAAAAGCACTGCCCATCCCGGTCAGGATAGCCCCCATTATGTCGCGCCCAAAGATGAAACGCGCGACCAGAAAGCCGATCGCATAAATCAGAATTCCTGGCCCGTAATAGCTGGCAAACAGGTTCCAGGGCACCTTGTCTGGCAATTGCGTGGTCGCAATCGTCCTGAACAGCATGAAGGGAACGGCGAAATTAAAAACGAAAGATGCGACCCCCGCTTCCGCAGATTCAGAGAACCACCCAAGGCGGGCCGCGACATATCCAAGGGCTGCAATGCCAAAAATCGGCAGCAGAATGTTGATTACGATATCCAAGAGAGCCGAATCCTTATCTTATCTGTTTTCTGATTACTCCGTGTGGCTACTCTGGGCAAGTCAGAGACCTTGCGGTTCGGGGAGTAGCGTGCCATCTATCACCCGATGGATTGGGCCCAGCGAGGGAGAGACCCGGCATGGCAGACCTCTGGATTTTCGGGCGGAAACCAGCGGCAATGGTGCGTCACCGGCATGGTGGCTTTAACGCGACATTTCCAATGAACGGCGATACGGTTGTGGAGCAGGCTGGCCTGACCCGCGATGCCAATGCTGCGCGTGAAAAGGCGGAATCGTCCGGAATCAAACCACCGCCCCGCATTGAAGGGCGCGAGGCACAAAATGTGTTGAGCTTTCAATCCCGTGGTGATCGTGCCCAGCGCACCAATCTCAGTCCCCGAAATGGGGGACGTCCGGGTCCCTACCGCGAATAGCCCCGAACGTGATCACCTCAGAAGCCCGACTATACGCCTTAAGCCAAGCAGAATCGCTGGCCGCAGAGGCTGTTGACCATCTGTCGCAAACAGTCCGGAACGCTGAAACCGGCCGCGTGGACCCAATCGCTCTGGAGCGCGCACAGCATCAAGCCCATGGCACGGCCTGGCTTGTGTCCCATGTCGCCGGACTGACGGCCCTGCATGATTGGGCCCAGCGCTTGGAAGAAACAAACTCAATGGGGCCTGTTGAGGCTGGGATTTTGCGCATCGGATTTGCGGAATATCTGAACAGGATCATTCACGGATTGCCCATGGGGCAAACCGAAACCGTGCGCCCCCATGAACTGGGAACGTCACTGCATGCCATGGGCATGGCGACCGATCCAACCCTGAATGCCCTATTTGCAGACCCGGACCTGCCAGAAATTCGCATGGCAACCGCCCTGGCAATGTCGGAACATGGATTTTCCAATCCTGCCGACGACCCCGATGGCGAAATTTCCATGATGCGGACGCAATACCAACGCTTCGCCGAAGCCGAAATTGCACCGTTTTGCCATCGATGGCATCTGGATGATATCCTGATCCCCGATGAAACGGTGCAGAAGGTTGCAGATCTGGGAACCTTTGCGATTACAATTCCACAGGCCTATGACGGTCTGGGACTGTCCAAACAGGCCATGGTCGCAGTGACGGAGGAACTATCCAGCTTTCATTTGCCCACCGGATCGTTGGCAACCCGGCCTGAAATTGCCGGGGAATTGATCAGCAATAGCGGGACCCAGGATCAGAAAGAGCGCTTCCTGCCGGGGATCGCCAGCGGAAAGATCATGACAACCGCTGTCTTCACAGAACCTGATATCGGTTCGGACCTGGCGCATCTCAGCACCAGGGCGGTTCGGCGGGGCGCTGTATATCAGGTATCCGGGGCAAAGACCTGGATCACCCATGGCGGGCGCAGTGATCTGATGACCCTGTTGGTGCGCACACAGGCGGGCAGCCAGGATCACAGCGGCGTTTCCATGCTGTTGGCCGAAAAGCCGCGTGGCACGCCTGCAACCCCCTTCCCTGCGCCGGGCATGACAGGGGGCGAAATCCGCACCCTGGGTTATCGCGGCATGAAGGAATATGACATCGCCTTTGATCGGTTCGACGTACCCGCCCATAACCTGCTGGGGGGCGAAGAAGGTCTTGGGTTCCGGCAATTAATGGCAACCTTTGAGTCGGCACGCATCCAGACCGCCGCGCGCGCGGTTGGCGTCGCCCGCAATGCCCTGCGTTTGGCCATGGATTATGCCACAACCAGACGGCAATTCGGCCAGTCCCTGATCCGGTTTCCCCGTATTGCAGATAAGCTGGCCCTGATGGCGGCAGAAACAGAGATTGTCCGGCAATTGACACGCCATGCCGCCTTGGCAAAAGATACCGGACGGCGCTGCGATGTGGAAGCAGGTATGGCCAAGCTGCTGGCGGCGCGCACCGCCTGGGCGGCAGCCGACGATGCCTTACAGATTCATGGCGGGATCGGCTATGCGCTGGAAAGCCAGATTTCCCGTGTTTTGGTGGATGCGCGGATATTGAATATCTTTGAGGGTACCGGCGAGATTCAGGCACAGGTCATCGCCCGTGGACTGTTGAGTCGTCGAAATTAGCGGCTCGCCACCCTATATGGACAGTTAATGCCCAAACGGAATGCCCAAACAGAAAAATTAAAGGGATCACCTCAATGCACCGCAAAAGCCTCCTTGCCACCCTTTCACTGCTGTTTATTTTTGCAACACCGCAGGCTGCACAGGCACAGGAATACTCTGTGCTGCCGCATTCAGCGCGCTACAGCATCACATTGATTGAAGCAAAGGTTGGCGAAGTCACCATGCTGGATGGCGGCCTAAGCGTCGATCTGGTCAAGGGCTGCAAAAACTGGACACTGCAATCCAATTTGAATTTAGCAGCAGGCAATCAGGATGGCGCAGGCTTCGTTCTGGTTATGAATCAAGCCGCAACAGAAAGCCTGGACGGGCGACGGTTTGAATTCAAAACAGACGTTGTGGTCAATGATGCCCCGGAAGAAACCTATCAAGGCATCGCAACACTGGAAGAAGATGGCCGAGGGGAGGCAGAGTTCACCCTGCCTGAGCAAAAGAAAGTTCGTCTGCCACAGGATACGCTGTTCCCGATTAATGCGATGCGGACCAATCTGAATGCCGCTTGGGGGGCGCAACAGGTTCTGACGAACTATATCTACTTTGATGGCAGTGAATTAAGCGCCTGGCGCGCCACGGACCTGGTTGCCGGCACGCCAGAGCCCTTGGATGCGCAGGCGCAGGATCCCGACGGCATCACGAAAATCGGGCAGGCAAAGCGGGTTGTCACAACATTATTTGATTTGACCCACACTGATGCAGAGCCGATTTCAACCTATATTTCCGATATTCTGCCCAATGGAATCGTCACGCGCCTGACCATTGATCTGGGCTTCATGGTCGCCGAAGCGCGATTGATCGAAGTGCTGGCGATCCCAGAACCGGACTGTTAACCCTACCCTTCACGTCAGCTTGTCATAAAAGGTCATGGATATGAGTTGCTTTGTTAAACAGAAAAATAAAGAGACACGCAGCATAACGGGAATCGTAAAAGCCGACTATGACACTTGGCTTTCAAACCAATCGGACCCCGTTCAAACCTGGATCAAAGGGTCTGGGTTCAAGGCGAAGCCCGGTGCCGTTGCGATTTTCCCAGACAAGGCGGGGGCCCCGAACAACGCCCTGGTGGTCCTGGAAAATGAACAGGATCTGTGGTCCTGGGGCGCAGCAGCGGTTCGACTGCCAGCCGGGCGCTATTGCCTGTCGCCCGAACCTGATGCCACCATGGCTTACAATGCCAGCCTCGGCTGGGCCTTGGGCAGCTATGATTTCGACCGCTATCGCAAACGCTCGGAACCTGTCCGGGAATTGGTCTGGCCGAAGAATGCGGACAATAAGCTTGTTGCAGCCGTGTCTGCGGGCATTTATCTGACCCGCGATCTGGTCAATACGCCGGCGTCGGATATGGGACCGGAAGAGCTGGCTGCGGCGGCATCGGCCTTGTCACAAACTTTTGGCGCACATTGTGAAACCATCATCGGGGAGGACCTGCTGACGCAGAATTTTCCGATGATTCATGCGGTTGGCCGTGCGTCAACACGCGCGCCACGCCTGATAGACCTGCGCTGGGGCAATCCGATCCATCCGAAAGTAACGCTTGTTGGAAAAGGCGTCTGCTTTGACACTGGTGGGCTGGATTTGAAGCCATCCAGTGGCATGCTGATGATGAAAAAGGACATGGGGGGCGCGGCCCAGGTTCTGGGCCTGTCGCGCATGATCATGGAAATGGAGCTTCCGGTCAGTTTGCGCGTGTTGATCCCGGCTGTGGAAAACAGTGTATCAGGCAATGCCTTCCGCCCCCTGGATATCCTGAATACCCGCAAGGGATTGACGGTCGAAGTCGGCAATACCGATGCGGAAGGTCGCCTTGTTCTGGGCGATGCGCTGGCCTTGGCCTGTGAAGAAACGCCAGACCTGTTGATTGATTTCGCCACATTGACCGGGGCCGCCCGGGTGGCCCTGGGAACCGATCTGCCTGCCTTATTCTGTAACAGCGACAGTCTGGCTGCCGCGCTGTCACAGGGCGGTCTGGCCGCAAAGGATCCAACCTGGCGCTTGCCGCTGCATCAGGCCTATACCGGGATGCTGGACAGCAAGATTGCCGATACCAACAATGTTTCCTCAGGCGGGTATGCGGGGGCCATCACGGCAGCCCTGTTCTTGGAAAAATTCGTCGAACCGGAAATCGAATGGGCCCATTTTGATCTGATGAGCTGGAATACAAGCACGAAGCCCGGTCGCCCGGAAGGCGGCGAGGCACAAGGAATCCGCGGCGTATTCCTGACTCTGCAAGACCGGTTTACCCGCTAAAGCAATATTCGGTCAAAGCGACCATGAATGACCTGATATTGCTCTAGTGATCAAACCCTAATTTATCGTTTCAACCTGCTTATTTTTCGATGCGGTTGGCGTGGCTTGCGATGTCACCATCAATTGCACCCGAACCAGGCCTGCATCACTGGGATCACTGTGCTGTGTGAAGCCCAGATCCGCGCACATATCCAACATGGGTTTGTTATCGCGCAGCACATCGCCATACAGAACATCTATACCGCGCTGGCGGGCATATTTTATCAACAGGCACATCAGCGCATAGCCCAAACCTTCACCCTTGTGGTCCTGTCGCAGCAGGATCGCGTATTCCGCCTCTGCTCCATCCGCATTGGCGATCAGGCGGGCAACCCCGATGATGGAGTCTGAATCCGCCGGATCCAGCGCAACGAATGCCATCTCTCTGGCATAATCGATTTGAGACAGGCGGGCCGCCAGACGCTCTGGCAACAGGCGCATCGGGTGCAGGAAACGGAATCGAATATCTTCCGGGGCGGATCGGGCGACCAGATCGCTTAATCCAGGCGCGTCCTCGGGTCTGATCGGGCGAACATTGACCATTGTTCCATCCCGCAATGGCACAGTCCCTTCCTGATCGCGGGGATAAGGGTGGATGGCCAGGCGCCGCGCCGGATTATCGCGCAGTTCCCGGGACACGGCTGCAACACGGATTCGGGCATCCAGCGCCATGACACCGGCACTGTCAGCGATCAATGGATTGATATCCAGCTCTTTCACTTCTGCAAAATCGATCGCCAATTGGCCTATCTGAATCAGGACAAGCCTCAGGCTTTCAAAATCCACAGGCGGCTCATCACGATACCCGCGCAACAGCTTATGGACTGCCGTTTCCTCTATCAGGGTCTGGGCCAGAACATCATTTAATGGCGGTAAACCGGTTACGGTATCGCCAACGATTTCAACCTCTTTGCCCCCTTTCCCAAACAGGACGACCGGACCGAATTGCGGGTCTTCATTCAGCCCCACAATCAATTCATGGGCGCCGGGCCGGCGAATCATCTGCTGAACACTGACCCCTTCGATTTGGGCATCGGGAAATTCCTGATGCATCCGCTTTAGCATCGATTCCGTGGCGTTATAGACCTGATCGGGCGATGACAGGTTCAGCACGACCCCGCCAACATCGCTTTTATGCGTAATATCGCGCGAAAGAATTTTGACCGCCACCAGATCCCCCATGGAGAACCCTCTGGCGATTTCCGCCGCTTCGGCAGGCATGCGGCCAATTTCGGTTCGCACAATGGGAATGCCATAGGCTTCCAAAACCTGCTTGGCCTCAACTTCGCTCAGCCATTCCCGATCTTCCGACAGGGCCTGATCGATAATGCTGCGCACCTTATCACGGTCCGGCTCCACACTATTGGCGCGTGCAGAGGGCACCTGCATCAGATTCACCTGATTGCGGCGATATCGAACCACATGCATAAAGCCCCGCACAGCCTCTTCGGCGGTGTTGTAGGTTGGAATGCGCGCCTCAACAAAGCGGCGGCGCGACTCAGCGGCGGACATATCCCCCAGCCAGGATGTCAGGATCGGGCGATGACGGTCCCGGGCCACTTCCAGAACAGCCTCCGCCGCCTCCAGTGAATTGCTGATTGCGGTGGGGCAATTCAAGACCAGCACAGCATCGGCCGCTTCATCCGCAATCAAGGCCTGCAGGGACTCGCGATAGCGACTGCCCGGGGCATCGCCAATAATATCAACCGGGTTTCCCTTGCTCCAGGTCGTCGGCAAGCAGGCATTCAGTTTCTCAATTGTCTGTGGCGACAGTTCGGCCAGATGACCGCCCTGTTCAATCAGGCTGTCTGTTGCCAGCACACCAATACCGCCCCCATTGGACAGGATCGCCAGACGATCCCCCACCGTATTGGGATCGCCATCCGCCAGGGATCCCATCCGCCGTAATTCACTGGACAGTGTCTGAACCGCATCAAACAATTCCTGCATATCATAGACCCGCAACATGCCAGCCCGCCGGAAGGCTGCATCATAGACCGAATCTGAACCCGCCAGCGCGCCGGTATGAGAGCTTGCAGCCCTGGCCCCTTCGGCCATGCGCCCCGCCTTGATGACAACAACGGGCTTGGTGCGCGCCGCCGCGCGGGCTGCGGACATGAACTTCGCCGCATCCCCCACGGCCTCAATATACAGCATGATCGCGCGAACCTCTGACGCTGTGGCCAGATAGTTCAACATATCGCCGAAATCGACATCCATTTTGTCGCCGACGCTGATCATGTGGGAAAAGCCGATACCCCGCCCCGTCGCCCAATCCAGGACAGAGGTCAACACCGCCCCCGATTGCGCGACAAAGGCTAAATCCCCGATCTTGGGGTTCATATGGGCAAAGCTGGCATTCAGGCCTATTGCCGGAACCATCATGCCCAGCACATTTGGTCCCAAAATCCGCATGGAGCCCGCCGCATCCATAACCGCCTGACGGCGTGCATGGCCTTCCGTGTCGTCGCCCTCTCCAAAACCGGCTGTGATCACACAGGCAGCCTTGCATCCCTTTTTATTCAGGTCCGCAATAACCTGGGGCACCGCATCGGCGGGGGTCGCGACAATGGCCAGATCCGGCACCATGGGAAGGCTTTCAATATCCTTCCAGGTCATGCTGCCGCCAATCGCGGAATGCTTGGGGTTGACCGGCATGATCGGCCCTTCAAACCCACCGCCAAACAGGTTCTGCGCCAGCACCGCCCCCACGGAACCAGCCCGTTTGGATGCGCCAATCAAGGCGATAGAGCGTGGATTGAACAGGTATTCTAGGTCACGTACGGACATGGGGCACCTTCATTGTTGCGCGATTTCAATCAATCGCTTTACGCCTGCACGAGCAGTTGTCCCGTCCCTGATTTTTATCCGTTCTTCAGAGCCTTTTGCGCCAGAACCCGATTATACATGTCGGTCATTGCCGACCCCCAACAACAAAAAATAACCTTTTCGATGCCTGAATTCTCCGCCAAAGCATCATACACGGTAGATATTGCAATTTCTGTCGCCAATTCCGCCGGATAGCCGTATGCCCCAGTGGAGATTGCCGGAAATGCGACGCTGCGCACGTTATTTTCCACAGCCAATTGCAAACAATTACGATAACAGGATGCCAAAAACCCCGCTTCTCCGGATTGTCCGTCGATCCAGATCGGACCGACAGTATGAATGACGTGACGCGCCGCCAATCGAAAGCCTGGGGTGATGCGAGCCTCCCCGGTCGGGCATCCGCCCAAACCGGCACAATATTCCATCATTTCTGGCCCGGCAGCGTGATGAATAGCCCCGTCAACGCCCCCGCCCCCGATCAGGGGTTCATTCGCAGCGTTTACAATCGCATCCACGGTCAACCGTGTAATATCGCCATCAATAACGGCGATCCGATTGTCGTTGGAAAAGTTAGCTTCTTTCATGTGCGCTACCGACATTTCTCCAGCTTTCGGCTAGAGCATCATGCGCTCGCATGCGCTCACACAGGATACTCTAACCACATATTTTCTGAGCAAATACGTCGTCACAAACGATCCCGTTTGTTCGGGATTTGCTCTTGGAGGCCTGCCTATTTTGCCGCCACACTTTCGTTATGGGCGGTAATCGAGGCCTCAATCATCTCTGCAGCTTTTTTCGAGTCCGCCCATCCGATGATCTTGGCCCATTTACCGGGCTCAAGGTCCTTATAATGGGCAAAAAAATGGGCAATCTGATCAATCAGAATCTTTGGCAAATCCGTATAATCTGTCACTTCATCATAATAGGGATGCAGTTTGCTGTGGGGCACGGCGATGATTTTTTCATCCATGCCGCTTTCGTCTTCCATCATCATCACACCAACCGGCCGCGACCGCACGATGCTGCCAGGTACCACGGGAACGCGCCCAACAACCAGCACGTCAATCGGGTCGCCATCCCCACATAAAGTATGCGGAATAAAGCCATAGTTTGCCGGATAGAACATGGCGGTATGCAGGAAACGGTCGACATACAGCGCCCCTGAATCCTTATCCAACTCATATTTCACCGGTTCCGCCCCTTGGGGGACTTCGATCACAACATTAACGTCCCAAGGTGGCGCAATGCCTGTGGCAAGCAACTCAATCCGCATAAAACTTCCTTTTCATTTATCCGCGGTAACCGCAGCCGGCCACCAATGTCTGACCCTCTAGATAGTACTTAAATTGCTGCACTGCAACATGGGAGAAATCGTCGCAACGAAAAAACAGTCAATCGGCTGACTTGGTTGGCTTATATGCCTTGTAGCGCGACAGCACGAAGATCAGCACCAAACCCGGCACCGCCAGGAACGAGGTCATGATGAAAAACTCCACCCAACCGACCTGTTCTACCAGCCACCCGCTGGGGGTCGACAACAAGGTGCGCCCGAAAGCCATAAACGATGTCAACAAGGCATACTGCGTCGCTGTGAACTCACGATTACACAGCACCGACAGATAGGCAATAAAGGCTGCCGACCCCAATCCCCCAGTAAAATTATCGCCCCAGATCGCTATCGCCAACACACTGACATCGGTGCCGGAAACAGCCACCCAGGCGTACAGCATATTTGTCGCTGCTTGCAGAATACCGCCAATCACAAGAGAGGGGAACAGCCCGATCGCGCGGACCAGCACGCCCCCGGCAAACACCCCCACCATGGTTGCAATTATTCCCGCCGTTTTACTGACCAACGCGATATCAGTGCCGGTAAAGCCCATATCGACATAGAAAGGATTGGCCATCGTCCCCCCGATGGCATCGCCAAATTTGTACAACAACACAAATGTCAGGATTACAAAGGCACCGGGACGCACCAGAAATTCCGAAAATGGAGAGATCACGCCAACCTTCATAAAGGTTTTCATATCCCTGATTTCCGCTGTCTTTGGATGATCGGGTTCCTTGACCAGTAAAACCGCCAACATTCCCAGCGTCATGAACCCCGATAAGCACACAAATACCACGGCCCAGGAGACAAAATCAGACAGAAACAGAACGCCCGCCCCGGAAATCAAAAGACCAATTCGATACCCACCTTGCGTGGCAGCCGCTCCAGCCCCTTGCTCGTCCTCCTCTAAAAGTTCAATGCGCAGGGCATCCAGCACCACATCCTGACTGGCGGACAAAAATCCAATCGATGTGGTTAGAATCGCGACCGGTGCCAGCGCGACAACCGGATCTGTAAATCCAAGGGATGCAATAGCCGCCATCAGCAAAATCTGAATGAACAGAGCCCATCCCCGGCGTTGACCCAGTTTCGCCGTAAACAGCGGCAGCGATATTTTATCGATCACTGGCGCCCACAGAAACTTTAACGCATAGGGGGTTCCGACTACGGCGAATAGACCAATCGACGTCAGATCCAGCCCCTGTGTCCGCAACCAATAGCCAAGCGTACTTAAAGTCAGCAACAACGGCAGGCCACTGGCGATGCCCATCAGGGCGATCAGAATAATGCGCCTGTCTTTGTAAATCAGCAGGCCCGCCCTGAAGCGCTGTAACGCGGTGGTGTCGGTCACGATGGGTCTAAATCCTTTTCGCCAGCGGTTGCGCGTGATATCGCGAATGACACGGGGACACTAGCCCTATTCGGTCGATGAGGCAGCAATGAAGCAAGAACAGGCGGAAACCTTGGCGTTGCAGGCGTTAAGCTTTCTGGTGGAAGATGAAGATCGGCTGGACCGATTCCTGGCCCTGTCCGGATTAGACCAGAACGACCTGCGCGACCGCATCGCCGACCCGGCCTTTCTGGGTGGGGTTCTGGATCATATATTGGGGCACGAGCCTGATCTGTTGGACTTCGCCGCAGCGGCCGATATCGACCCAACAGTTGTTCTGCGCGCGCGGGCAACCCTGCCGGGCGTCAATCCGGACTGGTAATCTGGGCCGGAATGGTAATGCGACAGTAATGCCGCCCATCCGTCAGCCGCGCCTGGATGCCTTTGGCAATGGCGGTCATATCCTCACAATAGCCTTCCGGCATAAATTCCAGATGACCCGCAGCCCGCAACAGGCCTGCTGCCCATTCCGCCTGGATACTGCAATAATTGGTATAATCAACTTCGATCATTGGCGTTACGCCTGCAGAAAAATTCCTGAATTCTGCCCTGTCATCCGTTTGAACTATAGCACGTTCTGATAACCATATTGAGAATAGTTTAATGAATATTTTAAAGCGGCGCTCAGGGACTTGTCGCCTTGGGGAAAACCGGGCAAGTAGTCAAAATGACTTCGCCGCACACCCAGTCCCAAGAGACGACAAATTGGAATCGCCGCCTGTTCGCTCTGGCTGGACCCATTGTGCTGGCAAATTTATCGGTTCCCCTGCCGGGCATAGTCGATACCGCCGTGATGGGCCATCTGCCCGATCCCAGCGGGCTTGCGGCTGTCGGCCTGGGGGCGATGATATTCTCCACGCTGTATTTCAGCTTCAGCTTTCTGCGCATGAGCACAATTGGCCTGACCGCCCAGGCGGATGGCAGAGGCGACGCCGCAGAGGTCCGCATTGTTCTGTATCGTGGCGGCCTGATTGCAATCGCATTGGCGATTATCATGATGGTCTTTCAAGATCCCATAGGCCGATATGCCTTCCAACTGACCGATGCGACAGAAACCGTCCAAACATACGGCCTGTCCTATTTCGACATCCGGATCTGGGGCGCGCCAGCAGCCCTCTTGAATCTGGTGATACTGGGATGGATGTTTGGGTTTGGCAGTATGCGCCTGCCCGTCACCATCCAGATTGTTACCAATCTGGTCAATGTTGTGCTGGATTTTGTTTTCGTCTTTGGGTTCGATTGGGGCATTGAAGGCGTCGCCCTGGCCACCGTCATCGGTGAGCTGGTTGGTGCTGCCCTGGGCCTGTTTTTCATTGCGCGCCGATTGCGGCATTTGGGACAATCCCTGCTGCCCGATTGGGTCAGTGTCTTAGAGCCGGCCGGCCTGAGACGCCTCTTTGGTGTCAATCGCGACCTGTTGATTAGGACCTTCTGTCTGCTGATCGCATTTGCGCATTTCAAAATTGCCGGCGCGGAATTAGGCACGGTCACATTGGCGGCGAACCTGGTGCTGCTGATCTTTCTGGATCTCAGCTCCTATGGATTGGATGCCTTTGCCAATGCGGCGGAAATCCTGATCGGAAAGGCTGTGGGACAACGCAACCGGGCCGTATTTTTAACGGTTACCCGCCTTTCCTTAGTGTGGGGTGGCCTGGTTTCCCTGGTCGCGGTGCTGGTTTTTTTCCTGTTTGGCAATCACATCGTCGGCCTGATGACCGATCAACTGCCCGTCCGCGATGTATCCGCAAATTTCATGCTGTGGGCCGCGTTCCTGCCCATAACCGCCGTCTGGGCCTTTGTGCTGGATGGGATTTTCGTTGGCGCGACCCGATCAGCAGCCCTACGCAATGGGATGCTGATCTCAATTGCGCTCTACTTCGCCTCAGAATGGGTGCTGACCGGACAGTTTGGTAATGATGGATTATGGGCGGCGCTGCATATATTCCTGTTGGCACGCGGCCTGACACTGGCAGTTCAGGTCCCCGCATTGGTCCGCTCAATTGATACGCAGCCCCCCGCGCATGCTCAGGCCGTGCGATAACGCTGTATCGCGTTTCGCAGCGCTTTGGCCACCTCAACGCGTTCATAGGGTTGCAGGAAACGCCCGATTTCTGTGCCTTGACCATGACTTTTCAGGATCAACTGACTCTCATGACGGGGTGGATCATCCATTTGAACCGTCACCCAACTGGGCTCTAACCGGATATGCTGGATGGTGCCCGATGGGTCTGTTCGCACGATATGCAAACCATCATCCGTCATCAGCAAATGCTCACACCGCCGGGCATCCCGAAAATTAAGCCTGAAGGCGATGTAAACCAGCGCAATCTCCAAACCACAAAACCCCGCCACGGGCCAAGCCCCGGCAAGGAAGAAGGCAAACCCGATCAGGAAACCACAGCCCCCGATCGCGATCATCACAAGCAGAAATCCACGCTGATCCAGGCTGCGGTGAGGCCGCAGCGTCGCATCAAGATAGATGGTCTGTTCGTGAGTGTCGCGCATGCCCCATAGATTAGCGCGAATTACACAGTCGTAAAGCGCCCGCATGTGAGAGAAATGCTTTCTTGGTGACCATGGCTTCTTTAATGTGCCCGGTGAATCACAGGCTGACCAATCAAAACAATCGAATTGCCCATTCATGAAAAAAGCCGATATCCATGAGTTTTTCGCCCGCTTGCAAGCGGCAAATCCAGAGCCCAAGGGGGAGCTTAACTGGACCAATCCCTATACGCTGCTGGTGGCCGTCGCCCTGTCAGCGCAAGCAACGGATATCGGTGTGAACAAGGCAACCGAACGCCTGTTTCAAATCGTCTCAACCCCGCAAGATATGCTGGCCTTGGGGGAGGCACGCTTGAAAGACCACATCAAGACAATCGGACTTTGTAATTCCAAGGCCAAGAATGTGATGCAGGCTGCCGAGATTCTGGTGCGGGACTTTGGCGGCACCGTGCCACAGGATCGCGCCGCCCTGGAAACCCTGCCCGGTGTTGGGCGCAAGACCGCCAATGTGGTGTTAAACATCGCCTTTGGCGCAGCGACCATCGCCGTTGATACGCATCTGTTCCGGGTTGGCAATCGTACCGGCATGGCAAAGGGAAAAACGCCGCTGGAAGTCGAATTAAAGCTGGAAAAACGGATCCCGAAAGAATTTCTGCGCCACGCGCATCATTGGCTTATCTTGCATGGTCGTTACATCTGTAAGGCGCGCAAACCGGATTGTGGGGCGTGTATTGTCAATGACTTGTGTGGCTTCAAAGGAAAAACCATTAGCGCCTAACCGTAAAGGAACCCGGAATGCCGAAAATTGACCCCGAGATATTAAGAGAGCGCGCAAATGGAACACTGGTATCCCTGTTGGGCATAGAAATCACCGATGCCGGCGATGGTGTCAGCAAGGGGCGGATGAAAATCACACCCAATCTGTTGGCACCCAATGGGTTTCTGCATGCAGCCTCGGTCGTTGCCCTGGCCGATACATGCTGTGGTTATGGCACCTTTGCCGATTTACCGGAAGGGGCGGAAGGCTTCACCACGGCGGAGTTGAAATCCAATCATATGGGAACCGCACGCAAGGGCAGCCTGATCTGTCGCGCCCATGCCAAACATCAGGGACGCACCACTCAGGTCTGGGATGCGGAAGTGTTTTCCGATGCCAGACCCGACCGGCCCATCGCCCTGTTTCGGTGCACACAGATCGTCCTTTGGGCGCGGAATGAGGGATAGGACCCTCGACAATATTGCGTTGCGGCATTAGGTAGGAACCAACCATTTTGACACTAAGGGAGTGAGATCATGATTTTTAAGACTGTAGGTATTATTGGTGCCGGGACCATGGGATCAGGCATTGCAACCTCTTTGGGTCAACAAGGTGTTGCTGTCGTTCTGGTCGATACCAACCAGGCCGCCGTTGATCGGGGTCTGGCCGCTGCCAAGAAATTCTATGATCGCGCCGCTGAAAAAGGCAAAATGAGCACGCAAGATGCCGATCAGGCCTATGGGAAATTGACAGGCGCGACAGAGCTTTCCGCCCTTACGGACTGTGATCTGATCATTGAGGCAATTTTTGAAGAATTCAGCGTTAAAGAGGACCTGTTCAAACGTCTGAACGCGCATTTAAAGCCAACCACTGTGGTTGCAACCAATACGTCAGCGCTGCGGGTCTCAGAATTGGCTGAAACCGTTGACGACCCGACCCGCTTTCTGGGCCTGCATTATTTCAATCCAGCCGCAATCAACCCGATTGTGGAAGTCGTGAAGGGCGAAAAGACCGACGAAGCCCTGTTCCAGAAATGCGTTACCTTTATTAAGGAAACCGCGAAGAAGCCCATTCCGTGCAAGGACGCCTATGGATTCGCCATCAATCGCTTCTTCGTCCCCTATGGCAATGAGGCTGTGCGGCTGTTGGATGAAGGTGTTGGCACGACCGCCCAGATCGACCGTGTAGCACAGGACTGCCTGGGCGTCGCGGCAGGCCCGTTCATGGTGATGAATCTGGTGAAGCCGAAAATCATGTTCCATGCCCAGCGCAATCTAGGCCCGCACGGTGCCTTCTATGCCCTGGCCAATGGCTTGGCGGATCGCGGAGACACGGATTATGAATTTGAAATCGGCGACGATGCAACGGGCTCTGCCGAAAGCGATGCGATCATCGCCGACCGCCTGCGCGCAGCCACCTTCCTGCCGGTCCTGCAATCCCTGGACGAAGATGTCGCCAGCCCGGCCGATATAGACATGGGCGCGGGCCTGGCCCTGCGCTTTGGCAAGGCGCCGTGCGAATTGATGGATACGCTGGGCAAGGACGAAGTTACCCGCATCGTTTCCATCGTGACCGAAAAATATGGCCACGACCTGCCCGAAAGCATCGCCAAAGTTGGCAAACTGCGCGGCTGATGCCGATTGGACCTTTAGTTATCTATTGCCCCATTTTTTACTCCTCCCCCCTTGAGGGGGGGAGCCCCATATGCGATTCCCCTCCCCCTTGAGGGGGGAGGGTTGGGGTGGGGGTGATAGGCCGCAAGGCCTTTCCCTGCAGTGGGCTGGATTGCGGAGGAGAGAGCACCCCCCTCCCAACCTCCCCCCCTCAAGGGCAGGGGAATCGCATATGGCAGATTTGCCATAGGCGGCGAACAGGATTCTAAGGAGGTTTTCCATTTGCGGAGGACCTCATGGAGCAGTTTGAAGACACGTTCGGGGATTTGCCGGACCCGCGCGCGGGGAATGTGCGTCATGATCTTCTGGAGATCGTTTTCATCGCCTTGGCAGCGACCTTGTGCGGCGCACAGACCTGCGTCGAGATGGCGTTGTTCGCGCGGTCCA
>Ga0207882_1000036_pt1 | contig 112616 bp, 103 predicted proteins | sample MalvirmetaMSP103_FD_184228 | JGI IMG/M metagenome (GOLD analysis project Ga0207882, IMG submission 184228) | Marine viral communities from the Deep Pacific Ocean - MSP-103 (SPAdes) | ecosystem: Environmental > Aquatic > Marine > Oceanic | place: Pacific Ocean | collected 2011-05-15 | reverse complement strand
GGCCAGCCCCAGTTCGCGCCCTGATGCGTGAAATTGTGCGGTTCGTAGAAGTGGAAGCTGTAGATCAGGTTCGGGTCGGCCAGCGGCTGCAGCTTCAGCAGATCCTGCGCGTCCGCGAAATGCGGGCCGGCGACCACCAGGGTGCGCTGCGGTGCGATCTCGCGCATGGCAGCGACGAGCTGCGCCATCAGCGACTGGACGCTCGCCGCATCCTCGATCGTCGGTTCGTTGAGCAGCTCGAACACCAGGTCGTCCGGCGGAATCGCGGCCAGCGCCTTGGCCAGAACCTGCCACAGCGTCGCGAGTCTTTGCCGTGCGATCGAGTCCACGGCAAGCCGTTGCTTGGAGGCATCGTCGAGCTGCAAGGCCAGGACGAACATCAGGCCGGCGCGGTTGGCGTCGTCGATCGCACGGTGCAGTTCGGTGACCGCGGCGGCGTTCAGGCCGTCCTCGCTGCCGGGATCGATGATCAGGCCCAGTTCGATCAGGCTGCGGACATGGCGCAGACCGAGTCCGCGAATCAGTGCGTAGTCCTGCGCGCCGACATTCCACGCGGGCGGCCCGTCCGCGCTGGCGGTGAAGGCATGCGCGAGATTGACACCACGCGCGAGCCGCTCCGTCAGTTGCGGGTCGGGGCCACTGGGCGCCGCCTCGCGTGAGCCGCAGCCCAGCAGCGGCAGCACCAGCAACAGGCTGATCAGTACTGCGCGACCCATGCCTGATCGATGTGCAGCCGTGCCTTGACGTTGGCGGCGAACTGGCGCGCTTCCTCGCGCGTGGCGAAGCGTCCGATACCGATGCGGTGCAGCACGCGACCGTCCACCGGCTGGGCAAAGCTGTGAGCGTCGAACCCGCGGTCGCGGAAATCTTCGGCTTCGAGTTCGGCCGATTCCGGGTCTGTCAGCGACAGCACGACCACGGTCCAGCCATGCGTGGCGAGTGAACCGGAAGACGGCGACACGGACGGTGCCGTCGAAGCCGGGGTCGGCGGCGCCCGGACAACGGGGGCAGAACGCGCAGCCGCCGGGGTCGGAGCTGCTGCAGGCGCCGGCAGTGACACCGACAGGCTGGCCGAGCCCAGATCGGCCTTGTTGAGCTTGCTGGCGAGAATCTGCTGGGTCGGCGTGTAGCGCAGCGCCGCCGAACCCGGGCGCATGAATACGCATTCGCCGGGACGATCGATGCGGTCGCCGCCGCCAGCGGCGTACTGGAACTCGACGGCTCCGCGCAGCAGGCAGACCGTGTCGCCGGCCGTCTCCACGCCGATCCAGACATCGGCGCCATAGACCCGCACCCGCAATTCCCCGGCATTGATGCGAAGGTCTTCGCCATTGCGTGGATCGACACGCATCACACCGCGATCGAGCACCAGGCGGACCACGGTCTTGCTGCCCGCCTGCGCGTCCACCGAGTGCATTCGCAGGCTCGCATCCGAACCCAGCGAAAGATAGCCGCCACCGGCAAACACGAACGCGGCGCGGCCGTTCTCGCCGGTATTGATGCGGTCTCCGGCGCCGAAACTCGCATTGGCGCTCAGCGTGCGCGTCTGACCGTCATGCACGATGTGTGCAGGTGGGCGCAGCTGCGCGCGATCGAGAACCGCAGTGTCGCCGGCCCTGAAACTTGCCGCGTGCAGACCGCCGATACCGACGAGAAGCGCCAGGCCCGAAAGGAGCGACCATTCTGGATACCTGTTTTGTACGCGACTGCTGTTCACCAGGTTTCTCGACATCGTTTCCCCCGAACCGATTTTCAAACCAAGCCCCCCCTCACTTTGCTGCATGATGCACGGCTGACCGGAGCGCTGTCTCGAACGGCCACGCCACCGCACGAATCATCTGGACGCGCCACGGCGCAATCAGCACACTGCGCATCCGTCCGTGCGCGAGGCGAAAATTCACGTCGGTTCAGTGCAACCGACGGACCTGGACACTCATAACAATGACTACGCGAATTTCATTCGCCATCCCGGCTCAACCGACCGAAACCACTTGCGGGCCAACCTGTCTGCACGCGGTTTATCGCTACTACGGTGACGATATCAGCCTGGACGAGGTGATCGCGGAAACCCGCGCGCTGCGCGAAGGCGGCACGCTCGACGCCTTCCTGGCTGACCACGCGCTGCGCCGCGGCTATCGCGCGACCATTTACATGCACAATCTATCCCTGTTCGACCCGACCTGGTTCGATCTGTCGAAGTCCGCGATCATCGACAAGCTGCGGCACCAGTGGGCGATCAAGGAGGCACGACACCCCAAGATCGCGATCGCCACCAAGGGCTACATCGACTTCCTGGAAATGGGCGGTGAGCTCAAGATCGCCGATCTCACCGGCAAGCTGCTTCGATACTACCTGTCGCGCGGCACCCCGGTGATGACCGGCCTGTCCTCGACCTGGCTGTACCGTACGCCGCGCGAACTCGACGACACCACCGAAGACGATCTCAACGGCGAGCCGGTCGGACACTTCGTGGTGCTGTCCGGCTACGACCGGGACAAGCGCGAGGTCTGGGTGGCCGATCCCTACGAAGGCAACCCCTTCAGCGAGGCGCGGTCCTATCCCGTCAAGATCGAGCGGCTGATCGCCTCGGTGCTGCTGGGCGTGGTGTCCTTCGACTGCAATCTGCTGGTCATCGAACCCGGCAAAAGGAGCATTGGAGCGTGAGCGGCATTGTCGTTGTCGACCAACTGTCGGACTGGCCCGTGGAGATTCCCGGCGTGGACGTGGTCACGGCCTGGGACTACCTGACGCAGGACGAATTCACGCGCAGCCGGCGCACGCGCATCTACAACCTGTGCCGCTCGTTCAGCTATCAATCCACCGGCTACTACGTGTCGCTGCTGGCCGGCGCGCGTGACCACCGGCCGCTGCCGGACATCACCACGATTCAGGATCTCAAGCTGGCCGAAAGTCCGCGCGTGGTCGCCGACGAAGTCGATGAGCTGATCGAAAAGAGCCTGTCGCGTATCGGTGGCGAGCGCTATGTGCTCAACGTGTATTTCGGGCGCAGTCTGGCCAAGCGGCATGAACGTCTGGCCGCGGCGCTGTTCAACCTGTTTCCGGCACCGCTGTTGCAGGCCAAGTTCTCGTGGCGCGGCGACGAATGGCGCGTCGACGCGCTGGGCCCGATCGCGCTCGGCGAGATACCGGAAACACACCACGAATTCATGCTGGAGTCGGCGCTCGACTACTTCCTGCGCAAACGCTCGCCGCGACGCACCACGCGCGACTCGTATCGCTACGACATGGCGTTTCTGGTCAACGAGGACGAGAAGGAACCGCCATCAAACCCGCGCGCGATCAAGCTGTTTGAAAAGGCCGCCGAAGACCTGGGCTTCGACGTGGAGATTCTCGACAAGGGCGACTACGGCCATGTCGCCGAATTCGACGCCCTGTTCATACGCGAGACCACTGCGGTCAATCATCACACCTACCGGTTCTCGCGGCGCGCGGCACGCGAAGGCCTGGTGGTGGTCGACGATCCGCTGTCGATCCTGCGCTGCTCGAACAAGGTGTTTCTCGCGCAGCTGATGGACCGCCACCGCATCCCCACGCCGAAAACCGTGCTGATCCACCCGCGCAACCTCAAGCAGGCCGCGGCCGAACTCGGCTTTCCGTGCGTGCTCAAGCAACCGGATTCGGCCTTCTCCAAGGGCGTGATCAAGGTCGACGACGCGGCCGAGTTCCGCCGCAAGGCCACGGACATGCTGGAACGTTCGGACCTGATCGTGGCGCAGGCCTTCGAGCCCACCGAATACGACTGGCGGATCGGCGTGCTCGACGGCGAGCCGCTGTACGCCTGCCGCTACTACATGGCGCCCAAGCACTGGCAGATCGTCAAGCGCGACAGCAAGGGCAGCAAGTCCGAGGGTGAGCACGAAACCCTGGATATCGCGGACGTGCCGAAGCCGGTGCTCAACGTGGCCGTACAGGCCGCGCGTGCGATCGGCAGCGGACTGTACGGCGTGGACCTCAAGCAATTCGGCAAGCGCGTCAAGGTGATCGAGGTCAACGACAACCCGAACCTCGACTTCGGCGTGGAAGACCTGGTGCTCAAGGAAACGCTGTACCGCAAGGTGATGGAGTTCTTCCTGCGCCGCCTGGAGTCGCGCGTTCGCGAAGGTGCCCGCTGAAATGGCGTCACAGCCGGAGGTCCGCGTGCGTCGCGCCCGGCGCGAAGACGCCGAGGCGATCATCGCGCTCGAACAACTGTTCCCCGGCGACCGTATGTCGGACCGCGCGATCCGGCGTCTGCTCGGCGTGCCCAGCGCCGCCGCCTGGGTGGCGCTGCGACAGGGCTGGACCTGTGGCGCCCTGGTGATGACCACGCGCCGCGGCTCCACGATCGCACGCATCTATTCACTGGTGGTGCATCCCGAGGCGCGCGGCCATGGCCTGGGCATCCGCCTGGTCCACGCCGCCCAAACGGAAGCGCGCAAGCGCGGTTGCAGCACGATGTCGCTGGAAGTGCGCGCCGACAACCAGGCGGCACGCGCTCTCTACGAACGGCTCGGCTATCACCTGCACGCCTGCCTGCCGGACTACTACGAAGACGGCGAAACCGGCCTGCGGCTGCGGCGTACGTTCTGAGGCGCCGGCCGCTTCAGGGCGACGCGCTCGCATCCTTTCGCAGAAGCTGGCCGCTGTATTGCAGAAATTCATCCAGATGCCGGGTGATCACTGCGATCACGATCGGCATCTGCAACTGCTGATAGGCATGCACCGCGATATTGCGGAATCCGACCATGCGCTTCAGTGACTCGGCCAGCTGCGCGTCGATCCATCCGTGATCGGCGAGTATCGAAAATACGTCCCGCGCGCTTTGCGGCAAGCCCATCGCCTCGCGCCGAATGAGGTGCTGTCCCATATCCAACGCCACCTCGCAGGCACGCCGAATATTGAGGATGGCGGCATCCTGGCGAGTCGAATCGGCGGGGAACGCCGCGGGATCGTGTTCGTATTCCTCACGCGCCCTGGCAACGCAGCGTTCGATGCTCGCGGCCTTGTTCAGCAGCACATCATCGACCATGCACGTATCCCCGCTCACGAATGTCAGCGATCAGACCGGCCCGCGCCGTATCGAGTTCGGTTTTCTCGCTGAGAATGAAGCTTTCGTAATTTGACGCCTGAGAATCGAGCGCCCACAGGCGCCGCCCGCGCGTAATGATCTGATACTGCATGACGGTGGATGCCGCGACCAGATCGACCAGGTCCACGTCGCAGTTTGCGGCGGCGGTCAAGCTGCCGGACAGCGCCCACAGTTGTTCGGTATCGACACGCCGTCCGGCGTATATCGCCATGTCGAGGTCGCTGTCCGGCCGCGCCTCGTCGCGCGCATGGCTGCCGAACAGGTAGACGGCGAGCAGCCCATCCAGAGACTGCCGAAGCTGATGCACAAGCGGCTGTAAGTCCATGCGGTGTTGCGATGAGTGAAACAAGTCATCTCAGCGTAAACGCAAAACGCCCGCAAAAGCGGGCGTTTTCTCGACGCGGCGCTGGACTCAGCGCTTGTCGACCGTCACGTAATCACGCTTGTCGGCGCCCATGTAGACCTGACGCGGGCGCGCGATCTTCAGCGGTTCGGACACCATTTCCGACCAGTGGGCTACCCAGCCCACGGTGCGGGCGATCGCGAACATCGGGGTGAACATGTTCACCGGGATGCCGAGCGCCTTGTAGATGATGCCGGAGTAGAAATCGACGTTCGGATAGAGCTTGCGCTCCTTGAAGTAGTCGTCCGACAGCGCCGCCTCTTCGAGCTTCATCGCCAGTTCGAGCTGCGGGTCGTTTTCCTTGCCGAGATGCTTGAGCACACGATGGCAGTGCTCGCGGATGATCGTGGCGCGCGGATCGAAGTTCTTGTACACGCGATGGCCGAAGCCCATCAGGCGCACGCCCTCGACCTTGTCCTTGACCTTCTGCAGGAACTCGGGTGCCTTGTCCGGGGTGCCGATCTCCTCGAGCATCTTCAGCACGGCCTCGTTGGCGCCGCCGTGCGCCGGCCCCCACAGGGCTGCGATGCCGGACGAAATCGCGGCATACGGATTGGTGCCGGTGGAGCCGGCCATGCGCACCGTGGAGGTGGACGCGTTCTGCTCGTGATCGGCATGCAGGATGAACAGCACGTCGAGCGCCTTGGCGGCGATCGGGTCGACCTCGTAGGGCTCGGCCGGAACCGAGAACATCATGTGCAGCAGATTACTGCAGTAGTCGAGGTTGTTCTGCGGATACATGAACGGCTGGCCGAAGTACTTCTTGTAGGCCGCCGCCGCGATCGTCGGGATCTTGGCGATCATGCGATGCGCGAAAATGTCGCGCTGCTTGGCATCCTTGCTGTTGCTGGTGTCGTGATAGAACGCGGACAGTGCGCCGACCACACCGGTCAGCATCGACATCGGATGCGCGTCGTAATAGAAGCCGTCGAAAAAGCGCTTCACGCCCTCGTTGATCATCGTGTGGCGACTGATCGAGGCTTCGAACTCCTCGAGTGCGCTCGGGCTCGGCAGCTCTCCGTACAGGATCAGGTAGGCCACTTCGATGAAACTGGAGTGTTCGGCGAGCTGATCCACGGGGTAGCCGCGATACAACAGCACGCCGGCGTCACCATCGATATAGGTAATGGCGCTCTCGCAGGAACAGGTCGAGGTGAAGCCCGGATCGTAGGTGAAGACGTCCTCTTTTGCGTACACCTTGCCGACATCGAGGCCGATCGGGCCGAGAGTTCCCTGCTTGACGGGAAGTTCGAGCTTGGCGCCGGTGTCTTCGTTGATAAGGCTGTACTGAGCCATCATTCACTCCGGTTGGTCTGTTCTGTAAGAAGCGGGCGAAGGGCCGGCGTTCACGCTCGAACCGTCCCTGAACACACGATTCCGGAGAGTCCGGGATGGTTCGGCGATCGGCAGGATTGACGTACGGCCGCGTACGCAGCAGCGGAATTATGCCTGTCGCGCGTGCTGCGCCGCAACGCGAACCCGCAGGCGCAAACGAAAACGGCCGCACAGGGCGGCCGTTTCGACGAATCCGCAAGCGGATTCGGAGCGGTTCCGGATCAGGACTTCGCGTAGCGGCGGCGGAACTTGTCGACGCGGCCGGCGGTGTCGAGGATCTTCTGCTTGCCCGTGTAGAACGGATGCGAAGCGCTGGAGACTTCCATCTTGATCAGCGGGTATTCCTTGCCGTCTTCCCACTTGATGGTTTCGCGGCTCGACATGGTGGAACGCGTCAACAGCATGTAGTCGCTGGACATGTCCTGGAAGACCACGTAGTCGTACTTCGGGTGGATATCGGCTTTCATCGGACAGCTACCGCAGGCGGGCGAAAAGGGCGCGAATTGTACGGCGACACCGGCGCCGCCGCAAGCGTTCCCGACGAAGTGCGCCAAAGCGCCCCGGGCACTGCCATTTCCCCGCTATTCGTCCTCGGCCTGAACGTCGACGGCAAATGCCTCGCCGTCGGTTTCGAGCCGCACCAGCATCGGCCGGCAGCACACCGAACAGTCCTCGGTATAGGTCTGCGCGCCCGCCGAAAGATCGAGTTCCAGCACGATGGTTTCCCAGCAGTAGGGACATTGGATTTCGGCGTCTTCAAGCATCGGGCAGAAACAGTTCGATCAGGCTGTTGAGATGGTCACGACCGCGCGCACTGGGTCTGATCCGCTGCGGCGTGCGTTCGATCAGTCCCAGAGTCTGCGCCCTGACGAGCGGGATTTCGATGGCGTCCAGCGCCAGACCGGTCGCGTCGACAAAAGCCTGCGGGACGAAACCCTCATGCAGTCGCAGCACGTTCATCATGAATTCGAACGGCAGATCGGCCGGCTCGACCACGCTGTCGCTCTGCAAGGCGGCGGCGCTGCCGGCGCCCGCCAGGAACAGTCTCGGCAACTTGTGGCGGGCGCGGCGACGGATGCCGGCAGCGCCGCTTCCGATCTTGCCGTGGGCACCAGCGCCGATGCCCAGATAGTCGCCGAAAGTCCAGTAACTGAGATTGTGGCGCGCGCGGCGATTCGGCCTGGCGTAGGCCGAGACCTCGTACTGTGCATAGCCGGCCTCGGCCAGCAGCGCCTGACCCGCGGTATGAATTGCCCAGGCCACGTCATCGTCCGGCAACGGCGGTGGCGCCGCGGCGAAGGCGGTATTGGGTTCCAGCGTCAGGTGGTAGTACGACACATGCTCGGGCGCCAGCGCGATCAGGGCGCGCAGATCCGTCTCGGCGGCCTCGGGCGTCTGCCGCGGCAAGGCGAACATCAGGTCCAGATTGAGATTGTCGAATCCGGCGCGACGAGCGATGTCCACGGCACGAAGCGCATCGTCGCGGCCGTGGATGCGCCCCAGCACACGCAGCTGCGCATCGTCCATCGACTGCACGCCGATCGACAGGCGATTGACGCCAGCGGCGCGATAGCCGCGGAAATGCGATTCGTCGACCGTACCGGGATTGGCTTCCAGTGTGACCTCGATGTCCGGCGCCATCGGCAGGCGCGCCGCCACCGCATCGAGCAGGCGCGCGACCGCCGCGTCGGAGAACAGGCTGGGTGTGCCGCCACCCATGAAGATCGAGCCGAGACCGCGCCCCGCCAGCGCCGTATCGAAACTGCGCAACTCGAAATCAAGATCGCGGATCAAGGCATCGACATAGGCGGTTTCGGGCACCTCGCCGCGCAGCGGGTGCGAGTTGAAATCGCAGTACGGGCATTTGCGCACGCACCACGGGAAGTGGACGTACAGCGCCAAAGGCTGCGCGTCCCGGCTCAGCACTCGTGCAGACGCTGCAGCAGCAGCGCCGCGGCGCGGCCGCGATGCGAGATCGCGTTCTTGATCTCCGGCGCCAGTTCGGCAGCACTGCACGCGGTCTCCGGCACGTAGAACAGCGGGTCGTAGCCGAATCCGGAGTCGCCTTGCGGCGCTTCGAGTATCCGGCCCCGCCAAGCGCCTTCGGCCACGATCGGTGTGGGGTCGTCGGGGTGCCTCAAATAGACCATCAGCGATACGAAACGCGCGGAACGATCCGCACCTTGGATCGCCGCCAGCGATTCGATCAGCTTTTGGTTGTTGGCCTGATCGTCGCCATGCACGCCGGCGTAGCGTGCCGAGCGCACGCCCGGTGCGCCGCCGAGCGCCGCCACTTCCAGCCCCGAATCGTCCGCGATCGCCGGCAATCCGGACGTTGCGGCGGCATGACGTGCCTTGATCAGCGCATTCTCGACGAAACTCACCGCGCTTTCCTCGGGCTCCTCATCGCTGAATTCGGATACCGCGCGCACCCGCCAGCCGAGCGGCGACAGCAGCGCCTGCATCTCACGCAGTTTCTTGGTATTGCGGCTGGCCAGCACGACCTCGCGGGACGAGGATGCGGCGCTGGGCGGCGGAGCGCTGTCCTGATCATCGATCAGGAGCTTGCCGAAGCTGTGCGTGGCATCCTCGACATAGCCCAGCGCGGCATAGAAGCCGACCGCCGCGTCATTGTCATGCCGGATCTGCAGATTGATCTTGGGGCAGCCCGCCGCCTGCAAGCGGGTTTCGACCGCCTGGATCAACAGGCCGCCCAGGCCTCGGCGCTGATGCGAAGGGTCCACGCCCAGGTAGTTGACCCAGCCGCGATGACCGTCGTAACCCGCCATCACGCTGGCGACCAGTTGCCGGTCGGTCTCGCCCACCAGAAACCACTCGCGCTGAACGTCGAGCTTGCGCAGGATGTCGCGGCGCGGGTCGTTCCAGGGCCGCGTCAGGCCGCAGCGCTGCCACAACGCGATCAGCGCTTCGGTGTCGGATTCGAGAAAGGGCCGGATCCGCATCGGCGAGGCTCAGCCTCCGAGCGCGGCCCGCTGCGCGGCGATCAGCTCGGAAATGCCCTTGGACGCCAGCCCCAGCATCGAATCCAGTTCGTCACGGCGGAAGGCATGGCCTTCCGCCGTGCCCTGCACCTCGACGAAGCCACCGGCTTCGTTCATAACGACGTTGAGATCGGTCTCGGCGCTGGAGTCCTCCACATAATCCAGGTCGAGCACCGGCGCGCCGTTGACGATACCGACCGACACCGCGGCGATCTGCCCGAACAGGGGATCCTTCTTGAGCTTGCGCTGTTTGCGCAGCTTGGTAATCGCATCCACCAAGGCAACGTAACCACCGGTGATGCTGGCGGTACGGGTGCCGCCGTCGGCCTGCAGTACATCGCAGTCGATGGTGATGGTGCAGCCGGCGAGCGCTTCGAGGTCCACGCAGGCGCGCAGGCTGCGGCCGATCAGGCGCTGGATTTCCAGCGTACGGCCGCTCTGCTTGCCCTGGGCCGCTTCGCGACGGCTGCGGTCGTGGGTGGCCCGCGGCAACATGCCGTACTCGGCCGTCAGCCAGCCCGCACCGGAATCGCGACGCCAACCCGGCACGCGCTCCTCCACCGTGGCGTTGCACAGGACCCGCGTGCCACCGAAGCTCACGAGCACGGAGCCTTCCGCGTGTTCGGTAAATCCGCGAACGAAAGAGACAGGGCGAAGCTGGTCGGCGCTACGGCCGGAGTGTCGGGTCATCGAGCTGGGAACCTCAAAACGGCCGCGCAGTATAACTGCCGTGCCCCATTCCGGCCCCCGGCCAAGCGCTAAGACCCGCGCTTTGTAGGACAAGGACTACGGGCGCTTGCGCGAAATTCCGACACTGCGGGTGCCAAGTGGTGCTCAATTCCCGCATCCGGCCGTCGATACTCTGCGTATTAGGAGTACCAGACACATCTATAGAGGTCCATCCATGGCCCACCCGCCTCCCCGTAAATCGAAAGCTGTCGCCGCAGGCTGGCAGACGGCGCTGTCGCCGGCGAGCTTTGCGCGACTCACCGAAATGCTGGCGGGATTCTCCGTTGGGCTCTGGCTGGCGAGCGAACTGCTCTGGTAGTTCGCCACGAGTGATCATCCGCTCCTTACAATAGGGCGCATGAACGTTGATGAACTCGTCGAGAATTTCGAACTGCTGGGGCCCTGGGAAGAGCGCTACCGCTACCTGATCGACATCGGCCGCAAGTTGCCGCCGATGCCGGACACTGCCAAGAACGAGTCGAACAAAGTCCGTGGCTGCATGTCGCAGGTGTGGCTCGACCATGAGCTTGTTCCCGGCGAACCGAAGCGACTGAAGTTCTACGGTGATTCGGACGCTCACATCGTCAAAGGTCTTATCGCGCTACTGTTCATGCTGGTGTCCGAACGAACGCCCGACGAAATATTGAATCTGGACATCGCCGAGGCTTTCGCAAGGCTCGGCCTGGAGAACCAGATCACCATGAACCGCCGCAACGGTTTCTATTCGATGGTGGAGCGCATACGCGCCATGGCCGCCGAACATGCCGGCGCCGCCTGATTCGCTGCGCATGCCGGGCTGGGTCACGGTACTGATCCTGTGCCTGGCGAGCAGCGCCGCTGCCGCAAGCCCGACCTATCGCTGGGTCGATGCTCAAGGCCAGGTCCATTATTCGCAGACGCCTCCCGAACAAGGCGCCTACAGCAAGTACGAACCGCGGGCTCCCAGGGCTCACCCAGCACCCGCCATGGAATCGATCGATGATTTCGTGGAGTCGAGTGAAACCGACGAACTCGCACGCGCCGCAGCGGAGCACGCACGCCAAGTCGCGCGAAATGAGCGCCAGCAGCAGTGCCAAGCCGCACGTGATCGATTGGCCTACCTTGACGAGAAGACGGCAAGGCGGCTGATGCGCGTCGACGACAATGGCGAGCGCATGCGCTTCACTGAAGACATGTTCAATGCAGAGCGCGACAAGGCGCTCGAACAGATCGCCAGCAGCTGCGAATGAGGTCTGCCCGCCCTCGTCACTCCGGCCAAGCCGCAGCCTGACCCGGCATTCACGCGACCCGCCGAAAACCAGAAGGTGACCGTTCCCCGCCCGGTCCATCACCACCGATCGCCTCCCAGCAAAAAGGCGCCCCGTTCAGGACGCTTTTTTGTTGATGCGGTGATACGGCACTAGTGGCTGACCACATCCTTCACCGTATCTTTGGCCTTGCCGATCGTATCCTTGATCTTACCGGTCTTCTGATCGACCTTGCCTTCATTCTCGAGCTGCTCGTCGCCGGAAACCTTGCCGGCACCTTCCTTGAACTTGCCCTTGAGATTTTCGGTCTTGCCTTCGTAGCGCTTGTCGTCTGCCATCGGGATACTCCTTTGACGATTGGTACAGATGCGGACCAGCCAATATCTGCCGCCGGTCCTCCTTGAAGCCTGCGTACAGCGTGCGTCAGACGGACTGAACTCTCGCTGAGAGTCCGCGTTCAGGCTCATCACAACCGTCCATGGCATCCCGATGGCCGTTTGCCGCGTATAGCGCCAATGAACGGTAACCCGCACACAAGGACAGGCATGCCCAGACTGTTGAACCCGCTCGCCGGCGCCGGCATCGCGCTGCTGCTGAACGCCTGCGCTTCGATGACACCGGCTCCGATCGGCCTCCAAGCCGGTCAGCTCATAACCTACCCCGGACGCAAGGAAACGCGATGCGCCTCACCTCTGCCCTGATCGCACTGGCTGCCTCTGGCTGTGCGGTCGTGCCCAATCCCAGTCCGTACACCGTCACCCGCAACCTGCCCTACATCGAGGGCGGTACCGACCGTCAGGCCGGCGACCTCTACCAGCCCGAAGGCGACGGCCTCTGGCCGGCGGTGCTGGTGATTCACGGTGGCGGCTGGTCCGGCGGCGAACGCTCGGACATGGACAAATTCGGCAAGCGTCTGGCGCAGGCCGGCTACGTGGTCTACAACGTGGGCTACCGGCTGGCGCCGGACGACCGCTTTCCTGCCCAGTTGAACGACGTGCGCAATGCACTGCGCTGGCTGCAGGACAATGCGCAGCGCTGGAACGTGAACCCCATGCGCATTGCCACGCTCGGCTATTCGGCCGGCGCGCATCTCGCCTTGATGTTGGGCCTGACGCCATCGGACGGACTCACACCGGTAGCGGCAATCGTCGCCGGCGGCAATCCGACGGACCTGCGCGTCTACCCCAAGAGCCCGTACATCTTCGACCTGATCGGCGGAGCACCCAGCGAATTTCCGGACGAGTACGCCTTCGCCTCGCCGATCACACACATCAGCGCCGACAATCCGCCGGTCTTTCTCTACCACGGCCGGCTCGACAGGCTGGTGGAGTTCGATCAATCACAGCGCATGCATGACGCGCTCCAGACGGCCGGCGTACCGGTCACGCTCTACCCACAGCCGCTGTCCGGACACATCACCACGTTCCTGTTCGACCGCGACACCATGCGCAAGGTCGTGCCGTTTCTGAACCGCACGATCGGCCCGGGCGCCGATCGCCAGACACGCGAATAACCAGGCCCGCGACGCACGTCTATTCATACAGGAACACGGCAGCAAAGCCGGGTTCGAGCAGGCCGTGCATGACCTTCAGGATGCGCTCTACCGGAACACGCATCTGACCGGCCCGGACGCAGCGGCAAATTGACGACATCGGCCGCATGGAACAGCGATTGCATCGCACTTGCAATACGGCTGACCATGAAAACCGCCACCCTGCCCCCGCTGCGCGTTACCCCAGACATGCGCGAAGCCGCCGAAAGCGTGCTCGAAGAAGGTGAAACGCTCTCCAGCTTTGTCGAGACCTCCGTCCGCAGACAGATTGAATACCGGCGCACGCAGAAGGAATTCATCGCCCGCGGCCTGGCCGCGCGTGAAGAAGCCCGGCGCACCGGCGTGTATTTCACTGCGGAAGAATCCTTGGTCGCCCTGGACGCCATCCTCGAAAAGCACAAACCCCAGTCGGCGTGAGTTGGCGCGTCAGAATCAGCAAGGCCGCTCAGGACGATCTGGAAAGGCTGCTGGATTTTCTCGCGTCCAACGACTACGCCGCCGCCCTGCGCGCCCACGCCGCGATTGAAAAGGGCTATGCGCTGCTGCACGACTTGCCCTTCGCCAGCCGCAAGATCGATCCGGCCGAGCCTTTCCTGCGCGAACTACTGATCCCCTTCGGCAACGCGGGATTCGTGGCGCTGTTCGAAATCGACAACGCCGACACCGTCACCATACCGGCCGTGCGCCACCAGCGTGAAGACGACAACCACTGACGGCAGCGCCGTCACTCCATGAGCCCCTTCCCAAGCGCCTGCAATGGCGCGCCACGCGAATCGGCGTGAGTGCGGTCCGCGAGCTGTTCGGCGTAATGGCCGCGCGTGGCGCAACCGGCGCGTACGTGGTCTCGATCGGCCGTTTCAGTCGGGACGCACTGGCGTTCGCCGAGGGGCGGAATATCGAGCTGGTGGACGCCAACACGCTGCTCCGCGCGGACAGGCGCACTTCCGGCGCTTCCGTTCGACCTCCGCCCGCAGCGGTCCACACGCCGGCCTGCCCGCGCTGCGGCGCCGCAATGGTCCGGCGGGTCGCGAAGCAGGGTGTCCACAGGGGTCAGGCCTTCTACGGCTGCGGCTCCTACCCGAAGTGCCGCGGTCTGCGCCCGGCGGGCTAAACAAGAAATCAAGGGTTACCGGTTGCACAGCCCTTCTTCTACGCGTTGACCACCGCATGCTGGGATGTTCATATTTAACAAATATGAATAACGCCGGGGATGCCGATGGCAACCACCAGCTTGAGTTTGGGCGAGCACTGGGAAGTGTTCATCCGTAAGGAGATTGCCAGACTGGGGCGAAGCGCAACGCGACCACTATCTGGGTGCGCTCGATAGCCGCGTCGCCCTGACATCCATGATGGCTACTATTGCTTCCCGCAGGGCTCGCGCCTGATTTTCTATCTGGTTCGTGCAGGGGGAGTCGACATCATCGGCGTGCCGCACAAGCGTATGGATGTGCGGCTCTACTTTGACGACTTGGCGTGACCTCACTGAAGCTTGCGCGAACACATCCGATTTCACGCTCTCTGCGAACCAGCGGAGGCGCGCAAGCCGACAGGCTCGCTACTCCACCGTGACCGACTTCGCCAGATTCCTCGGCTGATCCACGTCCGTCCCGCGCAGCACGGCCACGTGATAGGCCAGCAGTTGCAGCGGCACGGTGTAGATCAGGGGCGCCTGCAGCGGTTCGATGTGCTCGGGCATGGTCATGATGTCCACGCCGTCGCTGGGGGTGAAGCCAGTGTTGGGGTCGGCGAACACGAACAGGCGGCCGCCGCGTGCACGCACTTCCTGCAGGTTGGATTTGAGCTTTTCCAAGAGACGGTCGTTGGGGGCGACGGCGATCACCGGCATGTCGTCGTCCACCAGCGCCAGCGGGCCGTGCTTGAGTTCGCCGGCCGGGTAGGCCTCGGCGTGGATGTAGGAGATTTCCTTGAGCTTGAGCGCGCCTTCCATGGCCACCGGATAGGTGGGGCCACGGCCCAGGAACAGGGCATGGTGCTTGTCGGCGAAGTGTCTCGCCCACACTTGAATCTGCGCATCCAGCTTCAGTGTCTGCTGCACCATTTCCGGCACGCGCTGCATCTGTCTGGCGTAGACGCCGACCAGGCGACGATCCACACCGCGGCGCTGGCCGATGGCAAGCCCCAGCAGGCCCAGAGCGGCAAGCTGGGTGGTGAAGGCCTTGGTACTGGCTACGCCCACTTCGGGCCCGGCGCGGGTCATCAGGCTGAGGTCGGCCTCGCGCACCAGCGAGGACTCGGCTACGTTGCAGATCGCGGCGGTGGCGACGTAGCCGATCTTCCTGGCTTCACGCAGGGCGGCCAGGGTGTCAGCGGTTTCTCCGGACTGGGAGATCGCGAGAAACAGGGTGCCGGGCTGCACCACCGGATTACGGTAGCGGTATTCACTGGCGACTTCGACGGTGCACGGTATGCGCGCGCCCTGCTCCAGGTAGTAACGCGCGACCAGCCCGGCGTGGTAGCTGGTGCCGCAGGCGACGATATGCACGTTGTCGACTTGCGGCAGGATTTCGGCGGCGCGCGGCCCGAAGGCGGCTTCCAGCACGTGATCGCCGAGGATGCGTTCGGACAAGGTGTCCGCGATCGCACGCGGCTGCTCGTAGATTTCCTTGAGCATGTAGTGCGCGTAGTCACCGCGCTCCACGGCGTCCGCCGATTGCTCGGACGCGGTGATCTCGCGTTCGACGATGTTTCCGTCAGCATCGTAGATGGTCACGCCATCAAGGCGGACCTCAGCCAAGTCACCCTCGTCGAGCACCGAAAACCGCCGCGTGACCGGCAGCAGCGCCTGAATGCCGGAGGCGACGAAGTTCTCGCCGTCTCCATACCCGATGACCAGCGGGCTGGCGATACGTGCGGTGACAAGGCGGTCCGGCTGCCGGGCATCGAACACGACGATGGCGTAGGCGCCCTCGAAGCGGCGCACGGCCTGGCGCACGGCCTCGCTCAGGTCGATGTCCTGCTTGAGCAGATCGTGGATCAGGTGCGCAATGACTTCGGTATCGGTTTCGGACCGGAATTCGTAGCCCTTGGCCGCGAGTTCTTCGCGGATCGATTCGTAGTTTTCGATGATGCCGTTGTGGATGACGGCAATCCGCTCGCCGGACAGGTGCGGATGCGCATTGGCTTCGGTCACGCCGCCGTGCGTGGCCCAGCGCGAATGCGCAATTCCAAGCCGCCCCCGGCACGGGCTCGCCTCCAGCTTCCTTTCGAGTTCGGAGACCTTGCCGACGGCGCGCCGCATGCAGATGGCGCCATTGTCCCCGAGCATGGCGAGGCCGGTGGAATCGTAGCCGCGATACTGCAAGCGGCGGATGCCTTCGACGAGAACTTCGCTGATGTCACGCTGCGCGATGGCGCCGACGATTCCACACATTTCTTTGAATATTGCAGGGAGAAGACGGCCAGTATAAGGCCCGCCGCAAGGCGCCCTACTTCTTCTTGCTCGGACGCTGCCAGTTGGGATAGGACTTCTGCTCGCGCGAACGCGCGATGGTCAGGGCACCGTCCGGTGCGTCGCGCGTGAGCACCGAGCCTGCGCCGACGGTGGCCTTGCTGCCGACCCGTACCGGCGCCACCAGCGAGGTGTTGGAACCGACGAAGGCGCCGTCCTCGATCACGGTGGTGTGCTTGTTGCTGCCGTCGTAGTTGCAGGTGATGGTGCCGGCGCCGATATTGACGCCACTGCCGATTGTTGCGTCACCCAGATAGCTGAGATGGTTGGCCTTGCTGCCGTGGCCGATCTGCGTCTTCTTGGTTTCCACGAAGTTGCCGATGTGCACTTCGTCTTCCAGCACGGTATCCGGACGGATGCGGGCAAACGGCCCGATGCGGCAATCGCGACCGATGTGGGCCGATTCGATCAGCGAATGTGCGGCAACCTGGGTCCCGGCGGCGATCTCGACATCGCGCAGCACGCAGTACGGACCGATGCGTACGCCATCGCCCAAGCTCACCTTGCCTTCGATGATCACGCCTACATCCAGATTGACGTCGTGGCCGAATTCCAGCTCCCCGCGCAGATCGAAGCGTGAGGGATCGGCGAGCCCGAGCCCGGCGCGCAACAGGCGCTCCGCCGCGGCCGCCTGGAACACGCGCTCCTGATGTGCCAGTTGCAGACGATCGTTGACTCCTTCGACTTCCGCCGCGCTGCTGGCGGTGACCGCCGCGACACGCTGCTTGTCGTCCACCGCAAGGCCCACAACATCGGTCAGGTAGTACTCGCCCTTGGCGTTGTCGTTGCCAATCCGCTCCAGCCAGGCGCGCAGCGCCGAGGCCGGCGCGGTCAGCACGCCGGTATTCACTTCGCGGATCGCCTTTTGCCGGGCGTTGGCATCCTTGTCCTCGACGATGCGCTTCACCTTGAAACGCGCATCGCGCACGATTCGACCATAACCGCCGGGGTCGTCCAGTTCCACGGTGAGCAGGCCGAGTCCGTCGCCAGCCTCGGCGATCAAGCGGCGCAAGGTCTCCGGCCGGATCAAGGGCACGTCGCCATACAGCACCAGCACGCGCGCGCCATTCGGAATCCTGGGCATGGCCTGCTTGACGGCGTGCGCGGTGCCCAGTTGCGCGGACTGACGCACCCATTCGAGACCATCGAAACGCAGATCGTGCTCGTCGAAATAGGCCCGTACCGCATCACCGCCGTGGCCATAGACCACATGGGTGCCAACGGCACCGAGGGCACGCGCCGCCTCCAGCACATGCGCCAGCATCGGACGACCGGCGATCGGGTGCAGCACCTTGGGCAGGGCGCTTTTCATGCGCGTGCCCTTGCCCGCCGCCAGGACGATGCAGTGCAGGGAGGCAGTATTCATCGAATCTCCGGGTGGGAAATCCCGCAATGCTGCCAAAAAGCGAAGCTTCGCGTCAGCCGGCCATGAATCCGAGGTCTGCGGATTCAAAGCGCGCGATATTCGGAAACACCGATTCCATCGATGAAGCCGGCACGCCGAACCAGCGCAACAGGCTGGCACCGTACTGATCCACAGCGGTCGTAGGGACGAAACGACCGCCGCCATAGTCCCGCTCGGCGCTCAGTGCCAGCTCCGGCATGCTGCCGTAGAAACGCCCGCCCTGCACGCCGCCGCCGACGATCAACTGATGACTGGACCAGCCATGATCGGTGCCATCACCGTTGACGCTGAGGCTGCGCCCGAAGTCCGAGATGGTGAAGCTGGTCACGCTGCCGGCCACGCCGAGCGCTTCGGTCGCGTTGTAGAACGCTTCGAGATTCGTGCTCAGGGAGTTCATCAGGCTGGCGTGCCGGGAGAGCTGGTCCGCATGGGTATCGAAACCGCCGAGCCCGACCAGAAAGATCTGCCGTTTGACGCCGAGCGCCTTGCGCGCCGCAATGAGCTGCGCGACCGCTTTCAACTGCGCGCCCAGACGGTCCGCCGGGAAGCTCACTTGGGGCGCCTCGACCACTTCCAATGCGGCGGCAATCTGCGCGTTGAACGCCAGACCGTTGGCGTGGCCGCGGGCGTATTCACGAGCGAAAAGATGCTCGTGCCCGTTTGCCAACAAGGCCTCGTAAACGCTGTCCAGCGCCGGGTTGCGCCGCAGAAAACTCAATGATTGAGGACCGCTGGTGCTGATCGACAGGCCGGTCTGCGTCCGCCCCACCTGCAGCAGATTGGCGCCGCTGTAGCTGAGCCCGATGGGCAGAGTCTGGGTGCGGTATTCCGGCGCCAGCAGGTCGGCGGCGCGCCCGGCCCAGCCGACCGCTTCCAATGACGCAACGGACGTCTTTTGCCACTGATCCGATTGATCGTTATGAGAAAACAGGCGCGGCGGCGCGGCAATGACCCCGTTCTTCAGCTGCGACACACTGGAAGGCTCGGCCAGCGTGCCGACATTGGCCAGCACCGCCGCGCGCCCCTGTTGGAACAGCCTCTGCAAACCGTTCATTTGCGGATGCGCGCCGAACGCGACGCCGTTGTCGGCCTCGCCCAAGGCCAGCAAATCACCGCGCGGCAGCGCCAAGCCCTGGCGTGCCGAGGCGTAGTCGGAATAGGCGGCAGACTCGCGCGGTACGATCATGTTGTAGGCATCGTTGCCGCCGTGAAGCGCGATGGCGATCAGCGCTTTGTAGCCGTCGTCCGAGGACGGCGCTGCGCCACCGCCGCCGCCACTGACGCCACCGCTGACGTCCGGACTGCTGCCGCAGGCACCGAGGCTCAAGGCGGCGTAGGCGCTACCGCCCTGAATGAGAAAACGACGTCGGGAAATTGGGTTCATGGCGTCTTCCTAACGCTGCACGGCGAATTCGGGCGAGACAACGACCAGCATTGCGGCGAGCTTGGCGCGCAGCCGCAGATGACTACCGTCTTCGGCTTCCGGCACGCCTGCAATCACCTCCGATAGCGCTTGGCGCAGGGCGTCGCTCATTTCGCCACCGAGCAGCAGGATTTCCAGATAGTCAGCCAAAGCCTGGGCATCATCCGCAGTGCTTTCGGCCTCCGACAGATCGAGCGCCAGCGCCGCGTCATCGGCGACGCCGTTTTCTACACGTCGCGCGAGGTCGTCCACGATCAGCATTCCCTGCGTCTCGGTCTGCAATTGAAACTCGGGAGACAGCAAGCCTCGCGCCTCGATCTCGCCCGGCAGCGCGTAGTTCGGACTGAAGAAGTTGAACACCGATGGCGAGCGCAGCGGCGCCTGGGCGTACGCGCTCTGGGTGTTGCCGATCGCATAAACGCCGCTGGGGCTGCTGGCATCGAATGCGCGCAACAGCTGGCTCAGGCGAAGAATCGGCTCCTTGAGCTTGCCGTAGGTTTCGATATCCGATAGCTCGCGCTGACGCGCCTCTGGATCGAGGAAAATCGAGCGAACGACGGCGCCGAGATCACCGCGCACGCCAAAGCCGTTGTTTTCGAATACGCCTGCAATTCGCGCGATGAATTCGGGCGAGGGATTGCTGGTGATCAATTTGATGATGAGCTGGCGTGCGATGAACGGCGCGGTGTTGGGATGTTCGGTCAAGCTGTCGAGCGCAGCCTCCAGGTCCTGCTCCGGCGTCTGTCCGGCCGGCAGCACCACGTCCTTGAGCAGCCGCTTTTCGCCCATGTCGTGATGGTCCGCAAAGGCTTTCATCGGCTCGTAGGTTTCATCCTCGGCACTGCTGCCCCGACCGAAGGTTTCCCGGTGGGCCCAAGTCCATCCGGTGTAGACGCGGGCGTAGCTTTCGATGAGCTCCTGATCGTAGGTGGGCACCCGCTCGCCGGCGCCGTCGAGCACCGGACTGCCATCGGGATCGAGCTGCCATAGACCGATCGAAAACAATTGCATGGCTTCCCGAGCGTAGTTCTCATCCGGTCGGCGTCCGGTTTCCGGATTCGGCTTGTCGTTGCCGAGATGGCTGAGGTACAGCCCCATGGCCGGCGACAGGGTCACCGCCTCCAGCAGCTCGCGGTAGTTCCCGAACGCATGCTCGACGAGAAGGTCGTAGTACGCGGCCAACTGGCCCTGGCGGCCACCGAGCTGGCTGTCCTGATCGGACACCACGAAAATTTCCGACAAGGCGAAGGCGACTCGCTGACGCAGTTGATCGTCCCCGGTCAGCGCGATTTCCCACCACGCGGCCAGCCGTGCATCGGCGGGGTTGTCGAATTGCGGCAGCAGCGCCTCATAGCGTTCGAGGTGCGAACTCGGCGACGCCGTCAGCTGGCGCGCCAGCCACAGGTCACGACCGATCAGGGAAACCGAGTTGATCTCGGCCAGCGTGGGGCCGAAGGTGGTTTGTGTGAGGAAACGAGCCGCCTGGCCGCGGTCGAGCAGACCGGTTCCGGGCAGTTGCCCGTATGCCGGAATCGCCAGACACAAGCATCCACCGACAAGCACCCCTGCGAGTGTGCGCTTCATATTTCATCCCTGAAACTGGCTTCGCGCCCTTAAGCGGACGCCCCGAGTCCAGACGGTAACTGCGGCCGCGGCGAAACACCGGCAGCCGACGACCAACGGCCGCCGTCTTCGGGTTGAACGGATGTTGCGACGCTCGAACGGCCGTGCCGGCAGAGGCACCCGGAAAATGAATCCTGTACCAGGCAGGCCGCCCTCTCCCCACCATCCGCTTCGTGGGCGAGGGGCAGCGAACTCCGCTGCGCGAGATTCATGTTCAAACGCAAAAGGGCCGCTCGAAGCGGCCCTTTTGCAGGCGGTCCGCCGAATCCTAGCGAGTATCCTTGAGCTTCTTGACGAAGTGCAGTCGAGCGGCGGCTTCGACCAGTTCGGCCTGAGCACGCGCCAGATCCATTTCGCCCTTGGCGTTCTCCACCGCTTCCTCGGCGGCGCGCTTGGCATCCGCCGCGGCGGCTTCATCCGCATCCTTGGCACGCAGGGCGGTATCCGCCATCACCGTGACCAGATGCGGCTGCACTTCCAGCAGGCCGCCGGAAACGAAGAAATAAAGCTGCTCGCCATCGGCGGTCTTCACCCGGACTTCGCCGGGCTTGAGCCGGGTCAGCAGCGGCGAATGCTTGGGCGCGATGCCGACCTCACCGAGTTCCGCCGGGGCGAACACCATCGCGGCTTCGCCGGAATGGATGTGGCCTTCGGCCGACACGATGTCTACATGCAGTTGGGACATGAAACGCCTCTGGAGTCCTGAATCCTGCGGCTGGGTGTGTGCGGCCTACTGCTTCGCCTCACACGCGCGCTGCACGGATCAAATGTTCTTGGCTTTCTCGACGGCTTCGTCGATCGTGCCGACCATGTAGAACGCCTGTTCCGGCAGGTGATCGTACTCGCCATCGACGATGCCGCGGAAGCCGCGAATCGTCTCCTTCAGCGACACGTACTTGCCGGGTGCGCCGGTGAAGACTTCGGCCACATGGAACGGCTGCGACAGGAAGCGCTGAATCTTGCGCGCGCGGGCCACGGCCTGCTTGTCCTCTTCGGACAGTTCGTCCATGCCGAGGATCGCGATGATGTCGCGCAGTTCCTTGTAGCGCTGCAGCACACCCTGCACGTCACGCGCGGTCTGGTAGTGCTCCTCGCCGATCACGTCCGGGTCCAGCTGACGGCTGGTGGAGTCCAGCGGATCGACCGCCGGGTAGATACCCAGCGAGGCGATTTCACGTGACAGGGTCACCGTGGAATCCAGATGCGCGAAGGTGGTCGCCGGCGAAGGGTCGGTCAAGTCATCGGCCGGCACGTAGACGGCCTGGATCGAGGTGATCGAACCCTTCTTGGTGGAGGTGATGCGCTCCTGCAGGACGCCCATTTCCTCGGCCAGCGTCGGCTGGTAGCCCACCGCCGACGGCATGCGGCCGAGCAGCGCGGACACTTCGGTGCCGGCCAGGGTGTAGCGATAGATGTTGTCGACGAAGAACAGCACGTCGCGACCTTCGTCGCGGAAGTACTCGGCCATGGTCAGACCGGACAGCGCCACGCGCAGGCGGTTGCCCGGCGGCTCGTTCATCTGGCCGTAGACCATCGCCACCTTGGACTCGGGCAGGTTGTCCTGCACGATGACCTTGGCATCCGACATTTCGTGATAGAAGTCATTGCCTTCGCGGGTACGCTCACCGACGCCGGCGAACACCGACAGACCGGAATGCGCCTTGGCGATGTTGTTGATCAGTTCGAGCATGTTGACGGTCTTGCCGACGCCGGCACCGCCGAACAGGCCGACCTTGCCGCCCTTGGCGAACGGGCACAGCAGATCGATGACCTTGATGCCGGTTTCGAGCAGTTCGGTGGAACCGGACTGGTCCTCGTAGCTCGGCGCGTCGCGGTGGATCGCCCAACGCTCCTCGGATTCGACCGGACCGACTTCGTCGATCGGCTCGCCGAGCACGTTCATGATGCGGCCCAGGGTGGCCTTGCCCACCGGCACCGAAATCGGCGCACCGGTATTGCTCACGGCGAGACCGCGCTTGATGCCTTCGGAGGCGCCCATGGCGATGCAGCGGACGACACCGTCGCCCATCTGCTGCTGGACCTCGACCGTGAGGCCGGTTCCGTCGACGGTCAGCGCGTCGTAGATATTGGGGATCGCGTCACGCGGGAATTCCACGTCGATGACGGCGCCGATGACCTGAACAATCTTGCCCGTGCTCATTTCTATAACCCTTGCTGGTTAAGCCGTTTCCCACATCCGCCCGAAGGCCGATGCAAAAGATTCATTTGCCTCAGACCGCCGCCGCGCCGCCGACGATTTCCGCCAGCTCCTTGGTGATGCTGGCCTGGCGGGCCTTGTTGTAGGCGAGTTCCAACTGACTGATGATCTTGCCGGCGTTGTCGGTGGCCGCCTTCATCGCCACCATGCGTGCGCTCTGCTCGCAGGCCACGTTCTCGATCACGCCCTGATACACCTGCGACTCCACGTAACGCTGCAGCACCGTATCGAGCAGTTCGCTCGATTCGGGCTCGTAGATGTAGTCCCAGTTGTCGAGCAGGTTCTCGGTGTCGTCCACCGGCTGCACCGGCAGCAACTGCACCAGATCGGCCTTCTGCGTCATCGTGTTGACGAACGCGGCGGATGCGATGAACACGCGATCCACTTCACCTTCGCGGTAGGCATCGGTCAATACCTTGATCGTGCCAAGCAGATCCTCGAGATGTGGTCGATCGCCCAGATGCGTCGCCTGCGCGCTCAGCTTGGCGCCGAAGCGCTTGAAGAACGAAACACCCTTGGCGCCGATCACCGACAGCTCGCAGTCGACGTTCTGATCCTTGTAGTCGCGCAGGGCGCGCACCACCTGGCGGAAGGTGTTGACGTTGAGACCGCCGCACAGACCACGGTCGGTGCTGACCACCAGAATCGCCACACGCTTGACCTTGCGGTCCAGCATGAACGGGTGCTTGTACTCCGGGTTCGCGTGCGCGAGGTGCCCGATCGTACGGCGGATGCGCTCGGAATACGGGCGCGCGGCCGACATGCGCTCCTGTGCCTTGCGCATCTTCGACATCGCGACCTTTTCCATCGCGCGCGTGATCTTCTGCGTGTTCTTCACGCTCTTGATCTTGCCGCGGATTTCCTTCGCGTTTGCCATTGCTTTGCTCGTTAGGCGTGAGGCGTGAGGCGTGAGGCGATCGCCTCTGCGCTGTTCATGCCGTCACTGGATCGGGAAACATTCACATCTGCCTCACCGGCGATCATCAGATCGCCGACTGCTTGACGTAGGCTTCCATCGCCGCCTTCAGTGCGGCTTCGAGATCGCCGTTCCAGTCGCCCTTCTCGTCGAGCTTGGCCATCAACTCGGCATGCTCGCTGGCGAGGAACTGGTGCAGGCCGGCTTCCCAGACCAGGATCTTGTCGACCGCGACCTTGTCGAGGAAGCCCTTTTCGACGGCGTACAGCGAGGCGGCCATCTTCGACACCGGCAGCGGCGCGTACTGCTTCTGCTTCATCAGCTCGGTGACGCGCTGACCGCGCTCCAGCTGGGCACGCGTGGCGGCATCCAGATCGGACGCGAACTGGGCGAAGGCCGCGAGTTCGCGGTACTGCGCCAGCGCCAGACGCACACCGCCGCCGAGCTTCTTGACGACCTTGGTCTGCGCCGAACCACCGACGCGCGACACCGAAACGCCGGCGTTCATGGCCGGACGGATGCCGGCGTTGAACAGATCGGTTTCGAGGAAGATCTGGCCGTCGGTGATCGAAATCACGTTGGTCGGAACGAAGGCCGACACGTCACCGGCCTGGGTTTCGATGATCGGCAGCGCCGTCAGCGAACCGGTCTTGCCCTTCACTTCGCCGTTGGTCATCTGCTCCACGTACTCGGCGTTGACGCGCGCGGCACGCTCCAGCAGACGGGAATGCAGATAGAACACGTCGCCCGGATAGGCTTCGCGGCCCGGCGGGCGCTTCAGCAGCAGCGACACCTGACGATAGGCCACGGCCTGCTTCGACAGATCGTCGTAGATGATCAGCGCGTCTTCACCGCGGTCACGGAAGTATTCGCCCATCGAGCAGCCGGAGTACGGCGCGATGTACTGCAGGGCGGCGGCTTCCGACGCGGAGGCGGCGACGATGATGGTGTGCGCCATCGCGTCGTGCTCTTCGAGCTTGCGCACCACGTTGGCGATGGAGCTGGCCTTCTGGCCGATCGCGACGTAGACGCATTTGATGCCCGAAGATTTCTGATTGATGATCGCGTCGATCGCCAGCGCGGTCTTGCCGGTCTGGCGGTCGCCGATGATCAGCTCGCGCTGACCGCGGCCGACCGGGACCATGGAGTCGATGGCCTTGTAACCGGTCTGCACCGGCTGGTTGACGCCTTCACGCGCGATCACGCCCGGCGCGATCTTCTCGATCGGCGAGGTGCCGGCGGCCTTGATTTCGCCCTTGCCGTCGATCGGGTTGCCGAGCGAATCGACGACGCGGCCGAGCAGACCTTCGCCGACCGGCACTTCCAGAATGCGGCCGGTCGTCTTGACCGTGTCGCCTTCCTTGAGGTGCTTGTAGTCGCCCAGGATCACGGCGCCGACGGAGTCACGCTCCAGGTTCAGCGCCAGTCCGAAGGTGGATTCACCACCCTGGCCCGGAAATTCGAGCATTTCACCGAGCACCGCGTCGGACAGACCGTGGATACGGGTGATGCCGTCCTGCAGCGACACGATGGTGCCGGTGTTACGGGCCTCGGTTTCGGCATCGAAGTTCTGGATGCGCGCCTTGATCAGATCACTGATCTCGGAAGGATTGAGTTGCATGGAACGAATCCTCGAAAAATTCTTGGGTGTCAGCCCGTCAAGGCGGACTGCAAACGCGACAACTCGCCGGCAAAGGAACCGTCGATCACCATGTCACCGGTGCGGATACGCGCGCCGGCAATCAAGCTTTCATCGGTGGCCCAGCTCACTTCGAGTTCGCGGGACAAACGCTTGCCGATCGCGGCCGTCAACGCGGACTGCTGCGACGCCTCGACCGGTACCGCGGTGGTGATCTCGACTTCGACGCGACGCTCGGACTCGTCCTTGAGCGCGTCGTACTGTTCCGCGACCTGCGGCAACAGCGACAGACGACCGTTCTCCGCCAGCAAGCGGACCAGATTGGCTTCCTGCGCCGAGAGTCCGCCCTTGAAGATCGAGACCAGCAGATCTGCCTGCTGCGCCCGCTTCAGGGAAGGATGCCCGACAGCCGCGCTCAGTTCCGGCATCGCCATGGCCTGCGCCAGCGAATCCAGGGTGGTCGCCCACTGATCCAGCGAACCCTCGGCCTGGGCGATCTCGAAGACCGCCTTGGCGTAGGGCCGCGCCATCGTGCTCTGCTCGGCCATGATCAGATCTGCGCCGCCAGCGCGTCGATGACTTCGGCATGCGCCTGGGTATCGAGCTCACGCTTGAGGATCCGCGCGGCACCGAGTACCGCCAGCTCGCCGACCTGCTTGCGCAGCGCCTCGCGGGCCGATGCGAGTTCACGCTCGACCTCGTCGTGACCGGCAGCCTTGATGCGATCCGCTTCGGACCGTGCGGTTTCGCGGGCATCCTCGACGATCTTGGAGGCCTGCTTGGACGCGTTGGAGAGAATCTCCTGCGCCTGCGTGCGGGCCGCCTTGAGTTCGAGCTCGGCCTGGGTCGCGGCCTCTTCCAGCGCCTTCTCGCCCTTGTCCGCAGCGGCAAGACCACTGGCGATGCGCGCCTGGCGTGCCTTCATCGCCTGCGTGATCGGCGGCCACACGAACTTCATCGTGAACCACACGAACAGCGCGAACGTGATGACTTGAACGATCAGGGTGGCATTAATGCCCATGGCTCACCTCGTTGCTTTGGCCAATGACTGTTGGGACGTTCTTAGCCCTGGGGCATCTGGCCGATCAGCGGGTTCGCGAACAGCATCAGCAGCGCCATGGCCACACCGATGATCGCGACGGCGTCAAGCAGGCCGGCGATGATGAACATGCGGGTCTGCAGCATGCCCGCCATTTCCGGCTGACGCGCAGCGCCTTCCAGAAACTTGCCGCCAAGCAGGCCGAAGCCGATGCCGGTGCCCAGCGCGGCGAGGCCGAAAATGAAGCCGATGGCGAGGGCGGTGTTGCCGATGATGAGTTCCATTGTGCTCTCCGGGGTCAGTCTCTTACTGATGTGGAACGGGTTGGTTGAATAAACCGCTTAAACAAACTGGTTTGGATAATTCAGTGATGCTCATCGTCATGGCTTTGATAGGCCATGCCGAGGTAAACGATGGTCAGCGTCATGAAGATGAACGCCTGCAGCGGAACCACCAGCAGGTGGAACACGGCCCAGGCGAACTGCAGCACGCCCTGGCCCAGAATCGCCGCCCAGCCGCTGAAACTGGTGACGTAGTGCCCGATGCTCTCGCTCAGCGTGAACAGCGCGATCAGGATGAAGATCAGCTCGCCGGCGTAGAGGTTGCCGAACAGTCGCAGCGCCAGTGACAGGGGCTTGGCGAGCAGCTCGACGAAATTGATGATCAGGTTGAACGGCATCAGCCAGGGCCCGAACGGATGCGTCAGAAACTCCTTGAAGTAGCCGCCGACACCCTTGCCCATCACGCTGTAGATGATGATCAGGAAGAACACCGAAATCGACAGTGCGAAGGTCGCGCTCATGTCGGCCGCCGGCACCACGCGCAGATACTGCGCACCGCCCGCGTGGAAAATCGACGGCAACAGGTCAACCGGAATCAAGTCCATGAAATTCCAGAGGAAAGTCCAGACGAACACGGTCAGCGCCAGCGGCACGACCAGACGCGACTCACCCGGAAATGACTCCTTCACCGCGTTTTCGACGAATTCGACCAGCAACTCGCAGAAGTTCTGCAGGCCGGTCGGCACGCCCTCGGAGGCCGAGGCAGCCGCACGACGGAAGAAGAACAGGAACAGCACGCCGAGCACGACCGAAAACAGGATCGTGTCGATGTTGAACGTCCAGAATCCCTCACCAACCTGCCAATGCGTCAGGTGATGGGTGATGTATTCGGAAGACGAATGCCCCTGCTCTTCAACTGCCATCGATCCCTAGCCTCGCCCTGCCTTCGTTCGGGTGTGCGCCGCTCAATCCCGCCAGCGCAGCGCCCACAAAAAAACCAATCCAGTCAGTCCGTAAGTCGCGATCACCGGCAGAAACACGTCTGCGAAGTAACGGATCGCGAATACGAACATCGCCAACACCAGCGCCAGCTTGATCGCCTGGGCGACCACGAAATTGCGCAACATATGCGGCGCATCACCACGGCCGCGCAAAAACACGCGTGCCGCAAAAAAGCCGTTGCTGACCACTCCGATCATGCCGCCGCAGAGCGCCGCAAGGCCCTCGTGCGCAGACGCGGCCGCTGCCCATACAGCGCCCGCGGTACCACTGATCAGAACCTGCCAAATTAAGAGGCGGGCCGGCACTCTGCCCATCTTGTGCCCCGCCGTTTGTGATGCCACCCCTGATTCGTTCCGCCTTGGCGGAACGGCCGGCGCGGCTTGCGCGTCTGGCGGCATCCTTCAGTCCATAAAAATGCTCGAGGACAACCCCGAGCGCGGCGCAGGAGTTTACTCAAGCCCGGGAACCGGGTCAACGATACCGATGTCCTAGTCGACCGCCCGAACAAAACTGATTTTTTCGCACCGCAGCATTGCTGCCGGGTCAACGACTCGCTCAGCGGTCCAGCGCGCGGTCGAGGAATCGCGCAATGAACGTCTGGGGCAGCAGGCGGCTGCCGGCCGCAAGCCACTTGGACGACTGCCTCGGCAGCACCACCGGGCGCGCCCGCGCAAGGCCGCGCAGTGTGTCGTCCACCACGCGATTGGCCGAGGCCACGGCGAAGCGCGGCAGGTATTCGCGCATCGTGCCCGCGCCGGAGGTTTCAAAGAACGGGGTGTCGACCGGCCCCGGGCACACGCAAACCACCCGAATGCCGCGCTTTTTGTATTCCGCCCACAAACCGAGCGAGAAATTCAACACGAACGCCTTGGTGGCCGAATACACGCTCATGCGCGGCATCGGCTGAAAAGCCGCCAAGGACGCTACATTGACGATCCCGCCGCGACCAACAGCCAGCATCGGCGGCAGGAAGGCCTCCACCAGATCGACCACCGCGGCGCAGTTGAGCTGCACCATGTCGTAGGGGCGTCCGGCTTTCTGCGCATCGAAGGCGCCAAGGTGACCAAAACCGGCATTGTTGATCAGCAGGTCCACATGCATGCCGAGCGCTTCCACCGAATCGGCGATGCGCCGTCCCGGTCGCGGCTGCGTCAGATCGGCCGCGATCACCTCGATGCGGCGGCCATGCCGCTCGCGCAAATGCTCAGCCAGCGCCAATAGCTTTTCCCGCGAACGGGCCACAAGGATGAGGTCGTAGTTGTCGGCCGCGAGCCGGCGGGCGAATTCCTCGCCGATGCCGCTGGAGGCGCCGGTGACAAGTGCGGTTCGGCCAGTCATGCATGTTCCGTGTTTGAAAACTACACGCTCACGCTAGCAGTCCTTCCATGAGAAGACTACGGATATGAATGTGAGACGAATCGATGAGTGTCCCCCTTCTCGCGGAGGGAGAAGGGTTGGGGATGAGGGCGCTCAGCGCCCATTTGTACGCTGAGACTGCCTGTGGCGGCGCCCTCGCCCCCGACCCTCTCCCGAGGGGAGAGGGAGAAAGGCCGTTCTTGGCGATACCCGCAGTTATCAGTTACGTGGACTACTGGCACGGGTGGATAAACCTTCCCGTGCTGGGGCGGGATCACCCGATCGACTTCAGAATCCGGTCGAGTTCGCCCAGATCGCGGAAGCCGATGGTGAGCCGGCCCTTGCCGCCGTGCGTCTGGCGAATCTGTACCTTGGTGCCGAGCTTGGCGCCAAGCTCGTTCTCCAGGGCAAGCATCGGGCTCGGCATCGGCCGCTTCGGCGGCGCCGGATCGGCGGCCGCCAGCGCCTCGGTCTGACGCACGGACAGACCTTTCTCGACCACCGTGTGCGCCAGTTCCACCTGGTTTTCCGGCTCTGCACCGAGCAATGCCCGCGCATGACCGAAGCTGAGCTTGCTCTCGCGCACCAGTTCCTGAATCTCTTCCGGCAGATCGAACAGCCGCAGCAGATTGCTCACCGAAACCCGCGACTTGCCGACCGCCACCGCGCACTGTTCGTGCGTGAGCCCGCACTCGTCGATCAGGCGGCGCAGCGCGGCCGCTTCTTCGAGCACGTTGAGGTCGGCGCGCTGGATATTCTCGACCAGCGCCACCGCCATCGCCGACAGTTCGTCGAGCTCGCGGATCACCGCCGGCACCGTGGCCATCCCGGCCAGCTTGGCCGCGCGCCAGCGCCGCTCGCCGGCAACGATCTCGTAGCGGCTGGGGCCGATCGGACGCACCACGATCGGCTGCACCACGCCCTGCGCCTTGATCGAGGCCGCCAGCGCCTCCAGCGCCTCGGTATCGAAATGGCGGCGCGGCTGGTGCTTGCCGGATTCGAGCTGGGCCACCGGCAGGTCGCGCAGTTCGTCACCGGATTGCGCTTCCGACGGGTTGCCGCTGCTCAGCAGCGCGTCGAGGCCACGGCCCAGGCCGCGCTTCTTGACGGCCATCAGAGCGTCCCTCCGAGTCGCATCTGGCCGCCGTCATGACGGCGCATCATCTCGCCGGCCAGCGCCAGATAGGCGCGCGCGCCGGAGGAGCTGGCATCGTAGATCATCGCCGGCAGGCCATGACTGGGCGCCTCCGCCAGGCGGATGTTGCGCGGCACGATGGTGCGGTAGACCTTGTCGCCGAAATGCTGGACGAGCTGGGCGGAGACATCGTTGGCGAGATTGTTGCGCGGGTCGAACATCGTTCTCAGCAGACCCTCGATTTCGAGATTCGGATTGATGACCTTGCGGATCTTGTGGACGGTATCCATCAGCGCGCTGAGCCCTTCGAGCGCGTAGTACTCGCACTGCATAGGCACCAGCACGCCATCGGCCGCGACCAGGGCGTTGACCGTGAGCTTGGATAGCGCTGGTGGGCAGTCGAGAATGATGTAGTCGAAGGCCTCGGCCAATTCGGCGAGCGCACTCTTGAGCGCGAAGTCGCCCAGCGGCAGTTCGCGCAGCTTGATTTCGGCTTCGGTCATGTCGCCATTGGCCGGGATCAGGCTGATGCCGAGTTCCGGCAGCGGAATCACGGTCTCCAGCGGCATGGCCTTTTCCAGCAGCAGATCGCGCGCCGTCAGTTCGACCTCGCTCTTGTCGACGCCCACGCCCATCGTCGCATTGCCCTGCGCGTCCAGATCGACCAGCAGCACGCGGCGTCCCATGGAGCCCAGCGAAGCGGCAAGATTGACCGAAGAGGTGGTCTTGCCGACCCCGCCCTTCTGGTTGGCCACGGCGATGACGCGCGTCATGAGGCGCGCGTCGCCACGACCAGTTGCCGCGCTTCGGCGAGCCCTGGTACGTCCAAACGATGAATGTCGAGAATCTTCACGTCCCCGGGGATGTCCTTGGTTTCACTGTCGCTGAGCTTACCTTTCATCGCCAGCCACTGCCCATCCGCGGCCAGCGCCTTGTCGGTCAGGCGCACGAAATCGGCCAGCGAGGCGAAGGCGCGCGAGACCACGGCCGGAAACGGAGCGGCGGCCTCCAGGTCCTCGGCCCGCCCTTCGACGACCTCCACGTTGTCCAGCCCCAGCGTGCGCACCGCGTGACGCATGAAGCGGGCTTTCTTGCCGTTGGAGTCCAGCACCGTCACCTGCAACTGCGGTCGCGCGATCGCCAGCACGATGCCGGGCAGACCGGCGCCGGCGCCCACGTCGAGCAGGCGCGTCTGTGGCAATGCGAAGCGCGTTTCACCGCCACGGATCAGCACCAGCGAATCGAGCAGGTGGCGCGTCACCATCTCCGCCGGGTCGCGCACCGCCGTGAGGTTGTAGGCGCGGTTCCACTTCTCCAGTTCACCCAGATAGCGCAGCAGTGGTTCCGCCAGCGCGGCGTCTAGCGACAAGGCGGCGAGGCCGCTGTGCAGGACGGTTGCGGATTTCACGGGAGAAAAGCCAACTCAAAAAAATGGCGCGCAGTATAGCCGGCACCCGATGCGGCCGGACATCGGCTTTACCGTACGATACGCACAGGCCTCGTCCGCGCAATCCCATGCCCATCACTGTTCGTGACGCCACCGAATCCGATCTGCCGCGCATTCTGGAGATTCTCAACGAGGCCATCGCCAACACCACCGCGGTGTGGTCGTGGACGCCGCTGGACCTTGCGAACCGCCAGGCCTGGCTGGCCGCACGCCGTCAACGCGGCTTCCCGGTGCTGGTGGTCACGGACGATTCCGGCGTACTCGGCTACGCCAGTTATGGTCCGTTTCGGGACTGGGACGGCTACGCGCAGACAGTGGAGCATTCGGTCTACATCGATGTCGCCGCACGCGGCCGGGGTCTTGGCCGCAGCCTGCTCCGGTCCCTGATCGCGCGGGCACAGGAGGCCGGCCTGCATGTGATGATCGGCGGTATCGACGCCAGCAACGCCGTATCGATCCGCCTGCATGAGTCGCTGGGTTTTGTCGAGACCGCACGCATGCCGCAGGTAGGGCGCAAGTTCGATCGCTGGCTGGACCTGGTGTTCCTGCAGAAACTGCTTTGAGCCGCTTTTGGATCTCGTGCAAAGACGCAAAGAACAGAAAGGGATAGTTTCAGCTTTCAGCCTCTCCTTTGCGCCTTTATGTCTTCGCGTGAGACCCGCCGTTCGCCTTTCCATGACGTTTCTTGCGCGAAACGGCCTTGGCTTGTCACCGCCGCCCATGAATCAGCTTGTAGGCCGCCGGCAGCACCAGCATCGACAGCAGCGGTGCGCTGATCATGCCGCCGATCATCGGTGCGGCGATGCGCTGCATGATTTCCGAACCGGTGCCGGCACCCCAGAACATCGGCAGCAGTCCCGCGACGATCACCGCCACGGTCATCGCCTTGGGACGCACGCGCTGCACCGCGCCTTCGATGATCGCGGCATCCAGACCGTCGTCGCTCAGCGTTTCGCCGGACTCGCGGTAGCGGCGCAGTGCCTGGTCCAGATAAATCAGCATGATCACGCCGAACTCCGCCGACACACCGGCCAGCGCGATGAAGCCGATCGCGCTCGCCACCGACACGGCATGTCCCAGCGCCCAGATCAGCCAGACACCGCCGATCAGCGCGAACGGCAGCGTGCCCATGATCAGCAGCGCCTCGGGCCAGCGCCCGAAGCTCAGATACAGCAGCACGAAGATGATCGCCAGCGTCACGGGGATCACCAGCCGCAGGCGCTGCGCCGCGCGTTCCAGGTACTCGAACTGACCGGCCCAGGTGATCGAATAGCCGGCCGGCAACGCGACCTGTGCGGCCACCGCCCGTTTGGCCTCGGCGACGTAGGAGCCCAGGTCGCGGCCGCGAATGTCGACGAAGACCGTGCCGGTCGGCCGCGCGTTCTCGCTCTTGATCATCGGCGGGCCGTCGACGATGGCGACCTCGGCGATACCGCCCAGCGTCAGCGTCTGCCCGTCCGCCGTGAGTACCGGCAGCGATTCCAGCGCCGCCACCGAATCGCGCCACTGGCGCGGGTAGCGCAGATTGATCGGATAGCGCGCCAGACCCTCCACGGTCTGGCCGATGTTCTGGCCGCCGACCGCCACGGCGACGATGCGGTTGAACTGCGCGATCGACAGGCCGTAACGCGCGAGCTGTTCACGATACGGATGCAGTTCGATGTAGCGGCCGCCATCGACCCGTTCGGCGAAAGCCGACACCGTGCCTTCGATCGGTTTGAGCACGCCTTCGATCTCGCCGCCGATACGGTTGATCACGGCCAGATCCGGGCCCGAGATCCTGAGGCCCACCGGCGACTTGATGCCGGTGGCGAGCATGTCGATGCGATTGCGGATCGGCTGGACCCAGACGTTGCCCATGCCGGGAATCTGCAAGGCGGCATCGAAGGCTTCGATCAGTCCGGCCTGCGTCAGGCCGGGCCGCCATTGATCGCGCGGCTTGAGACGGATCGTGGTTTCGATCATCGTCAACGGCGCCGGATCGGTCGCGGTATCGGCGCGGCCGACCTTGCCGAACACGGTTTCGACTTCCGGAAAGGTCTTGAGGATACGGTCGGTCTGCTGCAGGATTTCGGCGGCCTTGCCCGGCGACACGCCCGGCAGCGTGGTCGGCATGTACAGCACGTCGCCTTCATCCAGTGGCGGGATGAATTCCGATCCCAGGCGCGTCATCGGCCATAGCGACAGCAGCAACAACAGGCCGGCCAGGCCCAGCGTCCACCACGGATGGCGCAGCACGCGCTGGATCACCGGCCGATACAGGCGCACCAGCACGCGGTTGAGCGGATTGGCGGACTCGGGCCGGATGCGCCCGCGCACGAACAGCACCATCAGCACCGGCACCAGGGTCACGGACAGGCCGGCCGCCGCCGCCATCGCGTAGGTCTTGGTGTAGGCCAGCGGCGCGAACAGACGCCCTTCCTGTGCCTGCAAGCTGAACACCGGCACAAAGGAGGCGGTGATGATCAACAGGCTGAAGAACAGCGCCGGCCCGACCTCGGCGGCCGCCTCGGCGATGCGCCTGGAAGGGTCGCCCCCGCTGCCTTCGCGCTCGATGCGCTTGTGCGCGTTCTCGACCATCACGATCGCGGCGTCGACCATGGCGCCGATGGCGATGGCGATGCCGCCCAGGCTCATGATGTTGGCGCCAATGCCCTGGTAGCGCATCACGATGAAGGCCACCAGCACGCCGACCGGCAGGCTCACCACCGCGACCAGCGCCGAGCGCAGGTGGAACAGGAAGGCCGCGCAGACAAGGGCGACGACGATGAATTCCTCCAGCAGTTTGTGGCCGAGGTTGTCCACGGCCCGCCCGATCAAGGCCGAACGGTCATAGGTCGGCACGATCTCGACACCCGCCGGCAGGCTGCGCTGCAATTCTTCGAGCCGCGCCTTGACCGCGTCGATGGTCTCCACGGCGTTGGCGCCGTAGCGCATCACGATGACGCCGCCGACGGTCTCGCCCTCACCATCGAGTTCGGCGATGCCGCGCCTCAGTTCCGGACCGAGGCGGATGTCGGCGACATCCGCCAGCCGCAGCGGCACACCGTCGCCGCGCGCACCGAGGCCGATCTGGCGGAAGTCGTCGAGCGAGCGCAGATAGCCGCGCGCGCGCACCATGTATTCGGCTTCGCCGAGTTCGAGGATGGAGCCGCCGGCCTCGCCGTTGGCGTCCCGCACCGCCTGTATCACCTGATCCACCGTGATTCCGTAGGCACGCAGCCGGTTCGGATCGACCACGATCTGGTACTGGCGATTGAAGCCGCCGAGTGTCGCCACCTCCGAAACGTTCGGCAGGCTCTTGAGTTCGTACTTCAGGAACCAGTCCTGCAGGCTGCGCAACTGCGCCAGGTCGTGCTGACCGCTGCGGTCGACCAGCGCGTATTCGTAGACCCAGCCCACGCCGGTGGCATCCGGCCCCAGCGACGCGCGGGCGCCGTCCGGAAGCTCCCCCTGAATCTGCGACAGGTACTCCAGCACGCGCGAACGCGCCCAGTACAGGTCCACGCCGTCCTCGAACAAGACGTAGACGAAGGACTCACCGAACATCGAATAGCCGCGCACGGTCTTGGCATACGGCACCGACATCATCGTCGTGGTCAATGGATAGGTGAGCTGGTCCTCGACCAGTTGCGGGGCCTGGCCCGGCCAGGTGGTGCGCACGATCACCTGCACGTCCGACAGGTCGGGCAGCGCATCGAGCGGCGTGGTCCGCACCGCCCACACGCCCCAGGCCACCGCCAGCGCCGTCGCCAGCAACACCAGGAAACGGTTGTGAATGCTCCAGTGGATCAGGCGCGCGATCATGGGTTCTGCCCGTGAGGCGTTAGGGGTGAGGCGTGAGGCGCTTGCTCCTCCATACGCTCGTAGGCGCCCTGAAGATTGGCCTCCGAATCGATCAGGAACTGACCGGAGACGACGACCTGCTGAGCTTCTTCAAGCCCGCCCACGATCACCGTACGGCCACGGCGCTCCGGGCCCAGTTCCACGGACACGGGCCGGAAACGGCCTTCGCCCTCGGCAACGATCACGGTGTTGCGCGCACCGGTGCGGATCAGGGCTTCGCTCGGCACCGTGAGCACGTCGCGGCGCGCGCCGCCGTACAGCGTCACGTCCACATACATGCCGGGCCGCAGCAGACCGTCCGGATTGTCGAACACCAGCCGCGCACGCACGGTGCGGCTGGTGGCGTCCACCGTCGGATACAGATAATCGACCTTGCCTTCCAGCACACTCGCGCTGCGGCCGCGCAACTGCACCTCGGCCGGACGCCCCTGCGCGATCCAGTCGGCCTGGGCCTCCGGAATGTCGGCATACACCCAGACGCGCGCAAGGTCGGCGATGCGCATCAGCGGCATGCCGGGTCCGATCTGGCGGCCTTCATGGGCGTCCAGGTCGATCACCACGCCGTCGATCGGCGACACCAGGGACAGCTCGCGTTCGGCCGTACCGCGCCGCCGCACACCGTCGACCTGGGCCTCGGTGGCGCCGAGCAGCCGCAGCCGTTGGCGCGAGGCCTCGGCGAGCGCGGCCTCGCCGGCCCGCAGCGCCAACACGTACTCCTGTTGCGCCGCGTACAGCGCCGGCGAATAGACGCCGGCGACGCGTTCACCGCGCCGCACCGTCGCGCCGACGGTATGCACGGTCTGAGATTCGATCCAGCCCGAGGCGCGGCTCTCGATGACGCGGATGCGCCGATCGTCGATCGCGACGCTGCCCACGGTATCGATGCGCTGCCAGAACGTGCCGCGCTCGACCGGCACGGCGCGCACGCCCAGGTTCTGGGCCATGCGCGGATCGATGCTGACAAGGCCTTCACCACGATCGGCCTGCCGGTACTTGGGCACCAGCGCCATGTCCATGAACGGTGAGGGACCGGGTCCGTCGAAATGCACGTCCGGCTTCATCGGGTCGTACCAGTACAGCACCTCGCGTGCATCCGCAGCCGAGGCGGCGGGCGGGGACTCGGCGTCGGCGGCCTTCGGCGCACGTGCATACCAGATGCCGCCGGCCGCCAGCGCGATGATCAGCAACGATGCGGCGATCAGACTTGCCCTGTTCATTCGGATTCTCCGGCGGCGAGCCATTGCAGGCTGGCCGTTTTGTTCAATTCCTGGGTCTGCAGCCTCAGGCGTTGCAGACGAAGCTCCAGCACGGTTCGGCGCGCATCGAATACCGGGGCGAGGCCGCCGTTGCCGGCGCGGTAATCCGCCAGCGCGGCCTCGGCGCGGCGCTGCGCCAGCGGCAGCAGCGTGTCGTCGTAGCGCTCCAGGCGTTCGCCAAGGCGGGTCCATTCGCGGTAGTCCGATGCGGCCTGCGCGCGCAGCTGCCGCAGGCGGTCCTCACGGCTGGCCGCCTGTCCCGCCAGCCGTTCGCGGGCGGCGGCCAGCTCGCGGTCCTGACGCCGGCTGGCGCCGACCCAGGGCAGATCGATACCCACCTCCACGCTGATCATGTCGTCGTACGGCTGGCGGTAGGCATAGCCGGCCTGCACCCGCCAGTCGGGCTTGTTCTGTGCCTGCGCGAGTTCGATCTGCGTCTGCGCCAGGGCCTCCAGCCGGTCTTCGCCGCGGATCTCGGGATGGGCGGCAAGACCGGCCAACAAGGTTTCCAGGGACGGCGGAGCGCTCAGGTCCGGCGCCTGCTCGGGCAGCGCCTCCTGCGCCGCCGCGTCCCCGACCCAGCGCGCCAGACGCGCCCGATCGACGGCCTGTTGCTGTTCGAGTTCGGCGATCCGGTCGCGCATTCGTTCAAGGTCCAGGCTGGCCGCGAGCACCGCGGTCTGCTCGCCCTGGCCGCTGCGAAAACCGATCGTCGCGGTGTCCTGCTGATGCCGGCTTTCCACGGTGACCCGACGCATCAACGCCAGCGCGCGTGCGCCGCTCCAGACCGCGATCCAGGCCTGTGCCACGTCCCGATCGATGCGCCGCACCAACGCCTGGTAACGGGCTTCTCCCAGCGCGGCCGTGTCCTGCTCGCGCTGCGAGGCCAGTTCGCGCTTGGCGGCATTGGGCACGGCCTGACGAATCCCGATTCGCGTCATGCTCATGCGTTCGGCGTCGTCGCGATACGGGTTGGGATCGGACAGGCCGAGGTTGCTCAGCCCCAGGTTCAGCTCCGGCGCCGGCAGTTGCGCCGCCGAGATGGCGCGCGCCCGGGCCGCATCGATGTCGGCGCGCTGCGCCAGCAATGCGGGCTGCTGCGCGAACGCCAGGCGCTGCGCCTCCTCAAGCGCCAGCGTCGGCGCGGCCGCCGCCGGCTGCGCCAACGCGATCAGGATCAAGGCCCACGCCACGGCGTGAGTGCTTGCCATTCGAAACATGGATGTCTCCGCAAGAACGGACGGATCGCGAGCCCGGAACGGGTCCGGAACCGCGACTCGGTGAACGCTTAACTTGCGGAGCGGATCGGAGGCCTGAGTCGGGGCGCCTGCGGCAGCAGGCTCGAAATCGGCACGGGCGCGACAAGCGGGGGGGCGCCCGGACCAATGGGCGCAGCGGCCGAGGACGCCATCGGCAAGGCCGCCGAGGTGCAGCCGCTGGGGCAATGGCAGGCGCTGGTCTGGCAGCACGGCAAAAGCTCGTCGCCGGCGTCGGCCGTCATGCCGTCGTGGCAATGCTCGGCGGGCATGCCGCTGGGCTCGGGCGTGCTGGCGGCCGGCAGCATCGGCGCCATCGCCACGGACGCGTAGGCCTGTCCGCACAGTGCGAACATCAGCAGAACCATGGCGCCGAGACGAATCATCGGCGCCATTGTAGCCACAAGCGGCACCGCCTATTCGACCAGGTGCTGTTCGCTGATTTGTCGCGCCCGAATTTCATACACAGCCGTCGCTGTTCAGGCCCTGATCGCTGACGATCGTGGACGCGCCCTCGGTACCGACGCCGCCGAAGACCGGAATATCGCCGTTGACCGCGGAACGCAGGATCGAGCCCAGCGGCACATCCAGATCCAGCCACAGGCGAGGCTGCTGTCGTCGTCGGCCTTGATGTGTGGGGTACCACAGGTGATCCGGGTCACGGTGGCGTCGTAGGTTCCCCGGAATCAGAATCCCCCACTCGCAGGCGGACGACAGCAGCGTATCCACGAACGTGGCGGCCCCAGTCAATCGCATGATCTCCTCCTCGGTTTATCGTCTTGCTCGTAAACAGGCGCATCTGATGTGCGTGCCGGGACGTCGGCACGCACATCAGACAGAAAAACCAATTGCACTCGTCGCTCGAAACGGGCGCGCGAGAGCAGGGACGGGTATACAGATGAACAGCACGTGGACAAGGGTGGTACTGGCGCTGGGCCTGGCGGCCCTCGGCGGCTGCGGCGGCAGCCCCGCCCCCAGCGGCGACGGTGGCGGATCAGGCACCGGCTTCAAGACCTTCGAGGTCTGCGGCACCAACGAGGAGGTCCGGGATCAGGCGCTGATCGCCTTCTTCGATGCACGTGAAGGCGACACCATCGAGTTCTGCGAAGGTGAGTTCAGCATCTCCACCGGCCTGATCCTGCACGGCAAGCGCGGCATCACGATCAAGGGCCAGGGAATGGACAAGACCATCCTGGACTTCACCGAAAGCGACAGCGCGGAAGGCTTGAACATTTCGCACAGCGACGGCATCACCCTGCTGGGCTTCACCGTGCGCGACACCCCCGGCAACGCGATCCGCGTGTTCCGGTCCGAGTACGTCACCTTCCGCCAGATTCGTGCGCTGTGGAGCGGCTACGACACCTGCGACACCGATCCCGAGGCCGACGACTCCTGTGCCCATCATGGTGCCTACGGTCTGTATCCGGTGGAATCACGCTACGTGCTGATCGAGGACTCCGAGTCCTTTGGCGCCTCCGACGCCGGCATCTATGTCGGACAGACCAGCGATGTGATCGTGCGGCGCACGCGTGCCGAGTACAACGTGGCGGGTTTCGAATTCGAGAACACCTATCGCGCTGTGTTCGAAGACAACATCGCCACCAACAACACCGGTGGCTTCCTGGTGTTCGACCTGCCGAATCTTGCGCAATACAGCGCCAAGAACATCATTCGCAACAACCAGTCGTACAACAACAACACCGACAACTTCGCGCCAATCGGCAACATCGTCGGCATCGTTCCGCGCGGCACCGGCATGCTGCTGCTCGCCACCGACCAGCTCGAGGTCTACGGCAATGAAGTCAACGAGAACGACACGCTGGGCATCGCCATCGTCAACTATGCGCTGGCCGACCCGAACCAGCCCGACCAGAAGTACGACTTCTTTCCGGAAGGCATCCACATCCACGGCAACAGCTTCCGCGACAACGGCACCAATATCCAGCTGCCGAGCGCCGATCGCGGCGCGTCCTCGCTGCTGCCGCTGCTGCTCAAGCTCAAGAATCTGGGCCGCTCGGCGCACATCATCTGGGATGGCGCGGTCGATGCACCCAATGGCTGCACCCAGATTCCGGTAGACGCCGACGGCATCCCGCTGACCGAACCCAATCCGAATGAAACACGCCCCGAACCGCGCGTGGACGAACGCGGTCGACCGAATTTCATGGGTTCCGATCCCGAACCCGAATGCAAGTGGACCGAATGGAAGTTCGCCGAGGGCGAGGATGAGCCGAAGCTGCCGGAAAACGGGCTGTGCATTGAGGACGACAACATCTTCGAAAATACCCAGCCGCTCGGCAATCTCACCACCACCGACTTCCTCAACGCCAATCTCACCTCGTCGGCCACCGCGCAGCTGGTGATCGACCTGCTCAAGCCGGCGACCACCAGCCTGGAACCGCATCGCTGCCAGCTGCCCAAGCGCGCCGATCCCGATCTGGGGCTGCCGTTCGTGCCCAGCGCCGATTCTGACAGCGCGCGACCCAGCGATTCGGAAGTCAGCAAGGCCTGCAACGGCGGCCCGTCCGGTGAGCCGAACTTCGCGGCGGCGGCCCAGTACAACTGCCCGGACCTGGCGCAGTACGGCCTGTTCGCGGACGACGAAGATCCGCGCAGCGGCGCCAATGGTGGTGTCCTCTACGGTCTGACCACGCCGCTGTTCTCGGACTATGCAAACAAGCACCGCTTCGTATTCCTGCCGCCCGGCAAGGCGGCGAAATACCAGGACCATCATGACGGCATCACCGCCACGCTGGACTTCCCGGTCGGCACGATCATCGCCAAGACCTTCTCGTTCCTGGATGGCACCGACGAGCACATCATCGAAACCCGCCTGCTGATCAAGCGCGAGACCGAAACCGGCATCAGCTGGATCGGCCTGCCCTATATCTGGCAGGACGAAGGCGACAAGCGCGTGGCCAAGCTCACGGTCGAAGGCGGCTCCGCCAACGTGCACTACAACTTCGACGACCCGGACCCCGACGTGGACGCCCATTACGAAGGCCAGGTCGAGCGCTACGGTATTCCGGCCGCGATGAACTGCATCTCCTGCCACGGCGGCGATGATCGCGAACCCGGCTCGGCGCCGATCGGTCCCAAGCCGCGCCTGATGAACCGCGACATGGATTACGGCGACGAAGGCGTGATGAACCAGCTGGTCTACTGGCAGATGCACGGCCTGCTCGAAGGCCTGCCGGCCAATCTCGAGGACGTGGAACGCCTACCGCGCTGGAACGTACCGGGCGACACCGGCGAGCTGCCGGGCAGCGAGGCCGATATCCACCTGCGCGTGCGTGCCTACCTTGAAACCAATTGCGCGCACTGTCACAACTCGCACGGCGGCGCCAGCAATTCGGGCCTGTACCTCGACAGCTTCCGCACCGTCGACAACCGCTACGGCATCTGCAAGAAGCCGGTCGCGGCCGGCAAGGGTTCCGGCGGGCGGCTCTACGACATCGTGCCCGAGTCGGCGGACGATTCGATCCTGCCGTACCGTGTCGGCTCGGCCGAAGCCGGGGTGCGCATGCCGCCGATCGCGCGTACCGTACCGCACGGCGAGGCCGTGGCCTTGATCCAGCAGTGGATCGACACGGTACTTCCGACCGACGACACCGAAGACGCGGACGTCTGCACAGGACCGCTTTCGGGATTCTGAGTTTGGGGCGTAGACTCCTCCGGTACAGGGCGAAGATCCTGTACCGGAGGAGACTATGACAAGGACAGTGACCGGTCGCGCTTGCGTGACCATTGCTTCAGGCTTTCTACTGGGCGTGCTACTCAGCGCCTGTGGTGGCGGTGGCGGCGGATCGGACGACGATGGCATCGATCTCGACGCGCTCAAGACCGAAATCACCGTGACCCGTGAAGCCTGTACCCCGTTCGGCGCACCGCCGCGCCCCCTGCAGGCAAGCAATGCGCTGTTCCAACCCACCTGCATCACCGGTGGCGAGCGCATGGCGGACTGGACGGACGCCGAGGGAACCACCCGCACCGCCTGTCTCTACGAACCCGAACAGGCTTCCACCGAAGCGCCGCTGCCGCTGGTGGTCTACCTGCACCCCTCGATATTCGGTCCCGACATTTCGCTGGCGTTCAACAACGTGCGCGGCGGGCTCGAAACCGCCGATCTCAGCGGTGACCCGGAACGCCCGGGTTTCATCATGCTGGCGCCCTACGGTCGCGTTACCGAGCGCTATTACCCGTTCCCGGATGACGGCCTCACGCCGGGCTGGGACAACTGGTACCGGCAGCTGCTACCGGATCGCGCCAGCCGCAGCGTCAACGGCGAAGCCTGGCCGATCAATGTCGATGTCGCCGCCATCGATCACTTTCTCGATGAGGTCGTCGCCAGCGGCAAGGTCGATACCGCCCGCATCTATCTCATGGGCTGGTCCAACGGCTCGGCGATGGCGGTGCTCTATGCCCTCAACCGACCCGAAATCGCCGCCGCCGCCGTATATTCCTCGCCGGATCCGTTTGAAGCGTTCAATGATCCTTGCGTGCAGCTTCCGGTACCGGATGCGCCCAAGGACGACACCGAGCTTCAGGTATTCAACGCCGGCCTGCCGATCTTCCACATCCACAACGACTGCGATCTGGCCGGCCTGTGCCCGAACGGGCTCTATCTCAAGCAGACCGTGCTCGGCACCGGCGTAGCCGATTTTTCGAATCAGATCATCAATACGGCGCTCAATCCGGTGGATGCCTGCGTCGACGCCTGCGGCACCGATCCGCTGGCAGACTACGCGAGTCTCAGCGAAATTCCGGGCTATCTCGGCAACCTGCCGGCTTACACGGTGGGACTCGCCAACCACCTGCGCTGGCCGATCGGCTATACCGACTCGATGTATGCCTTCCTGCGGGATCATCCGAAGAACTGAACGCAAACAGCCCCCCTCCGCCGCATGCGGCGGAGGGGCTGGGTGACTGCGTGGATGCGGCCGCTTACGGCTTCTTCAGCGCCTCGACCTGAATCTGCAATTCCACACCGGTACCCGAGGACGCGCCGTAGTCCATGCCGAAGTCGGTGCGGTCGAAGCTCGCCGTGGCGTCCGCACCGCAGACCTCCACCTTGAGCATCGGATGCTCGATGCACTTGAAGGAATTGATCTTCAACGGCACCGGTTTGCTCACGCCGAGCATCGTCAGTTCACCGTCGACAGCCACCGGCGTCGCACCGTCGAAACTGATCTCGCCGCTATAGGTAATCGTCGGGTATTCGGCAACGTTGAAGAAATCCTCGCCGCGCGCATGCTCGTTCATCTTCTCGTGACCGAAATCGACGGTCGAGGCGTCGATCGTGATGTCGACGCTGCCCGTGGCGGCCGCGGTGTCGAGCATCACGCTGCCGCTGGTCTTGTTGAATTTGCCACGCCAGAACGAAATGCCCATGTGCGGCGCGGTGAAACTGGGATAGGTGTGATTCGACTCGATCACATATTCGGTCGGGGCGGCCTGGGCGAGACCGGCGGTGGCAAGCAGCACGGCGCTGAGGCCGAAGGTGAAGGCACGAAACATGTTGAACTCCTCGATGGGACGATTTTGACCGGGGTGAAAAGCAGCGTGGTATGCCTCAGTCGGCAGTGGCCACGACGCGGAAATTGATGACGACCTCGTCTTCGAGCACTTCGTTCCAATCGGGATCGCCGATGGAATAGGCCTTGCGCGACAGGGTCAAGGCGCCTTCGAACACCTGTGCGTCACCATCGGCCTCGGTGCTGAAGCGAATGTCGCGGGCTTCGGTGCGGCCCTTGAGCGTGAAATCGCCATGCGCGATGAAGCCGCCTTGGGCGTCGGCACTCACCGAGGTCGAGACGAAACTGGCCTGTGGATACTGCTCGGTCGCCAGCCATTCGGGCTTGCGCACCTCGGCGTTGTAGTCCTCATCACCGATGTCGAAGCTCGCAGTATCCACGGTGATCCGTGCGCTCGAATTCTGCGGCGCGGCCGGATCGAACTGGATGTGGCCTTCGAAACGATCGAAGCTGGCGCTGACCGGAACGCCCATCTGCTTGAAGCGCGCACTGATCTCGCTGTCGTCCGCGCTCACGGTCCACAGCCCGGCCGCGTAGGCCAGGGTGATCATGCCGGCGGTGCTCAACACCAGCAGGCGCAGGCCGTACAGCATCGAAGCCGGGTAGTAACGCATCGCAGGACTCCTCGTGTGCATTTTAGCCACCGCGCCCGACGCGGAACATCCGCATCAGGGTGCCGTCATGGTCGATGAATTGATGCTTGATCGCAGCAGCCGCATGAACCACCACCAGCGCCACCAGCGTGAACGCCAGAAATTCATGCACTTCGACCAGAACCTCGGCGACGGCCTTGTTCTTGTCGAGCAGATCCGGCAACGGAATGACGCCGAAATACACCACCTTGAAACCGCTGGCCGAACTCATCAGCCAGCCGCTGAGCGGAATCACGAACATCAGCAGGTACAGACCACCGTGGCTGATGTGGGCCGCGCGGCGTTGCCAGGCCGGCATGCCGGGCGGCAAGGGCGGCGGACGGTGCGTAATGCGCCAGATGCCGCGGATCAGCACCAGCAGGAACACCGACACGCCGATCCATTTGTGCCAGCTGTAGAGCTTGAGCTTCTGCGGCGAAAACGGCAGATCGTGCATGTACAGGCCGAGCCCGAAGCCGCCGAAAATCAGCACCGCCAGCAGCCAGTGCAGGGCAATCGCGGTGCGGGTGTAATCGGGTTCGGCGTTCATCGGGGATAGATGGCGCGCGGCACGCTTCCGTTGACGGGGCGCTCACTATAGATTCAGCCCGCCGAGCCAACCAGCCAAAGCTTTCGATCAAATCGATCGGCCAGCTCAATCGGTCGCTCAAACATCGGCATCAGCGATCGTCTGAATCATGCCGAATCGCGAATCGGGACGAGCCGACGAGTTTCGCTACGGATCATCACGCGAACACCGAAGCCAAGACTGTGCATTTGGCGCAAGTACAATCGGCCCAGCACAGCTGTCCCTTGAGAAACGCGGCAACAGCCCCGGTCCGCCCATATAGTTCGAATCGTAGGAAAGGATGTAGCGCTGACCCGAGGGCGTCCGCAGGGCTGCTTGCCAGACATCGGAATCGATCCCTTGTCGCTGTATGGCGAACCAATACGGAGCGTTGGAGCGATCGGCGGCTTGAGCACAGTCCCATGCATCTGCCGGATCCGCGCCGAGCCGGACAAAACCACACTGGCGGGCGCCGGTTCCCGCGAGCATTTGCAGTTCCGATCGAAGTGGATCGTCCGAACTGGCGCTGCTCAATGAAGTGCATGCCGCCATTGCGACGGCGACGATGATGGAAAATGGTCTCATGAGCGCTCGCGCATCGCATAGGCCGCGCGAACCAGCCGCACAGTGAACCGCTCACGCAGGTTCGCAGGCTTGGTCAGTTCCAGATGCGCCAGCGCAAATGCCACAGCTTCATGCTCCGCCGCGGCCGGCGCCAGCAGCGCGCCCAGCAGACGCAGGCGCCCGCCCCAGCTTGCGCCGGCGGTCTTGAGTCCGCCCAGGGCCGCAATCAGCTCAATCTCCCGATCCTTGAGGTCGCTGCCGAACGGCAGCCTCGGCAGCGCACCGCTGTCGATGAAACCCTGCACAGCCGCTCCGATCGCCTGCGGCGTGTTGTTGCGGGCGCTGTCGGGCACGCGATAGTCGGCCGGCAACTTGCCGGCCTTGCGGGCGGCATCTGCCAGCTGTTCCTGGAAACGGCTGTCGGCGATCGCGATCAGCGCCTCGATGCATTCACGATCGGTCTTGCCACGCAGATCGGCGGCACCGTATTCGGTGATGACGATGTCACGCAGATGACGCGGGATCGTGGCGTGCGCGTACTCCCAGACGATGTTGGACTCGGCCGTCTTGCCCTCGCCGTGCGTCGAACGCAGCAACAGGATCGAGCGGCCGTCCTCGAGCTGATGCGCCATCGACACGAAGTTGTACTGCCCGCCCACGCCGGAAATGACCTGGCCGTCCTTGAGCTGATCGGATACCGCCGCGCCCAGCAGAGTGACCTTCATCGCGATGTTGATGAAGCGCGCGGCCTGGCGTTGCAGGCGTTCGAGTTCGTAGTGCGTGAAGATGCGATTGACCTCGGCCACCGAGGTCATGCCCACCTGCGCCCGCTGCCGCTCGTCCAGCATCTGCAGGCGTCGGTAGAAGTCGGCCGGGCCGATGAAGAAGGCGCCATGCATGCTGGCGCCGTGACGCAGACCCTCCCCGATCGCGCTGCGGTTGAGCGCGGCGCGCACCTCGGGATCGTCCAGCGCATTGTCGACCACATGACCATCCGGCAGGCGCAGCTGCGGGCCGCTGCCGACCAGCCCGCTGCGCGCCAGGCCCACGTCCTGCAGCCATTCGATGTAGGCCGACGACAGGCGCTTGTCGAGCGCACCCATGGCCCACAGCCGGTCGTAGAGATCCGGCGGTAGATGGTCGGGATCGGCACCGTCGTTGACCAGCCGTTGCAGCGTCGCATCTTCGTAGACGCGGCGTCGCACGATGCCGTCCTCGAACAGGGCGAACAATGGATTGGAGATCAGCTCACTGGCGACGTACAGACCCTTGCCAAAGCGGTCGACGCCGCCCAGCGGTTCGACCAGCGGCCCCGGTTGCAGCGCCGCCAGCAGCTTGCGATAGGCAGCGTTGTCGGATTCGCGCAGGCGCAGGCCATGGCAGGCAGCGTCACCGAGATTGCCGATGCCGACTTGCAGGGTGCCGCCGTCGCGCACCAGTGCCGAGGCACGCACACCGATCGCGTAGTCGATCGCGGAGATCGGCGCATGCGGTACCGCGAACGGACTGTGATCCAGATCCGGCGCATCCAGCACGATGTCGAAATCGGCCTCGGCGACCTCGGCATCATTGCCGAACCACGGCATCTCGCGATTGATCTGCGCCACTGCCAGCCAAGGCCATTCGACATCCTTGAGCATCGGCACGATCTGCAGCGTCACGTCCGGATTGCTGGACAGGCTCAGGCGCCGCCGGCCTTCGTCCTCGCGCAGCGAGACCGCCTGCAGCAGCAGGTTCACGCCGCGCGACAGCATGTCGCGCGCCACATGGGTGTAGTTGCTGCTGATGTAGTTCTGCTGCCCCACCGGATTGTGCAGTCGCGCACCGCTCTTGACGTAGAACTCGACGACGCGAACATTCGGCGGCAGAGACTGCGCCTCCAGCGCATCGAGATACTCCAGCCTCGGATAGTCGCCCCACACGCGCTTGCGGATCGGCCGCAGCACGCGCTCTTCCAGATCGGACGCGCCACGCGGCGGGTTCAGCGACAGCGCGGTGATGATGTCCAGCGAGATCGCCGGATCTTCCACCGCCCGTTGATACAGGGCATTGAGCAGCGCATTCGGCTTACCGATGCCCAGCGGCGTGCCCACCACCAGGCGCTTGCCGAGCCGCCGCAGAATGTCCGCAACCGCCTCGCTGGCATGAGATGTCACCAGCGTAGTGCTGGCCCGTGCATTCCGTGTGCCCATTGCTCGCCCCGTGCTTGTCTGATTCTTTATCGCTTCTCAGCTTAACGATCACGGCTGAACCTTTGCGGACAACCGCCAAGGCCACCGCAGCAGCCCTGGGGTTTGCCCGAGACTGGGACTGATCCCAGATGGCAGAACGCAGCGGCCGGCCTACGCTGGGCGCCCCATTTGCTCCGGGTCGCCGACGTGGCCGTGAACGTCCTGTCCTCAAGCACAATCGAGTCTGCCGTACCGCCGCACGCCCTGTCCGGTTTCGGACTGGACACCACCGAGCTCGGCGATCAGATCGGCGCCCTGCTGGCACAGGATCCGGAAGGCGGCACCGCCAGCCTGCGCGAATCGCTGGACACCCTGCCGGAAGCCGACCGCGCGCGGCTCGCCCAATCGCTGGTCGACACGCTCGACGAGGACGCCATCAGCGCCCTGCAAGCCACGCCCGAGGGACGTGCGGCCCTGGCCGGCACCTTGCGCAGCGCCGCCGACGAAGGCGGTGGTGCCGACCCGCGGGCTGCCGCCGACCTGTCCGCTGAGAAGCGCGAACTGCTGCTCGACCTCACCCAGATCGGCCTTGGCGTTGCCGGCGTCTTCGATCCCACGCCGATTTCGGATGGCGCCAGCCTGGCGATCTCGGTGGCACGCGGCGACTGGTTCGGCGCCGTGATCGACGGCGTCAGCATGATTCCGTATGCCGGCGACCTCGCCAAGATCGGCAAGCTCGGCCAATTCGCCGACACCGTGGACAGCGCCGTGGACCTGGCGCGTGGTGACGCGGCGTTTGCCGAAACGCTGCGCCCCGCACTCGGCGGCCTCGACGAGGCCCTCAAGGCCGTGCCGATCGACGAGTTGCCGGCGGCGGTGAGCGAGCCCCTGGAAAGCATGCGCGGCCGCCTCGACGAGTTCTTCGACACCACCGCCGACGGCAGCCGCGCGCTCGATGGTCTACGCCTGGAAGCCGGCGCGGCCGGCGACAACGTGTTCCGCTGGGAACTCAATGCGGACGGCCGGCCGGTGCACGCGGAGGCCGAGCTTTCGGAGGTCTTCGACAAGGCGCCGCGCAGCTCCGCTGAAACCCGGGCGCAAGGCGATGTCGCCGATCTCGGCCGCAGCGACGACGCCGGCGGCCATGTGTTCGGCCATCGCTTCACGCTCGATCAGGGCGAACGCAACATGTTTCCGCAGAACGCCAAGTTCAATAACAGCGCCTATCGTGTGCTGGAGAACGAATGGGCGGCCTGGGCCGACAGCGGCAAGCGCGTCGACATCGAGATCGACTTCAAGGATTTCGACGGCGTGCGTCCGCAATCGCTGGACGTGAGTTACGAGGTAGTGGACCCGGCGAACGGTGACGTCGTTTACGATAACTATGTTCGTTTCGAGAACGAGGCCGAACAGCAGTTCGAACGCGTTTCCACGAGCGACATCAACGAGAACTACTGACGTGAGCACCGTCGAGACGATGGATCGGAACGAAGCCACCCTGCAGCTGGCGCGCGCGATTGCCGCCGACACCAAGCTCGGCGCCCTGCCCTGGGACGACCTGGTGCTGGTCGCCCGCTTCGGCGAGGGCGTCAGCAACGTCAACGGATTTGCCTATCAGGCTGGTGGCGCCTCGCGGCCGGCGGCGCCTCGCGGCGCGGCGGTGCTCGATGCCTTCATCGATTTGCGCGCCGCAACGGCGGTCGACGGCCAGGCGGACTGGATCGCCTGCAAGCTGCACGTTCGCCGTGCCGGCGGCAAGCTGTCGCTGGATTTCGAGTACGAACAGCCGGATCGCTGGAAGATTTCGCCGGCGAACCTGAAGCAGATGAGCGAGGCATTGCGCCCGACCGATTGACCGATCGAGCGCGCGTCCCGCGCTACAGATACGGCGAGAACAGCCAGCAGGCGGCATCACGCAGGCGTTTCGGGAAAGGCCGCCGTTCGAGTTCCTCCACCGTTGCCACGCGTGAACGCGTCATCACGGTCTTGCAGTAGTCGACGAATTCGCCGGCGAGCTGTGCATCGAACAGTTCCACGCCGAGTTCGAAGTTCAGCCGCAGGCTGCGCGCATCCAGGTTCGCCGAGCCCACCAGCGCATAGCTGCCGTCGGCCACGAACAGCTTGGAGTGCGCGAACGGCGCCGGCTGATACCAGACCAGAAATCCACGGCGCAGCATCGATGCCAGCACATGCCGCACGGCGTAGTGTACGAATCGCAGATTGCCGCGCTCCGGCAGGATCAGATGCACGCGTACACCGCGCAACGCTGCGCCGTGCAGAGCGGCTTCGAGTTCTCGCGGCGGCAGGAAGTACGGCGTCATGATGTAGATGTCGTGGCGCGCGCTGGCGATCGCCGCCTGCATCACCAGACTCAGATGGTCCATGTCCTCATTGGGGCCATCGGTGATCACGCGCGCGATCGTGGTGCCGGGCACTGCAGCATCCGCCTGCCACACATCCGGCATCCAGGTTTCATGCGCGGAGAACTGCCAGTCCTGCGCGAAGGCGCGCGCCAGCTGGCTGATTGCCGGGCCGCGCAGCTCGAAATGCAGATCGCTCACCGGATGGCGATTGCCGGGGTCTTGCGCCAGATGGCGACCGCCGATGTTCATGCCGCCGGTAAAGGCCACGCATCCGTCCACCAGCAACAACTTGCGGTGGTTGCGCAAGTTGAGATAAAGCGCCGGTGGCAGCAGGCGCGGCGGATGGAATCGCGCCACCGGCACGCCGCCGCGACGCAACAGCCAGCCGGCGCGCGGAAAGCTGTACCACTCGCCGACCCCGTCGATCAGCACACGCACTTCCACGCCACGTTTGTGCGCCCGGATCAGGGCCTCGATGAAATCCTTGCCGGCGCGATCGGTATCGAACAGGTAGGTCGCCATCGCCACTGAATGACTGGCCCTGTCGATCGCCTCGATCATGCGCGGATACGCGGATTCGCCGTCACGCAACATTTCCACATGGTGGCCGCCCAGCAAGGGCAGCTGCGTGATGACATCACTGGTGCGCACCAGCGAAAGATTGGCCTGCAGGATCGCGGGAACCTTGTCGCGATTACGGATATCGGATTCGTTGTCGATGCCGACAGCGCCGCCGCGCAGATGCAGAAATCCGAGCTGGCGGCCACGGGTGCGCACGCGGTTGATGCCGAACAGCATGTACAACACCGGCCCGGCCAGCGGAAACAGCAGGCATACGGCGATCCAGCCCCAGGCGGTGCGAGGGTCCGGCGCCGTCAGCAGGGCATGTCCGCCCGCCACGAAAGCAATGGCGCCCCCGGCGAAGAACAGCAGTGCGTGCCAGGGGACGAAGGCTAGTTCGGTCGTAGCGCGATCTCCGTGGCCACAGGCAGATGGTCGGACAGGCGATTGTCGAGCACTTGTGTCCGCACGATTGAAACACCCGCGGTGGACAGGACATGGTCGATCGAACGTGTCGGACGCCAGCTCGGAAAGGTTGGTTCGGCATGCGCTGGCGTCAAGCCGGCGGCGCGCAGTCTCTGGTGTTCGCGCAGTTCCTGCGGCTCGCAATTGAGGTCACCGAGGATCACGGTGTCCTGCGTGGCGGTATCGGCATCCGGAATGGCGAGACCGCCCAGATAGTCCAGCTGGCGCGTGCGTGCTTCACGGTTCAGTGCCAGATGCGTCACCACTAATCGCAAGGGTGCATGTGCATCCAGGCGCAGCTCGGCCTGCAAAGCGCCGCGTCCGGGAATTCTTCCCGGCAGCGGATGATGACGAACCTCGTGCAAGGGATAACGCGACAGGAAGCCGAGGCAGTGCCGTGCGAACGGCTTGAGATCACGATTGATCGCGGCCTGCCAGTGCGTAAATCCGGCGCTGCTCGCGAGATACTCCACTTGGTTGAGCTGCTGCGTGCGCAGGCTGCCGGCATCGCATTCCTGAAGCGCCACCACGTCGTAGTCGGACGCCAGCTCGGCGATACGGTCGAGGTTGGAACGGACCCCGCGCGACGGCAGGACGTGACGCCACATCCCGGTGAAGTAGTGCCGGTAGTGTTCGGTCTGCATGCCCACCTGGATGTTCAGCGTGAGCACGCGCAACCTGCGCTTCGGCGCACTTTCGTCCCGCGGCTTTTTGTCGTGATGGAACATCGCCCGGATTATGCCGTCTTGCGCGTGGTCATCATCTGAATGATCGGCGCCAACGTCAGATCAGGCTCGGCTTGACTCTGGACCTGGGTCCAAGGTTTACCCTGTATTCCCGAGAACAGGAATGACCCATGTTGAGAATCGGACAACTCGCCGATCAGGCTCAGGTGCCGATCGACACCGTGCGCTACTACGAGCGCGCCGGCCTGCTGCAACCACCGGACCGCAGCGCGGCAGGCTACCGGCTGTACGACGGCGCCAGCGTGCACCGTCTGCGCTTCGTCCGCCGCGCCAAACGGCTCGGCTTCAGCCTCGACGACATTGCCGAATTGCTGCGACTTTCGGACCGGCGCGGCGACATTTCCGGCGTGCGCGCGACCGCACAGGCGAAATTGAGCGAAATCGAGGCGCGCATCGTCGAGCTCAGCCGCATCCGCGACGGCCTGAGCCGGCTGGTTGACGCCTGCCCCGGCCACGGCGATGCCGCCGACTGTCCGATTCTCGGCGCCCTCAATCACGATGTTCCCGAACAGGATCGGTACTCATGAACGAAAGCTGCTGCCACAATCAGGCCGAACACAAGCCGAACGAACACGGCTGCGGCCATGCGCATCACGCCCACGCTGCGGCTCCGGCCAATGCGGTGCCCGGTGCGCAATACACCTGCCCGATGCACCCGGAAGTGCTGCAGGCCGGTCCCGGCAGCTGTCCGAAATGCGGAATGGCGCTGGAACCGACCATGCCCAGCGAAACCGTGGACGACAGCGAGCTGCGCGACATGACACGCCGTTTCATGACCGGCGTTGTGCTCTCGGCGCCGCTGCTGGTACTGGCGATGGGTCCGATGCTGGGTCTGCCCCTGTCCGGCGCCTGGCTACCTTGGACCGAGCTGGCCCTGGCCAGCCCCGTAGTGCTGTGGGCCGGCTGGCCGTTCTTCGTGCGTGGCGCGCAGTCGCTGCGTGGCTGGAACCTCAACATGTTCACGCTGATCGCCCTGGGTTCCGGCGCCGCCTACGTGTTTTCGTTGCTGGCGACCGTGGCGCCCGGACGGCTGCCCGCAGCGTTTCTGGACAATGGCCATCCACCGCTGTATTTCGAGGCCGCTGCGGTCATCGTGACACTGGTGCTGCTGGGCCAGGTACTGGAACTGCGCGCACGCGCGCAGACTTCGGGAGCGATCCGCGCCCTGCTCAAGCTGGCGCCGAAGACCGCGCATCGCGTCGATGCCCAGGGCCGGGAGAGCGATGTGGAACTGGATCAGCTCGAAACGGGCGATCGGCTAAGGGTGCGACCCGGCGAAAAAGTACCGGTGGATGGGCGGGTGCTGGACGGCGACAGCCATGTCGACGAGTCGATGCTCAGCGGCGAAGCCGATCCAGTTCGGAAATCGGCGGGCGCGCGCGTCTCCGCCGGCACCGGCAATGGTCATGGCAGCCTGCTGATCGAGGCTGAGCGTGTGGGCCAGGACACCACTTTGTCGCAGATCGTGAAGATGGTCGCCGATGCGCAGCGTTCGCGCGCACCGGTACAAGGCCTGGCGGACCAGGTGGCCGCCTGGTTCGTGCCGGCCGTGGTGCTCGCGGCCGCAAGCGCGGCTGTCGCATGGACCCTGTTCGGCCCGGCGCCGGTCCTGGCGCATGCGCTGATCGCGGCGGTCTCGGTGCTGATCGTGGCCTGCCCGTGCGCTTTGGGTCTGGCCACGCCGATGTCGATCATGGTCGGGGTCGGCCGCGGCGCCCAGATCGGCGTGCTGATCAAGGACGCGGCGGCCCTGGAGCGCCTGCAGGCGGTTGATACCGTGGTGGTCGACAAGACCGGTACGCTGACCGAAGGCAAGCCGACTCTGAGCCGTGTGGCCTCCGTCGGCGAGCTGGCGGACAAGGAGCTGCTGCGGCTGGCCGCAGCCGTGGAGGCGGCCAGCGAGCATCCTCTGGCGCGCGCCATCGTCGACGGCGCCGAAGCGCGAAAACTGCGGCTTCCGAAAGCGCAACAGTTCAACAGCGATCCCGGCCTGGGTGTGTGGGGACAGATCGATGGCCAGCGCATCGCCGTAGGCAATCGGCGTCTGGCCGAACGCGAAGGCGCCAGCCTGGGCCGGGTCGGGGACGAAGCGGCCCAGGCGCAGGCGCGCGGGTCCACTGTCGTCTACGTGCTGCACGACGGCGCGCTGGCCGGCTACCTGCTGATCGAGGACAGCATCAAGCCCTCCGCACCGGCTGCACTTCAGGCGCTGCGCAAAGCCGGCGTGCGCGTGATCATGCTCACCGGCGACGATCAAGCCACCGCCGAGCATGTCGGCCGCGAGCTGGGGCTCGACGAAGTCGTCGCCAATGTGCTGCCGCAGGACAAGGCAAACACCATCGAACGCCTGCAGCGTGAGGGTCGCGTGGTGGCGATGGCCGGCGACGGTGTCAACGACGCGCCGGCACTGGCGCGCGCGGATGTCGGCATCGCCATGGGCGGCGGCGCGGACGTGGCCATGGAATCGGCCGGCATCACACTGATGCGCGGCGATCTCGGCGGCATCGCACAGGCGATCTCGCTGTCGCGCAAGACCCTGCGCAATATCCGTCAGAACCTGTGGTTCGCCTTCGCCTACAACGTGCTCGGCGTGCCGATCGCGGCCGGCGTGCTGTATCCGCTGTTCGGCTGGTTGCTGTCGCCGATGCTCGCCGCCGCGGCGATGAGCCTTTCGTCGGTATCGGTGATCGGTAACGCCCTGCGCCTGCGGCGCGCCTGAGCAGTCCGCCTTTTCATTCAGCGCGGCGGCCGATCCGCACGCAGCCAGTCCAGCACGGCCTCGGCTTCGGCGTCCGGATCGCCGCTGTCGGCCAGGACGAACAGCGCGGGCTCTCTGTCCGCGAGATCGCGGCCTCGCGCCAGACTGATTCCGCCGTGCTTGGGACACAAGTCCATGCACGAGACTTCGAGCACGCGCAGCTGCTTTTTCATCCCCGCCGCCTTGAGCTGTTTGCGCAGGTCGTTACGCAGCCGCGTGCGGCCCTTGGCGTTGGCGCCCTCCGGACGCTTGGCCGCGCATTCACGACAGATCAGCAAGGCATCGCGAAACGGCGCCGGCTCCGCGTGCAGGCTGGAACGGCCGACTTTGGGGGGTGTTCCACTCAAGACCCGGCGGCCTCAGTCGCGCAGATCGACGAGATAGCGGCCGGTCATACTGGCCGCCATCAGGTCCTCGGCGGCCTGGGTCACCTCGTCGAGGCGGATCGTGCGGCTGACGATCCGGTCCAGATGACGCGGCTTCCAGTCGCTGGCGAGGTGCTTCCAGATCTCCAGCCGCCATTCCCGCGGACATTCCACCGACCAGATGCCGAGCAAGGACGCGCCACGCAGGATGAACGGCACCACCGTGGTTTCGAGTTTGGGCGATGCGGCCAGACCGATCGAGGCGATGTTCCCCCAGGGTTTGACGGTGCGCGTGAGATAGGCCAGCGCATCGCCGCCGAGATTGTCGACAGCGCCGCCCCAGACCGCCGATTCCAGCGGTTTGCTGCCGAAGTCGAGGCTCTTGCGATCGACGATCTCGCTGGCGCCGAGCGCCTTGAGATAATCGCCGGCCTGCGCCGGCTTGCCGGTGATTGCGGCCACCTTGAAACCGGCGCGTGAGAACAGGTCGATGCCGATTGATCCGACACCGCCGGTCGGCCCGGTGATCGCGATCGGGCCCATGTGCGGTCGCTGATGATTGTCGAGCATGCGCTTGAGCGCCAGCGCGGCGGTGAAGCCGGCCGTGCCGATCGCCATCGATTCGCGCAGCGACAAGCCATCCGGCAGCGGCACCACGGCCGAGGCCGGCACTCGCGCGTACTGCGCGAACCCGCCGTCCAGCTGTTCGCCGATATTGCAGCCAGTGACCACCACCGCCGCACCAGCCTGCACGTCTGCGGAACTGCTTTCGACCACCACACCGGCGAGATCGATGCCGGCCACGCAGGGCGAGCGACGCATGATGCGTCCCTTGCCGCTGACCGCGAGCGCATCCTTGAAATTGAGGCAGGACCAGTGCACGCGGACAACCACCTCGCCCGCGCTGAGATCATTCAGCGCAATCGTTTCGAGGCGCGCTTCGGCGCGTTTGTCGACGGTGTGCACTCTGAGTGCCTGAAAGCTTTCCATGGGATGTCTTCCTGTAGGATGTGCCCCATTGTAGGGCTCAGGTTTCGTCACTTCTCAAGGCCATGCCGCAATACACCCGCAATCCCCCGCTGGATATTCCAGACCTTGATCCGGACCCGCTGAAACAGCTCGATAAATGGCTGGCCGATGCACGCGAGGCCGGCATGATCGATCCCACTGCGATGGCCCTGGGCACCGCCACTCCGGACGGGCGTCCCTCGGTGCGCATCGTGCTGTTCAAGGGCTTTCAGCACGGCGGTCTGAGCTTTTACACGCACCTGTTGTCGCGCAAGGGCCTTGAACTTGAGATGAACCCCTTTGTCGCCGCCACGTTCTGGTGGGACCGGCTGGAGCGCCAGGTCCGCGTCGAAGGCCGGGTTTCGCGCCTTCCGGAGTCGGTGGCCCGCGACTATTTTCAGTCGCGGCCTCGCGAAAGCCAGCTTTCGGCCTTTACCTCGCGGCAATCGCAGGTGGTGAGCAGCCGTGAGGCGCTGGACGCGCGCATGCGCGACAACGCGCAGAAGTTCGAAGGTCAGGCGATCCCGTTTCCCGACAGCTGGGGCGGTTATTCACTGGAACCGGAATCCTTCGAATTCTGGCAGGGCCGGCTGGGCCGTACCCACGACCGGCTCTCGTACCGCCGCTGCGTCAAGGCCTGGAAGATTGAGCGCCTCGAACCCTGAGGGCGCCAAGTGGATCGCGCGGCTGGGGCTGGAGCGCCACCCCGAAGGCGGCTGGTACCGGCGCATCTACCAGTCCGCGCACACGCTGAACACCACGCACGGCGAACGCTGCTGCGCCAGCAGCATCCACTACCTGCTGGATCGGGGCTCGCCGATCGGCCGTCTGCACCGCAACCGCAGCGACATTCTGCACGTGCTGCAGTCCGGCGGACCGCTGGAATATCTGAGCTACGACGAGTCACGGCCACCGCGCCGGACGACGCTGGGTTTCCACGCCCCGGATGCGATTTCGCTGTTGATTCCGGGCGGCATCTGGAAGGGCTCGCGTCTGCTTGGCGAGGCATCGCATGCGCTGGTCACGGAGCTGGTGATCCCCGGATTCGACTGGCAGGACCATCGCTACGCCGATCACCACTGGTGGCAACAGCAGGCACAGGCCTTTCAGGGAATGCTCGCGCCGTTCATCGCGGACGACTGAGACCGGGGGCGGCCCGGCGCAGCGCGACAAGCTCCGCCGCTTTCGTTACCTTTCCCGCCCCGGGGACCGTTCGCGACAGTGCGCGGGCCCGGACGTGTCGATGGAACCCTTGTCCCTCGACGACACTCCAAGACGACGACAATAACCAGATCACCGGGAGATCTCCGTGAACCGACGCCCTCTGTTGCTGCTCGCAGCCGCCATCGTGGTGGTCATCGCGATCGTCGGGTTGTGGCCCGGCAAGGACCAGGACGAGCCGCCCGCCGCCGATGGCAGCGCTGTGGCGGACGCTTACGTCGAAGCGATGGGCCGGCAACACGAAGGCGATACTCCGCAGGCCAGCGAAGCGGCCAAGCAGCCGCCCACAGCCGCTGTCGAGCACGAGACCGTCAGCTACGGCTCGGTCAACGGCGAGGACTTCAACGGCTATCTGGCGCACCCGGCGGGCGTGGAAGGTGCACTGCCAGCACTGGTGATGTATCACGAATGGTGGGGACTCAACGACAACATCCGGGCGATGGCGGATCGCCTGGCCGCACATGGATATCTGGTGCTGGCCGCGGACTTCTACGACGGCAAGGTCTACGACACCCGGACCGGCGCACAACAGGCCATGAACGCAGCCCTCAACGACAAGGCGCGACTGGCGGCCAACATCTACGCAGCCTTCGACTACATCAAGTCCAAGGGCGCACCGCAGGTCGGCGTGATCGGCTGGTGCTTCGGCGGCTCGATGGCTTTCCAGAACGTGCTGCTGACCCCCGCCGGATTGGATGCCGCGGTGATCTACTACGGACAGGTCGGCGGCGACGCCGAAAAGCTGGCGCCAATCCAGTCGCCGATTCTCGCGTTTTTCGGCGGTAGGGACGAAAGCATCCCCCCGAAGGTGATCGAGTCATTCGAAAGCACCATGCACGATCTCGATAAGTCTCTTGAAGTCCATGTCTACGCGGACGCTGGTCACGGTTTCGCCAATCCGTCCGTCAAGGCGTACGAAAAGAAGGCTGCGGAAGATGCCTGGGCGCGCACGCTGGCATTCCTGCAGGCGCACATGAGCCCGGGCGGCGACGAAGCCTCGGCATCGCCCGCGGCCCCCGATGACAATCCCGGCTGAGCCGACGGGCGCAGCCGGGACAGCGGCTGATCCGTGCTTGTCGCCACGCGAGCGCTTGCGCATGATGGACGCCCTTCGACCGAACAGGATCACCCCGCCCCCATGATCCGCAGCTCCGCCTTCAAGTACGGCGTACTCGTCACCCTGAGCCTGTCGCTGCTTGTCGCCTGTGCGACCTCGCCGCTGGGCCGGCGTCAGCTCAAGCTGTTCTCCGACCAGGAGATCGCGCAGATGGGCGTTCAGTCCTATCAGGAGCTGAAAAGCGAAACGCCGGTCACCAAGGACGCCTCGGTCAACCGCTACGTACAGTGTGTGGCGCAGGCGATCACCCGCCAGGTTGCGGGTAACACGGTATGGGAAGTCAACGTCTTTGCCGAGGATCAGGCCAACGCCTTCGCCCTGCCCGGCGGCAAGATCGGCGTCTACACCGGCCTGCTCGACGTGGCCAAGAACCAGGACCAGCTGGCCGCCGTCATCGGCCATGAAGTGGGCCATGTCATCGCCGGCCACTCGAACGAGCGGGTGTCCTCGCAGGCCGTGGCGCAACTCGGCGGGCAGCTCACCTACGCCGCGACCGGTATCGATCCGCAGCTGCTCGGCGTGGCCGCGCAGACCTTCTTCCTGCTGCCGTATTCACGCGCGCATGAAAGCGAGGCCGACCTGATTGGCGAAGACCTGATGGCGGATGCGGGCTTCGACCCGCGCGAGAGCATCCAGTTGTGGATCAACATGGGTCAGCTCAACAACGGCGAGCGCCCGCCGCAGTTCCTGTCGACCCATCCTTCACCCGAAAACCGTATCCGCGACCTGAACAATCGCCTGGAACATTCGATGGCGATCTACACCCAGGCACGCGCCGCTGGGCGTCGGCCGAACTGCAAGTAAGGCGTGAGGCGGAAAGGCGACCGACCGCCGCGGCTTTTTCACGCTTCTGCGCCTCACGCCTTTCCCCTCACGCACATAGTCACGCCGTCCGTGGAATCATCGGACTCTCGGCATAGGCCGCGAAGTGGCAGGCCGAATAGCCGCCACTGGGAACCCGGCGCAGCACCGGCACCTGTTGTGCGCAGACATGATCGACCAGCGGACAGCGCGTTCTGAATACGCAACCGCTGGGCGGATTCGAGGGACTCGGCATCTCGCCGATCAACTCCACGCGCTCGCCCGGAAGCAGTGCTTCGAAATCCGGTACGGCCGACAGCAGGGCACGCGTGTAAGGATGCTGCGGCGCTTCGAACAGTGCGTCGCGCGCCGACTGCTCCATGACCTTGCCCAGATACATCACCATCACCCGATGGCTGAGCTGGCGCACCACCGCCAGGTCGTGGGAGATGAACAACATCGCCAGTCCGTACTCGCGCTGCAGGTCCACCAGCAGATGGACGATCTGGGCCTGCACCGAAACATCCAGCGCACTCACCGGCTCGTCACAGATCAATACCTTGGGGCGGACCACCAGGGCGCGCGCAATACCGACGCGCTGGCACTGACCGCCCGAGATTTCATGCGGATAACGATCCTTCAGCTCCGCATCCAGACCGACACGCTGCATCATTTCGAGCACGCGGGCGCTGCGCTCATTGGCCCCCACCTCGGGACAGAGTGTCTTCAGCGGTTCGGCGATGCACTGTGCAATGCTCATGCGCGGATTGAGGCTCGCCAGCGGGTCCTGGAAAACGATTTGGACCTCGCGGCGCAGCGGCCGCCAGTCAGCGTCGCTGTAACCGGTGACGTTGTGACCGTCGATGCTGATCTGCCCGCCCGTCGGCGTCTCGAGCCCGACCAGCGCGCGCGCCAGCGTGGACTTGCCGCAACCGGATTCACCGACAATACCGAGAGTCTCGCCGGCGTGGAGGTCGAAATGCATGTCGTCGACCGCCTTGATCACGCCGGACGGCCCGAACAATGGCCAAACACGCCCCCGCTTTAGCGGATAGTGAACTCGAAGGCGCCGCACCGAAAGTACCGGACGTCGCGTAGCTACTGTAAACATGGCGCCTCGCCCTCTCAATCTGAACGGCTGCAGACGATTCTGCCGCCGTTCGGCGGGCGCAACTGTGCCCCGCGTCGCGGGACACAGCAATCACCCATATCGGTTACTCGAGCAGACTGCGCAGCATCCATGCGGTCTTCTCGTGCAGTTGCATGCGCTGTGTCAGGAGGTCGGCCGTCGCTTCGTCGTCGGCCTGCTCGGCTTGCTGGAACACCTCGCGAGCGGTCCGCGCAACGGTTTCATGACCGCTGACGAGCTGGACCACCATGTCTTTCCACTCCGGTACGCTTGGTTCTTCCTCGATCTGCGAGAGTTCGGCGTACTGCTTGTAGGAGCCGGGAGCGGGATAGCCAAGCGCGCGAATGCGCTCGGCAATCTGGTCGACCGCCGCCGCGGATTCAGTGTACTGGCCCTCGAACATCAGATGCAGGGTGTTGAACATCGGACCCGTCACGTTCCAGTGAAAATTGTGCGTCTTGAGGTATAGCGTGTACTCGTCCGCCAGCACGCGGCTCAGTCCCTTGGCGATGGTCTGACGCTGTTCCTGGCTGATTCCGATATCGATCTTCATGGTTCTGCCCTTAAATATGGATGAACGAACGCAGCGGACGGCGCCCGATATGTATTGCATAAATTAATGTTAATCTGCTTAACAATCCATTAATTCTATTGAAGCGATGGTTTCGCTTCGTCGCGCAGCATGATGCGCCGTCTAGCGGCCATGTCGGCAGAGGCACCTTGAAAAATGAATCCTGTGCCAGACAGGCCGCCGCTCTCCCGCTTCAATTGTAGCGGTGCGCCGGGCGGGCAGAGCCTCGGCTAGTGCGGCGAAATCGCCTTTTGCTTGCGATAGTACGAAAAGATATCGCTCAGGCTGTGCCTGGGGGACCAACCGAAGGTATCGCGGAAGGCGTGCCCATCGATGATCACCGGATATTTGAAATAGTTGATCAGGTAAGGGGGGAAGAAGGCGTTCCAGTTGAGCAGACCACTGATCGCCTTGGGTAGCATCGGCGGCACCGAGGGCACCGACAACTTGCGGCACCCTGCCTGTACGACGGCCTCCTGATAGGGCACCCAGTCTTCAGGCGCCACGTTGTAGATGCCAGGCCGGTTCCTTTCAAATGCCAGCACCATCGCCTCCGCCATGTCCTCCACATGGACGAACTGCATCATCGGAGAAAATCCCGTCAGCACCGGTGCCAGCGGTCTCGACAACAGCAGCGACATGCTGTTCTTGACGCCCGGACCGAGCACATTGCATGGCCGCAGGATCGTCATGTGCAGGTTGCGATGCTTCCACAGATAGATCTGCGCGAGGCTTTCGAGTTCGACCGAATCCACCAGATCCTGGGTCACCTCGGAGGCCTTGAGTGGCGCCTCTTCCGACAACAATGCCGGATTGTAGGGACTGGCGCCGTAGACGAAATACGTGGAATGCATGACGACCTGGGAAACCTTGTACTTGCAGCACAGGTCGAGCAGGCGCTTCGCACCGAGCACATTGGTGTTGTAACGGCGCAGGCGATCGGATTCATGCGCGAACATGCGGCCGATGTGCAGCACGGCGTCGAACTGGTGGCGCCGAAAAATGTCCTCGAAGCCGCGCGTATGCGTGGCCACCTTGTACGAAGGAATTCCTTCGTCGGTCTCGACGCGACGGCGAAAGTCCACAGCAACGACGTTGTGGCGCTCGTGAAGCCGGGCGATCACCCGCTTGGCGAGCGCACCGGCGGCGCCGGTCACCAGAACCGTCTTTCTCTTGGGAGGCGGCATGCTAAAAAACCTTCTTCCGTTCCTTCAGACCCTTGCGTATCAAACCCCCGATTGCCTTCTTGACCATGTCGACCCGCGCCAGCACTTCATCCTCGCTTTGCACAGGACACTCGAAGCGCATCGGCTCGCCGAAGTTGAGGATCACGCGCGCCGGCAGCGGCAGCGGCGGCGCGATCGGCACATAGGGCACGCCGAGCAGACGCGCCAGCGGCGAGATATTGAACAGCGACGGCATGGTTTCCTCGCAGCCCACCACGCCGACCGGCACGATCGGAACATTGTGCTGCAAGGCCAGATGCATGAATCCGTTGCCGAACCGCTGCAACTTGTAACGATCACGATAAAGCTTGCCGCTGCCGCGTATGCCTTCAGGAAAGACCACAACGGCCTCTTCGCGGTCGAGCATGCGCCCGCAGTTGACCGGATCGCCGATCACGCCACCGATCGCATTGAGCCAATTGCCGAGCCACGGCACCGTCGGAAAGAAGCGTTCGATCATGGCGCGCCCGGCGCGCGGGCCGTTCGGATTGGTCAGCATCGCATAGCCGATCATCAGGCCATCCATCGGCAGCTGCCCCGAATGGTTCGGTACGATCAGAACGCGGCCCTCGGACGGAATGTTCTCCAGTCCGTGGGCGACGACGCGGAAATAGCGCTCGTAGAGCCAGCGTACCGGCGGCACAGCGAGCTTGATCGCGTCTTCGTTGTAGCCCCATGGGTCATAGCCGAAGCTACCGAGCGGCTTGGGTACACGCGCCAGCAAACCCTGGATCTCGGCGCTGACGAATCGGTCGGTCAATTTCTGCTTCAGGCTGGTTTGCTGCATCGCATCGGCCGGCGCATGCCAGCCTGCCTCCTCCAGGCAATCATCACATCATCGCTCGTGGTCGCCGGCAGGAATATGAATAGTGAGCCTGCATGCTCACCGGCCCAGCCGGAAGACCTCCGCTGGCACTATAGCGAGAACCGGGCGTACCGGGCCACGCGGTCGACCTCCGGTTCAGACCTCGGCCGGATCAGCGACTACGGTTGCCCGTTCGCGATGTTGCAGATTCCACAAGTGCGCGTAGTCTCCGCCGGCTTCGAGCAGTTCCGTGTGGGAGCCCCTTTCAACGATGAGGCCGTGGCGCAACACGATGATCTGGTCGGCGTCAACCACGGTCGACAGCCTGTGTGCGATCACCAGCGTGGTGCGCTGTCGCGCCGCTTCCGCCAATGCGCCCAGAATCGCCCGCTCCGATTCGGTGTCCAGCGAGGACGTGGCCTCGTCGAAGATCATGATCGGCGGATCCTTGAGCAGCGCCCGTGCGATGCTTACGCGCTGCTTTTCTCCGCCCGAGAGCTTCAGGCCGCGTTCGCCGACCTGCGTATCAAGGCCATCCGGCAGTTGCGCGACGAAACCGTCCAGATGCGCCAACCGCACCACGCGTTCGATATCCTCGCGCGAGGCGCCCGGCCGGCCGTAGCCGATGTTGTAGGCCAGGCTGTCATTGAACAGCACGGTGTCCTGCGGCACCACGCCGATATGCGTGCGCAGACTGTTCTGCGTGTAGTCGGCGATGTCGCGCCCGCCCACGAGAATTCGTCCCCGGTCCGGGTCGTAGAATCGGAACAGCAGGCGTGCCAGGGTGGATTTTCCGGCGCCGCTGGGCCCGACCACGGCCACGGTCCGACCTGCTGGAATCTCGAAACTCAGCTCGCGCAGTATCGGCCGACTTGCGTCGTAGGCGAAGCCCACCTGCTCGAAGCGCACGGCTGCCGTACGCACGGCCAGGGTCCGCGCGCCGGGTTCGTCGACCACCGCCGGCGCTACGTCCAGCATCGCCAGCATGCGTTGCATGTCGGTCAGGGCACGGCGGATTTCCCGATAGACGAAGCCGAGCACATTCAGCGGGATGAACAACTGCGTCATATAGGCATTGATCGCCACAAAATCGCCGATCGTCATGCCGCCGGCCGCGACCTGCGCCGAGGCCAACACCATGATGCCGGTGACCGAACCGGCAATGATGATGGCCTGGCCGATATTGAGCGTCGCCAGCGATTTGCGGTTGCGGCGCTGCGCGCGTTCCCAGTCCGCCAGCGCCCGGTCGTACTCGCGCGCCTCGTAATCCTCGTTGACGAACAGCTTCACGGTTTCGTAGTTCAGCAGCGAATCGATGGCGCGCGTATTGGCCTGCGAATCCAGCTGATTGGCGGCACGCACGAAACGCGTGCGCCATTCGGTCACCACCACCGAGAACAGGACATATGAGCTGACGGCACCGAGCACGATCATGGCATAGACCCAGCCGTACTGGACCAACAGGATCCCGGCCACGAGCAGCATCTCGAACAGGGTCGGCACGATGTTGAAAGTGAGGAAACGCAGCAGAAAGCTGATGCCCGAAACGCCGCGCTCGATGTCGCGTGACAGGCCACCGGTCTGGCGCGACAGGTGATAGCCCAGGTCCAGACGATGCAGGTGGCGGAACACTTCCAATGCGGCACGGCGCATCGCGCGTTCGGCGACGCGGCCGAAGATGACGTCACGCAGCTCGGAGAACAGCACCACAATCAGCCGCAGCACGCCATAGAACAACAGCAGCAGCAACGGAATTGCGACCACCGCCGCGCCCTCGGTGTCGAGCGCATCGACCAGATGCTTCATGACCAGCGGCAGGCTCACGCCGGCCAGCTTGGCGGCGACGAGCAGGCTCAGCGCAATGCCGACACGCAGCGGAAATTCGCGCAGATAGGGCCACAGCCTGCCAAGACTGCGCCACTCCGGCTTCGCTGGCATGCCGGATTCGGGCAGCGACGACGGGCGGCGTGCGGGCACCGCTCAGGCGACCCGCAGCCCGGATCCGCTCAAACCGGATACTTGCCGCGCATCGAGTCTATGGCGCGCAGCACGTGGCTACGCGTGATGTGGCCGATGACACGGTTGTCGCCAACCACCGGGTAGAGCTTGAAGGGTGATCCGACGAAACGCCGCGCGACATCGAGAATACTGTCGTCGGCATCCACGGTGATCACGCTGGTGGACATGAACTGCGAGACCTTGCCGCCCCATTCGCCGTGATATCCGGCATTGAGTGCGACCTGGATGCAGTCCTTTTCGGACAGGATGCCGACGAGATTGCCGAGCCGATCGAACACCGGACCGGCGGAACATCCTTTTTCCAGCAGCAGCTGGATCGCCGTCAGCACGTCCATGTCCGCCGAGAAACTGACGAGATTGGCCGACATGAAGTCCCTGGCCGTGACGTTCTGCAATGTGGCCATCTCCCCAACTCCATCCGTCGCGAGGACGGCGCTATTCGTTGTAGTGCCCGGTGATTACCGCCCGGAAGCCTCTTCACATTTCTCGGGCTGGCCGCCGCAGATGTCGCAGCGGTCGCCGGTCATTGTCGACAGACCGCCGCAACTGCCCTTGATCGGCTTGCCGTGCAGCAAACCGATGGCGAGCCCGCCGAATGCCAGAAGAAGAACCGCGAATGTGACGATGAAAGTACCCATGCGCCTATCTTATCAGGCCACATCGCGGTCGCGCCGACGAAAAAGGCCGACCCTTGCGGGCCGGCCCGATGTTTCCGGTTTCCGGTGGCTCAGAACTCGTAACGCAAGCCCACGCGGATTTCCCAGAGCGAGGAATCGGTGACGCGGAACTGCTCGGTCGGCACCGAAAACTCGTTGAACTGATAGCGACCGTCCGGCAGCACCTCGGCATCGACGATGTCCAGCATGCGCGGGAACGAGGCTTCGTACTGCACGCCCCAATCGTCGTTGATGAGGTTGGTCAGGTTCTTGATGACGATGAAGGCGGAAGTGCGGTCATCCGAGCGCAGGCCCGGCAGCTCCTGTTCCAGCTTCATATCCACCTTGAACCACCAGTCGCTGTAGAAGTCGTTGCGCGGGACGGTACGGCCGGCGTATTCGGTGAGCCCGTGAGAATCCGCGTAGGCGAAGAAGGCCGCGCTATCGAAGTCATCGCCGAACACCACGTTCGGGTCGCTCATACCCGACGGCATGTACAGCAGATAGCGGCCCTGGAACGTCGCATCGCCCACGGACGAGTTGATGCCGCTGGTGAAGGTGTAGCTGTACGGGCGGCCTTCGTTGTAGCTGGAAAACAGGCTGACCTTGGTCAGATAGTCCTTCACGAAGGCGTGGTCGTACTTCAGCGTCAGCGTGAAACGTGTCGGGATTTCGTAGTTCGAGGTCGCTGGCTTGGGGTTCTCGAAATCGTCTGTCGCCAGGTACGTGTAGTTGGAATACGCCACCGAGCTGGTCATCGGGTTCACGTCTTCGGAACGCGTGTAGGCGTAGCCGAAGCCGACATCTAGGCCGAACTCGAATGACTTGTTCAATCCAAACGAGAGGATGTGGGACTGGCCGGAATCACCGTCGACATTGGTCAGTACGAAGTCCTGGCTGCGGCCGTTCTTGCTGTCGTAGATGGTGCGGCCGTCTGCGGTCTCACCCACGGCCTCGCGAGAGATGTCGCTGATGATCGCGGCGTCCTGCTTGTCGGTGTACAGATAGTCCAGACTGAACGTGAGGCTGTCGCTGGCGTACAGGATCGCGCCGAGGGCGTACTTCCATTCGGACGGCACGTCGAAATCCGGGTCCAGCGAGTTGACGCCGCCGGCGGAGCCCATGCCCGCGGCAATGCGGTCATACAGCTCCTGCGGAATATCGTAGATCGGGCGGCCACCGCCCGAAGTCGGAATGTCGTACAGCGAGGTCCCTTCGAAGTCGGAGGCGAACAGCGAACTCTCGATCTGGGTCACACCGTCATTCGAGTAGTTGTTCGAAATCCAGACGTTGGGATTGCCGCCGGAGTACAGGCCGATACCGCCGTGCAGCTCGACCATGTCGTTGACGTTCCAGTTGAAGCCCAGGCGGGGCTGCAACAGGCTCATACCGTCCACGCTCTGCGAATTCGAGAAGCCGTACGCACTGGCAAACGCCGGATTCTCGACCGGCTCGTCGCCGGTGGCATACCACTCGTAGCGCAGACCGCCGGTCAGCGTCAGGCCGAGGTCGTCGAAGCGGTACTCGTCCTGCAGATAAAGGCTGTTGATGTCGTAGACGAAGTTGGCCGCCGCATCATCCTTGACGTTGGTGAAGGCCGCGTTCTCGTAGATCACGCGATTGGGCGTGCCGTTGCGGAAGTCGTCGATGCTGCTGAAACGGAATTCGCCTTCGGATTCCTGAATGAACTGGTTGAATACGTCCAGACGTTCCAGCTCATACCCACCGGTGATCAGGTGATTGCCGAGCAGATATTCGCCGGCCAGCTTCACGTTGTAGGTGTCGTAACTGAGCTTGTTGGCGTGGCGGGAATCGTCGGCACCCAGATAAACGGTCGCGCGCGAACCATTGTTCTCGGTGCCGATCTGCACTTCGCCGAAGTCCACGCCGCCCAGCGACAGCTGGCGGTTCTGAAGCTCCGAATAGCCGATCTTCAGCTCGGTCGAAAACCGTTCGGTCCAGTCCGAGAAAAGCTGGGCAACGTAGGCATTGAGCTCGGCGCCACGCTCGTAGTAGTGATTGGAGAATTCCAGTTCGTCGGAATCGCCATCGGATTCGGCGATGTGGTAGCCGTCGTTGTAGTTGTAGGTGAAGGCGGCACGCTGGGTGTCGGTGATGTACCAGTCCAGCTTCACCAGGAACTTCTCGTCCTCCACCGGGATGCTCGGCGGCAACCCACCCGGATCGTAGTCATACAGGGTGCGGGCGATATCCAGAATCTCGTCGTACTGCGCTTGCGAGACACCGAGTACTTCGTTGCCCGCTCCCGAACCCACCGGCCCGCGCGAGAAGGTATCGACACCCTCCAGTTTTTCATAGGACGCCAGGAAGAACAGCCGGTTCTTGATGACCGGCCCACCAACCGTGAAGCCATAGCGCTTTTCGTCGAAGCTGCCGAGGTCGACCGGATCGCCTTCGAGGCTGTCACCGGTCAGGGAATCGTCGGTGTAGTCGTAGAACAGCGAACCGTGGAACTCGTTGGTTCCGGATTTGGTCACGGCGTTGATATTGCAGGCGCTGAAACCGCCGTACTGCACATCGAACGGCGCCAGTTCGACCGAAACCTGTTCGATCGCGTCGTAGGAGAACGGCATGCGCTCGGTCGGATAGCCGTTGCTGTTCAGGCCGAAATTGTCGTTGAGGCGAACACCGTCCACCGTCAGGCTGTTGAAACGCGAACTGGCGCCGGCGCACTGAATTGAATCGGCGAAGGCTTCGTCGATGTAGATACGCGGGTCGGCGCGGATCGTGTCCTTGATGTCGCGGCTCACCGACGGCGCGCTGGCGAGATCGGCGAGCCCGAAGCTCGCCGAGGGACCGATCGCGGTATTGGGCGCCGTGACCGCTTTGCCGACCACGGTAACCTGCTCCAAGGTGACCGCCGCGCCAACCGTCAGTTCCAGGCTGTAGCTGTCGCCGAGCACCAGATAGATGTCATCGGCACTCGCATCGCCATGAGCCGAGGTCACGGCGACTCGGTAAGGGCCGCCAACGCGCAGACCACCCGCATTGAAGCCGCCACCGGCGCCCGTCTGCAAGGTGCTGCTGGTACCGGTTCGCTGATCCGAAATGACCACCTGCGCGCCAGGAATCGCCTGACCGTCAGCGTCAATGATGCGGCCGCGAATGGCCGAGGTGGTGTCCTGTGCGTGGACCGGTAGCGCGGCGAAGGCAAACAGCCCCAACGCGGCCAGCAACAGTGGTTTAAGCCAGCGGTTTACAGCCATGTCGTTCCCCATTTCAGGCGTGCATTTCATTGAACAGGGAGTGACCACTCGGTCCACCGCCCGGCGACAACAGTCGGCGGGCGGTACTGCTCCCTGATTTTTTTTCCGGGACCACTACGGGGCTATCCACCGTAGCCGATGTCCCGAGCCGCTGATTTGGCTGGGACTCCGGCCGACACCGACAACGCGTGCTCTCTCCAGCAAACGTCAGCCTGCGCCGATCACTCGGCAATGAACCCATGCAGCAGTACCGCTAATTTCGACTGCCATGACAGTCTGGCGCGGAAGATTGTCGATCGCGGATAACCTAGGGATTACGAGCAGGTGAAGCTTTGAAGAAGCTATCCGGTCACGCACTTGGGGATATCCAAGCAAAAAAAGTGCCCACGGTCCGGGGGGAGATCGTGGGCACGGTACCGGCTTGGGGAAACCGGTGTTTCCGCCCAGGGAGGGAGGCGGAAGAACGACACGAGATGTCGTTCGCAGAATCAGACCAGGATGTTCCAGGAAAGTTCCGGCATTCGAAAATAAACTTTGACCCGGTGCCGGAGCGGTGCAGAAAGTCGACCGTCACTCCGCGGCCGACGACGGAGCGCTGCGTGGATTCCGGACCCAGCCTGCGGCTGGTCCGGGATGACCGGAGGCGGCGGAGATCGACCGGAAACCCGGAACGATATTGATCTCGCCCGGCCCGCGGACAAAAAAATGCCCAACGGCTCGGGGGAGGGCCGTCGGGCAAGAGTTCCGGCTTGGGGATGCCGGGTCCGCCCAGGGAGTGGGGGCGGATGAGTGCCAGGGAGAGAACACTCGCAATATCCGACCGCGCTGTTTCGAGTTTTGTTCCGTAAATATTTCGGCTGACCGCAAATTATTCGCAAACGACTGATTTCAGGACGAACAAACCATCGATCTTTTGCCGAAACCAGCGCCAGCGATCCGAAATTAAAGAAAACGCCCGATGGCTCGGGGTCAGCCATCGGGCGATGTGTCCGGCTTGGGGTGCCGGTTTTCCGCCCAGGGAGTGGAAGCGGAAAAAGCGCCAAGAGAGTAACGCTCAAAGGATCAGACCCCGGCGTCTGCGCTTGGTTCCCACCAGTCATTCAGAACATTTTCGAATGATCGGTGCGCGGATTATTCCGTCTTCGACGGGCTGCTGGCATGGCCCTGCGCGTCATGCGCCTCGTCCCAGTTGAGCCCGGTGCCCCAATCGGCCACCAGCGGTACGCTCAGCGCATGCACTTGGCACATGCGCTGTGCGATCGCTTCCGCATGCGTGGCAATCGCGGCGGCCGGCCCTTCGAAGACCAGTTCGTCGTGGACCTGCATGATCATCTTCAGCGGCAGCTGTTCCCGGGCCAGCCAGCCATCGATATCGATCATCGTCAGCTTGATCAGATCGGCCGCCGTGCCCTGCAGCGGCGCGTTGATCGCAGTGCGCTCGGCGTACTGACGCAGTCCCTGATTGCGCGAGCGAATATTGGGAAGGTAGAGGCGCCGGCCAAACAGGGTCTCGACATAGCCTTGTTCCCTGGCCTGGGCGCGGGACTCATCCATGTAGCGCTTCACACCGGGATAGCGCGCAAAGAAGGTGTCGATGTAGCGCTGCGCGTCACCACGCGCGATGCCGAGCTGGCGCGCCAGGCCGAAGGCGGACATGCCGTAGATCAAACCGAAGTTGATCGCCTTGGCGGCGCGGCGCTGGTCCGGCTCCACGGCGTCCAGCGCCAGGCCGAACACTTCGGCGGCGGTCGCCTGGTGCACGTCCTGGCCTTTGCGGAAAGCGTCGCGCAGGCGTTCGTCTGCGGACAGATGCGCCATCAGCCGCAGTTCGATCTGCGAATAGTCGATCGACAAGAGGCGCTGGCCATCCTCAGCGATGAAGGCTTGGCGGATGCGCCGCCCTTCCACGTTGCGGATCGGGATGTTCTGCAGATTGGGATCCGAAGAGGACAGGCGCCCGGTCGCGGCCACGGCCTGGTGGTAGGAGGTATGAATGCGCCCGGTCGCTGGATTGATCTGCTTCGGCAAGGCGTCCGTGTAGGTGCCGCGCAGCTTCGACATTCCGCGCCATTCGAGGATCAATCGCGGCAGTTCGTGCTCGTTCGCGAGCTGATCAAGCACATCCTCGGCGGTCGATGGCTGGCCTTTGGGGGTACGGCCCAGCACCGGAAGCTGCAATTTGTCGTACAGAATCGTCTGCAGCTGGGCCGGCGAACCCAGATTGAACTCGGTGTCCGCCGCCTTCCAGGCCTGTGCCTGCAATTCATTCATGCGGTCGCCGAACTCGGCGCTGATCCGGGCCAGCAGGGCCGTGTCGATCTTGACGCCAGCGCGCTCCATCCGCGCCAGCACCGGCACCAGCGGCATCTCGATGTCGTGAAACACCGAAGGCAGCGATCCGATCTTCTGAAGCTGCGGATACAAGGCCTGATGCAGCCGCAGAGTGATGTCCGCATCCTCGGCCGCGTATTCGGTGGCCTTGTCGAGCGCCACCTGATTGAACGTGAGTTGGCCTTTGCCCTTGCCGGCCACGTCGGTGAACGAAATCGTCTTGTGACCGAGGTGCTGCTGCGCCATGGAATCCATATCGTGCCGCCAGTTGGCGGCGTCGAGCACATAGGATTCCAGCATGGTGTCGTAGCCGATGCCGGCGACCTCGATTCCGTAGCGCGCCAGTACGTTGACGTCGTACTTGAGATGCTGGCCCAGCTTGGGTTTGCCGGGGTCTTCAAGCATCGGCTTGACCGCAGCGACGACCTCACCGAGCGGCAACTGCTCCGGCGCGCCAAGATAATCGTGCATCAAAGGCACATACCAGGCTTCGCCCGGCTTGGTCGCGAACGACAGCCCGACCAATCCGGCACGCATCGCATCAAGGGCGTCGGTTTCGGTGTCGAAGCAGATCAGCTCGGCGCCGGCAAGCGCTTCGCACAGTTCGCGGAGCTGCTCGCGTGTCGCCACCATGCGGTAATCGACCGGCGCCGCTGCGCTGGCCACCGGTTCCGGCACGGGCACAGCGCCGCCGCGGTCCCCCAGCTCTTCCAGCCAGCGCGTGAACCCCATGCGCTGATAGAACTCGGCGAGCTTGGCGTCGTCGGCCTTGCCCGGCTGCAGTGCGTCCAGTTCCAGCGGCAGCGGGATATCGGTGCGGATCGTCGCCAGATCGTGTGACAGCGGCAGCACGTTCAGCGCGGCGCGCAGTTTCTCGCCGATCTTGCCCTTGATCTCGTCGGCATGGGCGACCAGCGCGTCCAGCGACCCGTATTCATTGAGCCATTTGGCCGCGGTCTTGGGGCCGCAGCCGGGCACGCCGGGGATGTTGTCGCTGGTATCACCCACCAGCGCCAGATAGTCGACGATGCACTCCGGCGGCACGCCGAAACGCTCGATCACCGCTTCGCGGTCCAAGATGCGGTTCTTCATGGTGTCCAGCAGCTTGATCTGTGGCGATACCAGCTGCGCCAGATCCTTGTCACCGGTGACGATCACCACCTCCTCGCCAGCCGCCACCGCCTTCATCGCCAGGGTTCCGATCACGTCGTCGGCTTCGATCCCATCGATCTGCAGGACCGGCATCGCCATCGCCTCGAGCAATTCGCGAATCGCCGGAAACTGAATGCTCAGATCTTCGGGCGTCGAGTCCCGCGTGGCCTTGTACTCGGCGTATATCTCATGCCGGAAGGTCTTTCCGCGCGGATCGAACACCACCGCGATGCGCTGCGGCGAATAGTCCTTGTACAGGCGGCGCAGCATGTTGCCGAGACCGTAGACCGCGCCGGTCGGCTGTCCCTGCGGGTTGGCCAGCGGAGGCAGCGCGTGAAATGCGCGATACAGCCAGTTCGATCCATCGATCAGGACCAGCGGCTTGATGGCGGGCTCACTCACAGCGGCAGCATCGCCTCACCGCGCACCAGATCGTCATAGGTCTCGCGGGCGCGCACCAGATGAACCGCGGTTCCGTCGACCATGACCTCGGCCGCGCGCAGACGACTATTGTAGTTGGAGGCCATGGTGAAGCCATAGGCGCCGGCGGTACGCACCGCCAGCAGATCGCCCGGCGACACCGCCAGTTCGCGGTCATGGCCCAGCCAGTCGCCGGACTCGCAGACCGGACCGACCACGTCGTAGGTCTGCGACTCCAGGTCGCTGCGCTGCCGCACCGGCACGATTGCCTGCCAGGCATCATAGAGCGCCGGCCGGATCAGATCGTTCATCGCCGCGTCGACGATGCAGAAATGCTTGTCGCCGGCCGGCTTGAGGTATTCCACACGCGTCAGCAGCACGCCGGCGTTGCCGGCGATGGCGCGGCCCGGCTCCATCATCACTTCCAGGCCGGTGGCTTCCAGTTTCGGCCGGATCGCGGCGGCCAGGGCCGCCGGGTCTGGTGGATTCTCGTCGCGATAGCGCACGCCCAGACCGCCGCCCACGTCGATATGACGCAGCGCGATGCCCTGCGCCTTGAGGCGCTCGACCAAGGCCAGCAGGCGGTCCAGCGCATCCATAAACGGGGAAAGATCGAGCAGCTGCGAGCCGATATGACAACCGACACCGACCACTTCCACGCCTGGCAGTTCGGTCGCCTGCCGATAGAGCCGCTCGGCGCTGGCGATGTCCACACCGAACTTGTTCTCCTTGAGTCCGGTAGAAATATACGGGTGGGTCTTGGGATCGACGTCCGGATTCACGCGGAACGATACCGGCGCGCGCTTGTTCATCGCCACCGCCACACGGTTGAGCCGCTCCAGTTCCGCTTCGGACTCCACATTGAAGCAGCGGATGCCCACCGTCAGCGCCTGCCGCATCTCGGTTTCGGTCTTGCCGACACCCGAGAAAACGATACGCCTTGCCGGCGCGCCGGCCCGCATGACGCGATCCAGCTCGCCGCCGGACACGATGTCGAAACCGGCACCGAGCCGTTCCAGTATCTGCAACACGGCAAGGTTGGAATTGGCCTTGACCGCATAGCAGATCAAATGCGGCATTCCTGCCAGCGCCTGGTCGAAAGCCTGGAAGTGCCGACTCAGGGTGGCGCGCGAATAGACAAAGCTGGGCGTGCCGTGGACGCGCGCAATCTCGCTGAGGCTGACGTCCTCGGCGCATAGCGTGCCGTCGCGGTATTCGAAGTGGTCCACGAGCTTATTCCTTGCCGGCTGTGTCGGGTTCTGAATCGGATACGGCCGGCGCAGTGCCAGCGTCACCCTCGGACGGATCGAGCGTTTCGGACGCCTCGTCCGGCGTCGCTGCCTCTTCGTCCTCGTCCTCGGCCTGGTTCGCCGGCTTGGCGATCGGGGCGGCCTGCGCGGCTTCGCGGGAGTCTTCCGGAATCCCCACCAGATCGGATTTCTGGTCGGGCAGGTACAGACTGCCGGTCTGGCCGCAGGCGCACAGCGCGGCAAGCATCGGCAGGCACAGCAAGGCGGGCAATCGCTTGAACATCAGTCTTCGCAGGCGGCGTCGGGGTAATCGGAGGCTTGTCAGGCATCGCAATGCGGCATTCTACCCGTGTCCTTGCCCGCAACCGACCCGACGAGCCGCCGATGAGCCCCAGCCTGAAAATCCGCCAGACCGACGACTGCGTCTACGCCGAACCGGATGCCGCACCCAGCGCGGCCGTCATCTGGCTGCACGGCCTGGGCGCCGACGGTTTCGATTTCGTGCCGGTGGCCGAAGCACTGGCCCTGCCCACACCACCTCGCTATCTGTTCCCGAACGCGCCGCTGCGGCCGATCACGCTCAACGGCGGGATGCCGATGCGCGGCTGGTACGACATCCTGAGCCTGGACCGCAACGGCCTGCAGGACGAGACGGGGGTGCGCGCGTCCGCTGCGCGCGTCGATGGCTTGATCCAGGCGCAGATCGAGGCCGGAATCGCTGCCGAGCGGATCATCCTGGCCGGCTTCTCGCAGGGCGGTGCGATTGCGCTGCACACCGCGCTGCGCCATCCGCTGCGACTGGGCGGCCTGCTCGCCCTGTCCACCTATCTGCCGCTGGCCGGGCAGCTCGCCTCCGAAGCCAGCGCCGCCAATCGCGACCTGCCGATCCTGATGTGTCACGGCACACGCGATCCGGTACTGCCCGCCAAGCTTGGCGAGGACAGCCGCGATGCGCTGCGTGCCATGGGCTACTCGGTGCAGTGGCAGGACTACCCGATGGAGCATCAGGTCTGTCTGGAAGAGATCGAGCTGATTGGCAGCTGGTTGCGCCTGCGCCTGGACTGAACGACCGTCGGTCGGCTGCCGCGTAGGTCTTTGCGGACGATTCGCGTCAGAAGCGGATTACACGAAAACGGCGTCGTCGCACGGCAACTTTGTGCGTTATCCGAAGTCCAAGGTCTGCAATCCGAATGCAGCGTTTCGGCGCAGCCCTACCGCACATCGGATTGCCTTCGAGGGCTCCCCACAAACCTGCACTTCGCGTTACAGTGAGATTGCAGGTGGCTGCAGCCCACGCTCTTTCTTTCGACGATCGCGAAAGGCAAATTCGGGCAAACTTTTTCGAGCGGTACGTACAGACGTGCATCGATTCTTGCACGGGTTTGCCTGAAAGCTGTCGGATTCCCGACGAGTTGCGGGCAGTCTCACCGGACTTCGTCGGGACTGATGGGCCTGAACAGGCCCTGTCTGTCAATGACGAGGTAACGGCTGATGGAAATCTTCGAGAAATTCCGCGACAACTTCCTCAAGGCACGTGACGAGGAAATGTCGCTTCAGGAATACCTGATGCTGTGCAAGGAAGACCCCCTTGCCTATGCATCGCCTGCCGAGCGCATGCTCGCAGCGATCGGCGAACCGGAATTCGTCGATACCCGTAACGATCCGCGACTGTCCCGGATTTTCTCCAACCGCGTCATCCGCCGCTATCCCGCCTTCCGCGAGTTCTACGGCATGGAAGACGTGATCCAGCAGATCGTCGCCTACTTCCGCCATGCCGCTCAGGGTCTGGAGGAACGCAAGCAGGTGCTGTACCTGCTGGGGCCGGTGGGCGGCGGCAAGTCCTCGATCGCCGAGCGCCTCAAGGTGCTGATGGAGTCCTACCCGATCTACGCACTCAAGGGTTCGCCGATCAACGAATCGCCGCTGGGCCTGTTCCTGCCGGGGCGCGATGGCGAGATGCTGGAGAAGGAATTCGGCATCCCGCGCCGCGCCCTCAGCGGCATCGCCTCGCCCTGGGCGATCAAGCGCCTCGCCGAGTATGAAGGCGACCTGACGCGCTTCAAGGTGGTGCGCGTGCAGCCGTCGGTGCTCAAGCAGGTGGCGATCACCAAGACCGAACCGGGCGACGAGAACAATCAGGACATTTCCTCGCTGGTCGGCAAGGTCGACATCCGCAAGCTCGAATTCTTCGGTCAGGACGACCCCGACGCCTACTCCTATTCAGGCGGGCTGTGCCTTGCCAACCAGGGCTTGCTCGAATTCGTCGAAATGTTCAAGGCGCCGATCAAGATGCTGCACCCCCTGCTCACCGCCACGCAGGAAGGCAATTACAAGGGCACCGAGGGTTTTTCCGCGATCCCGTTCAACGGCACCATCATGGCGCATTCGAACGAATCCGAATGGCAGACCTTCCGCAACAACAAGAACAACGAGGCGTTCCTCGACCGCGTCTACATAGTCAAGGTGCCGTACTGCCTGCAGGTGTCCGAGGAGGTCAAGATCTACAACAAGCTGCTGCAGGGCAGCACGCTGTCGAAGGCGCCCTGCGCGCCCGGCACGCTGGAGATGATGGCGCAGTTCTCGGTACTGACCCGCCTCAAGGAACCCGAGAACTCGGCGATCTACTCGAAGATGCGCGTCTACGACGGCGAATCGCTCAAGGACACCGATCCCGGCGCCAAGTCGTTCCAGGAGTATCGTGATTACGCCGGTGTCGACGAGGGCATGAACGGCGTGTCCACGCGTTTCGCCTTCAAGGTGCTGTCCTCGGTATTCAACTACGACCAGGTCGAGGTCGCCGCCAATCCGGTGCACCTGATGTACGTGCTGGAACAGCGCATCCTGCGCGAACAGCTGCCCGAGGAAACCCAGCGCCGCTATCTGGAATTCATCAAGGGCTGGCTGGCGCCGCGCTACGCCGAGTTCATCGGCAAGGAAATCCAGACGGCTTATCTGGAATCGTATTCGGAATACGGTCAGAACATCTTCGACCGCTACGTCACCTTCGCCGACTACTGGATTCAGAACGAGGACTTCCGCGACCCCGAGACCGGAGAGCAGTTCGATCGCAGCTCGCTAAACGGCGAACTCGAGAAGATCGAGAAACCGGCCGGCATCGCCAACCCCAAGGATTTCCGCAACGAGATCGTGAACTTCGTGCTGCGCGCGCGCGCCGCGGCCGGCGGCAAGAACCCGCGCTGGACCAGCTACGAGAAGCTGCGTGACGTGATCGAGAAGAAGATGTTCTCGTCCACCGAGGAACTGTTGCCGGTGATTTCCTTCAACGCCAAGGCCTCGGCGGAGGACCAGCAGAAGCACAACAATTTCGTCAGCCGCATGGTGGACAAGGGCTACACCGAAAAGCAGGTGCGCCTGCTGTCCGAATGGTACCTGCGCGTTCGCAAGTCATCCTAGAGCCTTCAAACCGACAAGCCTGCCTGCCCGAACGGCAAGGAGCGCGACTTTGATGATCATCGACCGCCGGCTCAACGACCGCAACAAGAGCGCCGTCAACCGGCAGCGATTCATACGCCGCTACAAGGAACAGATCCGCAAGTCCGTCGCCGACCTCGCCGGCCGCCGCTCGATCACCGACATGGAGCAGGGTGGTGAGGTCAGCATCCCGGCACGCGACATTTCGGAGCCGAGCTTTCAGCATGGCCAGGGGGGTGACCGCGAGATCGTGCACCCCGGCAATCACCAGTTCCAGACCGGAGACCGCATCAAGCGACCCGAAGGGGAAGGCGGCGGCGGTGGCAGCGGATCCGGCGAAGGCGACGGCGAGCAAAGCCAGGACAGCTTCGAGTTCACGCTGTCGCGCGACGAGTTCATGAACCTGTTCTTCGACGATCTGGAGCTGCCGGCCATGGTTCGCACCATGCTCGGCGATATCCAGGAGTTCAAATGGCGGCGGGCCGGCTACACCCCGCGCGGGGTTCCGACCAATCTGTCGGTGGTGCGCTCGCTGCAGAACGCAATGGCGCGCCGCATCGCGCTGAAGAAGCCGATCGAACGCCAGATCGCCGCGCTGACCGAGGCCGGCGCACCGGCCGAACAGATCGAGGCGCTGGAACGACGCAAGCGCATGGTGCCGTTCATCGATGAACTGGACCTGCGCTACCGCAATCGCATCAAGGAACCGCAGCCGATCAACCGTGCCGTGATGTTCTGCCTGATGGACGTCTCGGCCTCGATGACCGAGGACAAGAAGGATCTCGCCAAGCGCTTCTACACGCTGCTGTACCTGTTTCTGACGCGTAAGTACGAAAAGGTCGACCTGGTGTTCATCCGCCATACCGAGGATGCCGAGGAAGTCGACGAGGACCGCTTCTTCCACGACACCGGCAGTGGCGGCACCGTAGTGCTGTCGGCGCTGCGGCTGATGCAGGAGATCATGGTCGAGCGGTATCCCGCCGACCAGTGGAACATCTACGGTGCACAGGTCTCGGACGGCGATGCTTTCGGCGCAGACCCGGAGAAGAGCCGGGCCTGGCTGGAAGATCTGATCCTGCCGGCCGTACGCTACTTCGCGTATGTCGAGGTGCCGGACAACACCAACCGCCTGTCACCGCTGTCGCACGCCTACCGTCGCATCGAAGCCAGCCACATGGCGATGGCCACGGTCACCGGGCGCCACGAGGTCTACCCGGTGCTGCGCGAACTGTTCCGCAAGGAGGCCGCATGAGCGCCGAAACCCTCAGGGAACCGATCTCCAGCGGCGCCGAATGGACCTTCGAGCTGCTGCAGCAGTACGACGAGGAAATCCGCGACATCGCCGTCAACGAGTTCGGCCTGGACTGCTACCCGAACCAGATCGAGGTGATCGCCTCCGAGCAGATGCTGGACGCCTACGCCTCGCTCGGTCTGCCGATCAGCTACCCGCACTGGAGCTACGGCAAGGAGTTCATCAAGAACGAACAGTCGTATCGCAAGGGCATGAGCGGGCTCGCCTACGAGATCGTGATCAACTCCAATCCCTGCATCAGCTATCTGATGGAGGAGAACAGCATGCCGATGCAGGCATTGGTGATCGCGCATGCCTGCTACGGCCACAACTCCTTCTTCAAGGGCAACTACCTGTTCCGGCAATGGACCGATGCCGACGCGATCATCGACTACATGGTGTTCGCGCGGCGCTACGTCATGCAGTGCGAGGAGCGCTACGGTTTCACCGCCGTTGAGGACACCCTGGACTCGTGCCACGCGCTGATGCACCACGGCGTTGATCGCTACCGTCGGCCGGCGCCGCTGTCCGAGGAAGAGCAGCGTATCCGCCAGCTGCAGCGCGAAGAGTTCGAATGGCAGCAGTTCGACGAAATCTGGCGCACCCTGCCGGCACGCGACAAGGAACTCGACGCCGACGCTGCGCGTAACGGGCACTTCCCGCCCGAGCCGCAGGAAAACCTGCTGTACTTCATCGAGAAGCATGCGCCCAAACTCGCCTCCTGGCAGCGCGAACTGGTGCGTATCGTGCGCAAGCTCTCGCAGTACTTCTATCCGCAGGGCCTGACCAAGGTCATGAACGAGGGCTGGGCCACGTTCTGGCACTACACCCTGCTCAACCGGCTGTACGACCGTGGCCGCGTGGACGCCGGCTTCATGCTCGAATGGCTGAGTTCGCACACCAATGTCATCACCCAGCGCGGCTACGACCAGCGCGGCTACGGCGGCATGAACCCGTATGCGCTGGGCTTCGCGATGTTCACGGACATCCGCCGCATCTGCGAAAACCCAACGGACGAGGATCGCGAGTGGTTCCCGGACATCGCCGGCAGCGACTGGCGGCAGACGCTGGACTTTGCGATGCGCAACTACAAGGACGAATCCTTCATCGCGCAATACCTGTCACCGCGCCTGATGCGTGAATTTCATTTCTTCGCGATCGACGATTTCGAGCAGGATGCCTACCTCAGCGTGGACGCAATCCACAACGAGCAGGGCTACCGCCGCCTGCGTCAATTGCTGGCCGCGCAATACAACCGTGACGTGCAGGTTCCCGACATCCAGATCGTGCGCTACGACTACAACGGCGATCGCGCGCTGACCCTGCAACACCGCCGCTATCGGGGCCGCCCGCTGGAAGCGCACAACGGCGGCGAAGTGCTCAAGCACATCGCCCGACTTTGGGGATTCACCGTACGCCTCGAAACCCTGGACGGTGACGAGCTCATCGACACCCAGGAACTCAAGGCTCCATAGCCGCGCCGGACCTCAGCTACTCCGGCACAGCAAGGCGATTTCGAAGACTACCGGCACCGCGGAACGGTCGCTTTCGATCAGGGAGGCGGCCAGCGTGGCGCCCGGCCCGCTCCAGATTTCGGCCTCGCCGCCATCATCGAGCAGCGTCATTTCATGAAGCCAGTCCGGGCCGACCCCGCCGCGCAGTTGCTCGCTGAGCCGAGTGCGATCGTAGGCCGCCGGCACGCGGCGCATGGCGCATTCCAGACGATTCTCACCCGAGAGCCGCGCGCGCAGAGCCGCCTCGCGTCCGGCCAGGGCCGCTGCGTACGGGCCGGCCTGAAGCAAGGGTGCGGCGCCTTCGATCGGCGGCCACGGCGGTGCAGCCGATAGCGCATACGGCAGCAGCATCAGCGTCACGGCAATCAGGCAGGCTCGACTCAAGGGCTTGAACACGTCGGGCGACATCGGGCTCGGAAACGAGTGCTCAGCTTAGCCGGCGCAAACTGAACGCGGCCCTGGGGAATACCCCAGCTAGGGCGCTCACCAATTGAAGCCGCCGGCGGTGCGGGCGAGGCTTGGTGCCTGTTTCGAGCAAGAGTGTTCGACATGACCCTGATCGAAGGATCCGGCAGCTCCATGACGACGCTGCCGCCGCCCCCGCCGGAGCCGGCGCGCAGCGCGGCAACTCTTGTACCCGCACGACACACGCACGAGCCTGGCTATGGCGGCGATGGCGCATCCCTCGACAACGCCGGTGTCGAACAGCTGGCGTCGGACATCCTCGACGTCGGCGCGCGGGGACCGTCATTCACCAACCCGTTCGGCAAGGACGACTACGACGCACGCATGGACGCCTTCGCCGAACGTGTCAGCGGACTCGATGACGACAGCGCCGCACGCGTTTTCGACGAAATCATCGAACAGGATCCCGGTGCGCTGAACTCCTGGCTGCAGGGCGACCGCGTGCAATCGCTGAGCAACGACGACCGGATCAGCACGACCGAAATGAGCGCGGTCGTCGACGCCATGGCCATGGCCTACACCAACGGCCGGATCGACTTCTTCCAGGCCTCCGAGTTCATCGGAGCTTACGAAGCCTCGTTCTCCGCGCCGGCACTGTCGCAGGATGCCTTTCGTGCTACCGACTCGCTGCTGGCCGCCGGCAGCGACAGCACCATCGAGGCATTCCGCAGCGCGTTCGCCGAAGACATGCTGCGCGAGCGCGTGATCGAAAGCCCGTTCGGCGGCGTGGACACCATGGTGCCGGCGGCCTATGCAATGCATCTGCTCGAAAAGCTGAGTCCCGACGCTGCCGCGGACGTGGTCGGCGGCTTCAGCGCCGGCGAACGCCAGACGATCTACGAGGCGGTCGCCCAGGGCGGTATCGGCTACATCAACAGCCGTGGCGAGATGCCGGACCTGAACGACCCCATGGCCACACTGATCAGCTCGGTGGCGTCATCCACGCGCAGCGACATGGCGGTGGAGATCGCCAAGTATGCCGAAACCTCGAACGATGAGATGTTCTTCGACTACGAGGACGGCGGCTACCAATTGCCCAAGGACCAGCGTGCCGAAGCCCTGGGCGAGCTGCTGGGCGCGCACGGCGACGCCATACTCGACCCGCTCACCGAGTACGACAGCGATCTCGTCGCCGGCACCGATTCGCGTGTGCAACAGGTTGGCGTCAACGCCCTGCAGCTCGGCAATCTGATGCGGCTGACGGTGTTCAACCCGGATGCCGCCAGTCAGGATCAGGCCATGAACGCGGTGCTCGACTATGCCGCCGATCAGCGCCAGCTGGTGCTCGAAGGCAGCGGTATGCAGCGACAGGACGCAATGCAGTCTCTGGCCGTGCTCGGCGCCGCCTCCCAGGACGCGGTGAACCAGGTCTACGTCGAAGCCGACCGTGCCGCCGCGGCACGCGAACAGATGGTCGGCTTCGTCGCCGATCTGGCCCTGGCCGGCCTGCCGATCGACGGCAGCAAGATCGCCGGCCACCTCGGCAAGGTGTTCGGCGATTCGACGGTGACCACGGCGCTGGAGGACATCGGCGGCAGCCTGATCGATTCCGGAACCGAGGCGCTGACGGACGAGGCCAAACAGGCCATCGTCGACGCACTCGGCCCGAACATGGACGATGCCGAGGCGATGAAGCAGCAGATCAATGGCTTTGTCGACGACGCCGTGCTGGCGGGCCTGGACGGCGACGACGCCGCGACCATCATCCGCAATTCGCTGAGCGCGCTGCCCGACCGCATCGACGAAGCGCGTGATCGCTGATCCCCAATACCGGCTGCCGCACACACGGCCGTAGCGGAAATACTGCGGCCGGGTTGCCGGGGTTGACCGGCATTCGGACCGAAATCGTCTCAGCATCGTCTCAACCCGGAGCGGCTCCTCGGCTGCCGTTCAGGACCGGGGACGGCGTCATCGGCTAGCTTGGGTAGACTATTGCCCCCTGCTTCCACAGGTCGTAACCGGATATGTCCAAGCCGTTCAAGATCGCACTCTGGATCGTTGGCGTCATCATCGTCTTGTTGATTGTGCTCGCCGTCAGCGTCACGCTGATGTTCGATCCCAACGACTATCGCGATGACATCGAGCGCATCACCCAGGAAAAGACCGGGCGCGAACTCAAGATCAACGGTGACATCAAGCTGAGCGTTTTCCCCTGGCTCGGCATCGAACTCGGACAGACCACATTCGGTAACGCGCAGGGCTTCGGCAGCGAGCCGTTCGCGCGCATCGACAGCGTCGAAGCGTCCGTGAAACTGATGCCGCTGCTGTTCGACAAGCAGATTCAGATCGGTACCGTGGAACTCAACGGCATGGGGCTCAACCTGGCGCGCAATGAACAGGGCGTCGGCAACTGGGAAGACCTCGTCGAAAAGCTGGGGGAGGCTGCCGAATCGCCGCCCGAACCGAGGCCGCAGCCCCCGACCGAGGAGACCGGTGGTTTCGACATGAGCAACGTCGGTGTCGGCAGCGTCGAGATTCACGAGGCTTCGCTGGTATTCGACGACCGCCAAGCCAAGACCCGCTATGCGATCGAGAGCATCAACCTGGAAACCGGTGAGCTGCGTCTCGATGAACCGGTCAACCTCAATCTGAATTTCGTGTTCGACTCCAAGGCGCCGGCGATGAATGCGCAGGTCGATCTGGTCGGCTTGATCAACACCGATCTCGAAATGCAGCGCTACGCCATCGACAAGCTCACGCTCAACGTGATCGCCAGAGGCGAGGCGATCCCCGGCGGTGAGCAGCAGCTCGAATTCACCGGCAATGCCGCCTATGAATCCAAGGACGGACATCTCACGGTCGGCAACAGTCAGCTTCAGACCGCAGGTATCACGCTCAAGCTGGCAGCCGAGGGCAACGACATGGCCGGCGATTCGCCCGAGATTTCCGGCACGCTGTCGGCGGCCACCTTCTCGCCGCGCCAACTGCTGGACACGCTGAAGATCGAGATTCCGGAACCGCGCGACAACAGCGTGCTAAAAAAGGCTTCGCTGGATGCCCGCTTCGCCAGCAATCTCAAGTCCGCGGCGCTGCCGGACATCAAGCTGGTGCTCGACGACACCACCATCAGCGGCCGCGCCACGCTCAAGGACTTCGCTACACAGGCGCTGAACTTCGCGCTCAAGATCGACACCATCGACGTGGATCGCTACCTGCCGCCTCCCACACCCGAAGGAGAAGCGCCGCAGGGCGACGAAGATGGCGCCGCGGCCGACATCGACAGCATCGAGATTCCGGTGGAGCTGCTGGAGCAATTCGACGCCGAAGGGACGCTAGACATCGGCACACTCCGGATCAGCGGCATGAATTTGAAGGACGTGAGCCTCAAAATCAGCGCACCGAAGAGCAAGACCAAGACCGTGACGCTCGGCGCCAATCTGTATGAAGGCGCGATCGAAACCACCACGCGCATTTCACCGGGTGCCAGGCCGGGCTATTCGACGGATACCCGATTGTCGTCGATCGCCGTCGGCTCGCTGCTCAATGACTTTACCGGCAAGGACATGCTGAGCGGTACCGGCGACGTGGCGTTCAAACTCGACACAACGGGACGCACCGTCGGCGATCTGCGCAGCGGGCTCGACGGCACGCTCGCCCTGAGTCTTGTCGATGGCGCGATCAAGGGCTTCAACGTCGGGCAGGCGATCCGCAAGGCCAAGGCGGCGCTCAATGGCGAACAGCTGGCGGTCAGCGAACCGCAGCAGACCGATTTTGCCGCGCTGACCGCCAGCGGCAACATCGTCGATGGCGTATACCAATCCACCGCGCTGGACCTCAAGAATCCGTTGTTTCGCCTCGGTGGCGAAGGCAACGTGGACCTGGTGCGCGAGCAGATCGACTTTCTGGCCAAACCCACGATCGCCGCCACCAGCAAGGGGCAGGGCGGCAAGGAGCTCGACGAGCTCAGCGGTCTGACGATTCCGGTACGCATCACCGGCGCCCTGAGCGATCCCAAGCTGTCGCTGGATCTCAAGGACGCGCTCAAAGGGAAGGCCAAGGCGCGCGCCAAGGAAGAACTTGAGGAACACAAGGACGAAATCAGGGAAAAGATCGACGAGAAGCTCGGTGGCGGTGCGGCCGATGCCCTGCGCGGGCTGTTCGGACGGTCCAAGAAAGGCGATGAGAAAAAGGACGAGACGCCCGCGACCAGCCCCGACGACGGAACCTGAGTCCCGGTCGATGGCATGGCGTGCGTCCTGGCCGCTGGGCGTCGCGCTGCTGTGCATCCCGCTCAGCGTCATCGCGGCCGAGATGCGCACCTCTTCGCTCAACCAGGATGGCGACCGCTATCACGTGATGCTGCAGATCCGCATCGACGCACCCGTGGCGCAGGTTTACGCGCTGCTTGCGGATTTCGGCCGGATGTCCACACTCAATCCGGGCGTGCGCGAATCGACGGTAGTGGGCGAACAGGACGGTTCCGCGCTGGTGCGTCTGCAGGTCCACGCCTGCGCCGCACTGTTCTGCCGTGACTTCACGCAGCAGCAGACGATGCGCGCCTGGCGCGACGGCGAGGACTACCGCATCGATGCCGAGGTGCAGCCCGAGCACAGCGACATGCGATACGGCACCGCCCGCTGGAGTCTGCGGGAATGCACGGACGACATCGGCGCCGGAACCTGCATGGATTTCGACTCGACGATGGAACCCAGCATCTGGATTCCGCCACTGATCGGGCCCTGGCTGATTCGGCGCAGCATGGTCGAACAGACGGTCGAGACCGCCAACACCATTGAGACCCTGCTCGGCGGTGCCGCCGGTGAGTAGGGGCGGAACCCGCCCCGACGACAGTTTCGCCACGCGCCTGCTGCGCTGGCATGCCGTGCACGGTCGTCACGACCTGCCATGGCAATCGCCACGCAGCGCCTATCGCGTGTGGTTGTCCGAAGTGATGCTGCAACAGACGCAGGTGGGCACGGTAACGCCGTACTTCCATCGTTTCGTCGAGCGTTTTCCCGACATGGCATCCCTGGCGGCAGCGCCGATCGACGATGTGCTGGCACTCTGGTCCGGGCTTGGCTACTACGCCCGCGCGCGCAACCTGCATCGCGCTGCGCAGCAGATCATGCGCGAGCATGGCGGCGTGTTCCCGACGCAGATCGACGCCGTCTGCGCGTTGCCGGGCATCGGGCGCTCCACCGCCGGCGCCATCCTCGCGCAGGCGCACGGCCAACGCCACGCGATCCTGGACGGCAACGTCAAGCGCGTACTGTCGCGCCATTCCGGCACGCCCGGCTGGCCCGGCGAAAGCCGCGTCGCAGAGGCGTTGTGGCGTGAATCCGAGGCGCGTCTGCCCGACGCGCAACTGGCCGACTACACCCAGGCGATCATGGATCTCGGCGCCTCGATCTGCAGCGCACGCGCGCCACGCTGCCTGCTGTGCCCGGTCGCCACGGACTGCGTCGCCCGTATCGAGGACCGCACCACGCAACTGCCGGGGCCGCGCCCCAAGCGGGTGCGTCCGCAACGCGAACAGGTCCTGCTGCTGCTGCGCGACCAAAAGGGACAACTGTGGTTCGAGCGGCGTCCGCCCAGCGGCATCTGGGGCGGGCTGTGGTGCCTACCGACGCTGGAGACACCGGAACAGATCGCCGACTGGGGCGAAGCCAGCGACGAGCGGCTGAGTCCGATCGAGCACAGCTTCACGCACTTCGATCTGCGCCTGAAACCGGTACTTCTGCGGCCGCGCGGCAATGCGGTTCAGGAACGAGCCGGCGAGTGGCTTACAATTGAGGCCGCCCTGCGGCGCGGACTGCCCGCGCCGATCCGCAGCCGACTGCAGCAACTCGAAGACGATCCCGAATGGCACGCACCGTCCACTGCATCAAACTAGGTACCGAAGCCGAAGGCTTCGACCGCCCGCCCTATCCCGGCCCGCTGGGCCAGAAGATCTACGAGCAGGTGTCGAAGGCCGCCTGGCAGGAATGGCTGGCGCATCAGACGCGCCTGATCAACGAATACCGCCTGTCGCTGGCCGACAAATCCGCGCGCGAATTCCTGAGCAAGGAACTGGAGAAGTATTTCTTCGGTGGCGATCTGACCCAGACCGGCTACGTCCCTCCCGCCAGCTGAGCACCGGAACCAGGCGCGCCAAGCAGGCGGGCTGTGAGCCGAAGCGGACTCCGGCCGCGCTCATCGGCTGCTCACGGTCCCCAATCCAGCCACAGCCGGCCGTCGTCATAGACGCGCCCTGCGTCCACCAGTCCGGTTTCCGGTTCCTCGATCCGCCGGTGCACCTTCTCCGGCGGACTCACGAAGGCGTCCCGCCCTTGTTCGAAGGACTGCTCGCGCACGATCGCCAGATAGGCCTTGTCCAGGTCCAGCGCGCGCTCCGGCGAAGGCAGCAGCAGTTCGCTCAAATCCCGCGCCGCGCGCAGCGCCTCGATGTCGAGTTCGCCGTCCGGAAAGTAGCGCGACAGCATTTCCTGATTGGCGCGGAATTCGTCGGCGGCCCCACTGCGCGCCAGCCAGGTTTCGATCTCGCCCTGCGACTGCCCGGCCTGTGGACGGTCATGCATCCCCGTCAGCGACTGATGCCCCCAGCCATCGGCACCCGGCGGCTTGCGCACGAAGGCAAAGCTGCCGTCCACGGTCACGCCCAGATTGCTGTGGCAGCCCATGCAGAACTGCTGCTCCTGCTGCGTCTGCAACCGCAGCCGGCCCTGCGCGTCTTCGATATAGGCCTGGTAGATCCAACCGAAGTCATTGAGCAGACCGGTATCGGCCGTGCCGCGAAAGTGCGGCGCGGTTCCCAAGGCCTTTTCGGCGGCTTCTTCCTGGTAAGCCTCGCGCAACGCCGGATCTTCCAGCATCGCGACCTTCACCGCATGGCGCACTTCCTTGACGCGCCGTGCGCGAAACGACGGCGCCGCCGGGTCGAGATAGCGCAGCGTATGCAGAAACTCGGTGCCCAGGGGATACAGCCAGCGCCGCACCGGAATGTCCGCCGCCGCGCCCGCGAAATGTGCCGGCAAGCCGCGCAAGTGCGTGGCGACACCGAGCGCACCGTCCGCATCCAGATCAATCCCGATCAGGCGTTCGTCCACGGCTTCCACGGTCCGCACGATCCCGCTGTCGGGCGTGGCGTCGGACACGGTGAGTGCCGCTTCCAGAATCGCCAGATTCAGGCGATAGATGTCCGCCGAGGGCTGCCCGTCCTGATTGCGGCGAAAGGCCGAGGGCAGTCGGATAAAAGCATCACTCGCGCTGCCGTTGGTAGGCCAGAAGGTGCCGGGAAAAGGCTGGTAGCGAAACGCCCGCCAGCCGCTGCCATCGACGGCGAAACCGTCCTCGCCGAAACCACGCATCAGGTCCAGGTCGGGTTTCCAACCCAGAAAATCATCACGTCCGGCCAGCGCTTCGCGCAGCGGCGAATAGTTGTCGGCGCGCACCCATTCGAGAATGCTCGCCTCGTCGATCGCCGCGATGGCGGCTCCACGGTCGACGAACAGATTGCTCCAGTGGTTCTGCATCGCCGCATCGCTGAAGGCGTAGCGCGCCTGCAGGTTCAGGTCATTGGCGCGGTTTCGGCCATTGGCGGTGGTATGGCAGCTCCAGCAGGGATTGAAGCGCCCTTCGGTCTCGGTGTAGCACTGCGGCGGCACGGTGGCTTCGGGATTGTCGAGCCGGCCGCGCGAGGCGATGGCGACCGCCAGCGGATCGTACTCTTCAGGCTGAGCAGACAGCGGCTCGGGTGCGATGTCCTGCGGTGCCTCGCGCTGACAGGCCGCCAAGGCCAGCAGGCACAGCAGCAGGCATCCGGCTTTTGAGTAGAGGAGTCCCCGTTGCCACATGCGGCAAGTCTAACGGCCCCGCATGACAGCGAAGACGACACCAGCCGCCTGATCGGAGGCGGCCCGCCCGCCTTCAGCTCCCGGGGCTTCGCGGCCCGACCAGCCATGACAGCAGACCGACGATCACGAAATTTCCCAGCAGCAGCATTCCGAACAAGTTCAGTGGATCCATGGCGCGATCTCCATCGACGGGCAGAAGCCGGTGGGTGGCGATTGCCTTCCGGACAAATGAGGGCTCTGACTATAACTTCAATTGATAATGATTATCAATACTGTTTTGAACAGGCCGCGCACTGCCGCGAGCGAAGCACGGACATGCACGTACAATCGTCAAAAATCCGAGGAAACGACTTCCGTGCAAGCGATTCACTATGCCGTCACGCCGCTCGACCCGGCACGGCACCTGTTTTCCGTGCAGTGCCGCATCGAAAAGCCGGCCGCGGATGGGCAGTTGCTGAGCCTGCCGTCCTGGATTCGCGGCAGCTATCTGGTGCGGGACTTCGCCAAGCACATCGTCGAATTCCGCGCGGACTGCAACGACAAACCACTGGGTTTCGAGCGCATCGACAAGCGCAGCCTGCGCATTGCCGCCTGCGACGGTCCGCTGATGCTGCACTACACCGTGCACGCCTTCGACGAATCGGTACGCAAGGCCTATCTCGACAGCCGTCGTGGCTTCTTCAACGGCAGTTCGCTGTTCTACCGCGTGGTGGGCGCCGACGAAGCCGGTTACGAAATGGAACTGCAACGCGCGCCGTACATCGAGTGGAAGGCCAGCACCGCGATGCAGCCACGCGAGACCGACAGCGACGGCTTCGGCACTTACTTCGCGCCGGACTACGAAGACCTGATCGACCACCCGGTGGAACTCGGTCCGTTCACGCGTTTGGATTTCGATGTGGACGGCATTCCCCATGCCATGGTGCTGTCGGGCCGCTTCGAAGTGGACGAGGCGCGCCTGCGCAAGGATGTGGCGGCGATCTGCCACGTCGAGCGGGAAATGTTCGAGCAGCAGCCCAAGCTGGACCAGTTCCTGTTCCTGACCAACGTGGTCGGTCTGGGCTATGGCGGCCTGGAGCATCGCGCCTCCACCGCCCTGATCTGCTCGCGTGGCGATCTGCCGCGCCCCGGCGACAGCAGCACGCCGAAAAGCTACCGGCAGTTCCTGGGCCTGGTCAGCCACGAGTATTTCCATCTGTGGAACGTCAAGCGCATCACCGCCGCCAGCTTCCACCACAGCGATCTCACCGGCGAGGCCTACACCCGCGATCTCTGGCACTACGAGGGCGTGACCTCGTACTACGACGACCTGTTCCTGCTGCGAGCGGGCGTGGTGGATGCGCCGACCTATCTGGATGTGCTGTCCGAGCAGGCCACACGCTTGCAACGCACGCCCGGGCGGCATGTGCATTCCCTGGCCGAGTCCAGCTTCGAGACCTGGATCAAGTACTACCAGCCCGACGACAACACGCCCAATGCCACCGTCAGTTACTACATCAAGGGCGCCATCGCCGCACTGTGTCTGGATCTGACGCTGCGCCTGAAGTCCGACAAGACCCTGGACGATGTGATGCGCGCGATGTGGCGCCGCTATGGCGCAACGGGCAAGGGTGTGCCGGAAGGCGGGCTGGAGACGATGGCACAGAGCGTGTCCGGCTTGGACCTCTCCGCGGAATTCGACCAATGGCTGCGCGGCACCGAAGACCTGCCCTTGAGCACCCTGCTGGCCGAGTTCGGCGTGGACGCCAAGCGCCGCGCCGCGGTGGCCGAGGCCGACCCCGGCGGCCGAACCGGCGGCAGCCCGATGAATGTCTGGCTGGGCTGCAAGCTGCGTCCCGGCACCACCAATGTGGGCTATGTGATCACCGACGGACCCGCTGCCGCCGCCGGCCTGTCCGGTGGCGACCAGATCATGGCCGTCGACGGCCTGCGCGTGAGCGCGACCAACTGGTCCAGCATCCTCGCGTCGCTGTGGGCGGACGAGCCCGTCACCGTGCATTATTTCCGCGGAGACGAACTCATGAGCACCGCGCTCAAGCCGGTCCTGCCGCCGCAGGACACCTGGACCATCGCCCTGGCGCCCACGCCCGGCGAAACCGCGCTGGCACGCCGCAAGGCCTGGCTCGGTCTGTAGGCTGCGTCAGTCATGATCGAACTGATCGTCAAGGTCGCGCTGGCCTATCTGCTCGGCACCGTCATGGGCGGTCTGATCATCGCCCGACTGCGCGGGGTGGACCTGCGCGGCAGCGGCTCCGGCAACGTCGGCGCCACCAACGCGCTGCGCACCCAGGGCAAATGGTTCGCACTCGGCGTGCTGCTGATCGACGTCGCCAAGGGCATCGCCGCCGTCACGCTGATTCCGGCGCTGATCTGGCCGTTCCCGCAACCCATCGTGCTGCCCAATGACTGGACCGCCTACCTGTGCGGCGTGGCCGTGTCGCTCGGCCACATCTACCCGGTCTGGACCGGCTTCAAGGGCGGCAAGGGCGTGGCCACGCTCGCCGGCGTGTTCGTCGCGCTGATGCCGCAGGCCTTCGTCTGGATGCTGGTCGGCTTCGCGCTCACCATCCTGCTCAGCGGTTACGTCAGCCTCGCCAGCATGCTGTGCGGGGTGATAGCCATCGTCCACGTGCTGTTCGAGGACGCCAGCATTCTCAGCGCGCGCGGCCTGTTCGCGATCCTGATGACGCTGCTGATCGTATTTACCCACCGGCTCAATCTGCGGCGACTGATCGCCGGCAATGAAAACCGCTTCGAAAAAGCCATGCTGCTGCGCCGATGGCCAAAACGCTGAGTCACGACGAATTGCTGCCGCTGGTCGACGCGCTCGCCGACGGCCAGTGGCATTCCGGCGAAGGTCTGGCGCAAGCCGCTGGCGTGAGCCGCGCCGCGCTGGCCAAGCGTGTCGGCAAGCTTGCCGACTGGGGGCTGGTGGTGGAAAGCCAGCCTGGGCGCGGCTATCGCCTGGGTGCGCCGCTGGAGCGCCTGTCGCTGCAAGGCATTACCGACATGCTGCCCGAGCGCTGGCAGCGGGCCATCGGCCTGCAGGTGCTCACCGTCACCGGATCGACCAACAGCCAACTGCTCGAAAGCAACGCCGCAGACGACCCGCAAGCCGCCTTCGCCGAACTGCAGACCGCCGGTCGCGGCCGCCTCGGCCGCGCCTGGCGCTCGCCGTTCGGCGCCAACCTGTATCTGTCCGTGGCCTGGAGTTTCCCGGCCTGGCCGGAACGGCTGACTACGCTGCCGCTGGCCATCGGCACCGCGCTGGCCAGCTGGCTGCACGGCGTCGGCGTTCGCGACATCGCCGTCAAATGGCCGAACGATCTCTGGATCGCGCGCCGCAAACTCGGCGGCATCCTCATCGAAACGCGCGGCGAAGCCGGCGGTGGCTGTCGCGTGGTCGTCGGCGTGGGCCTCAATCTCGCCATGCGCGGCGATCAGGCGCAAGGCATCGACCAGCCCTGGATCGCCCTGTCCGAAGCGCTGCCCGAAATGCCGCCACGCAACGCCCTCGCCGCCGCATTGCTGGTCGCCCTGGCGCAGACCTTGGAGACCTTCCAGAACGAAGGCTTCGCCCCGTTCCGCGAGCACTTTCCGCGCTACGACGCCACGCGCGACGAGGTCGTGAACGTGAGTTGCGATCCACCGATCAGCGGCATTGCCCGCGGCGTCGATGCCGCCGGTGCACTGATCGTCGACACCCCGCAAGGCCAGCGCAGGATCATGGCCGGGGATGTCAGCCTGAGGCTCGCATGACGCTGCTCGTCGACCTCGGCAACACCCGCCTCAAACTCGCGCAACGCGTCGGCTCCGGGCTTTCGGAGATTCGCGCCGTCGCCCATCACGGCGATCCCGCCCGCGCCTTCGCTGCGCTGGATACACCGCCCGGGATGCCCGTACGCATCGCCAGCGTGTTCGAGCAGGCCGCCAACGAGCGCTTCGCCGAACAGATTCGCGCACAGCACCCGCAGATTCATTTCGTGCGCAGCGAAGCCAGCCGCAACGGACTGCGCAACGCCTACGCCGAACCGCAACGCCTCGGTGTGGACCGCTGGCTGGCCATGCTCGCGCTCTGGACCGAACTGCGCGGCGCCTGCTGCATCGTCAGCGCCGGAACCGCGCTGACCGTCGACCTTGTCGATTCCAGCGGCCAGCATCTTGGCGGCTACATCGCGCCCGGCCTCGTCACCCAGCAACAGGCCGTGCTCGGCGCCACCCGCTTCGAGCACCGCGACACCCGCGCTCCGTACCGCAATGAGCCCGGCAACGACACCGAAAGCTGCGTGCGTGAGGCCGCGCTGGCCGCCGCGCTGGGGCTGATCGAACACAGCACACGGGATTTCGACGGCCTGCGCGTCCTTGTCGGCGGTGATGCCGACATCCTGAGGCCGCATCTGAATGCCGACTGGCAGACCCGCCCCGACCTCGTCCTGCGCGGTCTCGCTGCAGTCGACATCGAGCCTTGACGCAGCCCCCTCCCCCCGGTCTAATACGCGACCTCGCGCCCGCACCCACTGCGGGCCTTTTATCGCCCGATGGCCGGGTAGCTCAGTTGGTAGAGCAGGGGATTGAAAATCCCCGTGTCGGCGGTTCGATTCCGTCCCCGGCCACCAGATATTTCCACGGTTAATGCAGCACTTGGCGCATAAGCCCAGTCGCTCGTATTGTCCGCGTCACCGCAATCTGCCACAGCGGAGTCACAGCTTCTTGAGTCGGCGGTGACAAGAACTGGCGTCCAGTTCGTCGGTCGGGTAGCGCCAGAACGGAGATTGGTGGAAGCTGGGCGACATTGATACATCTGGCCCCGCATCGTGGCCGATACCCATGCCGAACTACGTGCCCGGCTCCAGAGTCAGGGCATCGTCGTGGCCATGCTGGATCTCTGATGATTGCCGCCCATGCCATGAGCCTGGACCTCCCCCTGGTCAGCAGGGATCGCGTGTTCCAGCAGATCGGAGGCTTGCGGCTGGAAAACTGGATGGAATGACCCGCGCAGCAGTAGATCATTCATGCCGGTTACTTTTCCATTTTGTCCGCCGTTGACGGATTTCGCTGCGTCTCGGATCGTCGAAGCCCCGCCATAAGATTGACAATGCCGGGAGCAATATTGACAATAAGTCAGCTTAAGCTTGACAAGAGGCGGGTATGGCTGGCGTTAGAAGCCGTGGCGAGACAATCAGACGATTCATTGTCGACAACGTCTCGAAACATCCTGAGGGCATCGCGGGTGTGACGGCCGAAAATTTCGGCATCTCAAGGCAAGCCGTCAACAACCATATCCATCGACTGATCGACCAAGGTTTGCTGGCGGCCGAAGGCAACACACGCAATCGAATCTACAAACTAAATCCGGAAACCGTTTCCACCCAGACGTTCACCCTCAACGGGCTTGAGGAGGATCGCGCTTGGCGTGAGTTCGCGCGGCCCGCGCTGGGGGCTCTGCCAGACAACGTTCTGGATATCTGGAACTACGGCTTCACCGAGATGCTGAACAATGCCGTTGACCATTCAGAGGGCAGCACCGCGTCCGTTTCTGTCGAAAAGAACCCCGCCTTCTGCCAAATCATGATCAGGGACGATGGAGAGGGCATCTTTCACCGCATTCAGCGCCTGATGGGCCTGAATGACGAACGGCACGCCGTGCTGGAACTGGCGAAAGGCAAGTTGACGACCGACCCGGCCAGGCATACCGGCGAAGGTATTTTCTTCTCCTCACGTGTATTCGACGAGTACGCGATTCTGTCCGGCGGCGTTTACTTCTCGCATGAATTCAGCAAACCCGAGGACTGGATCATGGAGCGTCAGAACCCGGGTAGCGGCACCGCCGTGTTCATGCAGATAGCCAATAACTCCGCACGGACTTTGAGATCGGTATTCGACAAGTATGCGTCCGGAAACGAGTATGGCTTCGACAAAACGGTGGTCCCGGTCTCACTGGCCCGCTACGGCAACGAGCTGCTGGTCTCCCGCTCGCAGGCCAAACGACTTCTGGCACGCGTGGACCGGTTCAAGATCGTGATCTTCGACTTCTCCGGAATCGACCAGATCGGCCAGGCATTTGCCGACGAAGTCTTTCGCGTCTTCAAGAGCCGGCACCCGGAGATGCAACTGCACTTCATCCGGGCAAACCGCCAGGTCGAGGACATGATCATCCGGTCGCTACGATCGGACGGCGACTGACCGTCGCACGTGGGAGCGGTTCGATTCCGTCCCGCCAACACTCACCTCATGGCGCCAGCGGCGGCATGTCGGCTTTCGCGGCGCTTGGTTCGCTCGCGCTTCGCAGACGGCTTTCCCCGGACAGGGTGTAGAGGGCCTGGGCGAAAGACTCGGCGGCTTCGGGTTCGGTGATGCTGTCGACGTACCACCATTCGCCCTGACAGCGCTCGGCGGTGATGTCGAGCAGGATGTAGCCGTGCTGCTCGCCTTCGAAGTAGCGAATGTGGGGATCGATGAGGGCGAACGCGAGGCGCAGCAGGCCAGTGGTGCCGGCCGGGAAGCCATCGGAGGTGACCGACGGCGTGACGAACTCGACGCCGTCCGCCTTGATCAGACCGAGGTCCAGGGGATTGCCGACGGTGTTGGCGAGCAGGTTGGCCAGTTCGCCGGGGTCGCGGTACAGCTCAACGCCGAACGAGGCATGGATGTCACCGGACAGCACCACGAGGTTTTCGACCTGGCCGGCGTCCAGAGCATCGAACACACGTTCGCGGGCGACGGGATAACCGTCCCATTGATCGGCGTTGATGCCGAGCAGCTGATTGGTCAGTTGCACGCCGAGCAGTTCGATATCCGGCAGGGTCGCCAGGCGCAGCTGGCCGAACATCACCTGCTGGCCCAAGAGTTTCCACTGGGCCTGCGATTCGATCAGATTGGCGCCGAGCCAGTTCTGCTGGACGTCGCCGAGCAGTTGCCGCTCGGGATCATTGAGCTGGATGCCGCCGAGGGCCAGCGGCAACTGTTCGTCGCGCCCATAGAGGCGGGTATCAAGCATGATCAGATCGACCAGATCGCCGAACGTGAACTGGCGCCAAATGCGCTGCGGGTCGCCGGGGTCGACCAGCCGAATCGGCATCCATTCGAAATAGACCTGAATCGAACGCGCCTTGCGCTCCGACCAAGGGCCTTCCTCGGCCTCGTCGTGGTTGCCGGCGCCCCCACTCCAGGAATCATTGGCCGACTCGTGATCATCCCAGACGCAGATCATCGGGTGCTGGCGTTGCAGGGCCTGCATGTCCGGGTCACCGCGATACTGGGCGTAGCGCTGGCGATAGTCCTCCAGGGTTTCGAGCTCGTGGTTCGGCACATGCGGGCGCCCGACTTCGCCAGCGCTGCCGTTCTCGTAGATGAAGTCGCCGAGGTGAAACACCGCGTCCAGGTCTTGGCGGGCGGCCATGTGCCGATAGGCGGTGAAGTAGCCGGCGGAATAGTTCGAACAGGAGGTGAAGGCAAAACGCAGATGCTGGACGGAGCCCACCGGCAGGGTGCGCGTGCGTCCGATCGGGGACCAGGTCTCGCCCGCCTCAAACCGGTAGTAGTAGCTGGTGCCCGGTGACAAGCCGACCGGATCGACCTTGACGGTGTAGTCACGGCTGGCGTCGGTGACCACCCATTCATCGATTAGCACCTGCGCCATCTGCGGATCGCTTGCGACCTGATAGCGCACACGGACCGCGCCCTCGTTCTCCGGCGTAACGCGTGTCCACAGAATCACACGATCCTGTAGCGGGTCGCCGGAGGCGACGCCGTGCTCGAACGACACCGGGCCGCCAACATCGCCGAGCGATCCGCCGTCGACATCCGGGCTGCGTCCGCAAGCCGTCAGCCCCGGCAACAGGGTAGTGCCGGACAAGACGCCGAGGCGCCGCAGAAATTCACGACGATCCATATCCATTCATCCCGATGCGGCAGTCTGTGCCAAAGCCCCGCAGCAACTTTATTCACGCGGGATGACATGCGCGCGACCGCTGGCGCCATGGTGGACAGCTCCTTGTCAAAGGACTCACGCGCGTCACATAACGATCATTGTGGTGACTTAGGCTCGCGGGCTTTCTCAGCGAACTCCGCAACATGGCCCACTATTCCCGTCGACGATTCCTGCGCTCCGCGGCTCACACTGGCGTCTACCTGCAATCGGGCTGGCTGCTCGCCTGCAGTGGCGGCAACTCATCATCGACCGGTGGCGAACCGGAAACCGGCGTGCCGCCGGGTCCGGAACCGGCGGCCTGTACGACAGGCATGCGCTCCAACATCGCCCAACTTGGCCCGCTCGGTGAACCCGATGAATTCGGGGTTCGCGTACCGCCGGGATTCACGGTGCGCCGCGTGGCCGCCGAGGGCGTGCCACCAATCGCCGGCCAGGCTTTCATCTGGCACGAAAAGCCCGATGGCGGCGCCTGCTTCGCGGCGCCTGACGGCGGCTGGGTCTACGTCTCCAACAGTGAGAAGAACGACATCAACAACGCCGCTGGCGTGGGCGCGCTGCGCTTCAATGCCGATGGCGAACTGGTGGACGCCTATCCGATCCTGGTCGGGAGCACCAAGAACTGCGCCGGCGGCGCAACCCCCTGGGGCACCTGGCTGAGCTGCGAGGAAACCGACTCCGGCTATGTCTACGAGTGTTTTCCATTGGGTACCGCCGACGAAGCCGTGAAGCTGCCCGCGCTCGGCAAGTTCCAGCACGAGGCCTGCGCGGTCGATACGCAGTCCGATCCAATGCATATCTATATGACGGAGGACCAACGAAACGATGCCTTCGTCAACGGCGGCGGCTTCTATCGCTTCATCCCGGACTTCAATACGCGGGACGGCTCCCGGCCCGACCTGAGCAGCGGGCAGCTGCAGATCGCCGTGGTGGAGTCCGGCGATCTGTTCGAGCCACGCGCGGTGAGCTGGCAGGAAGTTCCGAACCCGGAACCGATCGACCTTCAGCCCCATGAATCGGTGCTGCTCGCCACCCGTTTCCAGGTGCCTCGGGCCGAACATTTCGATGGTGGCGAAGGCATCTGGTTTCACCCCGCCGACCGCTCCATCGTGTTTTCGACCAAGGGCGACAATCGCCTGTGGCGCTACGACATCGAAGCCGCGACGGTGCAGGCGATCTACGATGACGATTCCAGCGAGGACAATATCCTGAGCGCCCTCGACAACGTGATCATGACCGCGCAGGGCGACATCATCTGCTGTGAGGACGGTGACGATGCCCAGGTGGTCGCGATCACCCCGGACGGCCGCCAGGTGCCCTTGCTGCAACTGATCGCCAACGGCGAACCGGCTGGCCCCTCGTTCAGTCCGGACGGGCAACGCCTCTACATCAGCGGCTACAGCGGCCCTTCCGGCCCGGACGATACGCGCCAGCTCGGCGCCACCTATGAAATCAGCGGCCCATGGTTCGTCTGCGATACCGACTGACGGCGAACCACCACGGTGCCCGCGCGCTCACTCCCGGTACGACGCATCCCGCCGATCCAGCATTCGCAACAGCCCGGGCCACTCCCACTGAGCACCCAGCGACTTCGTGACCGTCGAGGCCTGCTGCTGGGCCGTGGCCACCAGCGCGTCCGGGACCGGGACCAAAGGCCCGCAGCCCGACTGCGCGCGAATCTGAATCGTGCAGGCAGCCTCGAACAGGTACATCGACAAAAAGTATCGGCGATCGTCGGACCCACCGTCAGCAGGCCATGATTGCGCAGCATGAAGAAGGTCCTGTCGCCCAGGTCCGCGACGAGTCTGGCCTTCTCGCCTTCATTGAGCGCCACCCCTTCGTAGTCATGATAGGCCAGGCTCGGCAGCACACCGCCCTTCTGCGCCGAGATCGCCACGCCATTGAGGCTGTGCGCGTGCAGTACGCTCTGCGCATCGTGGCGCACCGAATGCACCACCGAATGGATCAGGAAACCTTACGGATTGATCAGGAACTGGCCCTGCGCGCCGGGCACCCGGGCGGTGATGTGCGTGAACACCAGATCGCTCCAGCCGAAATGCGCCACCAGGCGATAGCAGGCGGCCAGATCCACGCGCGCCTGCCACTCCTGTGCCGAAACCCGCTGCCGCATCGAAGTCTCGGAAAGTCCGTCTGCTGGATTCATGGCCGCCCTCCTGCCGTTTGAATCAGCGATCTCGCGATACTAAGGTCTGCCTTCGCGAATCGTCTTGGTCGATTCGCCGTCATCGCAAGTTCAATTGGATTTAGCTATCTGAAGAATTCGAACAATTCATTTTATTAATGCGCGTTTGGCGCGTAAATTTCGTCCCACTACTGTAGTCCCAACCACGGAGTCTAGTGATGTCCCTAATCAATACGACCGTTTTGCCGTTCAAGGCCAATGCCTTCCACAATGGCGAGTTCATCGAAGTTTCCGACGCCACCTTCAAGGGCAAGTGGTCCGTGCTGGTGTTCTATCCGGCCGACTTCACCTTTGTCTGTCCGACCGAGCTCGAGGATCTGGCCGACAATTACGCCGAGTTCCAGAAGATGGGCGTCGAGGTCTACGGTGCGTCCTGCGATACGCATTTCGCGCACAAGGCTTGGCACGACACCTCGGAAGCGATCGGCAAGGTCAACTATCCGCTGATCGGCGATCCCACCGGCAAGCTGGCTCGCAACTTCGAAGTCATGATCGAAGAAGAAGGTATCGCCCTGCGCGGCACCTTCGTGATCAACCCGGAAGGCGAGATCAAGCTGTGCGAAATCCACGACAACGGCATTGGCCGTGACGCGCTGGAGCTGCTGCGCAAGGTTCGCGCCGCGCAGTACGTGGCCGCGCATCCGGGCGAAGTCTGCCCCGCCAAGTGGAAGGAAGGCGAGAAGACCCTCAGCCCGTCGCTGGACCTGGTCGGCAAGATCTAAAGCGGTATCCCGGGGGCCGGTGTTGCCGGCTCCCGGACACTCGAATTTTCAATGACCTCGCCATTTCATGCGGCGAGGCATCAAGGAGCACTCCATGTTGGACGCCAATCTCAAAACCCAGTTGAAGGCCTATCTTGAAAAGGTCACGCGGCCGATCGAAATCGTGGCCAGCGTCGACGAGGGCGAGAAGTCCCAGGAGATGCTCGCCCTGTTGGACGACCTGGTCGCGCTGTCGGACAAGATCACCGTGCTGGCCAAGCACGGTGACGAGGAGCGCAAGCCGTCGTTCACCTTGGGCACGCCGGGCGAAGCCATCAAGCTGCGCTTCGCCGGCATCCCGATGGGCCACGAATTCACCTCGCTGGTGCTGGCACTGCTGCAGGTCGGCGGTCACCCGTCCAAGACCGCGGCGGACGTGATCGAGCAGATCAAGGCGCTCGACGGTGAATACCGCTTCGAGACCTACTTCTCGCTGTCCTGCCAGAACTGCCCGGACGTGGTGCAAGCCCTGAACCTGATGGCGGTGCTGAATCCGAACATCTCGCATGTCGCGATCGACGGCGCGCTGTTCCAGGACGAAGTCGAGCAGCGGCAGGTGATGTCGGTGCCGATGATCTTCCTCAATGGCGAATCCTTCGGCCAGGGCCGCATGGGCGTGGAAGAGATTCTCGCCAAGGTCGATACCGGCAGCGCCGCGCGTGAAGCCGAGAAACTCAAGACCAAGGACGCGTTCGACGTGCTCGTGGTCGGCGGTGGTCCGGCCGGCGCCTCCGCGGCGATCTACGCCGCGCGCAAGGGCATACGCACCGGCGTTGCCGCCGAGCGTTTCGGAGGTCAGGTGCTGGACACCATGGGCATCGAGAACTTCATTTCGGTGGAACACACCGAAGGTCCGAAGCTGGCCGCGGCGCTGGAACAGCACGTGAAGTCCTATGACGTGGACATCATGAACCTGCAGCGCGCCGAGAAGCTGATCCCCGGCAAGGAGCTGATCGAGGTCGAGTTCGCCAACGGCGCGCGCCTCAAGTCCAAGAGCGTGATCATCGCCACCGGCGCGCGCTGGCGGCAGATGAACGTGCCGGGCGAAGACGAATACCGCAACAAGGGCGTGGCCTACTGTCCGCATTGCGATGGCCCGCTGTTCAAGGGCAAGCGCGTGTCGGTGGTCGGCGGCGGCAACTCCGGCGTCGAGGCGGCGATCGATCTGGCCGGCATCGTCAAGCACGTCACGCTGATCGAGTTCGACAGCAAGCTGCGCGCCGACGAGGTGTTGCAGGCCAAGCTGCGCAGTCTGCCGAACGTGCGCGTGCTGACCTCGGCGCAGACCACCGAAGTCCACGGCGATGGCCAGAAAGTCATCGGTCAGAGCTACAAGGACCGCGTCACCGGCGAGCTGCACCGCATCGAGCTGGAAGGCATCTTCGTGCAGATCGGTCTGCTGCCGAACAGCGAATGGCTCAAGGACACGGTGGCGCTGTCGCCGCGTGGCGAGATCGAGGTCGATGTACGCGGCGCCACTTCCGTACCGGGCGTGTTCGCTGCCGGCGACGTGACCACGGTGCCGTACAAGCAGATCGTGATCTCGATGGGCGAAGGCTCCAAGGCCGCGCTGAGCGCCTTCGACTACCTGATCCGTCAGTCGGCGCCGGACGCGGAACGCAAGGCCGCCTGAAGCCTTGCCAGCGCAAGCCACGAAAGCCGCCCTTGCCGGGCGGCTTTTTTGTCAGCGACCGGGCCAGACGTACACCACACCGGTGCGCGTCTCGGCCACTGACCACAGTCGCCGCGCAAGCCCTGCCTCACGTGCCGGCTTCTTCGGCTGTACGCGCCGGGGCGCACCACTGAACTGACCGAAACCACCCGGGCCGTAGAACGCCCCGCCGTCCACGTCGGTCTGCGTGGCGGCATACACGATCGAGTCCGCCCCGGCTGCCGCGCTCTGACCGAGTGCGTGCATGCTGGACCACAGCGCCCAGGCCGCCACGCGATCACGCAAACCGCGCGGAGACTGCCCGTCCCAGCTGCGGGCAATCGGCGTACGCGCGATGCCCGGATGCGCCGCCACGCTCTGCAAGGCGAACCCGCCGGACTGCGCATGGCGCTGCAGCTCCTGCGCGAACAGCAGGCAGGCCAGCTTGGCGTCGGCATACGCCTGAGAGGGGTCGTAGCGGCGCTGCGCATCGAGGTCGTCTGGATTCAGACGGGCGCTGCCGTGCGCCACGCTCGACACGGTGACGACACGTGCTGCACCCGGCGCCCGTAACAGCGCCGGCAACAAGTGGCCGGTCAGCGCGTAGTGACCAATAAAGCTGACGCCCATGCCCAGTTCGAATCCATCGATCGTCGTTCGCCGCCGCAACGGCGGCAACAGGCCAGCATTGTTGATCAGCAGGTCGAGGACCGGTTCCTCGGCCAGCAGGCGATCGGCGAACGTCGCAATGGCACTGAGATCGGCCAGGTCCAGCGGCAAGAAGCGCGCCGCGGTGTCGTCGGACGCAGCCCGCAAGCGACGCTCCGCCTCGCGCCCGCCGACGACGTTCCGATCGGCGATCAGAACCCGGGCGCCGCTGGAAGCCAGGCGCAGCGCCGTCTCATAGCCCAGCCCGGACGCCGCCCCGGTCACCAGAACGGTCTTGCCGCCCAGACCCGCGGGAAGCGTGCTCATATTGCGTTCGAAAAGACTCCGCATCTCGGATTCGGCCTGAGGTAGTGCGCCCCGGAGCGCTGCCGACCATACGCGACCGGCTCCGCACATTATCTGCCGCGGTACGGCGCACCGACTTCGTCCACCTGGGCGATTCGCGCGCGAACGACGGAGACCGCCAGCTCGCCGTCATTCGGGCATCCCGCATGACGGCGGCTCATCGCCCGCTGATCCAGACCGGAGCGAGATAGGCCGCGGAGCGGCCGTCCGTGTCATGCGCGCGCACGAAGTACCAGTGCGTCGCCCCGGCTTCCACCGGCAAGTCGAAATGCGCCGGGTGACCCTGCGCCGTCGCCAGCAGTTCGCCTTCGTGGCTATAGAGCCGGTACTCGCCCGCGAAGGCCGAACCGTCCGCTTCGGTCAAGGCCACGTCGAGACTGACCGGACCCTGATCCGCCGGGCATTCCAGCTGCGCACCCATCGGCGCCTGATGGTCCACTCGCAGCGCCGCGCGCAGATGCCGTCCCGGCGACAGAGCGTAGGTCCGGCGCGCCAGCCAGGCTTCGCGAAAGCCGGCTTCATCCAGGCTTTGCGCGATCGTCACGGTCTTGGGCCGCTCTTCGCTGCCGAACTTCAGCCCGTGCTCGTCCTCGGACCCGATCGGTGCCAGCCTCCAGCCCTTGTCGAGCGCGCGCAGGTAGTCATCCATGTACTTGTCATCACGATTGCCGTCGTTGTAGACCTCCATGCCGAACATGCGGTCCACCGCCTCGGGAATCAGTTCGTAGTCGTTCCAGTTGCAGCCAGCGTCGCTGTCCGACAGGCATTTGTCGGAGGGATGATTGAACTGGGCGAGCCCGTCGTTGCCGCCACCGAACGGCACCGGCGCAGTGATGCTGCCGCCTTCGCCGATCTGGTCCGGCGCGCGTGTGAACCAGGCCCAGAAGGTGTCCATCGTCACCAGATAGCCGCCATCGGTCTTGGCGTTTGAAAAATTGCTGGAGAAGTACACGTTGATGTGGCCGAAGCGGTCCGAGGTCCATTCGAAGCCGCGAATCGCCAGGAAGTCCTCGCCGCTTTCCTGCGCCGCCTGATTGGCGGTGCTCTGCCACTTCACCAGTTCATCCGCCGTCGGAATCAGGCAGGTCAGCAGGCCATCGGGCGTGGTGAAGCAATCCGATCCCACCGAGATGAATACGCCGGTATCGAGCGTATCGGAGTGGTCGCTGCCGGCCGCATAGTCGTAGCCGGCTTCGTGGACGGTCCGGTAAAAGTCGGCCGGTATCGTGTGGATGTCACCGTCCGAGTAGCTGCTGTGTTCGTGCAACGTGCCTTCGTAGTGATGCAGCGTGGCGACGTCCGGGCCGGTGTAGGCCGCGCACTTGGGTGTGGCCTCCGGTATCGGCGGCACTTCCGGTTCCGGCGCTTCGCTGCCCGAACCGCCGGAACCGCCGGAACCGCCGCAGGCGCACAGGGCGCTCGCCAGTACGGCGATGATCAGATTTCTCAGCATGATGTTTCTCAGGGAATTGTCGAATCGATTGCTTGATAATTTCGGGTATTGCAAAAAACGATTTTCTCCCTCTCCCTCCGGGAGAGGGCTGGGGTGAGGGCGTCCGCCGCAGGGACAATTTCGGTGTACAAATGGGCGCCGAGCGCCCTCATCCCCAACCCTTCTCCGAAGGGAGAAGGGGCACCCCTGGATTCGGCTCACACCCACATCCGCCGTCTTCTCCTGTGAGGACTACCAGTCGCCGACGAAGAAGGCGACGGCCCGTCGTCATTGGCCTTGCGCCGCGGCCGGGAAGCGGGCGATGGCCTGTTCGCGCTCGCCGTCCGACAGCGCTTCGCGCAAGGGCTGCGGCGTCTCGGTGCCATAGAAAACCGGGTTGCTCAGCGCCATCGGGCTGAAGCCGAACGGCGCCGACAAGGCGTTCGGCCACAGCTCGGCGCGCACGGCGCCGCCGTTACCGAGCGAGAGTTCGGTAGTGAAGCTTTGGTCGTCGGAGTCGACGGCCCTGGAAAACACACTGAGCCCGCCACGCGTCAGAATCAGCCGCGCACCCGCGCCGCCGATGACGCGCACGCTGAACGTGGCGCGATCACCGGCACCGCCGATCAGCGCATCGCCCATCATCACGGTCTGTTCGCCAGGACCGGTGGCGCTCAGCAGCAGGCCAGGGCCGTCCGGACCCGAGGTCAGGTACCCGCGACAGGCCTTGAGCGCTTCGACAATGCCCGCGCGCGACAAGGTCTTGGCATAGACCACGGTGGTCGGTGTACCGACTTCGATGTCGCCGCCCACGCCGTGCACGTCCGAGCCGCCGTTACCGCAGAGGCGCCGACCGCGTGCCAGTTCGGTATCCCAGCGCGCCAGCGTGGCGGTGCCGCCGCTGATGAAGAAGTCGTCATTCCATACTTCCAGGCCATCCGGCAGGGCCGCCGCATCCTGGTCCGAGTCGGTGAAGAAACCCCAGTTGGAGCCGAAGCCGGGCGCCACGAAAGGGTGCGCCGCGCTGGTGTAGAAACCTTGCGCGCGGGCGTAGTCCAGCACCGTCTGGATCGGGTGCTCATCCTCGCCCCAAGTCGATTGCGGCTTGGCCCAGATGCCGTCGACCGGCCGGAAACGCCAGTCCACGAATTCCTGCGACTGCAAACCGGCGACGATCAAATGACCGGGGCCGGCCAGCCAGGTGGTGATTTCGCCACCCGCCAGCAACAGAAAGTCCTCGGGCGCGTCGGCCTGCAGATGGTCGTTCTGGGTGGAGACGTTGTGGTCGGTGACTGCGATGAAATCCAGGCCGAGTTGCTGCGCGCGCAAGGCCATCTCGGCCGGCGTCAGGCTGTTGCCGGAATTGAAGGCATCCGAGGAATGGGCGGTATGCACGTGCAGGTCACCCCGATACCAGCCGCCTTCGGCCCGCAACTGTTCCGGCACCGGCTGCGGTGACGGCGTGCGCGACAGTTCGCCGAAATACATCGTCACCTCGGCGATGATCTCGCCGCGAGTAAGGTAGTTCGGCACCACCAGGTTCCATTGCCCGGGCGGAAACGGGCCGGCGATAAAACCCGGCGTGGCCTCGTCCGCCGCGATGAAGAATTCTCGCCGTTCTTCGCCGGCAATCCCGCGAAAACCCGGCCCCAGGAACTCGGTGCCGCGCGCGTCGAACACGCCAAGCCCGATGCTGTCCGTGGTTCCGTCCAGAAAGCGCGCCTCGATGCGGTTTACGCCTTCAGGCACTTCGAACGGCAGATAGACCAGATCGCCGGCCTGCCCCGCCGAGGCGGCGAGTTCGACACGCTGCGGCTCGGTGCTCGCTGCGTCGCCGGACGAGGAACCGCCGCCACCGCAGGCGCACAGCACCAGTACGATCAGGCCGATCCCGCTTCGAAAGCCGCTTCGGTTCACTGCCGGCACGGCCTATTCCCCGACCGGAACCGGCGTGATGGCCGCCGTGGTATCGGCGCCCAGCACATAGATCTGCTGCGTGCGGTCGCGCTGCTGGCGGCGCGCGTTGCGCGTGCTGGAAAACGTGATGTAGGGACCGGCCGGCACCGGCCAGGTATTGAGGCCGCGACCGTCGATCAGGCGCACCTCGGACCAGGCGCTGCCGATGTACTTCGCGCTCATTACTCGCAAGCGCCAATCGGCACTGCGGCTGTCGAACCAGGCCAGCCGCGCCGTGCCGTCGGCATCCACGCCGAGGCGCGGTTGACGTGCCGAGGATTGAGGCTCGAAGCCGACCACAGCCGGCTCGCCAAAAATCGCGGCCTCGGGCGACAGACTCGCGGCGAGCACGCGCAGATTCACGCCGGACGAGGACAGCGCCTTGCTGTCCCAGACCACGTGAATGACGCCGGCTGCATCCACGGTAACGTCCGGATGACGATCGGCGGCATCGGCGGCGCCCAGGTATTGCGGCTCGGACACGGCGCCGTCGATGCGCAGCATGGCGATCTGCCAATCGTCCGGGTCGGTGCCTTCGCCGGTATCGGCCTGGCCGGTCCAGAGCGGATCGGGATCAAAGCGGTCGTCCTGCCAGACCACGACCGGAGCGCCCTGCGCGTCGACCGCGATCGCGGGCCGCACCGAGGCCGGATAACGGGCACTGCGCGAATCGGTGATGGACGCCGCTTCGAAGGACTTGTCGGCGGCGCTGAGATTCAGCGGCGAACCGACGACGCCGGAAGCGTCCACGGGCGCGTACCACACGTCAAACGGAACGCCGCGACGGATTTCCTGCCAGACCACATGCACCGTGCCATCTGGCGCGAGCGCCACGTCCGGATGCATGGCGCGGCCATCCACCGCACGGACCTCGATGTCCGGACCGAAACTCGCGCCGCGGTCATGGCTGAGCCGCAGGTGGATCGCCGGACGGTGCGGCAGCTGCCCCGCGCGCTCGTCCTGCCAGACCACCGCCACATCATCGCCACGCACCGCAAGGCGCGGGAAACGTGCGCTGTCGGAATCCGCTAGTGGCTGCGGCGCCAGCCAGCGGCCGTCCTCCTGACGCGCGCTGTACCCAACACCGGTATCGGTTTCGTCGTGAACTTCGGCGACGACGTGCAAACGGCCGCTGGCGGCATCGAACGCCGCGTCCGCGAAACCGGCGAACTGGCCGCGCGCGCCCAAGGCGTATTCGGCGCCGTCGTCCCTGCCCGCGTCGGGCGGCGGCAAGGCGTCGCCGACCGGCGCCACCGGCCCGGTGGAAACGAAGATCGGCGAGCTGAGCGCGCGCAGCTGCGCCAGCAATTCCTGGAAGATGTTTTCGAGATCGTAGGGCCCCAGCAAGGTGCCGAGCAGCAGGCTCGCCGGTTCCGCCAGACCAACGCTGCGTACTTCGGCGCGATACCAGCTGGGTTCGCTGCCGGCGACGATGTCGATCAGCAGATCCTCACCACCGATGGTGCCTGCCGCCACCACATCCGCCAGCGGCGCGGCACTGCGGCCAGGCGACTGGTAAACCCGCAGGCGGCTGCCCAGGCCCTGGTCGAGATGCACGCGCAGTACGCCCGGCGTGCCCGCCGGAACGAAGACTTCCTCACCGGCCTGCACCTCGAAAATCCCATCGTCATCGAAGTCCGCTTCGATGTGGACGCGCGGCGAGGCGGTGTCGCGCGAGAACACGTCGGTCCGCCCGGCACGCAGTCCATCAATCAGGGCGCGCTCCCGGAGCACCGGCGCCAGCACTTCGGTCGAGGGCCGCGCCGGCGTGCCGCCGAGTGCCCACAGTTCCTTGAAATGATTGTCGCTGGCGCCGGCGATGCCGAAGCGGTAACCGGCATTCCAGCGGTTCTCCGCGTAATCGATTTCCAGCTCCGCGTTTTCGGCCCGGTTCCAGATTTCCACCAGGTCGATTCCCACCGCATCCGCGCGCGGATCGATGGTACCGTCCTCGTCGATCAGATCGCGATCCGGATGCGCGGTGACCCAGGCAGCGCCCTGGCTGTGCGCGAGCCAGATCGATTCCTGCACCACGCGAGTCGCACTGGCGCCTTCGACATCGGCGTTCTGATCGATGGTGTCGATCGCGCCATGCACGGTGGCATGTGGCCGGCCGTTGGCTTCCTCGCCCGGCAGCAACAGCACGCTGTCCGATTCCCAGTCCGGGTCATAGTGCTGGTCGTAGGTGCGATGGTCGGTGATCGGCAGAAAATCCACGGCCAGCGTTTCGGCCAGACCGATGATGTCCGCCAGCGGCATATTGCCCGGCGCCGCATCGTCCAGAGTCTGGCGGCCCAGGCTGCCGTCCGAGCTGTGATCGGAATGGGTATGCAGATCGCCTTCGCGCCAGAGCGCGCCGGAGAGATCCTGCGGTGCCGGATCGAAACGGGCCCGCAGCTCCAGTTCACCCTCGTCCGGCAACACACAGACGGCGGCCTGCGGGTCCGCGCAGACGCCTTCCCAGCCGGCAAAGGCGTACCCACGCGCGGGCACGGCCAGCAGGCTCGCGCCCGCCGCCGGTTCGAACGCGTAGGTGCAGCGATCGAAGCAGTCCGTCTTGCGTGGCGAGCTCACAATCTGTCCCTGACCGACCAAGCTCACCGTCACATTCAAGGTGGCGGGTTCACCGGGCGGCGTCGGCTCCGGGTCATCGACATCACCGCCACCGCTGCCACCACCACTGCCGCCACAGGCCGTCAGACTCGACAGAACCAGAACCAGCAGACCGAACCCAGGCTTGCGACGGGCGTCCGCCGCCGCGCCTTGCTGCCCCCAAAGGCCATCCATACGCGCATCTCCGGCACGTTGATCGTATTCACGAGGTGGCCGGCACCCCACATCAAGGCGCCCCCACGAAGCCGATCAGACTACGAAAGCGATGTGATCAGGTGATGACGATGTGGATGGACCGGGGGATAAGCAGAGCTTCAGCGAGAAGCGCCATTCAGCCGCTGATGAGCCACGCGGCCCTAAGATGACTCACGAGCCCCCATATTCTGGAGCGTGCCGTATGTATGTCGCCGTCTACCGCTGGACCGTGAAACCGGGATACGAGGAACAGTTCCGCGAAGCCTGGCGCCGTGGCACCCGCGCCATCACGCGCATCTATGGCTCGTTTGGCTCGCGCCTGCATCGCGATGAGCAGGGCCGCTATCTCGGCTATGCCGAATGGCCGGACAAGGCCAGCTGGCAGAAAGCCTTCGACGCGAAGATGGTCTACGACGACCCCGAAGCGCGTGCGATGTTCATCAACTCCCTGGAACCCGAATCCAAACCGGGCGAACTGATTGCCGCAATGGAAGTAACCGACGACCTGCTGCTGCCCCGCGGCTGAACCGCCAGCCGCCACCCGGCACGGCTGTCAAGGAAATGTCATGCCGTGCATCCACCGCAACGCGGATTGCGCACGCTGCGATTTTCGCCGGGCCTTCCTCCACCTAGGCTTCCGCGCCGTGAACTCACGGTTTGAATCGACGCGGAGGGCGACACATGGTTCGGGGGCGCAAGCGGGGACTGGAACACGGCACGATCCTGTTGGGAGCCTGCCTTGCGGCACTGGTTCCGACATCGGGACAGGCGGACACGGACGACACCCGTCTGGAAAACGTGGTGGTCACGGCACAACGGCGTGACCAGTCCGTGGAAGACGTGGGCCTGAGCATCAGCGTGCTCGATCAAGAACTGCTGGATGCGCTGCACATCGATACCTTCGACGGGCTCGCCGATTTCACGCCCGGCCTGCAAGTCAGCCCCGGCATCGGCAGCGGCAATCCGGTGTTCACGATCCGCGGCATCGGCTCGACGATCATCTGGAGCAACAACAATCCCTCGGTCGCGGTTCATGTCGACGAGATCTACCACGCGTCCAGCGCCTACATGAGCTTTCCGCTGTTCGACATCGAACGCATCGAGGTCCTGAAAGGCCCGCAGGGCACGCTCTACGGACGCAACAGCACCGCCGGCGCGGTCAACATCGTGACCGCAACTCCCAGCGCCGAAACCGGATTTCAGGCCAATGCCGAATACGGCAGCGACGATGCCTTCGAGTACCGCCAGTCCATCACCGGCGCGCTGTCCTCGCAGCTCAATGGACGGCTGGCGATCTACACGCGGCAGGGCGGCGGTCATCAGGACAGCCGCGGGCCAAATGGCATCAGTGAAGGCTACTCGCCGGACCCCGGCACGGTTCCGGCGATTCCGCCTCTGGACCGGGACCCCAACTATGGCGATCTCGATCAGCTGGCCTTCCGTGCCTCGCTGGCCTGGACGCCGAGCACCTGGCTGGACGCGGACCTCAGCGTCCATGGCGCGCGCGATCAGTCCGCGGTGCCGATCGACAAGTTGCGCAACATGGACGCGCTGGGCTTCGTGCCGCCGTCGGACGATCCGTACACGGTCTACGGCAACCGCGAAAACGACTCCCGGTCGAATCAGCAAGGCGGCGTGCTGCGGGTCAACGCGCTGTTCGATGAACTGCGCCTCAGCTCGGTGACCGGCTACGAGGCCATCGACCGCTATTTCGTGCAGGAGGACGGTTCGCCCTACCGCATCACCGACGGTGATTTCTACGAGGACCTGTCCTCGGTCACCCAGGAGCTGCGTCTGGCCTCGGCCGGTGACGGCGCGCACTTCTGGGTGCTCGGCGCCTTTGCCTCGCGCGATCGCATCGATTTCGACAAGGACATCAACATCCTCGACGTGCTCAAGACCGTGATCGATACGGGATTCGTCGAGGATGACGAATCCTGGGCGCTGTTCGCCCACGATGAATGGCGCTTCGCCCCGCTCTGGAAGCTGACCACTGGCCTGCGCTATACCGACGAGACCAAGCGCTATCGCGGCGGCACGCGCGACCGCGATCCCTGGGGCGTATCCAATGCGGCGGCGATCCTGCCGCAGACGATCGACGTGGATCGCGAGTACAGCGATTCGCAGACCACTGGCCGCCTGGCGCTGGACTACGCCCCACGCGAGGGATTGCTGCTGTATGCCAGCGCCAGTCTCGGCTTCAAGAGCGGCGGCTTCGACGGTTCGCTGATCACCTCCGAGAGCGCGACGCTGCCGTATGACGCCGAGAAACTCCGGGCCTACGAAGCCGGCATCAAGCGCACGCTGCTGGACCGTCGCCTGTTCCTGGCCCTCAGCGCCTTCTACTACGACTACAGCGACAAGCAGGTACAGGCCACGATCGACATCGGCGGCGGCGTCACCGAAGCCATCATCCAGAACGCGGCAGCCTCGGAAGCCTACGGCGGTGAACTGGAGCTGCGCTGGACGCCCAGCACCTCACTGGAGATCACGCTCGGCACCAGTCTGCTGTCCACCGAGATCACCGACTGGGACAGCGCCAGCCCCGAGGAAGCGGCGGCGCGCATCGGCAACGAACTACCGAACGCGCCCGAATGGACCGCCAACGCGGCCCTGGACTACCACATCGCCGTCGGTGCCAGCCTGGTCGGATTCGCCAATCTCAATGTCTCGCACACGGACGGCTCGTTCCGCGAGGTCTCCAACAATCCCGACCTCGCGTCCGAGGACGTGACGCTGTTCGGCGCGCGTATCGGCATGGCGCCGATCAACGAACGATGGAGCCTCTACCTGTGGGGCCGCAACCTCACGGATGAGGAATACCGAACCTACAGCCGCCGCCCGCTGGGCGCGATGATCACCGACCAGTACGGCCTGCCGCGCATGGTCGGGCTCGGCGCGAGCCTGCGCTATGGCAGCTAGGCGCAGACGGCTGGCACTGTCGATTTCGGTACTCGCCTGCGCCACCGCTCAGGCCGGACCGACGCCGCTGGATTCAGAGCACGCGCCCGCTGTGATCGAAGCACAGAGAGCGGACCCCGCCGGACTGCGCTTCGTCGTGCTCGGCGACCGCACCGGCGGCCATCGCGCCGGCGTCTTCGCGCAAGCCATCGAACGCACGCGTTTGCTGCACCCGGACCTGGTGATCAATGTCGGCGATCTTGTCGAGGGCTATACCGACGAGCCGCAGCGCATCGCGCAACAGTGGCGCGAGGTGCTCGCGGATGCCCGCGCGCTGGACGCGCCGCTGGTGCTGGTGCCGGGCAACCACGACCTGTCCAATCCGCAGATGCTGGCGTGGTGGCGCGACCATCTCGGCGCCAGCTACAGCGCCTTCCGTCAGGACGACGTGCTGTTCCTGATTCTGGACACCGAGGATCCACCGCCCACCGCGCCACAGTCGGAAATCGACGAACTGCTGGCGATGAACCAGCGTGCCAACGAACTGCGCGCCAGCGATCCGGAACAGGCGGCCAGCTTGCACAAGCGCTTCGCTCAACGCGCCGGCCCGCTGATGAAGACCGCGATCTCGGCGACACAACTGGATTATTTCGAGCAGGTGCTGGCCGACAACCACGACGTGCGCTGGACCTTCGTGATGCTGCACAAGCCGGCATGGCGCGGCGCCTATGCCGACGAGCGCTTCGCGCAACTGGAGTCCCGGCTGGCCGATCGGCCCTACACCGTGATCGCCGGGCATACCCACGTCTACGCCCACGAAGTACGCAAGGGACGCGACTACTTCACGCTCGGCACCGCCGGTGGTGAACTGCACCAGCCGGATTCACCGCGCAGCATGGATCATCTGCTGATGGTGACGATGGGCAGGCAGGGACCGGACTACGCCAATTTGCTGCTGTCCGGATTCGTGCCGCTGGAGGGCTACGCCGATGTTGCCGGTCCGGGGCTGCTGCTGACGCCGGGCTCATCACCCTAACGGCCATGCCGCGAGCGGCACCCCGCAGAATGAATCGCCTGGGGCATGGCCGTTCCCCTCACCCACCGCTCGCATTCGCGAGCGGTCCCCCCTCTCCCGCAAGC